>Ga0070741_10021433_pt1 | contig 10055 bp, 8 predicted proteins | sample Coa_R1_4_FD_66440 | JGI IMG/M metagenome (GOLD analysis project Ga0070741, IMG submission 66440) | Surface soil microbial communities from Centralia Pennsylvania, which are recovering from an underground coalmine fire - Coalmine... | ecosystem: Environmental > Terrestrial > Soil > Unclassified ...
AACCTGGTCGCCGACGACTTCAAGGGCGCGGCGATCAACGTCTTCTTCAAGAACCTGACCGACGCGCAGTATCTGGACCTCGGCATCGACGATCGCATCCGCGCGATCCTGACGGCGGAGAGCGGCCCCGAGCGGTTCTACTTCACCGGCGCGTCGCACGTGAAGCAGGTCGCCGTCGAGATGATGCGGCGGGACCTCTTCCGGTTCACGCCGATCGCGCTCCTCCTGATCGTCCTCGTGCTCTGGCTGTCGTTCTGGACCGTGCGCGGCGTGCTCCTCCCGATCGCGTCGGTCGTCATGGCGCTCGTCTGGACGCTCGGCATCATGGTCGAGACCGGGCACGCTCTCACGCTCGGCACGTTCGTCTTGCCGCCGCTCCTCCTCGTCGTCGGGAGCTCGTACGCGATCCACGTCGTCGCGCGCTACTACGAGCAGGTCGACGCCGGCGCGCCGCGCGACGCGGTCGTCGTCCGCGCGTTCGAGCGGGTCTGGCTGCCGCTCCTCATCTCCGCCGCGGTGACGATCATCGGCTTCGGCTCGCTCGGCGCGAACCGGATCACGGCGATCCGCGACCTCGGCCTGTTCGCCGTCGTCGGCATCGTCTGCCTCACGATCACGTCGCTGACGTTCCTCCCCGCGGCGCTGCAGCTCCTCCGCGTCGAGCGGCGGACGTCGCGGTCCGGGAAGATCTCGCCGCGGCTCTCCCGCGCGCTCACCCGGCTCGGCGGCCTCGTGTACGAGGCGCGGGCGAAGATCCTGTGCGCCGCGGTCGCGCTGGGGCTCGTCGGGCTCGTCGGCGCGTTCCTGATCCGCGTCGACTCGGACTTCCTCTCCTATTTCGAGCCGAAATCCGAGGTGCGCGTCGCCGCCGAGACGATCAACAACGAGATCGTCGGCTCGAACCCGTTCTACATCGTCATCCAGGGCCCCGGGCCGGGCTTCCTCGCGCGCTGGGAGGTCCTGAAGCAGATCAAGGAGCTGCAGCGCTTCCTCGCGACCATCCCGGGAATCACGTCGTCGATCTCGATCGTCGACTACATGCAACTTCTCGAGAGCGGTCTCAACGAGAGCGGCTCGGGCGACCTGGTCATCGACGACGACGGCAACCCCGTGCCGGCGCCCAAGCCGAAGTCGTTCCTCGAGGATCCGAAGAACCTCGAGCCCGTGCTGAACATGATCCGCACGAGCCCTGCGACGTTCCGCGGCGTCATCACCGAGGACTTCGGGAAGACGAACCTGCTCGTCCGGACGAACCTCTCGGGCTCGCGCCGGACGGAGCAGGCGCTCGGGAAGATCCGCGACTACATCGGGGAGCACTTCCCGGCGGAGCTCCAGGCGCGCCTCACCGGCAACCTCGTGCTGCTGACGGGGACGACGTCCGACATCGTGATGGGCCAGATCAAGAGCCTGTCGCTCGCGCTCGGCATCATCTTCATCGTCCTCTCGCTCATGTTCCTGTCGGCTCGCGTCGGTTTCTTCGCGATCCTGCCGAACATCCTCCCGATCGTCCTCTTCTTCGGCGTGATGGGCTGGTCCGGGATCTACCTGAACCTCGGGACGAGTTTGATCGCCGCGATCGCGCTCGGGATCGTCGTCGACTCGACCGTCCACTACATGGCGCGGCTCAACCTCGAGCTGCAGGGCGAGACCGACCAGGTCGCCGCGCTCGTGCGGACGCTCCGGACCGTCGGCGTGCCGATCGTCTACACGACCGTCGCGCTCTTCTTCGGGTTCCTCGCGTTCGCGTGCTCGAGCTTCGTGCCGATCCAGACGTTCGGCGTCCTCACCGGGCTCACGATGGCGACGTCGCTCGGCGCGAACCTCGTCCTCCTCCCGGCGCTCCTCGCGACGACCAAGGTCATCACGGTCTGGGACCTCGCCGGCGTGAAGCTCGGGACGGATCCGACGCGGACCATTCCGCTCTTCGCCGGGCTCCGGCCCGCGCAAGCGCGGATCGTCGTCCTCATGGGGCAGCTGAAGCGCTTCGATCCGGGCGAGACGATCATCCGGCGCGGCGAGCAGGGCGACGAGATGTACGTCATCCTGAACGGCCGGACCGAGGTCTGGGCCGGCACCGACCACGAGCGCCGGCGCGTCGGCGGCCACAAACGCGGCGACGTGTTCGGCGAGATGGGGCTCGTCCGGCACTCGGAGCGGAGCGCCGACGTCGTCGCCGTCGACGCCGTCGAGGTCCTCGCCGTCGACGAACGGTTTCTCCGCCGCATCCAGCTCCGCTATCCGCGCATCGCGTCCAAGGTGTTCCTGAACCTCACGCGGATCCTCTCCGACCGTCTGCAGCGGATGACCGATCTGTACGTCGCCGGCATGCCCGAGGCGCGCGCCACGCGCACGGCATGACGAAGCTCTTCTTCGTCTGCCGCCGCCGCGCTGACGTCTCCCACGAGGCGTACGTCGCGCGCCTGGTCGACGGTCACGTGCCGCTCGCCCTCGCGCATCACCCGACGCTGCGGCGCTACGTCGTGAACGTCGTCGACGGGACGCGGGGGCCGGCGCCCGAGGTCGACTCGATCGGCATCCTCGGCTTCGATTCGCTCGCGGACTACCGCGAGCGCCTCTACGACTCCCCCGAAGGCCGGCGGCGGATCGACGCCGACGTCGCGGGCTTCCTCGGCGGCGCCGATGCCTACCGGACCACCGAGGTCGTGCAGCGTGCGCCCGCGGGCGTCCCGCCGCTCGGCCGGACGCCGGGCGTGAAGCTCCTCGTCGGGCTCGCGCGCGGCCCCGGGCAGACGCGGGACGCCTTCCTCTCCCACTGGCTCGAGCGCCACGCGCCGCTCGCCCTTCGCCACCACGACGTCGTCCGCTACGTCACGAACGTCGTCGAGGAGCGCCTCTCGCCGGCGGGTGTCGCGTACGACGGCTTCGCCGAGCTCGTGTTTCCGACCCGCGACGCCCTCGACACGCGCCTCTACCGCTCGAACGAGGGGAAGGCCGAGATCGAGCGCGACCTGTCCCGGTTCCTCGGCACCATCCACGCCTGGGTCGTCACGGAGCACGTCGCACGGTGGGATGCATGACTCCGGCCGTGACGCACCGGCCCGGGCGCTTCAGCGTCACCGTCGACGGCGCGGACGCCTACCTCGACTATGCGCTCGACGGCGACGTCCTCGACGCGCAGCACACGTACACGCCGCCGGCGCTTCGCGGCCGCGGGCTCGCCGCCGTCGTCACGGCCGCGGCGTTCGAGTACGCCCGGGCCCACGCGCTCCGCGTGCGCCCGACGTGTCCCTACGTCGCCGACTGGGTCGCGCGTCATCCCGACCTGCGCGGGCTGGTCGCGCCGTAGCTACGCCGGGACGGGCGCCTCGAATCGCGCGCGCATCCGCTCGATCCAGCCGCTCATCAGCGCGCGGCGCGGGAGCCCGAGCGTCGCGAGCTCCGCGGCGAGCGGATGCGAGCCGAGCGTGAGCGTGGCGCCCCCGAGGCGGAATCCGACGCCCTCGCCGCTCGACGTGAACGGCGTCCGCCGGAGACCGCCGACCGCGCCGAGAGCGTCGAGGCGGAGGTCGCCGTAGCGGAGGCGCCCACCGCGCGCGACGGCGAGCGTCAGCACGCGGACGCCGTCGATCGACCACGTCGAGGTCCGGCGGCCGTCGGCGTCGGCGAACCTGACGTCGTCGACCGTCTTCGGGAAGCCCCAGATGTCGCGTCCCGCGGCGCACGAGAACGCCGTCGTGACGGGCAGGCGATGGATGTAGGCGGCGAGCCGGCCACGCGCGAGGTCGAGCGCCATGCCGGCGAGCGGCAGCGCCCGCCCACCGCCCGTCCGGGCCAGGAAGGCGACGGCCAGCTCGTTGTACGCGCCGAGGTCGTTGTCGCGATACTCGATACCGGCGAGGCTCGCGATCGCGCGGCCGGGGAACGCCTCCGCGACGTCGACGCCGGCCGGGACGAGCGCGCGCACGCGGTCGGCCGGCACGAGGAAGCTCGCGAACGCGCAGCGCGCGTCGCGCACCTCGACCGGCAGCGTGACGCGACGGCCCTCGATCGCGAATCCCGGCGCCGCCATGGCGCGACAATAGCGCGCCGCCGGGTGACCCGCCTAGTCGGCGTCGCCTGCGCCGCCCTCGCCGTTCACGCCCGGGAAGCGGCACGGCAGCTCGACGCGGAACGTCGACCCCTCGCCGAGCCGGCTCGCCACCGAGACGCGCCCGCCGAGCGCCTCGGCGAGCCGCTTCACGATGCTCAGGCCGAGCCCGACGCCGATCGTCGAGCGCGTGCTGCTCTGCCCGACCTGGCGGAACTCGTCGAAGATGTACTCGAGCGCGTCCGGCGCGATGCCCGGCCCGGTGTCCCGGACCTCGATCACGACGGTGTCGGGCCGCCCGTCGACGTACGAGACGATCCCGACCGTGCCCTGCTGCGTGAACTTGACGGCGTTGTCGACCAGGTTCCGGATGATCTCCTGCACCTTCACGCGGTCGGTCTCGAGCTCCGGCACGCCGGGGTCGACGTCGAGGGTCAGCCGCAGCGGCGAATCGGGGCCGCGCCCGTTGTGGAGCGCGAGCGTCTCCGAGAGGAGCGGCGCGAGCGGGAAGCGCTCGACGTGGAACGAGATCTTTCCGGACGAGAGGCGCGAGAGATCGAGGACGTCCGAGACCAGGTCGAGCTGGTGGCGCGAGTAGCGGAGGATCGCGGCGAGCATCTCGCGCTGCTCGTCGTTGACCGTGCCGGCGGCGCCGTCGGCGATCATCTGCGCGTAGCCGATGATGACGTTGAGCGGCGTCCGGAGCTCGTGCGACACCTGCGCGAGGAACTCCGACTTGAGCCGGCTCACCTCGTGCAGCTCGGCGTTGAGGGCCTCGAGGTGCCCGGCGCGCTCTTCGAGCGTCCGGCTGTACTCCTCGAGGATCGAGCGGCTTTGCGCGAGGCTCCCGACCATCGCGTTGAACGATGCCGCGACGGCGGCGACCTCGTCCTCGGTCCCGACGTCGACGACCGCCGTGAGGTCGCCCTGCGCGATCCGGTCGGCCGCGTCGGCGAGCGCGCGCAGCGGCCGGGTGAACGTCCGCGCCACGAGCACGGCGCTCAGCACCGCCGCGAGCGCGATCAACGTCGTGAAGAAGACCGCGGCAAAGAGTGCGAGCCGGCGGAGGAGATCGACGGTGCCGAGGTCGATGCCGACGGACACGGTCCCGACGCGCTCGAGCGTCCCGCCCGCGTTCTCCGCGTTCCCGCCGTCGAGGAACTGGAGCTCCTCGCGCTGGGGGTGGACCGTCTTCGTGTAGATCGGCGCCTGGAACTCCCAGAGCTGCGGCGTGATCACGATCGGCCCCGTGTCGCGTATCTCCGCGTGCACGGGCTCGGGACCCTGCGGCGGCATCACCCCCACCGACGCGAGCATGTCGCCGTTCTCGTCGAAGAAGCGGCAGTAGACGACGTCGCGCTGCGCCCGCGCGACGGCGCCGAGCGTCCGGAGCCCGTCGGCGTCGCCGGAGAGTACGCTCAGCTCCGCCTCGCGTGCGAGGAATTCGGTGATCGTCCGCGCTCGATCGACGACGTTCTGGTGGATCTCCGCGGAGTCGCGCCGGACGAGCATCAGCCCGAGCGCGAGGCATGCGGCGATGATGAGCGCCGATGTCGCGAACGCGAGGCGCGCCGCGAAGCCCCAGCCGAAGAGGCGCCCGAGGCCGAACCGCCGCCTCATCGGATCACCTCGCCGGCGTCGTGCTCGAGATCCGCGGGGACGCTGAGCCCGAGGTGCTGCGCCGTCCGGAGGTTCAGCGCGATCGTCACCTTTCGCGGCGTCGCGAACGGGATCGTCGCCGGGTTCTCGCCGCGGAGGACCCGCTCGGCGAGCTCGGCCGTCTGCGACCCGACGTCGGCGTAGTCGCACGACAGCGCCGCGAGCGCGCCGGTCCGGACGTGCACCGGCGACAGCCCGAGCATCGGGACGCCGCGGCGGAGCGCGGCGAGGATGAGCGGCGCCGTCGTCTGGGGCGTGAAGACGTGGCTGTCGGCGACGGTCCAGACGGCGTCGACGCCCTCCATCAGCTCGCCGAGCGCGGCGAGCGCACCCGCCGGGTCGTCGACCTGCTTCGCGACGAGAGTGAAGCCGCGCTCCGCCGCGACGGCGCTCGCGCCCTCGACGATGGAGCCCGTCTCGGCCGGGTGGTAGAGCACCCCGATCCGGCGTGCGCGCGGGAGGAGCCGCCGCAGCACGTCGAACTGCCGGGCCGGCGCGACGTCGAGCGAGGCGCCGCTCACCGGGCGGCCGCCGTGCGACACGAAGCCGCTCTGCCCGGGGTAGAGGACCATCGAGAAGAGCACGGGGACGTCCCACGCATCCCCGAGCACGACGGACGTCGCGAGCGACCCGACCGCGACGATCAGGGCCGGGCGCCGCTCGTGGAGCGCGAGGAGCGTCGCCGTCGCGTTCCGCTGCTCGCCCTCGAGGTCGAGGCTCAGGACCTCGGGCTGCGTCGGGCTCCGGCGGAGCGCGGTCGTGAACGCGCCGGCGGCCTCCTCGAACGGGCCGATCGCATTGCTCTTGACGACCGCGACGAGCGGGTGCGCCGCGCGCGCGACCGGCGCGGACGCGAGCACGAGCAGGAGCGCGAGGGCGTTCCGGAGCCCGCTAGAACGCATACTGCGCCTGGAGTCGGAACGTGATGCCGTCCTGCTCGATGCGGTCCATCCGGTGCTCGGGCCCGGCGGGGTCGAAGTAGGTGTAGTCGAGGAGGTTGTAGAACCCGGCGCTGAACACGAGGTCGCGGACCGGCGTCGGGTAGCGCACCGTCGCGTTCAGGATCGGCGTCGAGCCGATGTGGCCGCGGGTGAGCGTCAGGCGCGGCCCCACGACCAGCAGCTCGGCGCCCGCCTCGAGCCCCCACGCGAGCGGAAAGAGCGCGCTCGTGTCCGAGAGGAACTTCGGCGAGTTGCTGAGGAGCCGTCCGTCGTCCGTCCGCGTCTCCTGCATCGCGACGCTCTGCCGGATCGACGAGCGATGCGGGAGCGGCACGAGCAGCTCGAATTCCGCGCCGTTCGCCGTGACCGTGTTCAGGTTCTGATATTGGAGCGTCTCGGGCCGGACCCCGGGCGCGCTCACGCGGACGAGATCGATGAGCCCGTCGATGTCGTAGCGGTAGAGCGCGACGGTCCCCGTCGTGCCCCACCAGAGCCGCTGCTCGACGTCGGCTTCGTAGGTGAGGATGCGCTCGGAATCGAGCCCCGGGTTCGCGAGGTTCCGGACGCCGGTGTAGGTCGCGTAGAACTGCTCGGCGAGGTTCGGGGGACGGAACGCGCGGCCGATGAGGAGCTTCACGTCCGTGTCGGGCGTCGGCGTCCAGATGCCGGCGAGCCGGGGGCTCACCTCCTGCAGGCGGTCGTACCAGCTGTCGAAGCGGAGGCCGCCGACGATCGTGACGGTCGGGAGAACGGTCCACTCGTCCTCCGCGTAGAGCCCCCACGTGTCGTACGAGCGGTGGTCGTTCAGGAAGTACACGCGCGTCGGGAGGTTGAAGTTCCGCTGTACGGCGTCGGGGTGGTAGGTGAACTCGCCGCCGGCCGTGAGGCTGTGATCGGCGGTCGCCGCCCAGCGCGCGCGCAGCTCGCTCCCGAACCAGTTGCTCGGCGCGAAGTCCTCGTTCTTGAGCCGCGTCGGTCCGGCGCCGGAGATGTACGTGCCGTGGTACCAGACGCCGTCGTAGAACGTGCGTGCCGTGACGTCGACGTTCGGCGCGACGGGCGCGGCGTACGTCAGCTCGGCGAACTGCCGTCCGTCGGTCGTCTTCGTGCCGGGGTCGTCGAACGTCGACGCGAAGGCGGCGGTCGGAATCTGCTTGTCGCGGCGGTTGATGCCGCCCTGGAACGAGAACGGCCCGTCGCGCGCGCTGAGGAAGTAGTTGAGGGCGCGCTCCCCGTCGGCGTCGTCGGCGAAGCCGAAGTTCGTCTTCGGCCGCGCGTAGGCGCGATAGAAGAGGTCGTCGTGCCCGTCGACGTCGAGGACCGAGCCGCTGGTGAAGACCTCGAGCCCGTTCTCGAAGACGTGTCCGACGCTCAGCTGGCCGCGCTTGCGGCCGTAGCTCCCGGTCTCGACGAGCGGCCGGATGCCTGGCTGCTGCGCCGCGGTCGACGTGACGACGTTGATGACCGCGAAAAGCGCGTTCCCGCCGTAGAGCGCCGAGCCCGGGCCGCGCACGACCTCGATCCGCTCGACGGCCTCGAGGTCGATGCCGAACTCCGGCCCGAGGAGCGCGGTCTGGTAGATGTCGTCGTTGTAGGTGTGCCCGTTGACGAGGAGCAGGATGCGGTCGTTGTAGTCGCCGGGCCGGAGGAAGCCCCGGACGCCGACGTAGCTGTAGTTGCGGTCGTAGCTGCCGTAGAAGCCGCGGACCGACCGGAGCGCCTCGGCGAGCGTCCGCCAGCCGAAGCGGCGGATGTCGTCCCGCGTGAGAACGGTGACCGACGACGGCGCCTCCCGTGCCCGCTGCGGGTGCTTGGCGGCGGCGCTGACGACCGGCTCCTCGAAGAGGAGGAGCTCGGGCGCAGTCGCCGCAGGGGCCTCGGCGTGCACGCTTCCCGCGAGGGCGAGCAGGACGCCGAGGAGTGAGGGAAGGAGCCCCGCGCGGCGGGTCTCCGAGACCGGTTCCACCGCACCGGGTCAGCAACGGGTGTGCCACGTCCCGTGCCGCGCGCCCTGAGCAAGCAAGCTAAGCGGCGCTCGCTGCCGCCGCTACGGGCGCTCCGCGACCGTCACTTCCGTGACGGCCCTCAGAGCCCGAACGCGCCGAGCAGCCGTTCCGTCGCGTAGTAGAGGAGCACGCCGGCGAACACGGTCAACGCAACCGCCGTGCCGCCCTCCTTGTTCACCTCCGGCACGAGGTCGGTCGCCGCGACGTACAGCGTGACGCCCGCCGAGACGGCGAGCGCCGTGCCGACGAACCCGCTCACCGCGAACATCATGACGCCGCCGACGAGGCTCGCGACGCCGACGCTCCCCGCGGCGATCATCGCCTGACGCCGGGTCCCGCGCGCGGCGAGCACGACCGACGCGATCGCGAACCCCTCCGGCGCCTTGTGGAGCACGATCGCCGCGAAGAGGAGCAGCCCGAGCGCGCGGTCGACGACGAAGCCCGAGCCGATCGAGATGCCGTCGAAGAAGCTGTGGACGAGGAGCCCGAGGAGCGCCGACACGCCCGCCCCGGTGCTCACGAGCTCGGGATGCGTCTCCTCGCCGAAGTGGAAGTGCGGCGCGACCGTGTGCTCGAAGAGGTGGATCAGGAGATAGCCGCCGAGGATCAGGCCCGGCGCGTACGTCGAGAGCCGCGCGCTTTCCGGGATCATCCGGAGGAGCACGGCGGCGAGCATGAACCCCGAGCCGAGCGCGACGACGTAGCGGAGCGCGTGGTCCTCCCACCGCGTGCGCCACGCGACGACCGCGCCGCCGAGCAGGTTCGCGGCCGCGGCGAGCGCGATGCACACGAGCCCGAGCCCGACGTCGCCCATGGGTCAGCGCGCCGGCGCGGCGGGCGCGAGCGGCCGCGACCCGACCTTGTAGACGAGCGTGCCGGTCGCGACGAGCGTGCCGCCGTCCGTGCGCACCTCGACACGGCAGAAGACCGTCGACCGGCCGCGCTTCTCGATCCACGCCTCGGCGATCGCGTCCTCGCCGACCAGCGGGTCGAGGTACTGGACGTGCATGTCGATCGTGAAGAGCGGCCGGCGCTCCTCGTACGCGCTGCCGATCGCCGGCACGACGACCGTGTCGATGAGCGTCGCGATCGCCCCGCCGTGGACGATGCCCGCCGGCTGGTTCAGCGCGGCGCGGAACGGCAGCCGCATGCGCGAGTAGTCGAGCCGGACCTCCTCGACGACCAGGCCGACGAAGCCGGGGAAGTACGCGCCGAGCCCCGTCCGGAACGCCTCCCACATCGCAGCCCGGGCGGGCGGCAGCGGCGCGAACCGGTCGGCGTGCACGGGCGGCATGGGCGCGCAGTATGACGAGGCCGGACGCAGAGACAAGGACGGGACAGACCGGGCCCCGCGCGCCCGCTACCACCGTCGCCATGCGGACGTCCGTCATCCTCGCCCTC
>Ga0070741_10021434_pt1 | contig 10055 bp, 11 predicted proteins | sample Coa_R1_4_FD_66440 | JGI IMG/M metagenome (GOLD analysis project Ga0070741, IMG submission 66440) | Surface soil microbial communities from Centralia Pennsylvania, which are recovering from an underground coalmine fire - Coalmine... | ecosystem: Environmental > Terrestrial > Soil > Unclassified ...
ACAAGTTTGACGGAGGGATGCTCGTTAATGCCGCGCAGCCAGCGCACGCGATCGAGGTTCAACAGGAACTGCAACGCGGCAAGTTCTTCTTCAACCGTTTTCGCGGGTGCTGGCGGCAACTGCTCAGGACCTCCAGCTATAACGGTGTAGTCCGGCAATACCACGATTTCCGCCATACTGTGCGCGGCGGCGACGTTTCGGACCAAAGTACTCTTGCCCGCGCCAGAGGGGCCCTCAAACGCAATTACGGTCGGTGCAGTCATGGGAGGCAGGATCGTACGTTATCGGTACGCCCCCCTGCGTTCTGAAATTGCTTCTTAGAGAGGCGGATGCGACGAATTATGCCCTCGGCAGAGTGGAAATCAAGGAGAAAAGTATTTTGTTCTAAAATCGAAACAGGTCTTAAGGACCTGATGCCTACGTGAATCCGGGGTCATCTTGGCCCCGTGACATACTCGTATTCGCCTCTCTTATCCTGAATGTCAGCAACGTACCAGCCTCATCAAAGTCGACTGGCAATCTCTGTCGGCGAAAGAGGAGGCCGACTCAGCGGCAACTTGCAAGGCCGTAACGTGGTCTGCAAATACACTGACCAGTTCCGAGGCGGTCTGACCATCGCCGAGAAATTGCGAGCTCGCGCGGAAAGCGGTCTTTCGGCATTTTATTATGCCCGTCGTTGAGCACAGTGGTGCGTATCGCGCGTGTCCTGGGCGTCACCTGAGGGACGTGCTGCCCTCGTTCCTATTGGCAGGACGAAACACTACAGTGAGTCGGATCGACTCAGCCCAACCGAGTGTGCAAATGGCTGCACGCGGGAGAATTGTCCTCCAAACTCATTGTTGTATAGACACTTTGGGACATGAGTAGACACACACAATGAAGTTGACTTCCGCCCCTATGCAGCGCACTATTCCGCCTCAAAAGATAGCGCACGAGTTTCGCGTGATACCGCGATGACCGTATCGAAGCGGTAACGCTTGCGCGTTATAACGAACTTGGCGTTTCAAAACCGACGTGTTCTTGGCGGTGAACAAATGTCAGAGCATCTACTTAGCGGGTATCGAGGCTGGCTGGCGCTCGCAACACTCCTCCTAATTGCTGGGGTGGCGGATAAACACGGCAAGAATCAACAGCAACAAGCAGCAGCCGCACCAAAGCGCGTAACCAGCTGTACGGGCATATCGGAAGGCCCGGTCGCGCTAACTAACGGGCACGACGTTTACCTATCCGTTGACGTACCGAAGGGAGGCACGTATGTGAGCGCCGAGGTTTACGGACGAGCTCAGAACGCGACATCGTGGACCCGCTGCGGACCTCCTGCCGAATGTACGATTCCAGGTGTTGGATGGCCGGTCCATGTCAGAAATATCGCGGGCCCAGAATCAAATGCAGTCGGGACGTCAGACGACGGGAGTGTGCGTTACACGATGGAGGTAAGTATGCCCGGCAACGCAGGGTCTATCATGGCGCGATTTGTCGTGAACTACTCGTGGAACGAGACATACTGCGTCGCGCAGCGCACGTTTGAGGCAAATGCAAATTCGAACGCGGATAGTACGTTCTTAATCCCTGCAGGAAAAAATATAGCGGTAAAGCAATGGTGCGGTCGGGAACTGCAGCCGAATGTTCCTGATCCCTGGTGGCTATGTCGTCGACAAGGTGGGAGCGGGACTGTACAAAATAACTGCACCGCAACCTACCTTGGTGGCCTTGACTGGACTACTACGCCCTACACAGAAGTTGATGGCGCGGTCGGCGATACCAGCACCTGCGGCAATCGTGCGGGAAATCTACGACGGGGGTGTCTAATCCGGTATGATTACAGTCCAACTGGCGGTCCGATAGTCGATGAACATCCTTGCCGAGAGAAGTAGGCCGCTTAAGCGAAATTGTGGAGCTCTGTTTCTATTTTTTCGCAGGGGCAACCGGCTGAACCGGCGCGGCGGAAGACGGGACGGGTGCGTCCGGCGGTCGTTTAATTAAGGTCGCGATACTGGTACCGAGTCGCATTTCCTCTCTCACACGTTCAGGAGTGATCCCAAGGGCCTTCGCGACTCGATCGATACGTCCATTTTGCCACAAGGTCGCGCTCGCTTTTCGGACAAAGAGGACAAGATCCCTGCAGTCGCCACACGCCTTGAGATGCTCGATTATGCGAGCTTCTTCTTCCGGCTGCAGACGCATGTACCGGGCGTACGGCACTACATCGGGATGTTCAGCGGCATCACTCACAGGTCAAGTCCGCTGATTCCATAGTCTTCCCACGCGACTTTTCGTATTTCCTTGTAGTCATGGCTGATCAGCTGGTTTACGTAATCGGAGGTCGTTTCAATTTTTTCTGCCACCTCCTTAGCACTCAGTCCTTCGTAGAAGGTAAAGCGCAGTGCGTCCGTGCTTTTTTGGGCGCGGGTACCTTGTCGGCCATGATCATCGAGAAGCTTTTCTAGAAGCAGGCGGTGAGAAATGTCTTCGATAGCTGCGTCTTTCGACTTCTCGAGGAGTTCGTCGAAGCTAAGATATGCCCTCGGACCTTGTGCCGCTCGCCCTACTTCCTTGTCCCGCATGGCATATGCCTCATTCTCGCAGATAGCATAGACCCAGGAAGAGAATGGGGCACCATATGCATAAGTATTCAGTCGCGAAAAAACCTTTCGGGACGCTTCCGACGCGACGTCGTCTGCAAAGGCATTTTTATCCATGTGCGAGGGACAGATATTCCGGGCATAAACAACTGACGCTGCAATTTTTCGAATTTGGGGCAGATATCGTGAAGCTAATTCGTCCACAGCGTCACGGGAGCCGTCCTGGGCCTGTCGCACGAGTTCCTCGTCTACTGTTCCGATCTGTTTACGAATTTTGTCGAATCTCTCTTTCCATACGCGATCGACAAGTGCAGTGACCCATGACGGTATGCTCATTCTTCCGTCGTATGAATGATAGGTCCCAAGAAATTCAGCGCGTGCGAACGGCAGAGCAACTTCCACGTATTGGCGTGCCACCCATGGACCAAGCTCTAGCAATTTACCGGGTAGACGTCCCGACAACGCCTTTTCGACATAATCTCCGAAATCGCTCCATGCTTGTTCCGGGGAATTTTGTGGAGCATTCGCCGCCATGGCGGCATATTCTGGCACAAGTCCGTCCAATTGCAATGATCCGAGGCCAGAGGCAATTCGCACGCGACAAAAACTTGGGTCCGATTTGGGTCCAATTAGCCCCAAATACCAGCGAAGAAACAGCAAAGCGACGCAGAACCGAGCTAAGCGAATCAACAACATAGGTTATCGGTTTCTGCTTCGGGACCAGGGGGTCGGAGGTTCAAATCCTCTCTCCCCGACCAATTACCCCAAGCAGATCATTGAATTAGCGTGGACGCCAATTTCGCGGACTCGAGCACTTGGGTCCGTTTGGGTCCATTCAACAACTCTTCCACCTTTTCAACGGCTTCTTGCGCGTCTGCTGTGATTGACGTAGACGCAAATCAAAATCTCAAAACTTGTTAACAGGTCTCGTAAGAAAGTGCCCGCTTGTTACGAGTAATCTGCGCTTGTCTGCTTGGTTGCTTCAAGGGGCGTAATACTTTCCATTGACTTCGCTACCCATCACTGCAAAGTCGCAGTGGGAGGTCTCCAATGGATCGGTCTTGAAGGTAAAGTCGATGGAAGGCACACGGATTGTGGCTTCGAGCTGTGCGTTCGCTTTCAAACCTTCGAAGCGATACTGCCGACTGGGGTCTTCATATTTGACCGTCTCGTCACCGGTTTTGAGAACCAGCTTAAAGTCCATAAACGCGGGGGTGCTTTCGGCGTCCATTGCCGGCCATCGCGGCTGGTCGATGATGGGCACATTAACCATCTGGACAGTTGCTGATCTCCCGTCGTCGGTGAACTTAAGGCTCTCGGGAGGTACAGGCGTTACCCAGTACAGGCCGTCGGGCGAGATAGGAGGGTGAAAATCGTGTATCTGGTTTTGCGGGACCGCCGGTCCCTTGAAGACCGTCAGTCAGGTATGCGCGAATATGCCTTGCCGCGCCTGGCGTGCAGCCCAATATTCACCCGCCATGTAGCTGTAGTCGGTCGTAGGAGTCCCCCATGCGAGGCGGTTGCCCTGGTTATCCGTGCCCAGGCCGTGGAATCCGCTGCAACGCGCCAGCTTTCCCTTGAAGTGGTAGATGTTTGAGAGTTCGACATTGGGCCCTGCGGGCTGGTTGTGATTGCCATTCTTGTCGAGCCAAGGAATGGGATAGGGGCATAACCCGCCATTTGCGGGCATGTGGTCAATGGGAGCCGGAGGAGCACACGATTGTGGCATTGCTTGGGAACGTAGCGAACGGTCAAAAAGGAACGGCAACAGCAAAGAAGTTGCGCCAAGCTTAAATAATCGTCGCCGGCCAGGTACAGAGCAAGAGTCGGATTGATCATTCGTCTCGCGCTGACTAGACATATCAAACACGAACTTCATTTTCGTGTCCTCCTTGATTACCTTTGCGCCTGGCTTCCAGCGGTCACGCACAGAATCCAAAAAGTTATCTCTTTTCGAAGTTGCTCAACTGTCACCTGCGAAGGGCGTGGAAAGATCGACACTAAACGGTGGGGCAGGCGCGATCACTGGTTCGTCTGTAGCACGGCCACGACCTCTTGCTCGAGCTTCGCGAAATCCACGAGCCCGGAATATTTGGCCCGGATGCGACCATCGCGGCCGATCAGAAAGGTGGTCGGCAATCCGAGTATGCCGCCATAGGCTTCAGCGATTTTCTGATTTCCGGCGATCACCGGGTAGTTCACCTTATGTTTTTCACAAAAGTCGCGCAGGGTTCTGTCCTGATCTTCCATGGAGATGCCAATTACCTGCAGGTCCTGCGCGCGGTACTTGCCCTGCAAAGCGACGAACTGCGGAATTTCTTCAGCGCAGGGCGTGCACCAGGCTGCCCAGAAATTAACGAGCACAACTTTTCCCGTGTACGAGGAGGTGAGGATCTTGTTGCCATTGAGGTCCGCGAGAGTAAGCGCCGGTGCTGAGGACGCGGGAGGTTTCCCGTCCGGGCCGCGAACGGCTTTACCGCCGCGGTGGTGACCGGCGTAATATACGCAGGCGGCGAGTCCGATAGCCGCGGCAATGATGGCGATTTTTCTCATCGCACGCCACTGTGCTCACTGGGCTGATCGACGGGATAGCCTTTCTCCACCCAATCCGACCCGAAGCTTTTCGCGATGTAGAGCGCTCTCACACTCGTGAATCCTCTCTTCTGGAGTTCGTTATAGGCGGGTCGGATGTTTGGACAGTGGTCCCAGGGGCAGCATCCGCAGTAGAGCACGATGGCGGACGTCTTGGGGAGGAGCGCGACGCGCTTGCGCAGGTTCGCGAGCGATTGCGGGTCTGATGCTGGTCCGATGAACTCCGCGCCGGGAATACGTGCTTGGGCGTAAAGAAAACGCGGCCCGACGTATAACACGGTGGGTTTGACGGAGGACTGGATAGCTTTCAGCAACTCGTGAGGCTGAATCAACTCCGCGCTGCCTGGCGTCAACTGCGATGCTGCCGCGGAACGACCGCTACTCTGGGCGGCGGCCAAAGCAGTTGCAAACACGAGCGCGGCGATCGTTATCCAACGATCGTGGAGACGGAAGGGGAATGGTGTGCGTCTCACGGGCCCAGTATACGGCGTATGCCCCGCACGGCGTATATTGATGCGTGCTACGGCGAGACCGAACCTCTTAAGACTGGTGGCCTGAGTACAACCCGTTTAACTGCATGGGTTCTGTTGGACCTGCTAGGGAGTAAGCCTATGAACCGTCGTGATTTTCTGAGATTCGCGGGCGTCGTGTCCGCAACTCTCGCGTCCTCCAACAAGAAGGAGCTGTTTGCAAAGGACTCAGCGTCTGAAGGATGGCGCACCTTCTACGTCACCACGCGTGTGGAAGTGCTGAAGCCTTCCGGAGCGACGCGCGTGTGGCTGCCGGCAGCGCTCATCAGGAAGACGCCGTTCCAAGAGACGCTTTCTAATGAGTTCCGGGCAGAGGGCGGCACCGCAGAGATGGTCCAGAGCAAAGCTGACGCGCTCGGAATCGTCATAGCGAATTTTCCGGCTGGCGTGAGACCAGTCCTCACGCTTACAAGCCGGATCGCGATCAAGAACTGTGCAGTCAATTTCTCCGCACCCGGCCGCCATGCGCAAGCCGACCGCATGGAATTGGAGCATTTTTTGCGGCCGACGAAGCTGCTGCCAACCGACGGCATCGTGAGAGAAACGGCCACAGAGATTACCCGCGGCGCGAACACGGATGTGGAGAAAGCCCGCGCGATTTACGAGTGGATCGTCGACAACACATTTCGGAATCCGAAGACGCGTGGCTGCGGCGTTGGTGACATCCGCTGGATGCTGGAATCCAGGGACTTGGGCGGCAAGTGCGCCGATCTCAACGCGCTCTACGTGGGCATGGCACGCGCTGTGGGGCTACCAGCGCGTGACGTGTATGGCATTCGCGTCGCCAAATCTGACCTGGGATACAAGAGTCTCGGGGTTTCGTCGGAGATTGTCACCAAAGCACAGCACTGCCGTGCTGAGGTGTACCTCAGCGGGTACGGGTGGGTTCCTGTGGATCCCGCCGACGTGCGAAAGGTCGTCCTCGAGGAACCGCCGGGAAACCGCCCACTGGATGACGAGGTGGTGAAGAAGGCTCGCGCGCGGCTGTTCGGGTCGTGGGAGATGAACTGGATGGCCTACAACTACGCCCACGATGTTGCTCTGCCCGGATCGAGCGGTGCTCCGGTCGGCTTTCTCATGTATCCGCAGGCGGAAACTGCCGACGGTCGGCTGGATAGCCTCGATCCCGATGGCTTCAAGTACGAGATCACCTCTCGGGAGATTTTGTCCGCGAACGCCTGACGGCTGCAACATAGATGTGTACCTATGGCGAGCGCTCACCATCCCACAATCGATGCCGGCGCGTACACCGATTACTTGCGGACCGTGGAAGGTCGGCTGCGGGCCGACCTCACCTGGGAGAACCTGCGCGAGTTTTTGCCGCCGAAGCCGCAGCGTCGGGCGCTGGATGTGGGTTGCGGCACCGGCGAAATGGCGTTGCGATTGGCTGGGCTCGGGTTTCAGGTGACCGCCCTCGATGCGTCCGACGCTATGCTTGCCGAAACCAAACGAACCGCGGCGGAGGCCGGGCTGCAAGCGCTTATCGGTGTTGTGTGCTCCAACGCCGAACAACTGTCGAATCTGTTCTCCCCTTCTTCTTTCGATGTAATCCTATGCCACAACCTGCTCGAATTCGTGGATCGTCCTTCCGAGATATTGCGCGCGACTGAGCTGCTTCTCGCGCCAAGCAACGACGCCCTAGCGTCAGTGATAGTTCGCAATCGTGCGGGTGAGGTGCTGTCGGCGGCACTCAAAGACTGTGATCTCGCCGCGGCAGAGGCGAATCTGACCGCTCCCAAGGTACGCGCCAGGCTCATAGAAGCACCGGTGTCAGTGTTCACGCCTGCCGAGCTGCGAAGCATGCTCTTTGCGGCAGGTCTGGAAGTGCTTGCCGAGTGCGGCGTCCGTGCCTTCAGTGATTATCTGCCGCAGGAGTCGGCAAACGATCCTGCCAATTACAAGCGGTTGCTGACGCTGGAACAGAAACTGGGAAAGCAGCCAGATTTCGCCGCGATCGCCCGCTACATACAGATGATCGTGCGGCCGATGAGAAGCCCGGCGCTCCGTCAGAAGGACAAACCTGATGAGCGGAAGTAGACAGCTAGCGACTTTGCAAGAAGCCACGTCCCCAGCAGCCTCGGGTTTTTCGCTCGGTATCGGGCTAACGAACGAATGTAACTTGGCATGTGCGTTCTGTTATCGCGATCCCGCCCGAGTTGACCGTCTCACTCTAGAGCAGGTGCGCGCCGTAATGGAGCGGCTGCCGGTGCGCTCGGTCAACTTGGGCACTGGCGAAAACGGCATGCACCCGGATTTCAAGGCTATCCTGCAGTACCTGCGAACACAGCCAATAAAGCTGACCATCACCTCCAATGGGCACAGTATCGCTGTTCTTGACGACGAAGAACTGCATGGCTTTCATGACGTTGAATTTTCGCTCGACTATCCCACCGAAGCCGAGCAGGACGCGCAACGTGGCCCGGGCAATTGGGCGCTTGTCCACGAGCAGGCCAATCGATGCGTTCGGCTGGGGATACCGGTTACCATCATCGCTGTAATGATGAGATCGAATTACCCGCGGCTTGTCGACGTGGCGCGTATAGCCAAGCGATTCAATGCTCCGCTACGCTTGAACGTGTACCAAGCAGTGCGTTCCGACCTTTACGCGCTCACTTACAAGGAATACTGGGAGGGCTTTTGCAGGCTATTCGCCGAAACTGACGTAATCGACATCGGAGAGCCGCTCGTGCGTGCCATGGCTGGGCTGCCACCGAGAAACGGCGGCTGTGGCGTCAGGACTGTCCGTGTAACACCTCGCGCCACCACCCAGCCTTGCGTTTACTGGCCCGGCACAGGCGAGCAGTTATCGGCCCTATTAACCGACGGCGAGCGTGTGGTCAACAGCGTCTCATTTGTGCAGGCGCGCGGGCTGCCGAGAGACTGCGAGCCGTGCGTTTTCCGCGAGACCTGCCGCGGCGGCTGCGCCGGTCGACGCCGCCTACAGAATGCACTACTGCAGCCTGATTGCTACTGTCCTGTAGTCCGCGGCGAAGCGCCTAAACTCGAAATCAGGATGGCTACGGGCCGCAATCTGCCGAAATCAGAAAGCTCCTGCACCACCATCGTGATCGCACGCGATTGAACTACCGCCCTCTCTTCTTACCTGAGCTTCAGGTTCGGGGCTGAAGCATTTTCAAAGCTGTCTGCTCCCGGAGCGCAAAGACGTCGCGTCGCTATACCGAGAACCCGCAAAGGTGCTGAATGAAGGGCCAAAAATTTGGGCGAGCGGGTAGCCACACCCTGCGGCACGTCAGGTCCTCATGCAGCACGAGAGCTTCGTTTAGGCTGCGCCTTTTGTCTCCCGCCGTACTTTGCGAGCCCCCACCGGTCGCTGGCCCTCCAGACGTTGCGTGACTGTTGCGAGGATTTCGCGCGACAGAGAATTGTCCGACACGGTGCGGGCCAGGGCCATCGCTCCGACCAGCGCGCTGAATGTCAGGATCGCTTGCGCACGCGCCTCCCGCTTGTCCTTACCCCCGAGTGCGGCCGTGAACAACTCGAAATTTTTTTCAACCCGGGCGGTGGCTGCGGCGCGAGTCGTTTTCCCGGTCCGGGCGATGTCTGGCGCGAGAGAGGCAAAGATGCAACCCTCACCGGGATTATCGCGGTGTTCATGGGAAAGATAGTCACGAACCAACTGCTCGTACGACAGCGGCTTCCCGGCACCAGACGCTGCTTCGACGCGCTTGCGCCATGTTCCGGTGGATGAGGCCAGCGCCTCGGCCACCAGTTCATCGCGCGACCCGAAGTGCTTGTAAAACCCGCCCACGGTCAGGCCGGCTTCCTTCATAACGTCGGCAATCCCGATGCCCTCGAGCCCGTGCTCGCGGAACCGCTTGGCGGCTATGCGAACGATGCGCCTGTGAGTATTTTCCTTATCTGCTCTGGAATGACCCATTTGGGCCTCCCCTCAAAATAGTGCAACCAATCTTGGATTACGAATCTAATCCTGTTATGAAGTGGATTATATACATAATCCAGAATAAGCGCAAGGAGGCGCCTATGAAACTCGCAAGCAGCACCTATCTCAGCTTTATTCGGTCGTTATTGTTCGCCACGTTGGTTTTTCTCGCGCCCCTCGGCGCCACTGCGCAGGAGTCTTCGCACTGGAGCGTCGATCAGGAACAGTCGATCGCCCGCTTGTCGTTGGGCACAGGACCACAGTCGCTGGAGGCGGGAATTGCCCGTGTCCGCGGAACCGCTACTCTTGATTCCCGCAGTCCCGCTGTTGCCAGCCTCGATTTCGCGATCGTTGGCGATGACGCGCAGCATTCGCAGATCAGCTTCACGTCCAAGCGGTCTTGGGTGCGCGCTGATGGAAGCCTGATGGTCGCGGGGGATCTTACCGTGA
>Ga0070741_10021435_pt1 | contig 10054 bp, 9 predicted proteins | sample Coa_R1_4_FD_66440 | JGI IMG/M metagenome (GOLD analysis project Ga0070741, IMG submission 66440) | Surface soil microbial communities from Centralia Pennsylvania, which are recovering from an underground coalmine fire - Coalmine... | ecosystem: Environmental > Terrestrial > Soil > Unclassified ...
CAATCGACGCTCGCAAATTTCCGGCGCTGGCCGTCCAGCCGCTCGTGCTGGCGGCGTGTACCATCGCGCTGACGATGAAGTTGTTGCTGTCCTGCGTGGTGAGCGAGATGCTCGGCGATGCCGAGCTTCCGCTGGTAGCCGTCGCCACGACGCCGTAAGCCAGCGCCCCGGAATACTCCCAGGCGCACACCGAAAAACGCACCGAGGCGCTCACATTGATTGTGAGCGTGGTGACGCCGCTGCCGACGCCTCCGATCGGAGTCGCCCAAAGCTCGCCGCCAGTGGTGGTGCTGTTGGTATTCCGCAGCACCGCCTGCGAGCCGTAGACGCTTGAGGAGCCGGTGGCGTTGTCAGTGATACTGGAAACCAGTGTGGTGTTATTGGGGAAGCCGACCACTACGAAGGCCGTGTCGCCCGCAACGAGGGTGACCGTCAGCGTCGTCGAAGTCGCCGCGGTCGTTACGTTTTTGCAGGCGTTGTGCCCGGCGGTTGAGTCGAACGAAATCGCCGCACGCGCGGGGAGCGCGCAGAGCAGCGCGAAGAGTGCGAGCGCGGAGATTGAGATTGTCTTCATTGAACGACGTAACTCAAGCCGCCCGAAACCTGTCCGGTGCCGGACTGAAACAAGCAAAGGTTATCGGCGGCGGTTCCTTCGGCTCCCAGCGCCGCGCTTCCATCGCCGTAAGCGATGCCGCCATTCGCGGCAAGATTCCACCCCGTCGCGGCTGTCGCGCCGCCAAATCCCGTCACCCCAGCTGTTCCCGTGGCGCAGGTTGTTCCCGTGCCTTCGACCAGCGCCACGTTCTGCGCTGTCGCCGTCACAAGGTGAATCGAGCATGGATAGATTTTCTTGCTGCTCGTCCCGGCGACCAGTTGTGTGTTCGCCGTTTGATTGATCGAGACGTATGACTTTGCATTCGCCTGGCAGGGATCAGCCACAAGCGCCGTCCCGCCGCGATCTTCGTTCACGGCGCCGATGAGATTGGATCCGGCGGGCACCGGCGAATTCGGCGAGAGCGCGACTACCACGGAAGTGTCCGTTGCCACCGCGGCCGTCGAAGCCGCTTTCACCGCGGCCGTGTTCGTGCCGTCAGTGATCTTCTGAAAGCCCGCGCGCGCTGCGGCGTCCATCATCGGCATGTTGTTGGTGCCGTCGGTCGGCCGCACCCACCACGCCGCTCCCTGCGCGCCTTGCGGCCCCTCGGTTGAATAAGTCGTGATCGCCGGCGCGAAATCCAGCGTCAGCGTGCCCGCGCCCGGATACACCGTGCACGCATACACCGCCTGGATCTGCGAAGCCGTTTGCAGCGATGACGCCGGCGTGAAGTTGATCCCGCTCGTGCCGTTTGCCGGCGTCACCGCAACTGCCGCGCCGTTATTGACGAGATTGCCCTGCGAATCCGCCGACTTGACCTGAATCGTGCAGCCCGACGGGCTTCCGGTAATGGAAGCCCACGTGACGATCAGAGTTCCGTATTGCCCAAAGGTCGAGTTGCGTGTTACCGAACTCGTCTGCGTCGCCGTTGCGCTCGCGGCGTTGAACAAATTCACATACGCATAGCTCACGATCGGATCCTGAAACGTCGGATCCGCTCCGGCGCCGTTCGAGATCAGCACCTGTCCCGCATTGCCCGCACCAACCCCGGTCATCGCGCTGCCGTTGCCTTCGTTCAGCGCCACCGTATGCGCGCCGGCTCCCGCGTTTACATTACAACTTGACCCGATCGTGCAGGTCTGTCCGTTGGCCGTCAGCGAAAGCGTCGGCAGCATCGCCGCCGTGATCGCGCAAAATGCTGGCGCGCCCGTAGATCCGGTGCAATTGCCGTAAACCGTGTTCGCGCTCTGGTTGATGGCTGAAAACGAGAACGCGGGCGTCGTCGTATTTGTCGCTACGTTGACATTGAAAAGAGGGGAAAAATTGCCCGACGTGACCTGTGTGACCGTTCCGGCGCCCCCTGAAGGCATGCAGTTCGCCCCACTTGAAGTGAGGCAGGCAAGCAGGCTCGTCCCGCTGTTGAAAAAGAGCCGCGCATTGCCGCTCGCCGGATTCGCCGGCGTCGAGATCCCGCCGGCATCCTGATAGCTGGTGCCCAAACCTCCGCTAAACGCGCCACTGCCGCCGCCGTTTACTTTGTTCCACGCGCCGCCGTTGCAATCATAAAGATCGCCTGTCGTTCGATTGACGTAGAGTGACCCGGCGCCGCATCCGCCCGCCGGCGCCGTCGTTCCGGTCAGTGGCGGCGTGGAACTTGTCTGTCCGCCCTGCTGGGCTTTCGCGGCTTTCGGCAGGAAAAGCACCGACGCCAATGCCGCCGCGGCCAGCACCCAGGCATGCGCGCCCGGAATGTGGCCGCGAGTCGCGGTCGAGTGCATGTGCGCGCCAGAAACCGTGACGCTCGCCCCGATCCCCGGAACGCCGGCATCTGGTTCCATCCGCGCTTTCAGCCCAAATCGCGCATAGATCCGCTGGACCAAAGGCCAGAGCCAGAGCAATGCCTGTTTTATTCGTTTTCTCATTCTTCAAGTGCCCGTGCGGCTAGTACCGTTTTGATTCGCGGCTTTGTTGTCGTTTTCATTCTTGTCGCGCCCGTGGGGTTGGCCCGCGTGTCGCCTCATGTGCCCGTGCTGCAAGCATCACTCAGGTGTGAGGCCGCTGCCGGCTCGTGTATGCACCGGGAGCATTCGTGGTCACCACTTTGTCCTGTAGCGGGCTCGGCCCTTTCGACGGCGGAGTCGCGCCCGGCTGGCCGCCGCCAGGATTGTTGGTCGTAACGTTCGAGACGCCCGGATCCGGCAATCCTCCATTTACAGTCATGTCCCACTCCGTCTGCTAAGATCCGTTTTTTGTAGCTCGGCTCGGCTCGGCTCGGCTCGGCTCGTCCGGCTGCCCGCCGCGCAAACGCACGCACAACCATGACGCCGGACGGCCTGCTTTTCACCGCCGCGGCACACCACCGCCCTTGTCATCCCGAGAAACTTCAGCCGCACCCATGTGCGGCTGAAGCACGAGGGATCTGCAGTTTGTGCTGGCACAGCCTTTCCCGGCTGTGCTCCTTTATGCAGAGGCCGGACTTCAGCCCGGTATCTTTCTTACTGTGCCCATGCGGGCAGCGCTGCCCGCGCGGCAGCGCCCGCGCCGCTCGCGCGCCATCCGCGCTACAGTCTTCGGATATCCGCCGTTACGTTCACCGCATTCGTGCGGCTCCGCAGCAGCAGCCGTACAAACGTCGCCAGCACGGTCGAGCCGTCGAAATGGAACGTATTGTTAGTCGCATCCACCGAAGTGATGTTGCCGTTCGCGCACGTCTGGTATTGCGCATCCGCATCCACATCGCTCACCTGCACGTCAATTTCAAACGCGCCGGGCGCGCCCGAAAAAAATCCGGTTACCGAAAAACCGCCCGGCGTGCCGCTCGTTCCGAGCGCCAGTTGCGTGCTCGCCGAACCGCCTCCGTTCCCGGGCGTTGGTTGCTCTGCGTTCCACACCTGCGCCGAATCCCCAGGCCAGATCGCCGTTGGTGGCAAAGCATTGCTGTAACTGGGCATGAGCTGCTCCTGTTCTTGGCGGCGAGTGCGGCGTACGAATGCAACAGCCGGCGCTGCACGGGCCGGAAAACTTGCTGCGGATCAAATTACCGAACGAGCGATGTGCTGCGATGGCACGCGCCATGACCGGCGCGAGTTCTAAGGAGTTCGCGAAGGAAATTCAGGCTCAAAAATCAAAAACGCCCGGTAGGAATCCTCCGGGCGTACTTTCTTACAAGAAGAGTATACCACACGCGTCAACTATTTCCGTGCGTTCTGGTGCTATGCGGCCAGCGCTTCCAGCAGTCGCAAGCCCGCACCGTGCGCGGCAAAAAACGCTTGCGCATTCCGCGGCTCGTTCGGCTTAATAATGTGCGAGTCCGTTACATTCATGAGCTGGACGAGCTTGATGCGAGCGACCGCTTCCGTACGCGCCATTCTGCCGGCCCACTACATCGCGCATCCATTCGATCTTCGTCACGGCCTCGATACGGCCGGTTATCTCAGCAAGCGCGACCTCGTTACCGGCCATCCTCATGACGAATACCTCACCGGCTACTCCGCCGTCGCCCCCTCGGTTTTTCGTCCGATGTGCCGCCGCTGGATCGATACCCTCGCCGCGCGCCGCCGCGTTCAGGCTTTCAGCTTCATCGACGTTGGCGCCGGCAAAGGCCGCGCCCTGCTGCTCGCCTCCGAACTGCCCTTCCGCAAAATCATCGGCGTGGAGCTGAGCAAAAACCTCGCGCACATCGCCGCGAAAAATATCGAGAAATGGAAACGCCAACACCGCTCGCGCCTCGCCATCCGCGTGGTGCATCAGGATATTCTCGACTTCCGCTGGCCGCGCACGCCGTTGCTGGTTTATCTCTATAATCCCTTCGAGCGCGAGATGATCGAAAAGTTGATCGAGCGCCTGCATTGGGCCGCCAAGGCCGGCTCGCGTTGCGTTGATGTCCTCTACCTGAATCCCGTCTTCGGCCATCTGCTCACGCGTTCGCGGCTGTTCCGCGAACTGTGGAACGAGCGCATCACCATGAGTCTGGAAGACCAGAACGCCGACCCTTACGCCACCACCACCGACCTCGTCTCCGCCTACCGCTACAACCCGCAGTAGCTTTTCCGCTTCGCATTAGCCCAAACCGAGCTTTGTGGCTCGGGTCGCCCCCTCCGCGCTCGGCCCGCAGCTTTGTAGCTCAGGTCGCCCCCTCCGCGGCCAGCGCGCGGCTTTGTAGCTCAGGTCGCCCCGCGGATGAATTTTTCCGCGGGAGACCGGAGGCCTTTCCGCCTTGTATTGCGCAAAAGAAGACGCTGTCATCCCGAGGAAGTTCAGCCGCAGCCGTGCGGCTGAACAACGAGGGATCTGCTTTTGCTTTTTCAGGTGCCCCACCCCTCGTTTTCAGGGTTGGGTCCGCCTGCATTACGTTGTCATTCCGAGCCTCGCCGTCGGCCGCGGCCTCCGCGGCGGGCCTTTCTGCGGCGAGCGAGCAATCCCTCCGGGCGAGATTGACCCGTCGCTGTACACTCTGAACTGTGAACTTGTCTTCAAAGGAGCCCGAATGGACCAATCACCATCACAGCGCGGCCGCGCGAAGCTCAAAGAGATGCTCGGCGATCTCGGCCTGCAGGCGGTCGAAAATATAGCTCGCGTCTCGCCCGACATGGCGCATTACGTCACGGACTTCATCTTCGGCGATATTCACTGCCGCCCCGCACTCGACGCCAAAACTCGCGAACTCGTCGCCGTCTCCGCACTCGCGGCGCGCGGCGGAGTCGAACCGCAACTTCGCGCCCACCTTCATGGCATGCTCAATGTCGGCTGGACCCGGCAGGAGATCATCGAGTTGATGATCGAGATGGCCATCTACGCCGGCTTCCCCGCCGCGCTCAACGGCCTTTACGCCGCGCGCGATGTCTTCGCCGAAAGCGCCGCCAAACCCGCTCTCTGACCCATGCGCTTGCCTACTGTGGACGCGCGATAAGATCTCCCACGCGCGCGCAGCCATCACGTGCGCACAGCCGCCTTGGCTGTGCTCGTTTTTAGGTGCCGGGCTTCCGCCCGGCACGCGCTCGGTCCTCGCCGGCCGCGCCGCCGCCCCCGATTGTCATCACGAGGAAGTTCGCTCGCGTTCTTGGCGCGAGCGAATGACGAGGGATCTGCAGTTACCTTTAGTGTACTGGCTTGTCATCACGAGCTCCGCTCTTGCGTGAGGGATCTGCAGCTCGTCATCCGCGCGGCGCCGGATATCCCACCAGATACGTGATGGGCAGCCGCAAAAATCCGCGCTTCACGCAGCCAATCTCCCAGCGGTAGCCGGAATCCCGCAATCCGCTGGTCAGTTCCCGCAACTCCCGCGGCGAATACGCCCGCAGACAAGACACAATCCCGTCGAAGAGCAACACCAGCGGCACAACGGGAAGCACCCAGCGCCAAAGCAATCGCCATGCGGCCAGACTCACGGGTCGCGCGCGCATAAATGGTACGACCAGGATATCCGCGACGAGCACCATCGGCAGAAGCAGCAACGTCAGCGAACGCCTTCCCGGAATCTCGAAAATACCGATGCCCTGCCGCCTCTCCACCGCGTCGCGCAAAATCTGCCGCGCTTGCTCCGGCGGGAAATGATGAAACGAAGTAAACAGCGTGCGAAATCCGGCCAGCCCGGGGGGTACTCGCGTCGCATCCACAGCTTCGTCGCGGTAGTGCAGTTCCCTCCCATCACTCCGCACTCGCGCTCGCGCACTGGCATTCGGATACTTGTCGCTCAGCTCCACGCGAATGTGCAGCCCTTCTCGATCGAGCATCCCCGCCAGCCACGCCCACGGGCCGCCCGCCCCGGAGCACAAGTCCAGCACGCCGTCGGCGCCCGCGTGCTCAATCGCTTCGCGCAATTGCGGCATGATATCGGCATAAGGCCTGCCGATATTCAGCAGGACTTGCAAATCGTCGGTTACTGCATCGCGCAGAAAGGAAGGAAACCACGGCTGGTCGTGTATCTCAAAAAACTGCACCCTACGCATAACTTCCGCGCCGCTCCCCCCGCTGTCATCACGAGCGAGTCCGATGCAGGTTCCAGCGCCGGACGAAGCGAGGAATCTCTCATATGCTTTTTCTCTTATCTGCTGCTGTATTCGCTACCCAGTACCCGTGCGGCTCTCGCGCGGGTCCCCATGACGCCGCGTTTTTTGCGTGTCTTGGGCTGCCAGCACCGCGGGCGGCAGGAATTTACGAAGCCGCAAAATACGGCAACCGTTGCGGCGCCGCCCATCGCGCGTAGACCGGGCTCGCCAGCAGGTTCGGCACGTCCCGGCGGTGCAATCGGCTGTTCAAGAATTTCTTCATCGTCCGCCGCAGCCACGGCCCGCCGTAACACAGCTCGAATCCTTCTTTCAGCAGCGCCTCGAGACTTCCGGGAGGACAATGCGGATGCCGCCAGACGAGATGCTTCGTGTCGTACTTCGCCCAGTCCTGTTCAAAAATTCCGTACTTTGTATCGAGTTCGCTCCACATCTGCGTCTGCGGATGCGGCGTCACGATGGTGATCTGCGTGACGTCCAGCTCCAGCGAAGCCAATGTGCGCAGATCCTCGCGAATCGATTCCGGCGTCTCGCTGGGAAATCCAATAATGTAATACCCGTGCGCGTAGCGTTTCGCGCGATTGAGCCGCGTCGCCAGCTCCAGCACCGCCTCAACCTTTTCGCCTTTGTGAATCTGCTTGAGCACATCCTGGTGAAAGCTCTCGATCCCAAACAACGCGCCTTCGAGCCCTGTCGCCAGCCACTCGTCGAAATGCCGCAAAAACAGATCCACGCGCGATTGCACCAGCCAGCGCATGCCGTACCGCGCCAGCAGCTCGATCACCGCCTCGCCGTGCGCGGGAATATTGCCGAAATTTTCGTCCAGGATCAGCGCATAGCGAATTCCGTGCCCAACATAAAATCGCACCGCGCGCTCGATCGCCTCCAGCGGAATCGCCTTGGGCCGCGGCGCAAACGCCGTCGTCTGGCAGAATGTGCATGTGAAGCTGCACCCGCGCGTGGTGAAAATCACCCCGACCGGCAGCGGCCATCCGCCGGGCAGCCGGAATTCGGACACCAGCGGCGGATGCTGCACGGCATCGACTTGCGCGCCGAGCGCCCGCGCCACCGCGTCTTCGCTGTATCCGCTGAAGACTTCATCGAACGCACCACGCAGCGCCGGCGTCAGCGCGCCGTAATTCCCCGCCCACAGCCGCGGCACGCCCGCCTGGCGCGCCTCTTCCGCCATGCGCAGAATTTCGTTGCTCTCCTCGAGGTAAAACGAAAACCCGACTACATCCCAGCCACGCCCGAGCGCTTTCCGGTATTCCCCGCGCGTCGGGTATTCGAGGATCTCTATGCCCGGCACGTTTTGCCGCAAAAACCGCAGCCCAAACGAAATCCGTCGCGGCATGCGAAACCGCCAGGCGAATCCCTCCGGCGCATTCTCGCGGAAATAGTCGTATAGCCCGCGGTCCCTGTGCACTGTCGTCAGGAGAACTCTCGGCACCTTAGTCATCCTCCAGCAACCCGGCGAAGTTCACCATCTTCTTCGGTGAAAAATACTGTCGACAGCAGGCGCTTTCGCGCCCAACAGAATCGCACATTCCCGGTGAAACACTCTCGTCGTCTCGTGCCGCCCCTTATGAGCGGGAAAGTTGTCATTCCGAGCCCGGCCGCTTTTTAAGACAGCGGCGAGGAATCTGCTTTTCTTCTCTTTGCATTGCGAGATCCAAACCTAACGCCGCGGATTTTTGCGCGGCAACACATTTGCAGCTCAGGTCGTCCCCTTATTTTGTAGCGCAGGTCGCCCGTGGCGTTTGTGCCGCGGGAGACCTGAGGTCTTGCTGGCGTGCTTCGATGGTATACCACCGCTCTCGGTTGCCTATGCTGCCAAGCCACACCGACTGTTGTAGATGACCGGCCGCTAGATTGCCACAAACGGTGCGGTTGTGGTATTAGCCATGATACGGTGCTTTGGGATTTCGCTGTGGAGGCGCATCATGAAAGCAACGCTACTCGGTTCTTTGGCCCTGATTTCCGGTCTGGTCGTATGCGCTCCGGTATTCGCGCATCACGGCAGCGCGGCTTACGACAACACCAAAGAGATCGTCCTGAAAAATGTCACTGTGACCAAAGTGAATTGGGGCAACCCTCACACCCTGGTGCTCTTTGACGCCAAGGATGCAACCGGCGCCGTGAAGCATTGGGTCGTTGAGGCCGGCGCCGCGTCGGCGGTGAGCACCACCGGCTGGACGAAAAATGCCGTTCAGCCCGGCGACGTTATCACCGTTTACCTCTACCAGGTCAAAAACGGCCAGCCTCTCGGGCGCGCCAGCAAAGTAGTCCTGCCGGACGGCACGACCGTCGGCAACGGCTATCTCGACGGCGACCGGCCCTCGCAGTGCGACAAGGATTTTGCCCCTGGCGGAGACGAAGCCGCTGCCTGCCGTCCCGAAGGACGCAAGACGACAAACAAAGAATAGCCTCGCACTCGGAGCATCAAATGCGAAATCCAGCAACCTATGCCGTCGTTGGTCTGCTCGCGCTTCTGACGCTTTGCCCCGCCGCGGCACGGGCGCAGGAGCCTCAGAATCAGAACAAACCGATACAAGCCGGAGAAGAAACTGGCGGCCCCGCGCCCGTTCACGACCTCAGCGGCACCTGGCTTGGTCCCGGCGAACCGGAACTGAACAACCGTGTCCCGCAGATGACGCCTGAAGGCGCGGCAAAGCTGAAGCTCAATATCCCGGATCCTTTCAGCGCTACCTCGAATGATCCCTGGAAGACCTGCGATCCTTTCGGCATGCCCCGCATCGTCAACAACGAAATCCGCGAGATCGGTTTCGCCTCCATGCCCGATCGCCTCGTCATCCTCGAAAATTATGCCAAGGTCTGGCGCGAGGTCTGGATGGACGGCCGCCCGCTGCCGAAAAATATCGGCCACAAGGGCGGCCCTTCCACGATGTATTTCGGGTATTCGGTCGGTCACTGGGAGGGCGACCACACCCTCGTCGTTGACACGGTCGGCATGGACGACAAAACCTGGGTCGACCGCCGCGGCTATCCGCACAGCATCGATGCGCACGTCATCGAGCGCTACACGCGCCTCGACCACAACCACCTCACAATGGAAGAAAGTGTGGACGATCCGGCGTATTACACCGCGCCTTTCGTAATCGCAAAAGCGAACTACCGTTGGATCAAAGGCCAGGACGACACAAAGGTTTCAATTCCCTTCTCCAACGAATACATGTGCATCCCATCGGAAGCTATCGAGTATATGAAACTCATCGGTACTCCCGCCGATGAAGACACCGCTACCGGCGTCAAAAAACAAACCGACACAAAATAACCCCTACACTGAAACCAACCGGTTGTCATCACGAGGAAATTCGCTCGCGTTCCTCACGCGAGCGAATGACGAGGGATCTGCTTTTGTTTTTTTGGAGTGCACCCTCGTTTTAGGGGGGACAACACCTCAACTGGCGACCCGTTGTCATCACGAGCGAGT
>Ga0070741_10021436_pt1 | contig 10054 bp, 7 predicted proteins | sample Coa_R1_4_FD_66440 | JGI IMG/M metagenome (GOLD analysis project Ga0070741, IMG submission 66440) | Surface soil microbial communities from Centralia Pennsylvania, which are recovering from an underground coalmine fire - Coalmine... | ecosystem: Environmental > Terrestrial > Soil > Unclassified ...
AACCTCGCCAACGACTACTCGGACGCGAAGCGGGGCGCCGACACGGTCGACCGGCTGGGCCCGGTCCGGGTGACCGCGGCCGGGCTGGTGGCGCCCCGGAGCGTGCTGGTCGCCACCTGGCTCGCCTTCGGCGTCGCGGTGGCCGCCGGGATCTATCTCGCCATCGTGGCGGGCTGGATCATCATCGCGGTGGGCGCCGCCTCGATCGCGGCGGGGGTGCTCTACACCGGGGGGCCCAGGCCATATGGCTACGCGGGGCTCGGCGAGCCCTTCGTCTTCCTGTTCTTCGGGCTGGTCGCCGTGAACGGCTCCTACTACGTCCAGCTCGAGCGGCTCGACTGGCTCCCGTTCGGCCTCTCGATCGCGGTCGGCTGCCTGGCCACCGCGATCCTGGTCGTGAACAACGTCCGCGACGTCGACACCGACCGCCGGGCCGGGAAGCGCACCCTCGCGGTGCGACTAGGCCGTGACGGTGCCCGGCGGCTCTACCTCGTGCTCGTCGGGGGCGCGTACGCCGCGCTGCTCGTCACGCTGACCGCGAACGGAGGTCCGTGGTGGGCGCTTCTCGGGCTGATCTCGGCACCCATGGCGGTCCGCCCCGCCCGGGCCGTGATGACGCGCACCGACGGCCCCGCGCTCAACGGTGCGCTGGCGGGAACCGGCGCGCTGCTCGGCGTCTTCAGCCTGGCGCTCTCGGCCGGCCTCTTGATCGCCACCTGAGCCGTCCGGCGGCATAGAGTCGGGAGGTGAGCTCCGCTCAACCGATCGAGCTGATCCAGGCGCGGAATCTGATCAGCAGGCTGCAGACCGCGTCCTTCCTGGTCGACGCCGACGGGAGGCTCCTGTTCTTCAACGAGTCCGCCGGGGAGCTGCTGGGGATGAGGTTCGAGGACGCCGGGCCGATGGAGCCCGGGACCTGGGGCACTCGCTTCAAGCCCCGCGAGCCGGGTGGAGAGGAGATCCCGGTCGGCAACCTGCCGCTGGCGATCGCGGTCCAGTCCGGGCGTCCCGGCTTCGCGCGCATGGAGATCACCGGGGCCAACGGTAAGGACCACCTGATCGAGGTCACCGCCTTCCCGATCATGTCGGGGCACGCCCAACAGGGCTCGGTCGCGATCTTCTGGCCGGTGGACGAGGAGGAACGGGACTGACGGCGTAGCATCGCCGGCGTGCGGCTGGAGGAGATCGAGGTCATTCCCTACTCGCTCCCCTTCAGCGAGCCCTACGTGACCGCCCGTGGGGAGCTGACCGAGCGCGAGCTGCTGCTCGTCCGGATCCGCGGAGAGGGCCTCGAGGGCCTCGGGGAGGCGGCCGCATTGACGCTGCGTGGAAGCGCCGGGATCGAGGCGGTCGCCGCGGACGTCCGCGACCGTTGCTGGCCGGCACTGCTCGACGGCGGGCTCGACCCCCGCCGGATCTGGTCCGCGATCGCGCGCTGCCGCAACCGGGGGGCTTCGGCTCCGGCCGTCGCGGCCGTCGACATCGCGCTGCACGACCTGGTCGGAAAGGCCGAGGGCAAGCCCCTCTGGCGCCTGCTCGGTGCCTCCGAGGTGCGCCCCGTGATCTGCAACGCGACGCTTCCGGCCGCGAACCCCTCGGCAACACGGGCGATGGCGGAGCGCTGGGCTGCGGACGGGTTCCGGACGTTCAAGCTCAAGGTGGGCCTGCCCGGCGACGTGACCCAGGTCGCGGCGATCCGCCGGACCCTCGGGAACGACACCTCGATCCGGGTCGACGCGAACGGCTCATGGAGCGTCCGGGACGGGATCGAGCGCCTGCGCGCACTCGACCGCCATCGGATCGAGCTCGCCGAGCAGCCGGTGGGGACCTTCGAGCAGATGGTCGAGCTCCGCGGTGAGGTTCGGGTGCCCCTTGCGGCCGACGAGAGCCTCGTCTCGCCGTTCGACGCGCGGCGGGCGCGCGAGCTGCACGCCTGCGACCTCGCCGCGGTGAAGATCGCGAAGGTCGGCGGGCTCGGTGCCGCCCTCGAGATCGCCGACGTCATCCCCTCCTACCTCTCGAGCGCGCTCGAGGGGCCCGTCGGCATCGCGGCGGCCGTGCACGCGGTCCAGGCGCTCCGCTCTCGGGGCGGGGACGCGGGCGTCGCCCACGGCCTCGCCACGGAGCGGCTCTTCGCCTCCTCGATCGGGCGGGGCGCGATCGCCGAGCGCGATCGCCTGATCGTCGACGAGCGGCCAGGGCTCGGCGTCGTGATCGACGAAGAGGCGCTTGCGGCCCGGCGGCTCGGCTGATCTACCGTTCGGGCGTGGATCCGACCAATCGCAATACGGCGCTTGCCTCGGCGATGGTGGAGGAGCTTGCGCGCTCCGGCGTTCGGAGGGCCGTTGTCTCCCCCGGCTCGCGCTCCACGCCACTGGCGCTCGCGCTCTGGCGAGAGCCCGCGATCGAAGTGACGGTGGTCCTCGATGAGCGCAGCGCCGGCTTCTTCGCCCTGGGGTCGGCGCTCGCCACCGGGCTTCCGGCCGCTGTGCTCTGCACCTCGGGCTCGGCAGCCGCCAATCTCCACCCGGCGGTGGTCGAGGCGGACGAGGCCTGCGTCCCCGTGATCGTGCTGACCGCCGACCGACCGCCTGAGCTCCGGGACGTCGGCGCCGGCCAGACGATCGACCAGCTCAAGCTCTACGGGGAGGCGGTTCGCTGGTTCTGCGACCTCGGCACGCACGAGGCCGGCGATGCCGGGCTGCTGCACTTTCGTTCGGTCGCCTGCCGCGCTGTCGCCGCCGCCCTCGGTGATGCCAGGCCCGGCCCGGTCCACCTGAACGTCCCCTGGCGCGAGCCGCTCGCGCCGATCTCCATGGAGGGCGACGTCACCGCAACCGATCGACTCGCGCTGGAGGGCCGGGGCGACGCGCCCCTGCACGCGGTCGAGCGAAGCGGCCCGGCGCTCGATCCGGGGACCGCCGACCGCCTCGCCGAGCGGATCGCGGACGCCCCGCGCGGGCTGATCGTGGCGGGCCGCCAGCCGGATCATCTGCTGGCCGAGCCCCTGAGCGGCCTGGCGGCGGCGTCCGGCTATCCGCTGCTAGCCGAGCCCACCTCCCAGCTGCGCCGCGGCCCACACGACCGCTCGCTGGTCGTCTCGACCTACGACCACATCGCCCGCGATCGCCGCGTGGAGCTCGAGCCGGAGCTGATCGTCCGCTTCGGCGACCTGCCGACCAGCAAGCCGCTGCGGCAGTGGCTCGAGGCGATCGACGGGCTCGACCAGATCGTGGTGGCGCCGGCAGGAGAGTGGCGTGAGCCCACCCGGCGGGCGACGACGCTCCTCCGCGCCGACCCCGCCGGCACCGCCCGAGCGCTCGCCGAGCGCCTCGGCCGGCTCCGCTCCGGCGCGAGCACGGCGGCCGGCGCCCCCTTCGCCACGGCCTGGCTCGACGCGGACCGAGCCATCGCCGAGGCGCTCGACGGACGGCTCGACGGCCTGGACGAGCTCAGCGAGCCGGGCGTCTGGCTCGCCCTCGGTCGGGCGCTCCGCGACGGCGACTCTGTGCTCGCGGCCTCGAGCATGCCGGTGCGGGACGCCGAGGCGTACCTGCGACCGGGGCCGGAGGGCGTGCGCTTCGTCTCCAACCGCGGCGCGAACGGGATCGACGGCCTCGTCTCGACCGCGGCCGGGCTCGCGGCCGGGAGCGGGTCGCGGACCTGGGCGGCGCTCGGCGACCTCGCCCTCTTCCATGACCTCGGCGGGCTCGCCGCCGCGCGGCGGTTCCCCGATCTCCGTCTGATCGTGATCGACAACTCGGGGGGCGGCATCTTCCACTTCCTGCCGCAGGCGGAGGCTATGGCCGAGCCCGAGTTCGAGGCCCTGCTCGGCACCCCGAGCGGACTCGACCCCGCCGGTGCTGCCGCCATGTTCGGCCTCGAGGTGGCCGAGCCGTCAACGCCGGCCGAGCTCGAGGACGCGCTCGCAGGAGACGCCCGGATGATCGTGGTACGCACCAAGCGCGACCGCAACCTCGAGCTTCACCGGGAGCTCGCCGAGGCTGCGTCCGCAGCCGTCTAGGACGCGAGCAGCGGCAGCAGGGCCTCGAACTTGAGCTCCGACTCCTGGAGCTCGGCCACCGGGTCCGAGTCGGCGACGATCCCGCAGCCCGCGAACAGATGGGCCTCCCGGTCACGGAGCAGCGCCGAGCGCAGGCCGACGCAGAACTCGCCGTCCTCGGCCGCGTCCATCCAGCCGACCGGCCCCGTGTACCAGCCGCGGTCGATCCCCTCGAGCTCCGAGATCAGGGCGAGAGCAGGCTCGCGCGGCTCACCGCCGATCGCCGGGGTCGGGTGCAGGATCCCGGCGAGCTCGATGGCGCTGCGCGCCTCCGCGAGCTGCGCCCGGATCGGCGTCGCCAGGTGCTGGAGGTTGCCGACCTTGACGACGAACGGCTCGCCCTCCGCGTGGACCCAGACCGCATGCGGGCGCAGGGTGCGCGAGATCCGCCGGACGACGATCCCGTGCTCGTCGCGGACCTTCGGGCTGCGGAGCATCGCCTCGCCCAGGTGGTCGTCCACGGCGGGGTCCGCGCTGCGTGAGGTGGTGCCCGCCAGGGCGACCGTCGCCGCGACCGGGCCCGAGCGGCGCACGAGCAGCTCCGGGCTCGCGCCGATGAAGGCGGCCTCCGGCGTGCCGAAGCAGAAGCAGAAGCACGACGGGAAGAGCCCGCGCAGGGCCCCGAACAGTCCCGCCGGATCATGCGCGGCCGGCGCCTCGACAGTCAGCTCGCGCGCCAGCACCACCTTGTCGAGCTCGCTCGAGCGAATCCGCTGAACCGCCGCCGCGACGATCCGCTCGTAGCGCTCCGGAGCGTGACGGCCCACGATGCCGGTGGCGGCGCTCGGATGGGGGTCCTGAGGGGTGAGCGGGGCTTCGCGAAGCGATCCGAGCCGGCGCGCGAGGCGCTCGAGCGCGGCCTCCGGCGCGTCGGCATCGGTGACCACGGAGGCCGTCGCGAACATCCGCTCGCCCGTGCGCGCAAGCGCCAGCTCCGGGAGGTTGGCGAGGGCCGGGGGCAGCGAGGACCAGATCGGCTCGGTACCTCCGTCCGGCGCGAAGGAGAAACCTGCCGCCCAGAGGGGGCCGGCGCCGGCGGGGAGGTCGTCCGGCTCGGCCGCGACGCGGTCGCGGGCCACGGCGAGGCAGCCGGCCGCGAGATCCTGAAAGCGGTCGGGGCCGCGACTGGTCACCTCCGCCGCCGTGCCCACACCGGTCAGCGAGAAGCCGCGATCCGGCTGCTCCCAGCAGAACCAGCGGTCCGAGGCAAGCCGTGAGCCGGCCACGATCGCAACGGGGTCGATGCCGCCGTCAAGCTCCACCGTCGCGGAGACGAGCCGCCTGCCGCCGGCACGGGCGGCGCGCCCGAGGGCCTCCTCGACGCCGGTGAGAACGGACTCCCGGTCGAGGGCGACGGCCACCGGCGCCTAGACGTCGGGCTTGGAGCGGGCGATCGCGACCTCGCCCGTGCGGACCATCTCGATCAGGCCGTGGGGCCGGATCATCCGCTCGAAGGCCTCGACCTTGTCGGCGCTGCCGGTCACCTCGATGGTGAGCGAGCGGCGGGAAACGTCGACGATCTTCGCCCGGAAGATCTCGGCGAACTGCATGATCTCGGCGCGGCTCTCGATCGGCGCGGAGACCTTGAACAGAGCCATCTCGCGGGCGATCGTCTCGCCCGGCTCCATGTCCCTGATCTTGATCACGTTGACGAGCTTGTGGAGCTGCTTGGTGACTTGGTCGATCGGGTGAACGGCGCCGTCCACGGTCAGGGTGATCCGCGAGATCTCGGGGTCCTCGGTCGGCCCGACGGCGAGGGTGTCGATGTTGAAGCCGCGACGGCTGAACAGGCCCGCGATCCGGGCGAGGACCCCGGGCCGGTTCTCGACCAGGATCGAGAGGACGTGCTTGCGGCCGGTCAGCGCCCCGGCGGCTGCGTCCAGGTCCTCGAGCTTGATCAGGTCAGGGGTTCCGGCTTCCATCGCTCAGCCCACCATGTCCCGGGCGGCCGCGCCCGCCGGGATCATCGGGAAGCAGTTCTCGTCCTTGGTGACGTGGACGTCGAGCAGGACAGGGCCCTCCTCGGCGAGCGCGTCGCGCATCGCGCCCTCGACCTCGTTCTTGTCGTCGACCATCATGCCCTTCAGCCCGAAGGCCTCGGCCAGCTTCGGCCAGTCCGGGCTCGGCCCCATCTCGACCGAGCTGTAGCGGCCGTCCCAGAAGAGCTCCTGCCACTGGCGGACCATGCCGAAGTAGCCGTTGTTCATCAGGAACACCTTCACCGGGATCTCGTGGCGGACGGCGGTCGCGAGCTCCTGGCAGGTCATGATCAGGCTGCCGTCGCCGGCGAGGCAGACGACCGTCTCCTCGGGACAGGCGACCTTGGCGCCGATCGCCGAGGGGAGGCCGAAGCCCATGGTGCCGAGCCCGCCGGAGTTGATCCAGCGCCGCGGCTTGTCGAAGTCGTAGTACTGGGCGCACCACATCTGGTGCTGGCCGACGTCGGAGGTGATGATCGCATCGCCTCCGGTGGCCGCGTACATCGCCTGGATCATGCGCTGCGGCTTGATCTCGGCGTCCTCGGAGTCCTCGTAGCGCAGCGGGTACTCCTTCTGCCAGCCGTGCAGCCGGTCCCACCAGGCGTCGAGCCGGGAGCGCTCGGCCTGGATGGCGCGGTACTCCTTGGTCAGCTTCGGGAGGACCTCCTTGGCATCGCCGACGATCGGGATGTGGGCCGGCACGTTCTTGGAGATCTCGGCCGGATCGATGTCGATGTGGACGAACTTGGCGCGCGGCGCGAACTCCGAGAGCTTGCCGGTGATCCTGTCGTCGAAGCGGGCGCCGATGGCGACGATCAGGTCGGCGTTGTCCATCGCGTAGTTGGCCGTGCGGGTGCCGTGCATGCCGAGCATCCCGAGCCATTGCTCGTGCGGGGCGGGGAAGGCGCCGAGGCCCATCACCGTGCAGGTGACGGGGAAGTTGTCGGAGAGGCAGAGCTCGCGGAGCTCCTCGGAGGCGTTCGCGTTGATCACGCCGCCGCCGGCGTAGATGACGGGCCGCTGCGCGTTGGCGAGCGCCTTGGCGGCGATCCGGATCTGCTTGATGTTCCCCTCGGTCGAGGGCTTGTAGCCGGGCAGGTTCGGCGTCTCGGTGATCGGCTCGTACTCGATGTCCGCCCGCGAGAGGTCCTGCGGGACGTCCACCAACACCGGCCCCGGGCGTCCGGTCGAGGCGATGTGGAAGGCGGAGTGGACGTACTCGGGGATGTTGCGGGGGTCCTGGACCATGAAGCTGTGCTTGACGACCGGCATCGTGATGCCGTTCACGTCCGCCTCCTGGAAGCCGTCGGTGCCGATCAGCTCGGTGCGGACCTGACCGGTGACGAAGACGGTGGGGACGGAGTCCATGATCGCGTCGGCGATCGGTGTGACCAGGTTGGTCGCGCCGGGACCGGAGGTGGCGAAGGCGACGCCCACACGGCCCGAGGCCTTGGCGTAGCCCTCCGCCATGTGGCCGGCACCCTGCTCGTGCCGCGCCTGGATGTGGGTGATGTCGGCGTCGTGAACCGCGTCGTAGATCGGCAGGTTCGCGCCGCCGGGGATCCCGAAGATGTGCCTCACGCCCTCCGCCTTGAGGGCCTCCATCAGAGCGTCAGCAGCGCGCATGGGCCGATGGTAGCCAAGCGCCTTCGCCTAGGGCGAGGGCCGAATCCCCTCTGCAACGAAGAGGTCCGGGTCCGGTGGCCTCCCGACACACCTGGCACGGCACCCTCGTCGCCATGTGCGGCGCCGCTCCAGGAGCACCCACCCCCCGTTCCGTCCGCAGGATCGATGGCCCCCGCTACCGAGCCGGTAGCGAGCGGCCCACGGCTGAGCCGGCTAGCTCCGGCTACCCAGTTGGTAGCGGGACGGGAGCGTTTGGCCCCGCACCGCCGGAGCCCGCGGATAGCGCCAGCGGCGGCTACCGAGGCGGTAGCGGGGAGCCAACGACTTTCTCAGAGGTACAGGAGGCGGATCCTCCCGGCGAGGAGGCGGTGGACCTACGCGTCGACCGGCGAGGATCGCGAGACCCGGTTCAGCCGTGACAGCTGGGGCGGGCGCGGCAATCCGCAGGTCGGAATCCGCCTCGGGCCGTCGGACTTGGACCGGCTGCACCGGGCTGCGGCGCTCTATGACGTCCAGCCGGCGGGAGCCGGCTCCTGCGACGGCCTCCACTGCGTGCGCGGGTCGATCGCCGAGTCGATCACGCGGTCGCGGTGGCGCTCGATGGTCTTGAGCATCGACTCGACCAGCTCCTCGCCGAGGAAGCTCGGCTCCAGGCCGAGGTCGAGCAGCTTGGTGTGGACCGGGTTGTAGTAGTGCTCCTCGGCCTCGACGCGCGGGTTCTCGAGGTGCTCGATCTCGACCTCGATTCCGAGCTCACCGGCGGCGTGCTGCACCAGGTCGGCGAGCTCGGCGACGGAGAAGCTCTCGGTGAACTGGTTGAAGACGCGGTACTCGCCGGCCTCGGGCGGGTTCGCCACGGCCAGCTCGACACACTGGAGCGTGTCGCGGATGTTGAGGAAGCCGCGCGTCTGGCCGCCCTTGCCGTAGACGGTGAGCGGATGGCCGACGACGGCCTGCACGCAGAAGCGGTTGAGCACCGTGCCGAACCACTCGTCGTAGTCGAAGCGGGTGCAGAGCCGCTCGTCCTGCCCGGTCTCGTCGGTCTCGATGCCGTAGACGACTCCCTGGTTCAGGTCCGTCGACCGAAGTCCCCAGACCCGGCAGGCGAAGTGGATGTTGTGCGAGTCGTGGACCTTGGAGAGGTGGTAGAGCGAGCCCGGCATCTTGGGGAAGGGCAGAGTGTCCCTGCGCCCCTTGTGCTCGATCTCGATGAACCCCTCCTCGATGTCGATGTTCGGGGTCCCGTACTCGCCCATCGTCCCGAGCTTGACCAGGTGGCAGTCGGGGGCGTGGTCGCGGAGGAAGAAGAGCAGGTTGAGGGTGCCGATCACGTTCGTGTACTGGGTCTCGACCGCCTGCTCACGGTTCGCCATCGAGAACGGAGCGGAGGGCTGCTCGCCGTAATGGATGACCGCCTCGGGTCGGCTCTCCGTGATCACGCCCTCGAGGAACTCGGGATCCTCGATCGCGCCCACGTGACTGCGGATCTGGTTGCCGGAGACCTCGCGCCAGGCCTCGATCCGCTCGTCGAGGGAGCCGATCGGCGTCAGCGAGTCGGTGCCGTGCCGCTCGTGCCAGCGGCGGCGCGAGAAGTTGTCGACGACGGAGACCTCGTGGCCGCGTGCCGAGAAGCGCATCGCGGTCGGCCACCCCAGATAGCCGTCGCCCCCGAGGATGAGGACGCGCATGGTCGCGGCAGGGTAGCGAGCCGCGCAGCGGGATGCCCGCCCTGCGGGCGCGCGTACGCCTATTCTGGCCGCCGCCTTGTCCCCTTCACTCGCATCGGTCTTTCCGGAGGAGCTCACGGCGCTGCGCGTCTTCGGGCTCGTGCTCGCGGTGCTGCTGATCGCCTACGGGATCTGGCGCCGGCGCTCGCTTTCGAACGGCGCCGTCCTGCTCGCGATCTTCGGGGGGGCAACCCTGGCGATCGTCGCCGGGACCGAGCTGCTCAACGCCGTGCTCTCGGCATTCGCCTTCAAGAAGGGCAACGGCGGCCGGATCCTCGGGCTGGCGGTCTTCGCGATCGTGATCCTCTTCCTGCTCGTCCTGCGCGCCCTGACGGAGAGCTCTCGCATGAACCAGCAGCTCTCCGCCCTGCTCGAGGGGCTCGCCTGGGAGGAGTTCCGCCAGGCCAAGCTCCCCGAGCGCTTCCGCGACAAGGTCGCGGTCGTTGTGCCCGCCTACAACGAGGCCGACAGCGTCGCGGACGTGATCCGCCAGATCCCCGCGGAGGTCTGCGGCGAGCAGACGGCGATCCTGGTGGTGGATGACGGCTCCCGCGACGACACCGGCGAGGAGGCGGCGAAGGCGGGCGCGATCGTCGCCCGCCACGTGATCAACCGGGGAGGCGGCGCCGCGCTGCGGACGGGCTACCGCCTGATGGCCG
>Ga0070741_10021437_pt1 | contig 10053 bp, 13 predicted proteins | sample Coa_R1_4_FD_66440 | JGI IMG/M metagenome (GOLD analysis project Ga0070741, IMG submission 66440) | Surface soil microbial communities from Centralia Pennsylvania, which are recovering from an underground coalmine fire - Coalmine... | ecosystem: Environmental > Terrestrial > Soil > Unclassified ...
CTACGCGTGGGACGACATCGCGCAGCGTCTCGAAGCCGTCTATGACGAGGTGGTCGCGGCGTAATGAAGGCGAAGTGGTGGCCGTTCCTGCTCCTGATCCCGCTGCTCGGCGGAGCGATCGCACTCATCGTCTGGCGCGGCCCGGACTGGCACGCCGTGCACGACGCGTTCAGCGTGGTCACCTGGGGCTGGGTCGCAGCCGCGATCGGGCTCAACCTGCTCTCGGTGGTCGCGCGGTCGATCGCGTGGGACACCACCATCAAGCAGTCGATCGAGCCGCCTCATCCGCCGTACCGGCTCGTCTTCTCGGCGTTCTGCGTTGGTCTCTTCGGAAACGCGGTGCTGCCGGGCCGCGTCGGAGAGCTCGCGCGCGTCGCCGTCCTGCGCAGGCGGCTCAGCGGCCCGCGCGGCACGACGGCAACGTTGATCGGCTCCGTGTTCGCGCACCGGATGTTCGACGTGTTCCCGACGATCGCGCTCGTCGTGTGGGTGCTGCTCGCCGCCAAGATCCCGACCTGGGCGTACACGTCGCTCGCCGCCGCACTCGGCGTCGGTGTGCTGCTCTTCGCCGTCGCGTTGCTGCTCGCGCGACGACAGCATCGTGACTTCGAGGAGCTCGGCCCGGTGCGGCTGCTGCTCGCACGTGCGCGGCGCGGGCTCGCCGTCATGCGCGCGCCGCTGCCGGCGCTCAAGGCGGCCTCCTTCCAGTTCATCGGCTGGGGCTGCCAGCTCTTCGCGGTCTGGTCGGCGATGCGCGCGTTCCAGATTCACCAACCGCTCGCCGCAGCAGGGCTCGTGCTCGTGCTGATGAACGTCGCGACGATCTTCCCGCTCTGGCCGGGCAACGTCGGGCTCGTACAGATCGCGGTCGCGACGCCGCTCGTCAACTACGGCGTCGCCTATGCGCGCGGGATCGCGTTCGGCATCGGCCTGCAGGCGATCGAGGCCTCGGTTGGGATCGGCATCGGCCTCGTCTTCCTTGCGCGCGAGGGGCTGTCGTACGCCACGCTGAAGCAGATCGACGAGCCCGTCGAGGAGAGCGTCGACGACGTCGCGCGGACGGAGCCCGAACGTGCTCGCACTCGCATCTCCGGCTAGCCTCAAAGGCGTCCTCTCGGCGCGCCAGGCGGCAGAGCTACTGACGCGCGGTCTCGAGCGCGGCGGAGTGGACGCGCTGGCGCTGCCGGTCGCGGACGGCGGCGAGGGGCTGTGCGAGGTCGTGCACGCAGCGCTCGGCGGTGAGTGGCGCGCAGCCCGCGTGCCGGATCCGCTCGGGCGCCCCGTCGAGGCCGCGTGGCTCGAGCTGCCGGATGGGACGGCGCTCGTCGAGTCGGCGCAGGCCGTCGGGCTGCCGCTCCTCGGGGAGGGCGAGCTCGACCCGCTGCACGCGTCGAGCCGCGGACTCGGTGAACTGCTTCGCGCGGTGCTCGCCAAGCACCCGGCGCGGATGATCGTCGGTCTGGGCGGCACGGCGACGGTCGACGGTGGCGCCGGGCTGCTCGGCGCGCTCGGTGCGCTGCCTGCGGGCCTCGAGGTGCGAGCCGCGTGCGACGTGACGAGCCCGCTCCTCGGGTCTGATGGCGCCGCGCACGCATTCGGTCCGCAAAAAGGCGCGGGACCGGAAGAGGTCGACGAGCTCGAACGCCGCCTCGCCGCACGCGACGATCTCGCGCCGTATCGCGACCTGCCCGGTGCCGGCGCCGGCGGCGGCCTCGGCGCCGCGTTCGCCTCGCTCGGCGCGCGCCTCGTGCGCGGCGCGCCGCTCGTGCTCGACCTCGTCGGGTTCGACGCTCGCGCGCGTGATGCTGCGCTCGTCGTGACGGGCGAGGGCGCCGTCGATCGCACCACGCTCGCCGGCAAGGCACCCGGGGTCGTCCGCGAGCGTTGTCGAGAGCTCGGTGTCGACTGCGTCGTCTTCGGCGGCCTCGTGCGCGACGACATCGACGCGATCCCGCTGTCCGGAGATCCCGCGCGCGCGGCACGCGACGTCGAGGCGCTCGGCGAGGAACTAGCCCGCAGCCTCGTCGAGCGCGCGTAGCTCCTCGATCTTGCCTTGCACGGCTTCGAGCTTCGCTGCGCAGATGCGGTACAGCTCCTCGCCGCGCTCCCACAGCTTCGTCAGCTCGTCGACGCCCGCGTCACCGCGCTCGAGCCGCTCGACGATCGACTCGAGCTCGCGCTGGGCCTCTTCGAACGAGAGCTCAGTCAACGGTCGCCCCGAAGCTGCCGTCGGCCACGCGCACGTCGATCGCGTCGCCATGATCGACCTGCGCCGGCGAGCGGACGAGCTCGTCGCGCCGGTGCACGATCGCGTAGCCGCGCTCGAGTGTGGCGAGCGGGCTCAATGCCGCGAGCCGCGCGCGTGCCGTCGCAAGCCGAGCGTGGCGACGCTCGAGCGCGAGGAGCGGAGCGCGCCCGAGCCGGTCGTGTGTCTGCCGCAAGCGGTCGTGGTGACGCTCGAGGGCACGCTCCGCGCCGCCGTGCAGCGATCGGCGCGTGCGCGCGAGGCGCTCGCGCAACTCGGCGAGATCCGGGACGACGAGCCGCGCCGCTGCGGTCGGCGTCGACGCGCGCACGTCCGCCGCGAGGTCGCAGAGCGGCGTGTCCTGCTCGTGCCCGACCGCCGAGACGACCGGCACGGCCGAGGCGGCGACGGCGCGCACGACACGTTCATCGGAGAACGGCAGCAGATCCTCGAAGCTGCCGCCGCCGCGCGCGAGCACGATCACGTCGACCTCGCGACGGCACAGGTCGCCGATCGCGGTCGCGATCGACACCGCCGCGCGGGGGCCCTGTACGTAGGTCTCGGCGACGAGGACGTTGGCGGGCGGGAATCTCTGGACGATGTGCGTCAGCACGTCGCGTTTCGCAGCCGCGTCGTTGCCGGTGACGAGCCCGATCAGGCGCGGGAAGCGCGGCAGGGGCCGCTTGCGCTCGGCGGCGAAGAGCCCTTCGGCGGCGAGGGTGCGCTTCAGCCGTTCGAGCGCAGCGAGGTGTGCGCCGAGGCCGTACCGCTCGATCGTCAGCGCCTTCAGCCGCAGCTCGCCGCGCTGCTCGTACAGCTCGGCACGGCCGAACACGTGCACGCGTTCGCCTTCCGCGAGCTGCAGCTCGAGCGCGTCGAACTGCCCGCGCGGCATCTGCACGGGCAGGCAGGCGCCGTTCTCCGGGTCCTTGAGCGTGAAGAACACCGACGCCCACCGTTGCTGCCGGCGGAGCTCGGTCACCTCGCCTTCGATCCACAGCGTGGGGAGCCGGTTGAGCCAGACCGCGATGCCCTGGTTGAACGCACGGACGCTGTAGACCTTGCGCCCGTCGATCTCCGTTGCCTCGATCTTCACCCGGCCGATCGTACCCCTGGCATTTCGCGCCGGAAGGGCAGAGAATCGTCCCGACGCAACCCCAGCAAAGGAGCGCACATGGCGGTCGGCATGTTGATCTCGGGCGAAGGTGTGACGCGGGACACCTACCGCAAGCTCACCGAATCGATGTTCGGAAACTTCCCGATGACGAAGGAGCAGTCACCGGACGGCTTGATCGTGCACACGGCCGGCGAGTCGCCGCAAGGCTTCTACATCTACGACCTCTGGGAGTCGAAGGACCACTTCCAGCGGTTCGCCGAGAGCAAGCTCGGGCCGTCTGGTCATGAGCTCGGTCTCGAGGGGTCGGTCCAGCCGGTGTTCTTCGACATCGAGGTGATCGTCGACGGGCCGAGCGGGATTTAGATCAGGATCTCGGCTGCCGTCTCGAACGCGCAGCCGGCGCGAATCAGCTCCACGGCCCGGTGCAAGTCGGCCTCCGAATGTGCAAGTCGCTCGGCGAGTGGCAGCGGGTAGCCGGCCTCGATCAGCACGTGGAGGCGCCACGATTCGACCTTCTCGAGCTCCGACTGGGGGTATTCGACGGTCTGCGGCATGGTTTCGAGGGGTGTTTCGCTCTGTCGTAGACGAACCCTGCCGGTCGAAGTTGGCGCGCGGCCGAGAATGTTTACGTTCTCGAAGTGAGCTCGTCGAGGCGCCGCGCGAGCTCGCGCAGGCGGCCGTCGAGCACGGTGCGCTCGGTCTCCGCGTCGCTTGCGATCTCGCGCAGGCGGTCGCGGAGGCCGGACTCCACCTGATGCGCACGGTCTTCGAGCGAGACGAGCGCGTCGTCGCGCTGGCGCTCGAGCGCGGAGCGCAGCCGGGCGAGCCGCTCCTCGACGCGTTGCGCCGCAGTGTCGCTGACGGCGTTGAGACGCTCGGCGAGGACAGTCTCGGCCTCGCGCGCGAAGCGTTCGACCGCAAGGTCGAGCTCGCGTGACAGGCGGCGCGCGGCCTCTTCGCGGGCGGCCCGAACCGCGCCGTCGAACTGCTGCATCGCTGCCTCGGAGTAGCGCGTCGTCTCGCGCGAGACGATTCGCTGCAGCTGCTCGACCTGGCGCCGCTCGACGTCGCCGAGCGCGATTTGGATCCGCTGCGCGGCGTCGTTCGACTCGCGCTCTACGAGCTCCTGCAGGTCGCGTTCGCGACGCCGCAGTCGGTCCGCGACCTCGTGCAGCGCCTGCCGGCGCTCGGCCGCGTGTTGCTCGAGCTCCGCGCTCGCTTGCTGAGTCACTTCCTCGGCCGAGCGTGCGAGCTCGCCGCGTAGACGTGAGATCACCGCGCGCTGCTCCTCGATCTCGGAACGCAGGCCGTCGGCGTCCTGGCCGATCTTCGACTCGACGTCCGCCATCAGCTGCCGCTGCTTCGCCTCGATGCGCGCGAGCTCTTCGGTGAGGCCCTGCTGCAGCTTCTCGAGGTCGGTCGCCCAGTCCGCGAGGCGCTGCTCGACGGCGCCCTGGGCGGCGATGAGCTGCTGGCCGAGCTGCGAGGTCGCGTCTCGCTCCCGTTCGACGACATCGCGGCGCCGCTCCTCCGCAATGCGCCGTTCCTCGTCGGCGAGCTGTGAGAGGGACTCGGCGCGCGCGCGGGCGAGCGTGGCCTGGAGCTCGGACGCGCGCTGCTCGGCCTCTTCCGCGACCACCGCATCAAAGAGCGCCTTGCCGCGTTCCACCTCGGTCTCGAGCAGGCGTCCGTGTGCCCGCGCTCGGCGCAACACGACGATGCAGGCGGCGAGACATGCGCCGGCGAGCGCAGCCGCGACGACGGCGACGATGACTGCAGCGGTCACGCGGTCATCGTAGGCGCGCTGCGACGAGGGCGACGGCAAGCGCCACCGAGCCGACGGTGAGCAGCCGGAGCGCGCGCTCGAGGGGCTGCGTCCCCGCGGTCGACGCATCGTCGCGGCGCGCGCGGCGAACGGGCGTGGAGAGCGCGCGTTGCGCGAGGCTCGCTGCGAAAGCGTAGGCGGCAACGGCGAGCGCTTCGATGCGTAGCGTCTGCGCCTCGACGAAGTACCCGGTGAGCGCCGGGAACGCTCCCCAGGCGGCCGCGAAGCCCCAATCGTTGTGGAAGGCGAGCTCGAGGTTGTACGCGGGGACGAGCACCGCACCGGCGCCGACGAAGAGGAGGAGCCACCAGCCCCAGGCGACCGCGGCGCCGATGCCGATCGCGACCGCGCCCGCGAGCGAGGTGACTGCGAGTCCGACGAGGACCGGGGAGGGGATGCGTGTACGCAGCGGACGTCCGCGCAGCTCGTCGAGCGCGTGCGCGGCAACGCCCATCGCGAGCAGGAACGCGGCGACGGCCCAGAGCATGCGGTCGAGGTGGAACTGCGGCGCGATCGCTGCGCCTGCGCACACGTACGAGAGATGCCAGAGCGTGTACGGCGGATGCAGGAGCGTCGCGTAGTCGCGCCAGCCGCCCGGACGCAGCGCGTAGAAGGCGGGGCGGACCTCGTCGATCACGCGCGGCGGCCCCAGGTGACGAGCCCGCCGCCAAGGCTGAGCCGGCGGGCCCGTACGTCGTCGATCCCCGCGCCGCGCCACGCTTGCAGCAGGCGTGTCACCGGCCAGTCCGTGTAGTGCGCTTTGATCGACGGGCCGAGGAACGTGCCGACCTCGTGCCAGCCGTCTCCGATCGCGCGGCCTGCGGTCGGCAGGCCGACACGCACCCAGAGCTCCCAGAGCGGCCGCCACAGCCCGCGTGGAACCGCGAACTCGAGTCCCGCGATCGTTCCGCCAGGGCGCACGACGCGCGCCAGCTCGCGCAGGGTCGCGGCAGGGTCGTCGACGTAGCGGAGCAGATAGGTGAACGTCAGCGCGTCGAACTGACCGTCGTCGAACGGCAGTGCACGTGCGTCGCCTTCCTCGAGCCGGACTTTGGCCGTCGCGCCGGCGAGCGCGACGTTCCGCCGTCCGACCGCGAGCATCTCTGCGCTCTGGTCGATGCCGACGACGAAGCAGTCCTTTCGGCGCACGAGCTCGAGCGCGACGGCGGCTGTGCCTGTCGCAACGTCGAGCACGGTGTCTTCCGGACGTGCGTCGGTGCACTCGACGAGGAAACGGCGCCACCGGGGGTCCTGCCAGAACGACAGCACCGCGCTCCAGCGGTCGTACCCGGGCCCGAGTGGCGCGAACAGCGTCGACGCATCCATACGCTTGATGCTATGGCGCTGGCGGAGGACCTGGAGCGGATCGCGGGGCGCGCCGCCGAGCACGGCGAGGTCGCGGCCGTGCTTGCCGCAGAGCCTGGGGGCTCTCGCCGCGTGTACCTCGTTGCACTCGGGGCCGAAGCCGGGCGGCGCTGGGCGGTGTTCGACGCGGCGGGGCGACTCGTGACCCGGCGGGACGACGTGCGCGACGCTGCGTCGATCGTCGCGATGTGCGAGCTCGCGGAGGAGGTCGCGGGCGGCGGCGATCTCGAGCGCCTGCGCGCGGACCTGGCGCAGCTCCGCGTGGTCGAGCAGCCGCCGGGGATCGAGGCGGCCGAGGAGGCGGCGCTCGCGCTCGAGCGCGTGCTCGGTGCGCCGCCGCGGGTCGCGTCGCCGGCGTTCCTCGACGAGGTCGGTGCGGCGACGATCCGTCTCGAGCAAGCGCTCGGCGAGGTGTCGTCGCCGTTCTCGGCGGCGATTCGCGGTGCGTCCGGTGCCGTCGACGAGTTCGTTCGCGACGTCGAGCGTGACTATCTTGGCGAGCTGCAGTGACTGGCGCCGACGCGCTACCGTGGCCGTATGGAAGGTGGCTTCGGATTCCCGTTCGGCGGTGACCCCGAGGACCTGCTGCGCGGGCTGCGCGAGTTCGCCGAGCAGCAGGCCGAGTCCGTGCAGGAAGCGCAGCGCGAGCAGTTCGCGACGCTGACGCTGAACACCGCGGTGGAGCTGACCGCTGCGGCGCTGCAGCAGATTCAGGTAGCGGGCGGCGCCGACGAGCAGTCGATCGCGCTGCGCGACGCGATGCGTGTCTTGTTCCCCGAGGCGGTGGCGCTGGTCAGCGCGGCGCGTCAGGGATTCATGCGCGAGTCGTCGTCGTAAGTCACGTCGACACCGGCGCGGTGATGCCGCGGTAGAGGCCCCAGGCCATGACCGCGAACGCAACTGACGCGATCGCGACATCGAGAATGGTCAGCCGCTCGCGCCGACGCCGATAGAGCGGGTAGACCGCGAAGACGATCATCTGGGAGAGGTACAGCGCGATTAGCGAGGGACGCAGCACGTTCTCGTCGAACCCGTCCGGGCTCAGGAGGCTGAGCAGGTCGAGCGCGACGAACGGCACGGCTATCCAGCGGAGGAGGCGGCGGATCGAGATGCCGGTAATGGCCCAGAGGAGCCTCGACAGCGCGACGTACTCCGCCGCGATGACGCCTGCGACGCTGATCACCGCCCCGAGACCGACGACGACCGCGAACCACCTTCCCGCGTAGGCGCCGGCGGCGGCGTAGCCGGGGATGTCGCCACCGCGCAGCGACGCCGGAACCGCCGCCATCGGGAAGATCGCGAACAGGAGGTACGCGGCCACGACCGCGGCGGAGACGACGAGCGCCATCCTGATCGTCCGTGCACCCCCGGCGGCTTCGCTCCCGAGGAAGAGCGGCAGGCTTCCGCAGACGAGAAGGAGCGTGACCGCGGCGGTCTCGTGCGTCAACGCACGAGTGCCTGGCACCGTGGTGAACGAGTGGGCGGGCGCTCCGACATGGGCGAGCAGGACAGAGCCGAAAGCGAGCAGAACGACGAGCTGGAGCACAGCGGAGACGAGCAGAACGCGTAGGACTGTCGTCGCGCCGAGCAGGACGAGCGCGACGAAGCCGACCGGAAGTGTCGCTTCGAGCACCCAGCGCCACGGCTCGATGCCCGGGAACACCACCGCGAGCATCTCGTAGACGATGTCGGTGATCGTGTACGGCAGGTAGAGGAAGTAGCTGAACGCCCAGACCGCGGCCTGGACGAGCGCAAGGCGGCGGCCCGCCGCGGCCTCGACGAACGCGGCGAGCCCGCCCGCGGAGGCGATCTCTTCGCTGTAGCGCAGCCAGACGAGGAGCGGGCACACGTAGACGACGAGGCCGAGGGCGACGAGCAGCCCGGCCGAGCGCATCGCCGCGGCATCCGGCAGGTAGATCGCGACGAGTGCGAGCGGCCCGCCGATCGTTGCGACTGCGAAGCCCAGCACGAGAAGCGGCGGGACCGGAGGCCCCGCCGCTTCGCTCGTGCCGATCAGAGGACGAAACCTCAGGACCAGGCGTCACCCCCGCCGCCCGAGGTGTCGGTCGTGGTCGTCGAGCCGCCGCCGTAGCCGCCGCCACCAACACCGCCTCCGCCTCCACCGCCGCCCGTGGACTGCGTGCCGGTGACGGTGAGCGAGGTCTTCATGCCTTGGGCTGCGTGGCCGGGGACGGGGCACCAGATCGTGTACTTGCCCGACTTCACGCTGACCGAGAGCGTCGCCTGCTTGCCGGGGTTGATCAGCGGCGTGCGCTTCTTCGACACGCCGGGGCCGGAGAGCTCGAGCGCGTGGGAGAGCTTGCCGACGTTCTTCACCACGAACTTCACCTTCCCGGGCGCGACCTTCTTGGTCGCGAGGGTGATCTTGAACTCCTTCTCGGTGACGTTGATCGTCTTCGTCGTCGTCCGCGCGCTGGCGTGCGCGACCACTCCGGCGAGTGCCGCTCCGAGTAGAGCCAGCCCGAAGGCGGCGAGGATCGTGATCGGGCGCATGTGCTTCATGTCGGTCTGTACGGGGCGTCTTTCGGATCGGTTTGGATTACCATCCGCGCGCTGGTGGCGCTCCTCGACCGCGCGATCGTTCGCCTCCTGCCTGCAGTCCCCAGGCCGGTCGTACAGCGGCTCTCGTCGCGGTACATCGCCGGGCCGTCACTCGACGACGCGGTGCGTGTGGTCCGGCGCTTGAACGCGAAAGGCAAGCTCGCGACCGTCGACGTCCTCGGCGAGGAGATCTCGAACCCCGACGAGGCGCGGGCGATCGCAGGCCAGTACCACGACGTCCTTGCGCGAATCGATGCGGAGGGTCTCGACGCCAATGTCTCCGTGAAGCTCACCGCGCTCGGGCTCGAGCTCGACACAGAGCTCTGCCGCGAGAACCTCGAGGCCGTGGTCCTCGACGCGGCGGCTCGCTCGAACTTCGTGCGCATCGACATGGAGGACTCCTCGACGACCGACCGGACGCTCGGTCTTTATCGGGCCCTCAGCGAGGCGGGACACGCGAACGTCGGCGTGGTCGTGCAGGCCTACCTGCGGCGGACTGCCGACGATCTGCCGGGGCTCGCGAACGTCAGGTTGTGCAAAGGCATCTACGTCGAGCCGGTCGAGATTGCGTACCGCGAGTTCGAGGCGGTGCGGGCGAACTTCGTGCGCTCGCTCGAGTCGCTCGTCGCGGACGGTGCCTACGTCGCGATCGCGACCCACGACGAGCATCTGATCGCCGAGGGGCTGCGCGTGGTGCGCGAAGCGGGGCTCGGCCGCGAGCAGTACGAGTTTCAGATGCTGCTCGGCGTGCGTCCCGACCGCGCGGACGAGCTCGTCGCCGACGGTCATCGGCTGCGTGTGTACGTGCCCTACGGGACGCATTGGTACGAATATTCGGTCCGGCGCCTGCAGGAGAACCCGAAGCTCGCCGGCTATGTCGCGGCCGACACGTTCCGCCGTGCCTTCGGCCGTTAGCTCGCGGAGATGACGGCCTCCCGC
>Ga0070741_10021438_pt1 | contig 10053 bp, 9 predicted proteins | sample Coa_R1_4_FD_66440 | JGI IMG/M metagenome (GOLD analysis project Ga0070741, IMG submission 66440) | Surface soil microbial communities from Centralia Pennsylvania, which are recovering from an underground coalmine fire - Coalmine... | ecosystem: Environmental > Terrestrial > Soil > Unclassified ...
GTGCGGCCGGACATCGCCGAGCGCTGGGAGCAGTGGGAGCAGGCGTTGAACAAGTACATCGTGCGGCCCGGGCAGTAGCGCGCCGGCGCTATGGCCACGCTTGCGCGCGTCCTGACCGTCGGCCGCGTCGGCGCCTACTTGCGGCGCCCCGCGCTCGACGTCCGCTGGGGGCTGGCGGCGGCCCTGGCCCTCGTGCTGGGCTGGCTCGTGCTGCCGCCGCTCGTCGTGCTGGTCTGGACCAGCCTGACCGAGGTGAAAGGGGCCGCGGCCGACGGCCTCACCCTGCAGAACTACGCGCGCCTGGGCTCGCAGCTCCGCGGCCTGCAGACGCTGGCCAATACGGCGATCTTCGCCCTCGGCAGCGCGGTCCTCGCCACCACCCTCGGCACCGTCCTGGCCTGGCTGGTCGAGCGAACCAACGCGCCCTTGCGCTACCTGGCCTACGTCGCCGCCTTCCTCTCCCTGTCCATCCCGCTCATCGTCAAGGTGCTCGGCTTCGTGCTCCTGCTCGGCCCCGAGGCCGGCGTGCTGAACGTCTGGGCCAGCCAGCTCTTCGGCTTCAAGCTGCTCAACATCTACACGCTCGTCGGCATGATCCTGGTCGAGGGGCTGGTGGCCGTGCCGCTGAGCTTCCTGCTGGTGGCGCCGCTGCTCCGCGCCATTGATCCGTCGCTCGAGGAGTCGGCCAGCACCTGCGGCGCCAGCCCCCTGCAGGCGACCCTGCGCGTCACCCTGCCCCTGGCCTTTCCGGCCATCGCCGCGGTGTTCCTCCTGAACTTCATCACCACCCTGCAGAACTTCGACGTGCCCGCCATGGTCGGCATCCCCGGCCGCGTGTTCGTGCTCACCTCGCAGATCTACCTGGAGCTGAAGACGGGCATCGACCCTGGCTATGGCGACGCCAGCGCCCTGGCCGTCGTGCTGATGGCCGTCGTCGTGCTGGTCTTCTATCCCTACTACCGGCTGATGCGGCACGCCTCGCGCTACGCCACGATCACCGGCAAGGGTTTTCGCCGCGGCACGGTCGACCTCGGCGCCGCGCGCCCGCTGGCCGGCCTGGCGCTGCTGCTGCTGCCCTTGCTCGTGCTGCTGCCGCTGCTGCCGATCTTCTGGGCGTCGCTCGTGCCGTTCTACGCCGTGCCGTCCGCCCAGGCGCTGAGCACGGTCAGCCTGGCCAACTACCAGGTGGCCCTGGCCAACCCGACGATTATCCGCTCCGTGCAGAACTCGCTGGTCGTCAGCACCGCCAGCGCCACGGCGGCGATACTCGTCACGCTGCTGCTGGCCTGGCTGGTCGTCCGCAGCAAGCTGGCGGTGGCGGGACGGCTCGACCAGCTCGCGATGCTGCCCCTGGTGATTCCCGGGATCGTCCTCTCGCTCGCCCTGCTGCGGACCTACCTGATCGTGCCGCTGCCGATCTACGGCACGCTGTGGATCCTGATCCTGGCCTTCGTCGCGCACTACCTGCCCTACGGGCTGCGCTACAGCTCGGCCGGCCTGCTGAGCCTGCACCAGGAGCTGGAGGAGAGCGCCTACGTCAGCGGCGCCTCCTGGCGCCAGACGCTGGCGCGCGTCGTCGTGCCGCTGATTCTGCCGTCGCTGCTGGCCGGCTGGCTGTACGTCTTCCTCGGCTCGTTTCGTCACCTGGGCATCCCCATCCTGCTGTACAGCCCGGGCACCGAGGTCGTGGCCGCCACCATCTTCGATCTCTGGCGCGACGCCCAGTTCCCCGAGCTGGCGGCGTTCACGGTCCTGCTCAGCCTGGGCCTGCTCGCCGTGGCGTCGCTGACGCACGGCCTGTTGCAGCGCGACAACGTGCGCGTCTGAGGGGAGGGCCGCCCATGCACTGCTCGCCAGGGCTCGTGGGTTTCGTACTGGCTGCCTGGCTGGCGCTGTTGCTCGCCTGTGGCTCCGGGGCGGCCGGGCCGGCGAGCCCGGCCGCCGGCCGTCCGGCTCCCGCGCAGGCGGGACCGCCGGTCCCACTGGCGGGGGCGGAGGCGCTGGCCGCCTACCGCGGCGCCGATCGGCAGCGCGTCCTGGAGGAGGGGGCGAGACAGGAGGGCAAGGTCACCTGGTACACGACGACCCAGAGGGAGACGCTGGGCCAGCCGGTGATCGACGCCTTCACGCGCAAGTATCCCTTCCTGCAGGTCGACTATTATCGCGCCGACAGCACGGCGCTGGTGCAGCGCCTGCGCGAGGAGGCGCGCGCCGGCCGCCACGCCGCCGACCTGTTCGAGACGACGACCGGCGCGCTGCAGCTTGCCGTCGCCGGCGGGCTCCTGCTGCCCGTCACGTCCCTGGGCGTGCCGGACGCGCCCGCGGACGGCCGGCACGCCGAGTCCTACTGGTTCGCCACCTGGGAGCTCTATCCGGCGATCGGCTTCAACACCAACGCCATCGCCCCCGACGAGGCGCCGAAGAGCTACGACGACCTGCTGGACCCGCGCTGGAAGGGCCGGATCGGCTTGCCGAGCAGCAGCGTGGCGGTCCACTTCGTCGGGCTGATGGTCGAGACGAAGGGCGAGGATTACCTCGCCCAGCTTGGGCGCCAGGACGTGCGCGTGCGGGAGGTGTCCCAGACCGCGCTCGCCAACCTCGTCGCCAGCGGCGAGGTCCCCCTCTCGCCCGTGATCACCAGCAAGGACACGCGGTTCCTGCAGAACAAGGGCGCGCCGCTGGCCTGGAACCCCGCCCAGCCGATCGGCGCCCAGCGCGCGGCCGCCGGCCTGGTGAAGGCGGCGCCGCACCCCCACGCCGCGCTCCTGCTCCTGGACTTCCTGCTCTCGCCCGCGGACGGCGAAGGCCGCTCGGTGTACGCCGCGCAGGGCTACGGCACGCCGGGCCAGGGCGAGGCCACCAGCTACACCCTCGTCGACCTCGCCACGCGGCCCGACTACGCCGAGCAATACGATCGCTGGGAGCGCCTGCTGAACCAGCACCTCGGCCGCGCCACGCCGTAGCGAGCGGCCGGGCGCGCTCACGAGAGGTGCCTATGATTCTCGACCGTGAACTCGACTTGAACTTGAGGACGCGTTGGCGCACAGCCTGCCGTGCGAGTTGTGACAATAGATCTAAATGATTACCTACGATCAACCAAGTCGCGCTACATACACGTCTACGAAAGACGTTGAGTCCGCCTGTAGGCACTATGGTTTATGGGCCATAATATCGCGTTTGGCAACCCTGTCGTCCCCAGGGAACCCATCAGTGCATGGGCTCCAGAGCCTACTTGGCCATAAGTGAAGGACATGCTAGTGGCGATTCCTAGAGCATTTAAGACGGATGAGAGCTTCCTGGAAAAGATCGTCATTGGTGCGACTGGCACGAGGCGTGCGTTCGAGGATATGGCACAGCAGGGTCATGAGCCCGTGGAGCTTGAACGAGGCTCCATGAGCTTCAAGATATGGAAGGCGATCAAGATCAAGCGCGTCAGGGTGCCTGATATCCTGTGTCTCTCCTGCGGTCATCGAGTAGAGTCTCGTGGCAAGACGAAGCTTGAGATTACGATGTCGCATTCGCTCTCCGTTCAGGAGCGGGGGTGGGATTTCGGCCTTGACGATAGTGATCAGGTGGCTCTGATCCACTGTGAACGTGTGGGTCCCGGGCCGTTGGACTGGGTAGCTAGCTCGTTGGTCCAGTACATCCTCATTGCCCCTCTTCGAGAGACATTCCGAGCAGGGCTAACCCGCACCGAGCGACCGAAGGGTGCTCAGGAGGGGTTCGAGGTAAGAGTGACGTGGCCAGCCACACGAGCCTCTGCCGCGGGCACTGTCGAGCACATTACAGCAGAGAACATCCGCTACCGCAAGCGCGCTGATGGACGATCCGTATCGGTTCGACTCCAACGCAAGGATATCAGGTTAACACCACTCGTGGCCCCGGGCGACGAAGTACTGCCTAACCAGATCATCGCCTCCGTGGTACCAGTCAAGCGCGACTGGTTGTGCCCGGGCGGCACCACTGTACAATCGTATGTGGATCTGTCGCAGAGCAGTGCGCTCAGCGATCGCTACACAGCAGTGAAGGCGCTTGGCCGCTTCGACGAACCTTTAGCTACTGCTGCCCTTCTGGAGCGGGTAGGAGACACCAGAGAACATATCTACGTTCGAGTCGATGCAGCCGCTGGTCTCATGCGCCGCGGGGAGCCCGTGGGCCGCGACTTTCTGGCAGCCACCTTACATGACACTTACTTGGAGAACCGGCTTGAGTCGGCCATCATCCTTAGTGAGGTAGGTACGCCTGCCGCCACGCAGCTCCTGATAGCAACGCTCCAAGATGCAGAGCAGCATTCAGAGATCCGCGCTGGCGCAGCCTGGGCTCTGGGCGAGATCGGGACCCGTGAAGCCTTACCTGCGCTTGTCCAGAGCTTTAATGCTCTGCACCTAGTGGTTAAGATTGAGGCGGCCCGAGCGCTAGCAAAGCTCGCCCGCAGCCATCTGGACGAGGTGCTCCAGTCGCTCTCTACCAGCTCGGTCGATGAGCGACCGGGCATCGCTTGGGCGCTCAGTCAAGCTGGCGGCTTTTCCATCAGCCAGATCCTACCAACTGCCGTGGATGAGGACGCGCGGCAGTGGATCGCCTATATCATAGGTACCCAGGATCGCGAAACGATGCTTCCAGAAATCGAGGCTCTAGCGGCCCATGATCACCAGGTCTACTTCGCCGTGACGGTCTTGTGGAAGATCATTGCGAGCTGGATTTATGATCTTGAGGAGTACTAAGCCTGTGAGCCGATTACCAACCTCGATGTACCAAACCATTCTGGGCAGTGCTCATGTCGGTGACGCCCGCGACCTGCTGCCGTTGCTTAAGGATGAGAGCGTTGACTTGACACTCACATCTCCTCCGTTTGCGCTGCAGCGACAGAAGGAATATGGTAACGAAGACCAAGATACCTATGTCGATTGGCTACTGAGTTTTTGTCGCGATGTGCATCGCGTGCTTCGGCCAACAGGCAGCTTTGTTTTGGATCTTGGCGGCGCCTATATGAAAGGCCGCCCTGTTCGTTCACTATATAACTATCGAGTGTTGCTGCGACTATGCGATGAGTTCGGCTTCCGCTTGGCTGAGGAGTTCTTCTGGTATAACCCTGCGAAGCTCCCATCCCCTATCGAATGGGTAAACAAGCGGAAGATTCGAGCGAAGGATTCCGTGAATACAATCTGGTGGCTTTCCAAGAATGACTTCCCCAAAGCAGACGTGCGCCGTGTTCTGCGTCCTTACTCCGCCCGGATGCGGAAACTCCTTGAAGACGCTGAACGCTTCTACACGCCCAAAGAGCGGCCGTCCGGCCACGATATTAGCGAGCGCTTTGCTGACTCTAACGGTGGTGCGATCCCACCGAACCTCTTGGAGTTTCCTAATACCGAGAGCAACTCTGCATATCTTCGCCTGTGCAAGGCGGCTGGAATCTCGGGTCATCCTGCTCGGTTCCCCCAGAAGCTGCCTGCCTTCTTCATCGACTTTCTCACCGAGCCAGGCGACGTGGTGCTGGACTTCTTCGCAGGCTCTAACACGACGGGTGCTGCTGCAGAAGCCGCTGGTCGCCGCTGGCTGTCGTTCGAACTCGACAGTGAATATCTCGCTGCCTCGGTCTTCCGCTTTGTCGCTGATAGGCCTGAGACGGAAGCGATTCAGGTCTACGAAGCCCTCCGCTCGAAGGCACTTGCTGGGCTCGAGCTTGCTGCCGGCCGCGGGCAGATGCGGCTGCTGACTTAGGCCGTCGGAGTATTCAATCTTGAGCGCTCTGAGGCCGCTACTCGATAGTGGCCCGTCCAACCCAGGACATGAGAGGCGTCGGAGGTGAGCAGGCCATGACGGCCGAGGCAGAGAACGAGCACAGCGCAGCCCACGTACCCGCAATGGCGAGCTACGCCGCGTATGGGGGAGCGCTTGCCGAGGGGATTGAATCGGCCGGCAATCGCGTTGGGCCTTGAAGGTTCGCGCCTTCGGCCGTATACCGGTGCTGGGAGCCGTGCCAAGGTACGGGAGTGGAAACATGGCCGTCTACGAATACGAGTGCCAGGCCTGTCACCAGCGGTTCGAGATCCAGCAGCCTATGCACGACTACGAGCGGCTCAAGGAGGACCCGCCCGCCTGCCCCGGCTGCGGCGAGAAGCAGACGCGGCAGGTCGTCTCCCTCTTTAGCTGCAAGCCCGCAACTGGTTAGTCGGTGGGATCCGGTGTCGGCACGGCTCCCCCTGCTACGTCGCTAGCCGGAACTGCCGCACGCGGGCCTGAGTTACGGACCTGCCTCCATCCGTGGCGATAGGTGCAGCGACCAGTAGACGCCTCGGTTGCAAGCCCAAGCATCCCGGCCCGCTCCAGCACTCCGAGTCGCTACCGGCCGTTCCGATCGGTGGCAGTGATGTGGTATCCCCCTCGAAACCCGGGGGCTGGTAGGCTGTCGGTAAGGGGTGGTCCCCCTGGCTGGTCGACAGCAGGGGCCATACTGTGGAAGAAGAGGGACCCTGGCTGTGGCAGGAGTAGGAAGCGCAAGCGCGACGCATGTGGAGGGAGCCATGCGAAGCATGTTAATCGTCCTCGGAGCGGTCGGCATCCTGGCCCTGGCGAGCGGAGTGAGTAGTGCTGCGGCCCAGACCTACGGGTATCCCGGCTACGGTTACCCGGGCTATGGTTACCCCTACGGAGGCTACCCGGGCTACGGCTACCCCGGCTACGGCGGTGTCTACCCTGGCTATCCCGGGTACGGCTACCCGGGCTATGGCAGTCTCTACCCGGGCTACCCGGGCTACGGTTACCCGGGCTACGGCTACCCCTACGTCGGTTACCCGGGCTACGGCGGTCTCTACCCCGGTTACGGCTACCCGAGCTATGGCAGTCTCTACCCTGGCTATCCGGGCTACGGCTACCCCGGCTACGGGGGCTATGGCTACCCAGGCTACGGGTACCCGAGCTACGGCTACGGCTACCCGGGTTACGGCTACGCGGGCTATGGCTACGGTTACCCCAGCTACGGATACTCTGGTTACGGCTACGGCTATCCGTACGGCTATCCCTCGCCCTACCTCGGGCCAACCGGCTGCCTGGGCGGGTATCCTGGTTACACGGTGCCAGGTGCCTTGTGCTAGGGATCGGGCGCTTGCAAGACCTATCCCCCAACGCGCCTTGACCGCCGGATGGGCCGCGCCTATACTGGCCGCGTCCAGCCCGGGACGCAACCAGGCGTCGGAGGGGAGCAGGCGATGACGACCAAGGCCGAGAACGAGCGATTGACGCGGGTCGGGCGCGATACGCCGATGGGCGAGTTGCTGCGCCGCTACTGGTGGCCCGTCGGCATTTCCGCCGACCTGCGCGAGAAGCCCACCTTCATCCGCCTCCTCGGCGAAGACCTGGTGCTGTTCCGCGATGGCCAGGGCCGCGCCGGGGTGGTGGGCGCGCTGTGCTCGCACCGCCGCGCCAACCTCTGTCTCGGCAGCACCGAGGCCCGTGGGCTACGCTGCCGCTACCACGGCTGGCTCTACGACGTCGAGGGCACGGTGCTGCAGACGCCGGGCGAGCCAGCGGACAGCGGCCTCAAGGAGCGGATCAACCACCTGGCCTACCCCGTCGAGGAGCTGGGTGGCCTGGTGTTCGTGTATCTCGGCCCGCGGCCCGCTCCCTTGCTTCCCCGCTTCGACTTCCTGGCCGGCGAGGGCGAGCACTACGTGCGGATCACTGGCTTCGCCAACTGCAACTGGCTGCAGTGCGTCGAGAACGGCATCGACCCGCTGCACGTCAGCTTCACGCACAGCCCGTCCTGGAACGACCTGCAGGTCGAGCCCGACATGGGCTTCGAGGAGACGCCCTGGGGGCTGGTCCACAAGGCGCTGCGGCCCACGGCGGTCGAGGGCAAGTTCAACTACCGCGAGCACCACTTGCTCATGCCCTGCATCAGCATCGGCGGCAGCGGCCAGCGCAACCTCATCGGCGCCGCCGGCACGCCGCCCACGTCGGGGCGCTGGAGCGTGCCGATCGACGACACGCACACCATGATGGTGCGGGCGGCCTACAAGCCCGCCGACAACCCCGGGCAGTTCAAGGAGGGCCACCTGCCGGCCGGCTGGAAGCCGATCGCCATCGAGCCCTACCGCGAGTACAAGGAGTCCGACACTCCCACCCTCGGCTACTCGATCGCCCGCATCATCGCCAGCGAGGACGCGGCGATCATGGATAGCCTGGGGGCGATCGTCGACCGCGAGAACGAGAACCTGCTCACTTACGGGGACTACGGCATCCAGCGGCTGCGCGAGCTATACCTGCGCGAGATGGAGCGGGTGGAAGCCGGCCAGGATCCGCTGGGCACCATCCGCGACCCGGCGCAGCATACCGTGATCCCCATTCCCGCCTACGAGATGGAGGTCGACGAGGCCGAGCGCAAGACGCTGATGCCGGTGTAGGGCACGGCGCCGCCGGGGAATCGGCGCCGCGGCCTGCGCGGGCGCTTCGCCCGGGAGAGAAGGCGATGCGGCTGGCGGTGGGCATGGTGCTGCTGGGGCTGCTCCTGGGGAGCGGCTGTGCCCGAGTGGGCGCCGCGCCGCCGCCCGCCGAGTCGCCGACGGCGCCGGCCGCCGCCGCTCCGAGCGCTCCTACGGCCCCGAGCGCGCCGGCGGCCGTCGCCGTCGCGCCGACCAGCGTGCGCGCGAGCTATTCGATCATGAGCGGCGCGGTCGGGCCCTACTGGGTGGCCGAGGCGGCGGGCCTGTGGCGGCAGCACGGGCTCGACGTGGAGCTAATCCTGATCTCGGGCGCGCCGACCTCGATGGCGGCGCTGATGGCGGGCGAGACGCAGTTCGCCGTGGCCGCGGGCGACGCGGTCCTCCCCGTGCAGGCGCAGAACCCCGACGTGGTGGCGATCCTGAACACGAACGTGGGCAGCACGCACCGGCTGATGGTCGCGCCGGACATCCAGCGGCCCGAGGACCTGCGCGGCCGGCGCGTGGGCGTGAACTCGATCGGCGACGGCTCGTACGCGCTGCTCAGCAAGGCGTTCCCCCACATCGGCATCGACCCCACGCGCGACGTGATCTGGACGGCGGTCGGCGGCGGCAATGCGGCATCGTACGTGGCCGGCCTGGCCGCGGGCTCGCTCGACGCCGCGCCGCTGACCCCGCCCAACGACCTGGCGGCCGAGCGCCAGGGCGCCCACGCCCTGCTCGCCCTTGCCGACCTCGACCTGCCCACGGCCGGCCTGCCGGCCTTCACCATGCGCCGCACCATCGAGCAGCAGCGCACGGTGGTCGAGGCGTTCGTGGCGGGGGTGGTCGACGGCGTCCGGCGCTTCAAGGCCGACCCGGCGCTCGCGAAGGCGGTGCTGGCGCAGAAGGCCGGCAGCAGCGACGCGGAGCTCGTCGACTGGACGTACACGGTCTACGGTGGGCAGCACTCGACCGAGCGGCCGTTCGTGGACCGGGCGAAGGTCCAGGCCGTCGTGGACGACCTGGCGGCGAGCCAGCCGGAGCTGCGGCAAGTGCCGCTCGACCGGACGATCGACACCAGCATCCTGGAAGAGCTGGACGGCAAGGGTTACCTGCCCAGGCCGTAGCCGAGAAGCGCAGCCATACGGTGGCCGCGCAGGAAGGAGGCGGAGATGTTCGAGAGCCAGGAATTCATCGCCCAGTGTCGAGCGGCCTTGAGGGAGCACAGCCCACAACTGGCGGTCAAGGAGCTGATGGAACAGGCCCTCGCCCGTCCGGGCGACATCGCCGCCGCCCTGGGGCCAGCGACCAGAGCGGAGATCGCCACGCTGCACCACTCGCCGGATCTGACGGTCCTCCGAGTCATCTGGGCGCCCGGCATGTCCATCTACCCGCACGATCACCGCATGTGGGCCGTGATCGGCCTGTACGGTGGAGAAGAGGACAACACCTTCTTCAAGCGGAGCCGACAGGGACTGGTGCGCGCCGGCGGCAAGGACCTCGCGCGCGGCGACGTGGTGCTATTGGGTGACGAGGTCATCCACGCGGTGACCAATCCGCGGCAGATCTTCGCGGAGGCCATCCACATCTACGGTGGGGACTTCTTCAACGAGCGACGCAGCGAGTGGGACCC
>Ga0070741_10021439_pt1 | contig 10052 bp, 9 predicted proteins | sample Coa_R1_4_FD_66440 | JGI IMG/M metagenome (GOLD analysis project Ga0070741, IMG submission 66440) | Surface soil microbial communities from Centralia Pennsylvania, which are recovering from an underground coalmine fire - Coalmine... | ecosystem: Environmental > Terrestrial > Soil > Unclassified ...
GGATCGGCGCAAAAATCCCAGATCGTGCGCGAGGCGGCACGGCTTTTGAAACCCGGTGGCCGCTATGGCGTCCACGAGCTATGCCTGATCCCGGACGATTTGGATGACAGCATCAAGCAGGAAATTCAACAGGCTCTTTCACGATCAATTCATGTGGGTGCCAGACCGCTGACCGCAAATGAGTGGCACGCAGTTCTGAAAGCGGAAGGTTTCGACATTACGGCGGAAACGCTTCGCCCAATGCGATTGCTGGAAAGTGACCGACTCATTCAGGACGAAGGGTTGTGGAGTGCTCTGCGGTTTGCGTGGAATCTTTGTTGCGACCGGGAAGCTCGCCAGCGTGTGTTGGCGATGCGTCGGGTTTTCATGCAACATCGCTCCCGTTTGGCAGCTATCATGTTGGTTGGGATCAAAACGTCTGAATAGCACTCGATGTCACGGTTCAAGATTCACCAACCCAAGGGTCGTAAGCGCATCGTCTTGGGAAACGATCAGCCTCTTCAATGTGAGCTGGCGCTGAGCTCAATTTCGTAACTATGAACTTTCTCCTAAAAGTCTGGCGGCAGATGAATTCAAAAGCTAAGGGGAAACTAATTGATTACGAAGTGACGAACATTTCGCCGAACACATCATTTCTCGAAATGCTCGATATTCTGAACGAGAAGTTGCTCAGGCGCGGAGAGGAGCCGATTGCCTTCGACTCCGATTGTCGCGAAGGCATTTGCGGCACGTGCTCGCTGACCGTCAACGGTGAAGCGCACGGGCCGGATCACCACGGCGCAGTCTGCGAGCTTTACATGCGAAAATTTTCCGATGGCGCCAGGATCACGATCGAGCCGTTCCGCGTCGGCGCGTTCCCAATCGTGAAAGATTTGGTCATCGATCGCAGCGCGCTGGATCGGATCGTGCAAGCCGGCGGATTCATCTCCGCGCGCGCCGGCTCCGCACCGGAAGCGAATTCGATCCTGGTTCCCAAACGCGATGTCGACCAGGCGATGGAAGCTGCAGCTTGCATCGGTTGCGGCGCTTGTGCGGCAGCGTGTCCAAATGCTTCCGCGATGTTATTTACGGGCGCAAAGGTTTCGCATCTTGCGTTCTTGCCTCAAGGCGCGCCGGAACGCCGTCGTCGTGTCCTGAGCATGGTTCGCGCAATGGGCGCCGAGGGTTTCGGGAATTGCACAAACATTTACGAATGCGTCGCAGTCTGCCCAGCAGAAATCAGCGGAAGCGTTATGGCAAAGATGTATCGCGAATACGCGGCGGCGGCTTTACTCGAAGCCGTGGGGGGAACGAGCGCGGAAGGCTGCTAACCCCGCGTCATTATGCCTGAAACGCCGATCGCTAACATGAGGCAGCGGTCAACGTGATCGAGACGCACGAGCACACTGGCGAGTTCATTGCGTCACGCTGAGCAGTCCAACAGCGCCGATCTCCATGTCGCGCATGCTGTGATCAACGATCGGATATTTCCCGGGGTGCGGCATGATCGCGTCGAAAACGACGCCTTGCCCGGGCCCGACGGAGTAAGTGGACACGCCAGTGAGCGCATGGTCCGCATCTCCATCGGGATAAACTGCAGCAAATATTCCGCCAATGATGTGGAAGGAACTCCAAAGATTCGGGCCGGCATCGACGAAGTAAATCCGCACGCGCTGCCCCACTTTCGCCTCAAGTGGATTATCCTTGTATTGAAAGGCGATGCCGTTGAATACGATTTCGTCCGGAGTCACATTCATCATCTTTTGGTAATCGCCGGCCATGAGCGTGCCTTCCACCTGCTGGGTGTACCATTCGCTTTGCACCAGAACGTAGCTGGCGTCGGCCGGAGGCAGCGGCTTGAGCGGGTCGACTATGATTGCGCCATACATTCCGTTGCTGATGTGCTGCAACACAGGCGGCGTTCCGCAGTGGTAAATGAATGCGCCCGGAACCTGTGCCACAAACGAGAACTCCAGTTTTTCGCCTGGATTGATAGAGCGATAAGCAACGCTCCAGTCGATCTGCGCCGCGTGGAAATCGATCGAGTGCTGCATCATCCCGTTGTTGACGAATTTCACGTGCACAGTTTGTCCTTCGCGCACATGCAGGATCGGGGCCGGGACAGTGCCGTTGAATGTCCACGCCTGATATTGCACGCCGTTGGCGATTTCGATCGTCGCGTCGGTCGCGACCAGGTTGATATCGACGTCGGCGCCGTTTCCGATCAGCGGAGGAAGAATTGGAAGCGCCCGCCTGGTTGTTTGTCCCGCCGTGGCCATGCTCAACGGCGAGACGGTCGCGGCGGCCAGCTTTAAAGGCGATACCGCGGCGGCGGCATTCGCAGGAGTAGCAGGCGACCGGCTGATGTTCGTTGCGCTCCCCAGAGTGGAGAGCGCGAGGGCGAGGACGACAATGATCGCGCCGATGGCACCGAGTTGGTGGTCCCAATCAAAGGCGGGGCGTACCTCTGGCCAGATCCGCTTCGGTTTCCATTCCGCCACTAATCTCCATTTCGGAAACTGGCTGCCGATATAATAATCAAGGCTATAGGGCGAGGGACCAAGGAAACCTTCAAAGAGTGCGGCGCTAACAAAAACCAGCGCATACATGAGTGCCGGCCCAAGATTCGTCGCGCCCGAAGTGTAGGGCCCGCCAAAGCCTTCGGCTGTTGACCAGATCAGAAGACTAAACAAGGCACCGGCGATATAGGTCAACCGGCGAGCAACACCGAAGAGCAGCCCGATCGCGAGGGCGGTTTCAATCAGTCGCGTGGCGAGAATGAAGAAGCCAGTCCGTGGTGAAACAAGTTGAATCCAGAGATGAAACCAGGGAGTGAGCCAGGAGGGCTGGCCGTTGGCGGCGTTTTGCAGGTAACCCGCATAATGCGCCGCAAAACCCGGCTGCCATTTCAGGTAGGCATCGATCGCCACGAAGATTCCAAACGCCGCCCGCACACCGGCCGCAGCAACGATCAGCCAGGCCAACGTACGCCGTCCTTCAACTGATTCCGAGTTCATACGTCACCGTAAACCTCGATAAAAAAAGTTCTATGTCCACGTTGCTCTCGTTAGTCGTCGGGGTTCGATGATCCGTTACTTTCGGGATCGCTAGCGTTGTCACGATCAGTCCCCTTGAGTTGCCGGAGTTCTGCTTGCGCGATCGTCTAAATTGCTCTGCAATGGTGGCCGACAAATATCTTCCGGAATTTCAGTGACAGTTACACTGCGCTCTCGATTACGAAGAATCCGGCCTCCCCGCCACCGGAGGTAACGTTGACGACTGGAGAATTCGACAGCCGAACCATCGCGCCGCAGACCTTTCCTGAAAACAGAAAAGGATTGGTGTCAACGAACATCGGCTGAAGTTTCCACTCCGTCTGGTTAAAGATGGGAAACTCCTCACAGGACAGATCGACCGCCTCCTGAACGACGTAATCGGCTGAAAGCGCCGTTGTGATTGCGTTCTCCCATGCGGGTTCATCCAAGTGCGGTCCAAGATAGACGCCGTGTCCCCCGTAGTCGTCGTTCGGCTTGAGCACTAGTTGCGCTCGATTTCGCCGAACAAAATCGATAAGCTCAACCCTGTCGCCGTGATAAGTCGTCCGCCGTTCCGCCATCCGTCGCGTCCACGGAATGGAACGGGCAATGGCTGCGCGCTCCTTGGAGGTGAACCAACTTGCGCAGGCTTCGTCGGTCAGCAGTTCGAAGCTGGCTTTCTTATGCATGATTTTGCATCGGAACGGATTTACGAGACAAACATGATGATTCGCGCAGGCACGCACCAACGGATGCGTTTCATCATACCGGGCGAGAAATTCGTGAATGAGTATCCTTTTGTAGACGAGATCGATTTCAAAATCACCACAGCGCAGCCGGTCGCCGTCGTATTCTAACTCGTCCGGTGAACAGATGATCGTGCGCACACCACGCGCCACGAAGTGATCTCGCAGCAGGAGGAACTCGTTCGCTGTCGGCAGATTTTCCCAATCGAGGATGGCGATGTTTGGCACGCTATTGCCATTCCATTCGCGGTAGGTCAGCAGCAGGCTGGCGAGTAGCGTTGTTACAGGCGAGAATTGCTGCAGGGAATAGCGTTGCGCGAGCATAGACATTGCGGGCAGCTCAAACAGCACGCGATTCAAGCCCTCCTGGTCGGAAAGGCTCGACGGATTCTCCGCGTTGTACTCGACAAATTTGATCTCTTCTCCGTGAACGAAGCCGTCCAGTCGAGTTGTGACTGCGGCGCGTGCAAATCCGGGATCCACGAGTGCAAGTTTTTGTTCTGGGTCGGTCAAGCCAAGTTGCGTCATCAGCGTGGAAGACTGCACCGCCGCGTGGGCAACTTTTTCCAGCGCGCCTGCGATCAATTCCGCGGCCGCGGCGTGAACTTCAAACTGCGAGTGTTCCAGGAAATGCGGACGCAGCGCCACGCTGATTGGCCGGTCGCCATAAGTTAGGCGGTTTTCTCGCATCGCGTCGTGAAGCCTTTCGAACACGCGCGGCGCTAAGGTTTTGTCACGTGTGAGCAACTCATGGTATTGGGCGATCGCACGGTCGCGCAGAGCACCCGTAAATGTTGCTGGCCGTCTCAACGGCCTGGCCCGTTTGCTTGCCATGTCAGTAAGTTAGCTTACCCGAGCCCATCCGAAGTTCTTGGCAAAGGTTGCGATTATCGAATCATTTATTGCTCGGCTTGGAAGGCGTGCGGACTAGCTTCCAAGAACTGAGGACGGGCAGAGTATGTCCCTGCAAACCAAGCGCAAGAAATGCACACGATTCGGCAATCGGTGACGAGCCAGCAGCGCGCTCGCCGACGAGAATCGCTGCAAATGAAAGCTCATGGTATGGAACCTGAAACGGTGGTGGAATTAGTCCCGAAAATTTTGCATCCCGAGAAAATTCTGGTGCCCATCGATTTTTCTGCCACATCAAAAAAAGCATTTCAGTACGCGCTGCGATTTGCCGAACAGTTCGGTTGTGAAATCGTTCTGTTGCACGTCATCGAACCAGTGGAGGCCATTGCGGGTACGCCGCTTGCCATCGACATTTTTGCGCAGCCCGAGGAGGACAGGACTGCGGCAGAAGCAGAGTTGGCATCTCTCGCAGCAAGCTCGCAAAATCGGCGGAACTCCTTTACGTCGGCGGTGCGCACCGGGCATGCGCCCAACGAGATCACCAAAGCGGCCAAGGAACTGGATGTCGATCTTATCGTGATCGCAACCCACGGCTATACCAGTTGGCGGCATCTGTGCATCGGCAGCACGGCAGAGCGAGTCGTACGCACCGCGCCTTGTCCTGTCCTCGTCGTCCGTGAAAAAGAACACGACTTCATTCCGACCTGAAACATGCAGAGGATATCATCTTCAGAGGCCGCCCGATACGGGAAATCGATAAGAACAGAAGCTTCCAAAAGTTTTGGTAACGGCCAGAAGCCGATTGCGATCAGAAAAATTCTGCTGCCGACCGATTTCTCTCCCGCGTCGAGGAAAGCTCTTTCTTACGCGCTTCGCCTTGCGAAAGACCGAAATTCTGAAGTCATACTACTGCATGTTCTTGAGCCCGAAACTCCACTGACATTGGCTGGCCGGCCAGCGGCGACAGCTTTCCCGGAAGAAGAACCGGCTGATATCGAAATGAGTTTACGTGCTCTAGCCGATTCAGCTGAAACGGCTGGCGTCGGTACAAAATCGATACTGCGCAGTGGCGTCGCGACCCACGAGATTGTCGAAGCAGCCAAGGACCTTGATATCGACCTGATCGTGATCGCCACGCACGGCTTCACAGGATGGAAGCATTTCGCCATCGGCAGCACGGCGGAACGCGTCGCCGGCGCTGCGCCATGCCCGGTGCTGGTCGTTCGCGAAAAAGAACACGATTTCATCTGAATAACATGAGGCCGAAATTGCCACGCAAAATGCGTGCAGGCAGCCACCCGCTTCCAAAAGCGACCAATGGGTCCCGAGAGCGGTTGATACGTACCAGATGCCAACGTCGGCGTGGCCCGTTCGAATTTTCGTGTGGGTTTACATGCCACGGGCGTTGGTCGTTAAGAAATTCTTAAAAGAGCGAGACTGATGAAGACGAAAAGCAAAGCCTCTCCAAGAAAGAGGAAAAAAATAGAACCCGAGCCAATGGCCACGCGCGTGGCGCTGCATCCATTTCTGGTCGGGATGAATCCCGCGCAACTGGCGCTACTCACGAATTGCGCTATGGCGGCTCGTTTCAAAAAAAACGAGACGATTCTGCGGGAAGACGAGTTTGCGAATCGATTGTACCTGATCGAGAGCGGCAGAGTGCTGGTTGAATCCGGCGCCGACTTCAGCAAACCCGTGGCAATAGAAACGATTGGCGCAGGGGATTTGCTCGGCTGGTCATGCATGTTTCCGCCATACGTCTGGCAGTTCAGCGCGCGCGCGATCGAGCCGACCACGGCGATCTTTTTTTACAGCAGTATTTTGCGGGAATATTGCGAGAAGAATCACTCGTTGGGGTACGAGCTCCTCAAACGTATGAGTGCCGTCATGGTGAAGCGATTGAAAGCTGCTCGTCGACAATTGCTAGCTTTGCATTTGGGCGGCGCCTCCCACTGAGCCATCGCGATTTTATTGATGCCGTCGGCGGGGGTGTACGCTAGATTAGTTTCCGCAACAAATAGTTTCTTTTCATTTTGAATCCAACCAGATTCGCTACGCCCAGTTCGGACGGTGAGGGCTCCAAAGAAAACAGGGAACTCGTCGATACCTTACGGCGCTCCAAGTTGTTCCGTAACTACGAGCAAGTCTTCAGCGAGGCTACCGGCCTGCCTTTGACGCTTCGGCCGGTCGATTATTGGCAACTAGAGCATCAGGGAAAAAAGCATCAGAATCCGTTCTGCGCCATGCTCTCTGAGCGACCCGCCACGCTGGCCGTTTGTTTACGAGCCCATCAGGATATCATTGATCACACGGGACTGATCCCGCACACAGTTACCTGCCCGTTCGGGCTAACCGAAACGGCAGTGCCACTGAAACTCGGGGCACAGATCATCGGATACCTGCGCATTGGCCAGGTTTTACGTCACACGCCGGTTAAATCGGAGAGCACAAAAGTGAGCCGCGAACTGCAGCGGTGCGACGTGCGATTCGCGGGCGAAATTCGCAAAGCGTGGGAAAAAACTCCGCTCATCCCACCAGACCGGTACAGCGCAATTGTGCGACTGCTCACGTTCTTCGCCGACCAACTCTCCGCTCTGGCGAATCAAATCGTATTGGAGCAGCGGAACGCCGAACCGCCACTCGTGCAAAAAGCGCGCGAGTACATCAACAGGCACAAGGCTGAAGAATTATCGCTGGCTGACGTGGCGAAGGCGGCAGGATCGAGCGTTTTTCATTTCTGCAAAGTTTTCCATAAGGCCACCGGGCTAAAATTCACCGATTACGTAGCCCGCATGCGCTTGGAAGATGCCCGAACCCGGCTTCTCAATCCCAATCTGCGCATCAGCGAAATTGCTTACGACGTGGGCTTCCAATCGCTCACGCAATTTAATCGCACGTTCAAACGCGTCTTTGGTCAATCCCCTAGCGAGTTCCGTGCGCGTCTGTCCTCACATAAACGCACATCTCAGCCTGCGCATTCAGCAAGAAACAGCAGTTGCTAATCCACACAGGTCGGGCTGGTGCTCGGCGGCTGAGATTTGCTTTGGTCACTTCTGGCTTTATTGGGTCGGGCGCAACCAGTCACGCGCATCCGGACGACGAAGAAGCAGCGGCTTTGGACCATTCCGGCCCTTAAGCCGCGGTCGTGAGTGGAGTTAGCGGCTGTTGCACACCGGGGTTGTCATAAGCAAACCACAGCGACATGCCAAAAAACGCATGATCTTTCGCAAAGATGGATGAGCGTCTCGGCCGCGCGTTGCGTTGATTCTCAGCCAGGAAAGGAAAAATCAAAATATGAAGTCATTAGAAATATGGAACCCGTTTCATGAACTGGATGAAGTTCAGAACCGGCTGAGCAGCTTCCTTGGAGACTTTCCGGAGTTTGGAAGATTTCCTAAGCGCCTGTTCGACAATGGCGATATCACGCTGCCGAATTGGTCGCCACCGATGGATATCTCCGAAGATGACAAGGAATACCTGCTTAAAGCAGATGTGCCCGAGATGAAAAAGGAGGATGTGAAAGTGACGGTCGAAAACGGCGTCCTTTCCATTGCCGGTGAACGCAAGAGCGAGAAGGAAGAAAAGAAAAAGAAGTTCCATCGGATCGAGCGATCCTTTGGTACTTTTCTGCGGACGTTCACACTTCCGGAATATGCCGATGCGAAAAAGGTCGCAGCCGAGTTCAAAGATGGCGTGCTCAAGGTGCATCTGCCGAAAAGGCCAATGGCCAAGCCACAGCCGGTCGTGGTCAAAGTCGAATAGCGATTAGCGACGTTAAGTGGCGAGCCTGATTCCCTCGGGCTCGCCTGGATTGGAGGGTTAGACCTGTGACAATCGCAATCTTATTAGCTCTCGTTATTTTGCTATTCCGCTTCGATTCCACGTCCCGAACTGAATCCAATTGATCCTGACGTCGGAACTGGCTTCGAGCCAACGACCTCTGCGGAAGCGCACCCGCCAACCACGGAGGAGTGCGGGTGGAACATCTGCGGTCCGAGCTTGTGAAAATTAACGTGCAAGATTACCTGAATATTTTCGCTCGCTTCAGCCAATCCGAATTGCACACTTTCCAAGACGCATGACACAGGAGGCTTCCGCAGCAGGTTTCCACCACCGGATAGAGTTCAAAATTGAGAGGATTCTAGTCCCGCTGGATTTCTCGCCCGCATCGCTGGGAGCGCTCGATTACGCTGTTTCGCTGGCGAAACGGTTCCGCGCTGCCATTCATCTCGTGCATGTCCATCCACCGGATGAACTATCATCGAGGCCCGGCGCAGCTCATCTCTTTCTGGAATCGGCCGAGGCAATCGAAAAGCTTAACGAGCAACTGACTGGGATTCATCGCGAGCGGGTCGAGCCATTTTGTCCGGAGAACTGTCACATTCGCGGTGGCCGACCATATCAGGAAATTATCGATTTGGCTCGCGAGATTGTTGCCGATTTAATCGTTCTTTCGACTCGGGGACACAGCGGTCTCAAGCATCTTTTGCTCGGCAGCACGGCCGAACGAGTCGTTCGCGGCGCTGCCTGTCCCGTGCTTGTCGCGCGGAAGCGGAAACGAAGATCCAAGGCGAGTTCCGAAGCATTCGCCATCCGTACCATTCTGGTTCCAACGGATTTCTCGCAGTGTGCGCTCGCAGGAGCCGAGTACGCAGCGTTTTTGGCAAGGACGCTTGGTGCCACCCTCCGTCTTTTTCACGCGATCTATCCATATACAAATTACGTATTCGTTGACCGCGCCGGGGTCCGCCTCTCCGGGCTGGCCGAAGCTATGGAGGAAACAGCCAGGCAGGAAATGGACGCACTCAAACAGATGGATTTTTTGCGCGATCTGTCCGTTCAAACCGAAACTCTCCCGGGACACGCAGTGGACGAAATCTGCGCCGCCGCGAACGAGGCCGACGTTGATCTCATCGTCACGTCCACTCACGGGCGCACAGGATTCAAGCATGCGATGATCGGAAGCGTAGCCGAACATGTCGTACGGTACGCCAAGTGCCCGGTCGTGGTCGTCCCCAGCCGCTCGCAGCCTGAATCCTGATTTTGGAGTCGCCGGACTAACGCGACGTCCGTTCGCAGCGGTTTATTTCGACGCAGCGACCGAACCAACCGGGAGGTTTCTTCATTCGGAGGCGCATCCCTACCAGCACATTGAGCCCCGCTTCCCGGCGCAAGAAACGAGTTGCCTTTCACAAGCGATGAAAAGCTGATCATGGCGGGACCGTTCATCTTAAAGCCATGAAAGAACTGAGCATTCAGCTGGTGATGGAGCCCGAGTTGATTTTGTTCGACGAACCCACCCAGGTATCACATGCTGTCGCCGGCCGATTAACCAAGCCACCTATCACCAAATTCGGACCGCGGCCGATGAAGTTGCGGCCACAATGGTGCCCGAAAACTTCCATGCGGTGGGCCAATGGTACGAAGATTTTTCTCAGAC
>Ga0070741_10021440_pt1 | contig 10051 bp, 14 predicted proteins | sample Coa_R1_4_FD_66440 | JGI IMG/M metagenome (GOLD analysis project Ga0070741, IMG submission 66440) | Surface soil microbial communities from Centralia Pennsylvania, which are recovering from an underground coalmine fire - Coalmine... | ecosystem: Environmental > Terrestrial > Soil > Unclassified ...
CTGCTCGGCGAAGCCGCGGCCGGAAATCCTCATCGTCTCGGTCAACCCGAGGGAGTCGCCGATCGCGCGCTGCGCCTGCTTGGCGAGATTCTCCGCGAGCGCGACGCTCTCGGCGTAGTTGCGCGTGATTACCTTCGTCTCCGCTTCGCTGAGCGAGAGCGTCTCGGCCTCCGCCTTGCCGGCCCGGCGCAGCAGCGCGTCCGACAGGCTCACGCTGTCGGCGAGCGACACGAGCTTCACCAGCGTCGCCGAAAGATTTTCGCTGAGGCTGATGCTCTCCGCGATCGCGCGCGTCGTCTGTTTGATCTCCGCCTCCGACAGCGTCGCGGTTTCCGGCAGCGCCTTGCCGGTCTGCTCGGAATCCGATTCGCTCGGCGTCACCGATTCGCCGGCGGACTTCTGCGCCTGCTTGGCGATCGCCTCCGCCGGCGTCACGCTCTCCGCACGCGCCGTGCTCACCTGTTTCGCAAGCGACTCCGACAGCGCGGCGCTTTCGGCGATCGCCTTCATGACGTTCTTCGCGAGGTTCTCGGAAAACGAAATCGAATCAGATAATCCCTGATTGAACGTCGTGCCGGTCACCGCGAAATATTTCGAGCCGTCTTCGAGGATGCGGTTGACGGAATCGGTCACGACGTAAAAGCGCGGCGCGCCGGTGATCGGGTCCATCCGATACGTCCACTTGTCGTCGAAGACTTGGAATCCGTCTTCCGTGATGCCGGTGATCATCCTAGATACCCGCTCCCGTCAGCGTCCGCGTCGGCGTCGCCGCGGCAGCCGCGACCTGACTTAAGAATAGATGCACCATGCCGCTCGTGGCCTGTTGCAGCTCGAGCTTGAATGTCGTAGTGGCGAAAGTTTTTTGAATCGTCGCGTGATTCGCTACCCAGTTCGCCGCGCTGGTGCGGTTGACGCCGCTCGCGTCCACGAACTCGCCGCTGGAATTCGACGTGTTCGCGATCGTCGCGACTACCGTCGTGTTGTCGTAAAACTTCGCGCCGATGTTGGTCGCGCCGCCGGCCGGATCGCCGAAAGCCGCGTCGATGATGTAATCGGCGGCGCCGACGAGATCGACCTGAAACACCGCCAGGGCGTTGCCCCACTGCGTGCCGGCGAGGCGGCGGTCGTTGGTGTCGAGTCGGTCGCGCACGTTGCCGATCTGGTTCGACCCCCAGCCGAAGGTCACGCCGTTGCGCGTTACCGGATATTCCTCGGCGTTGCCGTTGCCGGAGTCGATGACGTAGGTTTCGTTCGCGCCGTCGGTTACGAAGGTGCTGGAAGCGCGGAAGTTCCATCCCTTGTCCCAGGCGCCGAGCGCCTGAGCGCAGAGGAGCAGAACGAGCGCGAGAGCCAGCGCGAGCCTCTCCATCAAAACACCCTCTCGAAGTTCGGCACGTTGCTAAGAATAAAATCCGCCTCGGCGTTGATCTCGGCGGCAGTCGTCAGGCTCGCCGCCTTGGTATGATTGGCGACGTTGCGCAGCGTTTGCCCGAGCGCGTTCACGTCGGTGACGGTCCATCCGTTCGCCTGCACCGCCGCGGCAAATTTGGCGCTGTTCCGCGTCGCGAGATCGCGCATGCGATTCAGGCGCGCGAGAAAAGCGTCGGCGTCCTGGGCCATGACCGACGCGACTTCCGCGACGCCGCGCCCGGCGACGAGCGCCTGCTTATAGCCGCTCGCGTTGTCGCGATAATTGTTCACCATGCGTCCCACGTCGGCCTTCAATTGGTCGCCGATGTACGTCGCCTCGATCGCCGCGGTGGACTGCGCTGCGGCGCATGGGTGCCACAAGGCCAAGAGCAGAAGTGCCGTGAAGAACGTCTTCAATTACGCTCCGAAATAGTAGTAGACGCTGACGCGAACGGTCTGGTTTGTCGCGAACGTCGGCAATACGAACGTCACGGCGACGCCCGGCTGTGCGCTCTTGAGCGCAAGCGGAAACGGCCCGTTGATCGGCGACGGCTGGCAAAGACCCGCCGTTACACCGCTGCCGATCGTCCAGGCCGCGCCGTTGAGATTCGTCGTCGTTAGCGATGTCGGTGTCGCGGCCGTCACCGCTGTGCCGCCGGCGCAGTTCGTCACCTCGACGTTTGTGATGTAAACCGACTGGCCGGCCGGCGGCGTGATCGTGATCGTCGCCGCCGACGTCGCGCTCGTTGCGACCATTTGCGCCGCGTCGAGGCGCTGCGGGTCTTGCTGCGTGCGCGTCTGCGCGCCCGCGCCGTGTTCGATAAAAAGGACCGCGAGCAGCGCGGCGAGTACGAACGTCAGAAATTTTTTCTTCATCGAATCCTCCCGTTAATTGTAGAAGCCGTAGGTCAACGTCCCCGAGATATTCGCCGCCGCCGATTGCAGCATGCAGGTGTCGCCGCCGACGACGCGGCCAGGAATCGTGATGCGATCGGAAATGCCATGCACGCCGCCCTTGTCCGCCCACACCGCCGACGCCGTCGTGCCGCCGTAAAGTCCCTTGGTGCCGGTACCGCAGGTCGAGCCCGTGCCCTGCACGAGGCTCACGCTCTGCCCCGTCGCTGTCACTGCGGCGAACGTGCAGAAATGCGTCAGCTTGCCCGCGACTCCCGGCACGACGACGCTCGACGACGTCTGATTGATCTCGACCGTGTACGGGCATTGCAGCGACGGATTGGGCGAGAGATTTACGACGCCCGCGAGATCCGCCGCGCCGGGCGATTGCGCCGCGCCCTTGACCGTCGCGGCCGGCGAAGGCAGGGCGCCGCGCTTTGGATCGGCCGGGAGCTGCGGCGCGAATGCGACATAGGCCGGAAACTGAATCGAGCCGACGGCGCGCCCGCTCGCGTCGTAGATAATCACGCGCCACGGATCGGTCCCGCTGCGGCCCTGGCCGAAGCTCTGCGGCGGAATCGGCGTCGGCGACTGCGCCGCGCCCGAATGCTTGTGCAGGAACATCGCGACGAGCGCGATCGCCAGAAAGATATGCGAAAGCTTCCGCCTCATTTTGTCTGCTTCCCGTGGTAGCAAAACGTCAGCGACGCCGAGGTGCTGGGATTTTTGATGCGCAAGAAGATGCCGTTCGTGATCTCGATGGTCACCGGCTGCGAGCCCGGCCCGATGTAAGTCACGAACTCAACCGTGACGCTGCCGCTCGACTTAAACATCTGCAACGTGATGTTCGCGTCGAACTCGAGCAGATGTATCGACCACTCGTCGGTCCCTGCCGGCTGCACGTCCGACGTCGCGCCGGCGGCGACGCTTCGGCAGTCGATCTGCGTATCGTTGACCGCCGCGTCGGCGGTCGCGACGATCGCCGGAACGTTCGGCAGCGAGACGAAGGTCGGCAGCGGCAGCGATGCGCCGAAAAGCAGCACGGTTAGTGCGAGGAGAAACCGGCGCATTCCCCTACCTCGTCACCGTTCCGCTGAAGACGCTTTTCTTCCCAACAATTCCGGCAAGCTTGAGCCCGTTCTCCTTATCGGCCGCCGTGATCCGGTTATTCTTGAACGTCCCGGCGAATGTCAGCGGGAATTCGAGCGTGATCTGCAGCCCGTCGGGCGCTCCGGGTATGAGCGACTTGCACGCGACGTTGCTGAACGGCGAATTGCCCGCGGAGTTTTTGGCGTAGATGCGATAGCAGTCGCCGGAGACTCCCGTCGCATCCACGAACGTCGTCACGTTCGCGCCGACCGTCTGGTAGTCGGAGAAGGACGAGCCGCCCGAGGGCATTTTCTGAATAACGAAATTCGTCTCCTGGTCGCACGGACCGGGCGGATTCGACGTGCAGCCGCCGAGCTTGCCGCTGTTATCGTTCCATGTGAGCGTATTGGCCGCCTGCGCCGCGGACGCCGCGAGCAAAAAGACAATCGATAAAAGAATTGTTTTCATCAGTTCACCGTAAGATCGTAGGTAAATTGGATGCTGTCGCCGTTGGAGACGTTGATCGCGCTGAAGACGATGCGCGAGAACATCGTGCCGCCGCCGGTCGCTGCCTGCGAGAACAATCCCCACTCGGTCACCGCGGCGCTGCCGTCGAAAGAAACCGTACCGACCGTGCGGAAGATGTTCGCGCTCGCGCCCTCGGTGAGCGAGCCCGTCGCGCGCGTCGAGTCGGGATTGATCTGCGTTGTGATTTCGGTCTGGAGAGCGGTATCGCCGGCGGCGGCGGCGTTCGTGCCGGTGCCGACGCCGTGAAACTTCATGATCTCCATCTCGACGATGTTCTGCCACGCGTCGACCAGGAAGCCCTTGCCGACCGTCGTGACCACGGCGTGCGCCGAAGGCAGCGCGAAAGAGAGTCCGGCGCGCTGCTGCGGCCGCTCGCGCTCGACGCAGCCCTTGTCGCTGCGCGAGCCGTCGCGATGGACGACCTGCATGCAGAGCTTCTCGCGGATCGCGTTGTACTCTTTGACGGCCGGCACCAGGCCGAAGAAGAGCGAATAGATCAGCGACGCGGCCAGGACCGCGCACGCCGTTCCCCACGCGACGACTTTGCGCTTCGCGTGCCGGAGATCCTCCGGCCCCAGGCCGATAGATTCGTTAGCCATTGTTTTCCTCCGTCAGAATTTTGTCGGCCGCGGTCATGATCTTCTTGTACAGATCGTCTATTTTGCCGAGCGGAACGGAGCCATCGAATTCAGCGAGAATTTTCGTCATCGACGATTCGTTGTCATTCTCGCCGGCAATGACGAGCTGGAGCTTTACGCTCCGCGCCGCGCGGATCGGCCGCGCCGTCAGATTCTCCGTTGTCCCGACGCCTTCGCGCGCCATCAGTACGTCACCCTTTCCCAGACGATCTGCCGGAGCTCGGCGTAGTGGCATTCGACGCCGCCGAGCGGGCCGTGGATATTTTCCGCGAGCACCATCGGCTCGCAGCGCATCGCCTTGCCGTTCAGATCCTGCAGCGGCCGGAACTTCGCCAGGATCGCCTCGAGCAGATTGTCGAAGATCGGCTGCGTGCGCAGCGCCGGATCGTCTTTGCCGTCGTTGAAAGCCATGTAGCCGCGGATCACGGCCGACCAGCGGACGTCGGCGATCGCGTTCGGCGATGCGCCCGCGATGTAAAACGAGTCGCCCGGCGCCGACTCGAGCGAAATCTCCCAGCCGAGAATCCGCTCCTTGTTCGGGTCTTTGAACAGATTCAGGAACGTCGCCCAATCGGCGGCGAAGCGCGGGCAATCGTGGACCGCGCCGATCCCGTTGATCGCGGCGAGCTGCGCGGCGTATTCCGCCCTGATGTTTGCCAGCGGCATTTATTTTCCGTTCAGCGCGTCGTTCACGATCGTCTTGCCCATCTTCTCCGCGATCATCTGCAGCTGCGCGTTCGCGCCGCGCGCCGCGCCCTCGAACATGAAGGCGCCCTTGAAGCCCTCGCGCGAAATCTTCCGCGCGACCAGGAATGCGACCGACTTGATCTCCTTCGGATCGGCGATGCCGAGCTTCCGCCTGACCCACAATTCGAGCGGCGCGCGCGGCGGAAACTTGCCGGGATTGCGTCCGACCTCGACCATCGGCGCGTAGATCGACGTCGAGCCGACCACGACCTCGCGCACCGGATTGCCGCGCGGCTCCGAGAAGATCGAGCCGCGGAGCAGCTTCGTCGCGCCGAGCGGCGTGCGGATCTTCACCTCGCGCTCGAGCAGCGCGCCCATCTCGATCAAGCCTTCCTCGAGCGACTTCATCCCCGGCGCCGGCGCGCCCGGCTGGAGGAACGCGATCGGATTGCGGACCTGAATCTTGAAGCCCATTACGAACGCCTCGGATGCGTGAGGCGACTTTCGCCCCACTGATAAGTCCCCGGCTGATCGCGAAACGCCATGCCCGCCGTCTGTTCGCCCTCTTTTATGCCGAGGTGATTGAAATATTCCTTGCGCTCGCGCGCGGCCGCGGCCGCCGCCGCCTGCTCCTTCGTGCGCTGGTCGACAACGTCGGCGCCGACCGTCGACTCGATCGCCTGGATGTAGCGATTCGCGAGCGACATCAGCGCGTAGGCGGCGGCGAGATGGCACAGCGCCTCGACGTCGGCGTCCGGCACGGTGCCGGCAGCGTCGTCGACGGAATGGCGCGCGGTATAGTTCACGCGCGCCGATTGACCCGCCGCCGGCGTATCGAACAAAAGACGCAGCACCTGGCCACTCGGCTTCTCGTAGAGCGTCCAGTCGTCGTCGTTGAGATAGACCGGCTCGCGATCGCCGGCAGGAAATTCGATGCTGAGAATTTTGCTGAAGTCTTTTTCCCAGCTGGTGATCGTCGACGTGGCGAAGTCGAACGCGACGCCGTCGCCGGCGATGTCGTACACCAAGGCGAGCGGCTTGTACTTCGAATGCTCCTTAAGCGCATTCTGAATCGCGGCCTCCTTATCGGCTTCGTCGAGGTGGCCGGCCTGCTCTTTCAGAATCTGATCGAGCCGCGTCTTGTAATCTAAAAGCACCATTTTGTTTCAGCTCTCAAAAAAAAGGCCCGGCCCACGCCGGGCCTTTTGCATTCAAAGCTGAGCTTTTCTACTGGCGACAGAAAACGAGCACGAGCGATATATCGTTCCACGTCGGCGATGTGCCGCCGATCGTGAGATCCGCCGTCACTACATCGTCGGCGGAGAACGCCGCCGTCGAGACCGTGCCCGTCGAGACGGTGCCCGCGGTTACGGATATCGCCGAGCTCAGCACGCTCGTGCCGCCCTTCTTAAGATCGACGGTCAACGTCGGCGATGTGCCGCCGGAGGCGCGTGCCGTCGTCTGCACCTGATCGAGCGTCGCCTTGTACGGCATGTTAAACTTGACCACGCTCGCGGTGGTCGCGGTGTATTGTCCGGAGATGTGGAACGGGATCACCAGCGGACACGCCGAGCCCGCGCCATATTGCGGCGGGGCGGACTGTGACAGCGCCGGCATCTCGGGCAACATTTCCGTCAGCACAAACAACGCCGCCAAAAGCAGCGCGAGCAGTTTCGGTTTTCGCAAATGTTTCATTTTGTCTCCTTCGTTTTGTTTTTCGCCTATCGCCTATCGCCCTTATCCGGCGACCACGCTCTTGTGCGCGCCGCGGAAGTCGCCGATGTACGCCATGTATTCGTGGCGGATCTTGTACTGGAGCTTGTCCGCGACGAACATCTGGCCGACGACCGGGTTGTCCGCGATGAAGATCTCCGGGTCGACCTGGCCGTTGATGAAGCCGACGACGACGATGTCGATGTCGTTCGGGTCGCGGAAGACGCCGAAGTCCGTCGCGTCGGTGAAGAGCGGGTTGACGAAGATCCGCTCGTTGTTCTCCCCGAACACGTGATAGAGATCGTTCGGCGTGAAGTTGGCGTCGAGGTACTGCGCCTGATTGATCTTGAACGCCGCCGCGCGCAGCTCCTGCGGCACGACGAGCGAGAGCTTCATCATCGCGGCCTGCGCCAGGCCGAGGCGCTCGCCCGAGCCTTGCTCGGTGAATTTCGCCATGTTGTCGATGATCGTCGAGAGCTCGGCCGCCGAGAGCGCGACCGTGCGGAGGTTGCCGTGGCTGCCGCCGCCCGAAGTGAACCAGGCCGTCGAGTCGGCGGTGTAGGTCGAGTTGTTGATGAAGAGGTTCCAGACGAAGCGCGCGAACGTGCGCCGCGCGGCGCGGCCCCACGCCTGGGCGCGCTTGGTGATCCCGCGCAGGTCGTCGTTCATGATCGTCTTGCGCGTGATCGTGAGGATGTTTCCCTTTTGCACCGGCGTACCGCTGACCTTTTCTTCGCCGGGCTTCACGACCTCGACGTAGTCGCCCGTCTCGGGATCGACCGTCGAGAGATCGCCGAAGTAGCCGACGCGCTCCGCTTCCTGGAGCTTGAAATTTTCGAGCGTCTGGTAGGGCGGCGAAATGATCAGACTCTCGCCGTATTGGGCCTCGGCATAATCCTGCAGCAGCCGGCGGTTGATCGACGTGCCGAGGAGATTCGGGAAGTCCGCGGCGGCGATCGCTTCACGCGCTTTCATGATGCGGTCGGAGAGATGGCCGCGGATCTCGCTGTCCTCGGTGATCTCGACGTAAGCCTTCCTGAAGCTGTGCCACGGCTTGATGTCGTCGTGGCCGGCGACTCTGACGCCGAGCGTCTTGTCGAGCGCGATCTGGCGGCGCTCGAGCGCCTCGCGGCCCATCTCGATATGAACTTCCTGGCCGCCGTTGCGGACCGCGCCGCTGCTCGTGAGCGCGTCCATCATTTCTTTCTCGGCGGTCATGACTTTGTCGAGCGCCTCTTTGGCGAAGATCGTGCCGACGAACTGCGCCTCGATCTTTTTCTTGACCGGCGCAGGCAGATTCGATTCCGCCAGCGTGCGGGAGAGCAGCATCGCGCAGTTTTCTTTTTTCGTGTTGTCGAGCGCTTCCTGCGCTTGCGCGAGGACCGCCTTCAGCTGCTTCTGCTCTTCCGTCTCAACGACGGCGCCGGCGACCGGCTTCAGCGCCTGCGTCAGAGCTTCCTTCGCCTTTTCGATCGTCGGATTCTCGCCGAGTCCGTCGACGATGTCCTTTCGTCCGGCGCCCAAAATGAGCGCGATCAGTGTTTTGATGTCCACGACGCTTCCTTCTGCGACCGCTTCGGTCGCGATCAATAAGCCGCCGCCCATGCCCGGCACGGTAGCCAGATCCACGCTCTCCAAGCCGACAAACCGTTTCGCCCAGATGAAAGCCTCTTTCGCGCGGCTGATTGAAAAAACTTCCGCCGGGCCGTTGATCGAAAGTCCGCGCGTGCCCGTGCGGGTTTTGAACCAGTTGAGAAGACGTTGCCCCCAGCTCTCTGTCGCGACCTGGAGATCCGCGTCGATCGCGGCTAGGCCCTCGATCGTGACGAGCTCGGCGTTGTCAAGCCGGCCGACTTGCTTGCCGGCTTCGCGCGCCTTTTTCATCTCCTCTTCGGAGCCGTGCGCGTAGTAGCCGGGACTCACCTCGAAGGCGAAGACCGGCGTCCCATTCACGAATGGCAGCAGGCTCTCGAGCGCGGTCCGCGTGTAAATCCAGTTGTTGCCCGAGACGCCCTCGCGGATAACGCGCACGCGCCACTTCTTGCCCGTCGGCTCGCCGAGGACTTCGATGGCTTCATTGGCCGTCACGTATTGCAGCTTGACTTCCGCGCCTTCGCTAAAGGTCACGCCGGCGCCGTCGAGCGAATAGGGCACCTGAAAATATCGGCCGCCCTGCGCAACGATGATGTAATCCTCGAAGACGTCGAGCACGTAGGAATCCGTCGGCGGCACGGCGGCCGCGGCGATGTCGTAATACGCGCAGCGCACGATCGAAGCACGGTCCTCGATCGAGATCTCCGCGCCCGTGCCGATCGCCTCGCGCGCTTTTTTAGCGCGCTGTCTTTCCGCTTCTGTGATTTTCATCAGCGAGCTCCCGATCGGCCGCGCCGATTAATCTTCGCTTTCGGCTTCGGCCTTTTCCGGCGGCACCGGGTCGAGCTGGACGCGCTTCAGCTTCTTGACCTTGTCGCCCTTCTCGAATTTCGCTTTGAACCCGGCCTTCGTGACGATCACGACGCGATTGCCGTAGTCCTTGGAATCGAGAATGAACTCGGGCGCGATGCCGTAAGCCTCCATCGCTTCGCGCATGAGCCGCGAAGGGCCGCCCTTCGTCTCTTGCGCCTGCTCTTTGCTTTCGTCTGCCATCTGTCTTCTCCTCTCCTGTTTTGGCCGCTTTAGGCGGCGAGTTGATCGAGATTCCAGTCGTCTTTGTACGGGATCGATTGACAGCCGCAGTTGATCGTCTGGCACGCCGATCCGCTCGGATCGCGCGGGAACATGAGCTTCTCGGCCGCGCAGCTGCGGTACGCGGGCACGTCGAAGGGCTCGTCGATCTCGCGTATCTGGCCGTTGATGGATGCGTGATTCTGGCGTGATACGCCCGACCAGAGCCATTGCTTCTTGAGGCCCGGCACGGCCACGGCCGCCGCCTCTTGGCGCGCCTGCGCGGCGATCGACTGCACGCGGCCGACCTCCGTGCGCGTGATGACTTCGGCGCGGTTCGCGATCGTTCCGAACGTCGCCGGATCGTCGAGGCTCTTCTCGATCGCCATGATCGAATCGAACGGCGTCTTCGCGCCGTTGGCGGCGAG
>Ga0070741_10021441_pt1 | contig 10051 bp, 8 predicted proteins | sample Coa_R1_4_FD_66440 | JGI IMG/M metagenome (GOLD analysis project Ga0070741, IMG submission 66440) | Surface soil microbial communities from Centralia Pennsylvania, which are recovering from an underground coalmine fire - Coalmine... | ecosystem: Environmental > Terrestrial > Soil > Unclassified ...
CGGGAAGCTGATCGGCGTCACCGCGATCACGCCGACGAAGGCCGGCGAGGGGAAGACGACGACCGCGGTCGGGCTCGCCCAGGGTCTCGGCCGGATCGGCAAGCGCCCCGTGCTCTGCCTGCGCGAGGCGTCGCTCGGACCGGTGTTCGGGATCAAGGGCGGGGCGGCCGGCGGCGGGTACGCCCAGGTCGTGCCGATGGAGGACCTCAACCTCCACTTCACCGGCGACATCCACGCGATCGGCGCCGCCAACAACCTGCTCTCGGCGATGCTCGAGGCGCACATCCTGCACGGGAACGAGCTCGGCATCGACCCGCTGACGGTCAGCTGGCGCCGCTGCGTCGACATGAACGACCGGGCGCTGCGCGGGGTGGTGATCGGCCTCGGCGGACGCGCGAACGGCTACGTGCGCGAGACCGGGTTCGACATCACCGCCGCCTCGGAGGTGATGGCGATCGCCGCCGTCGCGCGCGACCTCCACGACCTGCGCAGGCGGCTCGGCGCGATCACCGTCGCCTACACGTGGGCGGGCGAGCCGGTCACCGCCGAGCAGCTCCGCGCCGCCGGCGCGATGACGGTCCTGCTCAAGGACGCGATCAAGCCGAACCTCGTCCAGACGCTGGAGGGGCAGCCGGCGTTCGTCCACTGCGGGCCGTTCGCGAACATCGCCCACGGGAACTCGTCCCTCGTCGCCGACCTCGTCGGGCTGAAGCTCGGCGACTACGTCGTCACCGAGTCGGGGTTCGGCGCAGACATGGGGATGGAGAAGCTGCTCGACATCGTCTGCCGTGCCGGGGGCCTGGCGCCGAGCGCGATCGTGCTGGTCGCGACCGTGCGCGCGCTCAAGCACCACGGCGGCGATCCGGACGGCGGGATCGACGCGATCGTCGCGGGCGCCCCGAACCTCGCCCGTCACATCGGGATCGTCAAGGAGTTCGGGCTCAGCGCGGTCGTCGCGATCAACCGCTTCCCGGCGGACACCGACGACGAGATCGCCACCGTGCGCCGGCTCGCGCTCGAGCTGGGCGCGCACTCGGCCGCCGTCAACTCCTCGTTCGAGGAGGGCGGCGCCGGGGCGGCGGAGCTCGCGGAAGCCGTCGTCGACGCCGCCGACCACCCCAGCGAGTTCCGGCCCGTCTACCCGCTCGACGCGCCGATCGTCGAGAAGATCGAGGCGATCGCGACGCGCGTGTACGGCGCCGACGGCATCTTCCTCCTCCCCGCCGCCGAGAACGACGTCCGCCGGTTCACGGAGCAAGGGCTCGACGACGTCCCGATCTGCATGGCGAAGACGCACCTCTCGCTCTCCCACGACCCGAACCTGACCGGCGCGCCGACCGGCTTCACCGTGCCGGTGCGAGCCCTGCGCGCCTACACGGGCGCCGGCTGGCTCGTCGCCCTCTGCGGCGACATGCAGACGATGCCGGGACTGTCGGCGGCGCCGGCGGCGTTCAACGTCGACATCGACGAGCATGGCCGCACAGTCGGGCTCTTCTGAGCTGGCCGGCGGCCCTGCGGTCGTCCACACGATCGAGCTCGCCGCGCGGCTGACGACCCTGACCGCCCGCCTGGTCGGCCGGGCCGACCTCGCCCAGCGCGCGCGAACGCTCGCGGAGCGGGCGGCACCTCTCGCCGCCGAGGACGCCGCCGCCTACCAGGAGTTCCTCGGCACGCGTTCGGAGGCCGCACGCGAGCGGACGATCGAGCTGCCGCTGCGCATGGCCGACCTGGCCGCCGAGATCGCGGAGGTCGCGGCCGAGGCCGCCGCGGCGACGGAAGGCGCGATCGGCGGCGACGCCAAGGTCGGCGCGATCCTCGCGGAGGCCGCCGCACGGGCGGCGGCGCTGCTCGTGCGGGTGAACGGCGGCGACGAGACCGCCGCCGCGGCTGCTACCGGCCGAGCCGCTCGCGCAGCTGCTCGGGTGTGACCCCGAGCGCGGCGAGGACCTCGCCGCCGACGCCCTTCGGGTCGGAGGCGATCGCCAGCAGGATGTCGTCGGGGCCGAACTGCTCGCGCCCGGCCGCCTCCGCTTCGACGAGCGCGCCCTCGAGCGCGCGCTTCGAGCGCGGCGTGAGCGGACGGGGAAGCCCGGCGATCCACGGCTCCTCGCCCTCGCCGATCCGCGCGACGACCTCGCTCCGGACCGCCTCGGCGTCGAGGCCGCCGACGCCGCGGCGCAGGATCGCGAGCAGCAGGTGCTCGGTGCCGACGTAGCTGTGCTTGAGCGAGTCGGCCTCCTTCTGCGCCTGCACCATGACGTCCTTGGCGTCGTCGTCGAAGCGGGCCATGAAGAGCTCGCGCCGCCGCCCGTGCCGGCGGCCGTGCTTCCAGCCGCGCCTGCCGACGGGCGGCATCGGCGGGCCGGCAGGGCCCTCGACGATCTGGTGGACGCGCTGGTGCGACAGCTCGAGCGCCTCGGCGATCTCGCGCAGCGAGCCGCCCGCAGCGTGCAGCTTCTTGATCGCGTGGTGGTAGTCCACGCGTGCGTGTGCGGTCTGGCTCTCGAGGTCGACGAGGCGCTGACGCACCTCGCGGGCCTCGGCCAGGACCTGCTCGTCTAGAGTCATCATTCGTCTAGCGTACTAGACGATCGTCTACCTGTCTAGACGGTTCGCCGTCGGGGCAACCGCGAGGCCTAGACGAAGCGCGGGTAGAGGGACATGCCGCCGTCGACGACGATCGTCGTCCCGGTGACGTAGCTCGCCTCGTCGCTCGACACCCACGCGATCGCGGCCGCGATCTCCTGCGCCTGCCCGAACCGTCCGAGCGGGACCTCCTGCTCGACGGCGCGCTTCGCCTGCGGATCGTCGAGGACCTGCTCGTTGATCGGCGTCGCGATCGCGCCCGGCGCGACGTTGAGGACGCGGATCCCGCTCGCCGCGAGCTCGCGCGCCGCGGTCGCCATCAGGAGCTTGAGCCCTCCCTTCGAGGAGCAGTAGTGGGCGTAGCCGGCCCAGGGGATGAACTCGTGGACGCTCGAGACGTTCACGATCACCCCGCCGCCGGTCGGCGCCATCACGTTCGCCGCCTCGCGGAGGCAGAGAAACGCGCCGGTCAGGTTCGTCCGCAGCACGCGCTCCCAGTCGCGCAGCGGCAGCTCGAGCAGCGGCACCTTGTTCTCGACCCCGGCGTTGTTGACGAGCAGGTCGAGCCCGCCGAGCTCCTGCGCGGCGGTCGCGACCAGGCGGGCGGCGTCCTCCTCGCTCCCCACGTCGGCTTGCACCGCGACCGCCCGTCGCCGCTCGCCCCGAATCGACGCGACCAGCTCCTCGGCCGCGTCGGCCTCGTCGTCCGCGTAGTAGTTGACGCACACGCTTGCGCCTTCGGCGCCGAGCCGCTCCGCGGTCGCGCGCCCGATCCCGCTCGCGGCGCCGGTGACGATCGCCTTTCGCCCTTCGAGCAGCATCCTCGCACCCCGGGGCGGCGCGGCCCGAGCTAGTCGGCGGCGGCTGCCTGCTCGGCGATGCGAGCGGCGGTCGGGTCGTCCTTCTCCACGACCAGGAAGCCGTCGTCGCGCTCGACGACGCGCTCGAGCGAGCGCTCCTCGTGCCCGGGCTTGACGAAGAACCGCCGGGGATTCGCACGAACGCGCTCGTACACGTCGAGCGGGACCGTGACCCGCTCCGTGCAGGCGGGGTCGGAGCACTCGCAGATGAACTGCTCCGCCGACCCGTCGGCCTCGAGCTCCGTGTGCAGCTCCTCGATCCGCTCGTTCACCTCGCGGAACAGCGCCTCGTTGATCGCAGCGCGTGCGACCCAGAGTGGTGTCATTGGGGAATCCTCGCCTCGCTCGCCTCTCGGCCCAAGCGTAGCAACGTCCGGCGTCGCGGCCCGGGCCCCGCCGACCCGGGCTCGTCAGGCGGCGAGGACGGCCACGCCCGCGACGACTGCGACGGCGCCGGCGGCGCGCCAGGCCGACACGTGCTCATCGAGGACCGCGGCGGCGAGCGCGGTGACGAGCAGCACGCTCGTCTCGCGCACCGCCGCCACGGGCGCCGCGGGAGCGAGGCGCAGCGCGTAGAGGACGAGCGCGTACGGCACGAGCGTCAGCGGGGCGACGCGCGCCGTCTCCCACCGGAGCGCGCCGCGGATCGCGCCGCCGCCGCGGCGCGCGCCGACGAAGGCGAGCGAGACCAGCGCCGGCGGGATCATCACGAGCTCGAGGTACGCGAACGGGTCGGCGCGCGTGACACCGCTGTTGTCGACGATCGTGTAGCCGGCGATCGTCGCGGCGATCGCGAGCCCGAAGAGCGTGCTCGCGCGATCGGGGCGGCGGCCGCGGACGAGCAGGATGCCGGCCGCGACCGCGGAGACGCCGCCGGCCTGGCGCCACGACGTCGTCGCGCCGAGCGCGAGCACGGCGACGGCGAGCACGAGCACGGGCGCGAGGCCGCGCGCGAGCGGGTAGAAGACGGAGAGGCGCGCCCCGCCGAGGGCCGCGCCGAGCAGGATCACGTAGGCGCACTCGAGGGCCGCGCTGGCGCCGATGTACGGCCAGGCGCTTCCCTCGACGCGCCAGCGCGCAGCCGCGACCGGCGCCCAGACGACGACGGCGAGCCCGAAGGCGACGGCCGTGGCCGCCTGCGGCGCGCGCGTCCGCGCGAGCAGCACGTTCCAGAGCGCGTGCACGACCGCCGCGCCGAGCGCGAGGGCGAGCGCGCCGGCCGGCATCAGCGCGTCCCGATCCGCAGGCCGAGCACGCGCGGCAGCGCGGCGACGGCCCGGGCCGGGAGCGGCGCGCGGCGACCGTCCTCGTCCGCCTCCTCGACGGCCAGCACCGCCCGCCGCACGAGCGCACCGCCGGCGGTGCGGAGCGGCTCGGGCGGCAGGCGACGCGGGCCGGCGCGCGCGAGCGGCAGCCGCGACCACTCGTCGTCGGCACCGAGGACGAGCGAGGCGAGGATCTGGCCGCCGAGCCAGCTCGGCCCGACGCCGTTCCCGGTGTAGCCGGCGCCGTAGTGGATGCGCGCGCCGGGCACGGTTCCGAAGAACGGCAGGTGGTCGCTGGAGACGTCGATCGGGCCGCCCCACGCACGCTCGACTTGCGCCGCGGCGAGGCCCGGCAGGAGCCGCCTGAGGCCGCGCTCGGCGCGTGCGATCGTCGCCTCGTCCTCGAAGAAGCGCGCGTCGATCCGTCCGCCGCGGCCGATCGGGCCTGAGCCGCTCCCCATCAGCACGCGCCCGTCGCTCGTCGTGCGGAAGTAGTGCAGGAACATCCGGCCGTCGGTGATCGCCTCGCCGCCGGTCCAGCCGATCTCCTCGAGCAGGTGCGGCACCGGCTCCGTGAGCACGACGTAGCTGCCGAAGGGCGTCAACCGGCCGCGGACCTGCCGCCACCCGCTCATCCACGCGTTCGTCGCGACGACGATCTCGGTCGCGCGGACGGCGCCCGCGGCCGTGCGGACGAGGCCCGCCTCGACGCCCGAGACGCGGGTCCGCTCGTGCAGCGCGACGCCCGCCGCGAGCGCCGCCCGGCGGAGCACGCGGGTGAGCCGCGCCGGCTGGACCGTGATCCCGTCGCGGAACCAGACGCCGCGACGGAAGACCGGCGAGCGGCAGCGCCGGGCGACCTCGTCCCGTGACAAGGGGACCGCCTCGTCCGGAACCCCGAGCTCGGCGGCGGTTCGCACGGCTCGGTCGATCGCGACCTCCTGCGCCGCCGTGGTCGCCACCTTCACCATCCCGCCCTCGCGCACCCAGACGTCGTCGCCGAGCGCGCGCACGGCCTCGTAGACCCCCGAGGAGGCGCGCGCGACGGCGAGCGCCCCCTCGGGGCCGAACGCGTCGCGCAGCCACCGCAGGGAGGCCCAGAGCCCGTGGCAGAAGCCGCCGTTCCGCCCGCTGGGCCCGAGGCCGACCCGCTCGGCCTCGAGCACGACGACCCGCAGTCGCGGGTCGCGCTGCCGCAGGGTCAGCGCCGTCCAGAGGCCGGTGTACCCGCCGCCGACGATCGCGACGTCCGCCTCGGCGTCCGCGGCCAGCGCCGGCCGCTCGGGGTCCGGCGGCGCCTCCTCGAGCCACCACGGCAGCGGTCCCTCCATCCGGTTAGCATCGCCGAATGGCCGAGCGAGCGTTCTGGAACCCGATGACGAACCTCGGCACCTTCCGCGAGCGCGGGATCACGATCGTCCGGGGCGAAGGGTCGACGGTCTGGGACGATCGCGGGCGCGCGCTGCTCGACGTCTCCGCGGCGCTCTGGTACTGCAACGTCGGCTACGGCCGCGGCGAGCTCGCGGAGGCGGCCGCGGCGCAGATGCGCGAGCTCGCGTCGTACAAGACCTACGACGGGTTCACGTCGCCGCGCACCGAGGAGCTCGCGGCCCGGGTCGCCTCGCTCGTCCCCTTCGACGGCGCGAAGGTCTTCTTCACCTCCGGCGGCGGCGAGTCGATCGACACGGCGGCGAAGCTCGCGCGCGCCTACTGGGTCGCGGTCGGGAAGCCGGAGAAGCACGTCGTCGTCTCGCGGCAGTACGCGTACCACGGCTCGAACGCCTACGGCACCTCGCTGACCGGGATGGCGCCGCTCGTCGAGGGCTACGGCCGGCTCGTCCCCGAGGTCGAGCAGGTCGCCTGGGACGACGCCGAGGCGCTCGCGGAAGCGATCGACCGGCTCGGCGCCGACCGCGTGTGCGCGTTCTTCGCCGAGCCGATCATCGGCGCGGGCGGCGTGATGATCCCGCCGGACGGCTACCTCGAGCGCGTGCAGCAGGTCTGCCGTGAGCGCGAGGTGCTGCTCGTCCTCGACGAGGTGATCACGGGGTTCGGGCGGACCGGGTGGTGGTTCGCGACGGAGCGCTTCGGTCTCGAGCCCGATCTGATCACGGTCGCGAAGGGGATCACCTCGGGCTACGTCCCGCTCGGCGGCGTGATCGCCTCGCCGCGGGTCGCGGAGCCGTTCTGGGCCGAGGGGACGCAGAACGTCTTCCGGCACGGCTTCACCTACGCCGGCCACGCGACCGCGTGCGCCGTCGCGCTCGCGAACCTCGACGTGATCGAGCGCGAGGGGCTCGTCCAGCGCGTGCGCGAGCTCGAGCCCGTGCTCGCCGAGGCGCTGGCGCCGCTCGCGGACCATCCCGCGGTCGCGGAGGTGCGCTCGGGCGTCGGGCTGCTCGGCGCCGTCGAGCTGAAGGATCCCGCGACGCTGCCGGCGGTGGTCGACGCGGCGTACGAGCTCGGCGTGCTCGTCCGCGGCATCCGCGGCGTCGCGCTGCAGGTCTCGCCGCCGTTCGTGATCACCGAGGACGAGCTCGCGACCGCCGCGCGCGTCTTCGGCGAGGCGCTGGACGCGGCTGCTTGAGACCTGTCAGGGGACTGTCCCCTGACAGGTCCGACGACGAGCTCGCGGCCGCCGCACGCGTCGTCGGCGAGGCGCTGGACACGGCCGCTCGAGTCATGTCAAGGGGCTGTCCCCCGACAGGTCCAAACGAGGCGCCACGGTCGGCGTGCCCCGGTCACGCCTGGGGCCGGACAGGCCCCAGCCGCCTTGCCGAACGCGCCCTACCTGGTCAGCTCGCGCGCCAGCTCCTCGAAGACGGCGACGTACCGGTCGACGGCCTCGTCCGTGTGCTGGACGGAGAGCGTCCACTCCTCCTCGCGTCCGGGGGTGGCGAAGATCCCGCGGTTCATGTTCCACAGCCAACCCAACTCGGTCAGCTCGACGTCCTGGTGGGCCTTGAACGTCTCGTAGTCGACCACGCGGACGGGCGAGAAGGTCACGCAGCCCTTCGCCCCGATCCCGACCGCGTAGCCCGGGAGACGGTACTCGTCGACCACGCGCCCGCACCCTTCGAGCAGCCGGTCGTTGAGGCGGCGCAGGTGCCCGTAGGCCCCGGGGGTCAGCACCTCGAGCAGGCTCGCGCGGGCCGCCGCCATCGTCAGCGGGTTGCCGTTGAAGGTGCCGACCTGGTTCACCCGGCCGTCCTCCACACCGGCCATCACCTCGTCGGTGCCGCCGACCGCGCCGGACGGCAGCCCGGCGCCGAGCGTCTTCGCGAGCGTGACCAGGTCGGGGACGACGCCGAAGTGCTCGACCGCCCCGCCCGCGGCGACCGTAAGCCCTGTCTTCACCTCGTCGAAGATCAGGACGATCCCGTGCCGTGCGGTCAGCTCCCGCACCCCCTCCAGGTAGCCGGGCTCGGGGAGAACGACCCCGAGGTTCATCATCGCCGCCTCCATGATCAGGCACGCCGGCAGCCGTCCCTCGTCGCGGAGGCGCTCGATCCGCCGCTCCATTGCCGCGGCGTCGTTGAACGGCACGGGCACGGTCAGGTCGACGATCGGCTGCGGGATCCCCTCGCCGTACGGGAGGGAGGCGAGGTCGTCGCGGTCGCCGATCCGGTCGTACTCGACGCCGATCGAGACCATCACCGCGTCGTGGTGGCCGTGGTAGGAGCCGAAGATCTTCAGCACCGTGTCGCGACCCGTGTGCGCCCGGGCGATCCGGATCGCGTCCATCGTCGCTTCCGACCCCGAGTTCGTGTACCGCCACTTCGGCAGCCGGAACCGCCGTGCCAGCTCCTCAGCGACGACGATCCCGTCCTCGGTCGGCGCCGCGAAGTGCGTCCCGAGCGCCGCCCGCTCCTCCACCGCCCGGGTCACGACGGGGTGGGCGTGGCCCTGCGTCATCGACCCGAAGCCGTTGTGGAAGTCGAAGTACTCGTTGCCGTCGACGTCCCAGACCCGCTGCCCCTCGCCGTGGTCGAGGTAGATCGGCCACGGCTCGCGCAGCTGGTACGAGGAGGCGACGCCGCCGGCGAGGGTCCGGCGGGCGCGCTCCCACATCTCCCGCGAGCGGGCCGTGCGCTCGTTCAGGGCCGCGCCTTCGCGGGCGATCAGCTCCGCGACGCGGGCGCGGTCGAGGTCGACCGCGGCCGACGGCGCCGCCGTCAAGCCGGCGCCGCCTCCGGGACGACGTCGCCCTCGGCCGCCAGCGGCACGGCCACCTCGCGATCGCGAACCGGCTTCCCGAGCGCGTACCCGAGCAGGGCGATGAGCAGCACGACCGCCAGCGTGCCGAGCGTGAGCGCCTCGTACTTGCCTCGATGGACGCCCCAGGTGCCGAAGAAGTCGTACTCGAGGCCGGTCCACCGCTCGATCGTGCCGGGGAAGACGGCCACCCACGACCCCAGCGCGACCCAGCCCGTGATCAGCAGCGAGCCGGCCCAGATCCCGGCGTCGCCGAACGGAACGCGGTACGGCCGCCGGACCTCCGGATACTTCCGCCGGAGGACGCCACAGGCCGGGAAGATCCACAGGTACGAGATCAGCGTCGTCGAGATCGCGATCGTGAGGACGACGTAGAACGCGGCGTCTTGGCCGCTGTCGAACACGGAGATCGCGAGGATGCTGAAGATCGAGGCGACGATTCCGGACAGCGTGTTCACGCGCACCGGCGTGCCGAGCTTCCTGTTGAAGACGCCGAAGAACCCCGGGAAGGCGCCGTCGTACGCCGCCACCGCCTGGATGCGGTCGGAGCCGATCATCCAGACCGCGCCCGAGGTCATCAACGTGAAGATGAACCCGAGCGCGGTGATCGCGAACAGCGTGTCCGCCGCGCTCCCGTAGACGGCGAAGACGGTGTTGACCGCGTCGATGAACCCGGAGATGTTCGTGATCGCCTTCGCGGGCAGGACGAGCAGGATGCAGAGGATCGGGATCGCGTAGAGGAGCACGCCGCCGAAGGCCGCCCGCGCGACCGCCAGCGGTACGTCCCGCTGGGGGTTGACCATCTCCTCGGCGGCGCCGTTCTGGAGCTCGAAGCCGACGTAGTTGAAGAGCAGCACGGGGACGAGCCCGAGGAAGACCGCGGCGCTCGGCGACAGGTCGCTCGCCGTGATCCCGTGCACGCCGTGCTCGCCCGCGTAGACGATCGTCGTGATCGTGAAGAACCCGAGGACGAGGATGCGCGCGAACGCTCCCGCGGTCGGGATCCACTTTCCGCGACTGAGAGCGACGATCGCGACGCCGATCGAGAACCAGATGAAGAAGAGCTTGAACACGTAGTCGCCGACCGACCCGTGCCCGATGTCGGGCAGCACGCTCGCTCGCCAG
>Ga0070741_10021443_pt1 | contig 10050 bp, 8 predicted proteins | sample Coa_R1_4_FD_66440 | JGI IMG/M metagenome (GOLD analysis project Ga0070741, IMG submission 66440) | Surface soil microbial communities from Centralia Pennsylvania, which are recovering from an underground coalmine fire - Coalmine... | ecosystem: Environmental > Terrestrial > Soil > Unclassified ...
CAGGTGGGATCGGCATCGCGATACTGGAAGTACTCCGGGCCGCCGTGTGACGAGCGGCAGCGCACGAGCGACACCTTGCCGATCGCTCCCGCCCCGACCAGCCGCTTGATCTCCTGGATCTCGGGGCGCAGCAGGTGGATCGGTGCCACGCTCATCTTCAGCTTGCGCTTGCGCGCTTCCTCGATGAGGATCGTCGCCTCTTCGACGGTGGTGGCAAACGGCTTCTGCGAATACACGTGCTTGCCGGCCTGTAGCGCCTTGAGGTTGAGGGGGAAATGCGCCTGAATCGAGGTGGTATTGACCAGCGCGTCGAACTCGCATTCGGCCAGCAGGCGGTCGAAGTCGGAGAATACGCGAGGGATGCCGAAGCGCGCCGCCTGCCGGCGTGCGTACTCCTCCCGCACGTCGCACAGCGCGACAACCTCCGCCTGCTGCAGCTCTGCCAGCTGTGGCAGATACTGGCCCACCGCAATGTCTCCCACGCCCACCAGCGCCAGCCGTACCTTGTCACTCATTGCTTAACCCTCCGGAGCCGATCAGTGTGCGATGCAGGGTAGCATTGCGTGGCGCATCGGTAGCTGGTAAGCCATCTGCTGGTCTGCTGGTTGAGTGTCGGTGAGCGCACGTGAACGCCGGCGGCAGGCAAGTCTGACAGTGCCGGCGCGGTAAGATCACACAGGATTCTGTATTCGGCATTATCCGGCATTCGGCGGCGAGGAACAGCATGGCAGCAGCAATCGTGGAAGCGGTGGAACGCTCGCGGACGGCGGAGCGCGCGCGGGCGACGTACGAGCTGATCGACTGTGACGTGCATCAGGCCATTGGCGACTATCGCCAGCTGCATCCGTATCTGCCACCGGTGTGGCGGCGCTACGTGGGCCGGAGCGGCTTTGGCGGACCAAGCTCCGGCTATCTCACCTCGGTGGGGCTATACCGCAAGGATGTGACCCCGCCCGGCGGCGGCGAGCCGGGCTCTGATCCAGATTGGCTGCGCACGCAGCTGCTCGATGCCTACAACATCCGGTATGCGCTGCTCAACGGTGGCGGCATTCTGGGACTCTGCGCGCTGCCGGATGCCGACTATGCCAGCGCGCTGGCCTCGGCCTATAACGACTGGCTCTGCGACACCTGGCTGGGGGCGCACAATCCCGATGGCCGGTTCAAAGGCTCGATGATCGTGGCCCCGCAGGATCCAGAAGCCGCCGCGCGGGAGATCGATCGCCTCGCCGGCCGGCCGCACATCGTGCAGGTGATGTTTGCCAGCGCCACCACCGCGCCCATGGGGGCAAAGCAGTTCCATCCCATCTACGCCGCCGCCGAGCGCAATGGCCTGCCAGTGGCGATCCATCCCGGCGTCGAAGGCCGGTCCATCACGGGGCCACCGACGGCGGCCGGCTGGGTGAGCAAGTACATCGAGTGGCACACCTGCCTGCCGCAGGGGTACATGGCCCATGTGGTCAGCCTCGTCTGCCAGGGTGTATTCGTGAAGTATCCACGGCTCAAGGTGGTGCTCACCGAGGGTGGGATCGGCTGGCTGCCGCATGTGATGTGGCGGCTCGACCGCAACTACAAAAGCCTGCGCCAGGAGGTGCCGTGGCTCACGCGCCTCCCCAGCGAGTACATCAAGGAGCACTTCCGGCTCACCAGCCAGCCGGTCGAGGAGCCGCCGACGACGGCCCAGTTTCTCGAGCTGCTGGAGATGATGGACGCCGAACGCACGCTGATGTTCTCCTCCGATTATCCGCACTGGGACTTCGACGATCCGCTGGCTGCCTTCGCGCACGTCCCCGACGCGCTCAAGCGGCGCATCTTCTTCGAAACAGCCGCCGAGCTCTACGGGCTATCGTGATGGCTGCCGAGCGCTATCTGGCCTTCGACCTGGGCGCCGAGAGCGGGCGGGCGATGGCCGCCGCGTTCGATGGCACGCGGCTCGCGCTGGAGGAGGTGCATCGCTTTCCAAACGGGCCAGTGCGCGTGCCTTTGGCCTTGCCGGAGGCGGGCGGCCGCACTGAGGCGCTCCACTGGGATGCCCTCGCCCTCTGGCAGGCGATCAAAGCTGGCTGCACGGCCTTTCGCGCGGCGTGCGGCGCCCCGGCCAGCATTGGCCTCGATACCTGGGGGGTCGATTACGCGCTGCTCGGCGAGGATGGCTCGCTGCTAGAGGCGCCTCATCACTACCGCGACTCGCGCACAGAGGGCATGCTCGAGGCGGCGTTCGCGCTGGTGCCCCGCGAGGAGATCTTCGAGCGCACCGGCATCCAGTTTCTCCCGATCAATACGCTCTACCAGCTTTTGGCGGCCACGCTACAGGGCGCGCCGGCCCTGCGCGTGGCGCGTACCCTGCTGATGATGCCCGACCTCTTCACGTTCTGGCTGACGGGGCGGGTGGCGTGCGAGCTCACCGATGCGACGACGACGCAGTGCTACGATCCGCGCGCCGGCCGCTGGGCGACCGATCTCCTCGATCGGCTGGGCATTCGCTCCGACCTCTTCCCCGAGATCGTCCAGCCCGGCACCACGCTCGGGCCGGTGCGAGCGAGCGTGGCGAAGGAGATCGGGTTTGTATCTTCTCCTCCAGTTGTGGCCGTGGCGAGCCACGATACCGGCTCGGCCGTTGCGGCCGTGCCTGTCGATACCGGATCGCTGGGGCACGGCGAGACCTTCGCCTACATTAGCTCGGGCACGTGGTCGCTCGTCGGCAGCGAGGTGCCCTCGCCGGTGATTACGGCGGAGGCGCTCGAGTACAACTTCACGAACGAGGGTGGCGTGGGGGGATTCCGGCTGCTCAAGAACGTCATGGGGCTTTGGCTGGTGCAGGAATGCCGCCGCACCTGGAGCGCGCAGGGCCGCGAGTGGTCGTATGCTGAGCTGGCGGCAATGGCAGCAGCCGCGCGGCCGTTTGCGGCGCTAGTCGACCCGGACGATCCTTCCTTCCTGCCGCCGGGCGACATGCCGGCCCGTCTGGCTGCTTTCTGTGCTCGAGCCGGCCAGGGCGCGCTCGACCCGGCCGACGCGGCGCAGGTGGTGCGCTGCGCGCTGGAGAGCCTGGCGCTCAAGTATCGCTGGGTGATCGATCGTCTGGAGCACCTGACCGGCCGGCGGGTTGCCGTCGTGCACGTGGTGGGGGGCGGCTCGCAGAACGACCTCCTCAACCAGTTCACGGCCGATGCGTGCAACCGGCTCGTGCTCGCCGGGCCGGCAGAGGCTACCGCGCTCGGCAACGCCGTGGTGCAGGCCATGGCTGCCGGACGGATTGGCTCGCTGGCGCAGGCCCGCGAGGTGATCCGGCGCTCGTTTCCGCTACGGCAGTACGAGCCCCAGCAGCCGGCAGCGTGGGAGGCCGCCTACGGTCGCTTTTGCGCGCTGCTGCCGACGACCTCGTGAGCGGGTCGCCAGCCATCCCTTTGTCCCCATCCCCGTGCGGCGGCTCAAGCGCTGCTGCCGGCAGCCTCGTGAGCGGGTCGCCGGCAGCAGGCCTTGCGGCCACGGGGCTAGTGCTTGGCGGCCGGACGCTTCTTCGCCAGGGTGCCGGCTTCCAGGCCGGCCTCCTTGCGAGCACGGCGGCGATGGCGCGCGGCAGACTTGCGCGCCGCGATGCGGGCTTTTTCGCCGTTGGAGATGAAGAACCGCTTGGCCTTCACTTCACGCAGCAGCCCTGAGTTCTGGACGCTACGCTGGAAGCGCCGTAACAGTGCCTCCTGCGTCTCCCCCTCGCGCAGGGTGACGTACATCTGGTTCTCACCTCCTCTCTCGTGCTTGTCTCATGTTTGGCTCGTGCTTGGCTCGTGCTTGGCTCGTGCGGGTGCTCTCCGTCTCAGCGCGTGCACCAGTGGGGCCGGCTGAGCGGAGCCCCTCTGGCAGCGCTGCTCCAGCTGAAGCGCTGCCGGGAGCATGGCCGAGCAGTACCCGAGCAGGACTAGTGTACTGCATCGGCGCCATACCATGGGATGCAGTGCACGTCCTCGGTGCCCCTCACCACCAACTCCCCTCTCCCACAAGCACAAGGGGCGAGGGGGCATCATAGCCACGGACAGTGCCCCGAGGTTCCCTTCTCCCCGCCGTGGGGGCAGAGCGGCTGGGCCGGGCCACACGGCAGGGTTGAGGACCAAGCCGGTGCGGCCCGGACGAGGCCGAAGGGGTGAGGGGGGCGCCGCGCGCCTGCAAAAACGTGGCGGGCACCCCAGCGCCGGCCACAGCCGGAGCCGGGCGCCGCACCCCATGGCACAGCTCACACTTACCGCCGTTAGGCGCGCGAGTATGAGCTGCCGCGATACTGGCTATAGCAATCGCTGCAGTACACGGGCCGATCGCCGCGCGGGACGAACGGCACGCGCGCCTCGCCGCCACACGCGCTGCAGGTGACGACGTGCATCGTGCGCTGGCTGCCGTAGCCATTCCCACCGGGGCCGCCGGTGCCGGCGGCGCCTGGGGCATCGCCGTGTCCGGCGAGCGCGCGAGCGGCCTTCCGGTTCTGCCGGCAGGCCGGGCAGCGCTTTGGCTCGTTGGCGAAGCCGCGCTCGGCGTAGAACGCCTGCTCGCTCGCCGAGAAGACGAACGGCGTTCCACACTCGACGCAGGTCAGCGTCTTGTCCTGGTAGCTCACCTCTCACACCCCCTTCCTTTCAGAGTCATGGTCGGGGTCTGTGATCGCATGAGCTCGCGAGGGAGTGCTGAATCCATGAACCACGGCCGCGCAGCAGCATACCAAGCCTCAGGAAGGCGTGCCAGTCGATCTCCAGGGTGGGGCTAGGCGATCTCCAGGGTGGGGCTAGGCGATCTCCAGGGTGGGGCTAGGCGATCTCCAGGGTGGGAGCGCGTTCGTCAGTTGAAGCCGATCGAGCCATCCGGCCGGATGGGGCTGGTGCGGCGCCAGGAGCGGAAGGGGTACTGCTTGAAGGCGTCCTCATTGAGCTCGATCCCCAGACCAGGCTTGGCCGGTAGCTCGATGTACCCGTCGCGCACCACGAGCGGCTCCTGCACCAGATCGCGGCGCGGCGGCCGGTCGTCCGGTGTGTACTCCAGCACGATGAAGTTCGGCGTTGAGGCGGCGAAGTGCACGTTGACCGCCGTCGCCACCGGCCCCATCGGGTTGTGCGGGGCGACCACGACGTAGCTGGCCTCGGCGATCGCCGCTACCTTCTTCATCTCCAGCAGCCCGCCCATCAGGCACACATCCGGCTGGATGATGTCGGCGGCTTCGCGCACGATGAGATCGCGGAAGTCATACTTGGTATAGAGGCACTCACCCGTGGCCACCGGGATGGGGCACTGCTTCTTGAACGAGGCCAACGCGTCGATATTCTCTGGACGCAGCGGCTCCTCGAAGAAGAAGGGGTTGTAGTCGGCCACCGCACGCGCCATCTGCAGCGACTTGGCCGGCTCGAAGATCTTGGCGTGCGGATCGAGGCCGATGTCGATATCCGGCCCCACGGCGTCGCGCACCGCCTTCAAGCGCTCGGCCGCCGCGCGCACGACGGCATTCCAGGGCATACGCTCGGCGCCGGGTGGGTGTGGCGCCAGCTTAAGGGCGGTGTAGCCGTAGCGCTCGATCAGCGCCACGGCGCGTTCTGCCATCTCGGCAGGCGTCGCTCCCCCAGGATTCTGATAGACGCGCACGCGGTCACGCACTGCGCCGCCGAGCAGCTGCCAGACCGGCACGCCAAGCGCCTTGCCCTTGATATCCCAGAGCGCGTGCTCGATCCCTGAGAGCGCCGCCAGGATGGTGGGGCCGGGCGGAAAGCGCGTGCCGTTGTACATCATGGCCCACAGATGCTCGATGCGGAGCGGGTCCTGGCCCACCAGCCACTCCTCGAAGTCGTGGATGGCGGCCTCGGTTGCCCGGTCGGGCCCCACCGAGTAGGCCTCGCCGATGCCGTGCAGGCCATCGTCGGTCAGCACCTTGACGAAGCAATAGTTCCGGCCCCCGGTATTGGCCAGGAAGGTCTGGATGCGCTCGATCTTCATCGGCCGGCTCCCACGCCCAGCAGCTCATCGATCTGCTGGAGATCCTCGGTGGAGAGCTTCCATTCGGCCGCCCGGGCATTGGCCTCCACCTGCTCCGGCCGGGTCGCGCCGGCGATCACGGTGGAGACCTCGGGCCGGCTAAGCAGCCAGGCGAGGGCCAGCTCGCCGGCCGTGTGGCCGCGCTCACTTGCCCACCGCTCGAGCCGCTGCACCTTGCCGAGCTGCTCTTCGGTCAGCTGCTGCTGCATGCGCGGGTTGCGCCCGGCGCGCGTGTCCGGCGGCGGCGCCTCCCCCGGCCGGTACTTGCCGGTCAGAATCCCGCCGGCCAGCGGGCTGTAGGGAATGATGCCGATGCCGTACTGGCGGCAGAACGGCAGCAGCTCACGCTCGATCTGCCGGTCGAGGAGGTTGTAGCGCGGCTGCACCGAGACGAATGGTGTGAGATTCTTGCGATCAGCGGCCCAGAGTGCTTCGCAGATCTGCCAGGCGGCGAAGTTGGAGCAGCCGATGTAGCGCACCTTGCCCTGGTGTACCAGATCGTCGAGGGCAGCAAGCGTCTCGTAGATCGGCGTCGCCGGATCGAAGCGGTGGAGCTGGTAGAGATCGATGTAGTCTGTCCCCAGCCGCCGGAGCGACTGCTCTACGCCATCGATGATGTGCCAGCGGGAGAGCCCCTCGTCGTTGGGCAGATTCCCCATCCGGCCATGCACCTTGGTGGCGATGATCGCCTCCCGACGCCGGCCTGCCACTGCCTTGCCAACGTACGTTTCGGAGAGCCCGCGGGAGTAGACATCGGCCGTATCGATGAAGTTGATGCCGAGATCGAGAGCCCGATGGATGATTCGCGCCGTCTGCTGCTCGTCGGCGCCGTTTCCGAAGGTATTGCCTCCTAGCCCAATTGCCGAGACCTTGAGCCCGCTCTTGCCTAGCTGCCGGTATTCCATGGCCGATCCTCACTCTCTTCGCTCATGCTGCGCGTATGCTTCTGGCTCATGCTGCATGATTTGCTGGTGCGCTGGGGGTCGCAGGGCACTGCCGGCGACCGGCGCAGATGGCCGCATCATACCGCAGCGCGAGGGCTCATGCGATGCGCCAGGCGAGCGCCGATGGGGCAGCGGCCGGTATCGATGGTGGAAAGGGCAGAGCGGGCCGGGCAGGGAGACGCACCGTCACCCGGCGCCTTCATCCTGGGATGCGGCCTGGGCATCGACGGGTAGCGCGGGCCGGGCAGGGAGACGCACCGTTACGGCCGTACCTCGCCCGGGCTCGCTGGCAATCGTGATGGAGCCGCGGTGGGCGCGCGCAATCCACTCGCAGATCGCCAGCCCGAGCCCGGCGCCGCCGGTGCTGCGTGCCCGCGCGCGATCGACGCGATAGAAACGATCGAAGACACGCGGCAGGTGCTCCGCCGGAATGCCCGTACCGGTATCGGAGACGCATACCTCGACGACGGCGCCGTTCTGGCGCACACCCAGCTCCACCGAGCCGCCGGTCGGCGTGTACTTGAGGCTATTGTCCACCAGGTTGATGAGCAGCTGGGAGAGGCGAAGCTGGTCACCGTTGACCATCACCGGCACCGGCTGCGTGCCCTCCGAGGGCGATGCCTTGGCCACACCATCGACGCTGAAGTGCAGGTGGATGCCATGGGCCCGGGCGAGCGGCTGCATGGTGGCCGCCACCTCGCCGGCCAGCGCGGCGAGATCGAGTGGCTCGCGGGCAATCGCCTCTCGCCCTTCGTCGGCGCGTGCGAGAAAGAGCAGCTGGTTGACCAGGTGCGTGGCCCGCTCCAGCTCCTCGCGCACGCTGGCCAGCACCTCACGATACGCCTCGGCCGTTCGTGGCCGTTCGAGCGCCACGTCGATCTGCCCGGCCATGATGGCCAGCGGCGTGCGCAGCTCGTGCGAGGCATCGGCGGTGAACTGGCGCTGGCGGCGGAAGGCAGCTTCGAGGCGCTCGAGCATGCCGTCGAACGTGGCGGCCAGCCGCCCGAGCTCGTCGTGGCGGCCGGTTGGTCCCAGCCGGCAGGAGAGATCCTCCGCGCTAATGCGCTCGGCCGTGCGGACGATGCGGTCGAGCGGCTGCAGGGCGTGCCCGGCGAGCAGCACGCCGCCGGCGCCGGCCAGTGCCAGGGTCACCGGCACGCCGACAACCAGCAGCACCAGCAGGCGGCGCAGCGCGGCCTCCACCTCACGCTGAGAGCGCGCCACCTGGACGACCGCCGCCGGCTCGCCACGGGCGATGACCGGCAGGGTGAGCACGCGCCAGCGCGTGCCGTCATCGAGGCGGACGGTGCGCAGCGTCTCGCCCTGGGCGATGGCCTGGGCGATGGCCTGGGCGACCTCCGGCAGCGGGAAGCGTGCGTCGACGGCGATGAGCCGTGCGCCGTTGCGTCCATAGAGTGCCACCACCGTTCCCGGCAGGAGCTGGTCGGCGGCGGCTCCGAGCGAAGGCTCGTCACCCCCAAGGTCGAGCGATTCCACCACCTTTCTTCCTTGAGCGATGAGCGTCTGGTCTGCCTCCTGGTAGAGGCCGCGCGAGAGCCGGGCGTAGACGGCAGCACTGAAGCCAATGAGGGCGACAGCGAGCAGAGCGACATACCATGCCGTGAGCCGCACGCGCATCGTGATGCGCGCCTGCCACAGCGCGCGCAGCGCGGTGCGGAGCCGGCCGGCCAGGTCGGCTAGCTGCCGCCACCATGGCGCCGGGTGGACGCAGCGAAAGCGGCTGAGCGGCGGCATCTTGGTCACACTGAGGGCGCCTTTAGCTGGTAGCCGGTGCCCCGAATGGTATGCAGCAGGCGCGGCTCCTGGTCGTCGCCAAGCTTGCGACGCAGGCAGCCGATGTAGACATCGATCACATTCGACGTGCAGTCGAAGTCGAAGCCCCACACGTGGTCGGCGATCTGGCTACGGGTGAGCACCCGATTGGCGTTGCGCGCCAGAAGCTCGAGCACAGCGTATTCCTTGCTCGTCAGCGGCACCACCCGGCCACGGCGGCGTACCTCGTGCGCGGCGGTGTCGATCTCGAGATCGCCGAGGCGGAGCACCGCATCTCGCCCTGGAAAGCGGCGTCGCAGCAGGGCACGCACCCGCGCCAGCAGCTCTTTGAAGGCAAATGGCTTCACCAGGTAATCATCGGCGCCACTCTCCAGACCCGCTACCCGGTCATCCACCGCGTCGCGCGCGGTAAGCATCAGGATCGGCAGATCGTGTCCCGCGGCGCGGAGCTGCCGGCAGAGCTCGAAGCCGTCCAGCTCGGGCAGCAGCACGTCGAGCACGAGCAGGTCGTACGGAGTAGCCAGCGCCTGCCGGAGACCATTGGCGCCATCATAGGCCAGGTCAACGGCAAAGCCGTGCTCCTCCAGGCCGGCCTGCAGCGCTGCTGCCAGCTTGCGTTCGTCTTCAATGACCAGCAGCCGCATCCTGCGCTCGCGTGCTCGTCTGAACGGGGCTTCTACAGTAAGACTACGCAGACGAGCACGGGCCGGCTTTACGCTAGCTGTATACCGGGCTTTATACCGGCTGCTCCTCGATCTCCAGCTTCATGCTCAGCAGCCGCTTCCAGGTGCGCGAGAGGACCGTCCAGCCCACCCAGCAGGCAAAGATTGCCAGCGGCAGCACCCAGCCAAAGTTCTCGCGCAGAAAGTCGTGCCGCCAGTCGCCAAACGCCTGCGAGTAGCCATCGTTGTTGCGTGCAATTGCATACTCGCGCATCGCGGCCAGATAATCGCCCTTCTTGTAATAGGCCTTGGCCAGGCCGGTGTGCGCCAGCTCGAAGTTGCTGTCCCGCCGCAGCACCTCCCGCCAGACGTCCGAGGCCTCCGCGTAACGCCCGTCGAAGAACAGCTGGCTGCCCTTGTGCAGCAGCGCGGCGAACTCGGTTTCGCGGAAGACCTGGACATTGTTGCGGTTGGCATCCAGCACGTAGATCTTGCCGTCCTTGCCGATAGAGAGGCTCTGCGGCAGCTCGAACTTGCCGCGCTGGGCGCCACGCCCGCCGAAGATGGCCAGCAGGTTGGCCGACTGGTCGTACTGGTAGATCCGCCCGCTGTTGAAGTCGAGTGCCGAGACGATCCCCTGGCTATCG
>Ga0070741_10021444_pt1 | contig 10050 bp, 7 predicted proteins | sample Coa_R1_4_FD_66440 | JGI IMG/M metagenome (GOLD analysis project Ga0070741, IMG submission 66440) | Surface soil microbial communities from Centralia Pennsylvania, which are recovering from an underground coalmine fire - Coalmine... | ecosystem: Environmental > Terrestrial > Soil > Unclassified ...
TCCTTGGTGTCGCGCGCGACGCTGGCTTTGCGGGCGGCCATCGGGTCGGGGTCAAAAACGGGGGCGTAAGGATACTGCAAGCAACCTCGCTGCGCAGGCGCAGTCCAAACCGTCACGAGCCATAAGGAGAACAACCATGCGCGTCCTCGTTTCGTGCCTCGTCCTCGCGCTGCTCGCGGGCTGTCACCGCGGCGGTCCGGCGTCGGATGACCAGACCGCCGCCGACCTGCGCCAGAAGGTCGAGCAGATGTTCAAGGACATCGACGCCGGCAACTTCGCGGGCCTCAAGATGTGGGCCGACGACCAGGCGATCCTGTTCGACTTCGACGAGAACAACGCGCCGGTCACCGCGCGCGGGCAGGCAGAGCTCGACAAGTACCTCGCGGCGTACGACGGCGTCGTGCGCAAGGGCCTCAAGATCCACACCGAGATCGGCAAGGACGATTGCTTCGGCGACAGCGACATCGGCTACTGCGCGGTCGAGTACGACCAGACCATCGGCGCCGAGGGCGCGCCGCCGGCGCCGTTCAAGTTCCGCGGCACGCTCATCGCGCGCAAGACCAAGGACGGCTGGCGCTGGGTGCATTGGCACAGCTCATTCCGCGAATTCCCCAAGCCGGCCGCACCGGCGGCGCCGGCTGCGACCGAAACACCGCCCGCCGATCAGGCGCCGGCGAATCCATCGCCGCAGTGAATGTGGGTCGCCCTTCAGGGCGACGGTTCAGGTCGTGAGGATGAACGTCACCGGACCATCGTTGGTCAGGCTGACCTGCATGTCGGCGCCGAACTGACCGCTCGCGACGTGCGCGTGCGATTCGCGCGCCCGCGCGAGCAGGTGTGCGAACAGCGTGCGCGCGATGCCGGGCTCGGCCGCCGCCGTGAAACTCGCGCGTGTGCCTTTCGCGGTGTCGGCTGCGAGCGTGAACTGCGGGACGAGCAGCAGTCCGCCGGCGATGTCGGCCACGGAGCGATTCATCTTGCCTTGCTCGTCCGGCCAGACCCGATAGGTGAGCAACCGCTCGAGCAATCGCTCGGCATCCTGGGCGGTATCGTCGCGCTGCACGCCGACGAGAACCATCAAGCCTTGACCGATCCGTCCGACTTCGCGGCCGTCGACGGTGACCCAGGCACTCGACACTCTTTGAAGCAATCCGATCATGGCGTGAGTGCTTTGTAGGACATGTCCTACACGACGTGTCGGTAGCCGCTGGCTTCGGCAAGCCGCCCAGGTGCCCAAACTACGCGTGCGGTAGCCAAGGACAGGGACGTCAAGGATGACGAACGGCTACCGGCTCCAAGGATGGACAGGATCGCTGGATTGCGAACCTGCGCGTCAGCCTCCGGGTTCCTGCCCGTAGGCTTACGCAAAGGTTTATGGTTTCTCCTCCCTCCCGTGCCCGGCTTCGTGCCGGGCTCTTTTTTGCGCGAGCAAAAAAGAGCGCTCACGACGGCGGCGTCCATTTCTTGGGTTGCAGCGCCGCGAGCTTCACGACGTCCGAGTCGCGCGACATCTTCATCTCTTCGAGCCGCTGCAGATAGCGCGACCAGTTCTTCGCCTGATCGGCGCCGAGCTCTTCGAGCACGTCCCACGAATACAGCCCGGTGTTGTGCCCGTCGTCGAACACGAGCCGCACCGCGTACTGGCCAACCGGCTCGACGCGCTCGACGTTGACGTTGCGCTTGCCGCCGATCAGCGTGGGCTCTTCCTGGCCGTGTCCACGCACTTCCGCGGATGGACTGAAGACGCGTAGGTACTCGCAGGGCAGCTCGTAGCGTGAGCCGTCCGCGTAGCCGACCTCGAGCACGCGCGATTTGCGATGCAGCTTGATCGAGGTCGGTACGCGGGAGGTCATCAGGTCTTCGGCGGCTCCGCAGCCGGAGCGGTTTCCGCCGGCGGCGCTGCGTCCGCTGGAGTCCAGCCGCACTGCTGACCCTGATTCTGCTGCTTCAGGTACTCGATCAGCGGCGCGAAGTATTCGAGGATCGCGGAGGCATCCATCTGGCGCGTGCCTGTGAGCTTCTCCAGCGTCTCCTGCCACGGCTTCGATGCACCCGCCGCGAGCATCGCCTTGTACTTCTCGCCGGCCGCGGTGTTGCCGTAGATGTCGCACTCGTTGAGCGGGCCTTTGAAGCCGGCCGCGTCACACAGCGCCTTCTGGAACTGGAACTGCAGGATGAACGACAGGAAGTAGCGCGTGTACGGCGTGTTGTTCGGCACGTGGAATTTCGCGCCCGGATCGAATTCTTCCTCGTTGCGCGCGTTCGGCGGCGCGACGCCCTGATACTGCTCGCGCAGCTTCCACCAGGCGGCGTTGTAGTTCTCCGGCGTGACCTGTCCGGAGAACACCTGCCAGCGCCATTGATCGACGAGCTTGCCCCAGGGCAGGAACACGATCTTCTCGAGCGCCCACTTCATCTGCGAGTTGATCACCGCTTTGGGATCCGGCTTCACGTCGCCGACGAGCCCGATCTTGTGCAGATGCGCCGGGGTCAGCGACAGGGTGATGGTGTCGCCGATCGCTTCGTGGAAGCCGTCGTGCGCAGCGTTCTGGAAGATCGGGGGCAGCGGGTTGTAGGAGAGGTCGTAGAAGATGTGGCCGAGCTCGTGATGGATCGTCGTCAGATCCTCTTCCTTCGGCTCGATGCACATCTTCACGCGCACGTCGCCGGCCATGTTCATGTCCCAGGCGTTGGCGTGGCAGATCACGTCGCGATCGCGCGGGCGCGTGAGCATCGACTTCGCGTAGAACGAATCGGGCAGCTTCTGGAAGCCGATCGAGGTGTAGAAGTCCTCGGCCATCTTCGCCATGCGCACCGATTCGGCGACGTCGGCCTTGTGCGAAAGCTCGGCGAGCGCTTCCGGCGTCTTCGCGCCCTTGAAGTCCTTGACGAGCTTCTGGTACTCCTCATCGCGCTGCTTCTTGAGCGCCGGCGACACGTCGATCGAGCCGACACCCTTGTAAGGCTCGACCAGCGGATAGATGTTGCCCCACTGCTGCGCCCACATGTTGCCGAGCAGATGCGCGGGGATCTCGCCGGTCTTCGAGACGATCTTGTCGCCGTACTTCGCATTGAGCTTGCCGCGCACATAGCAGTGCATCTGCTCGTAGAGCGGCTTGACCTGCTCCCAAAGGCGCTCGGTTTCCTTCTGGAAATCCGCGGGGCTCATGTCGTAGCCCGAGCGCCAGACTTCGCCGGTGTCGGCGAAGCTCATTTCCTTCGCGCCTTCGTTCACCAGCTCGACGAAGCGCTGATAGTCCTTGCGGATCGGCTTCGCAGTCGCGTGCCAGCCGTCCCACGCGGCAAGGATCTCGTCGGGCTTGTGCGAGAAATCGACGTTGTCGACGATCTTCTCGATGTCGGTGAGGTTCAGGCACTGCTTGCCGTCGATCGGCGTTTCCGGGCACCACTTGCCGGCGCCGTAGTTCGCGTCCATGCGCGCGAGGATCTGCGCGATCTCGGCTTGCTTCGCCGGATCGGAAGGCGCGGGCGCCGACACGTTCTTGATCAGCGTCAGCGCGCGGGCCGTGTCGGCCGAGAGGCCCTGCGTGTTGTTGAACTTCTTCGACTCCTGCAGCTTCGCCGCCTGCCACGCGAGGTGCTCTTCGCTGGCCTTGGCGCTGATCGCCTGCGTGTCGTCGGTGATGAACGTTTCCGCGACCCATTCGGCGCTGCTCTCATAGGGCAGCCGCTTGCGCAGGTCGTCGTTGATCCCGGCGATGAACTTGTCGGCGTCGGCCGCCGTGGGACCCGGCGGCGGCGCCGGCGCTGCGGCGGGCGCCGGGGTTTCGTCGGGCTTGCTGCAGGCGCCGAGGACGAGCGTGATCGTGGCGAAAAGGGCCAGCTTGCGCATGAAGCGCTCCGAAGAAATGAGAAGGGCGAGAGGTTCCGGCAGCGGCGGGGGCCTCGTCAAGCGTTGGTAAACTCGCCACTTCGGCCCGGACAAGAACGAGGACACGACTCCGAATGCGCTGGCTGGTCACCGCGACGTACTGGTTCGCGTGGCTGCTGTTCCGGCTGCTGAATCCGTTCATCAAGCACAAGGTCGCGCCGGAGGACGTCAAGGCCCAGCTCAAGCTCGATCCGGCCCGGCCGGTCTGCTACATCCTGCCGCAGCGCTCCTGGACCGACCTCTTCCTGCTCGATCGCGTCTGCAGCGACCTCGGCCTGCCGCGACCGGGCCGCACCGGCACCGAGCTGCCGAATCCCCATCGCGCCGGTTGCCTCTACCTGCCGGCGATCCTCGAGACGCGCATCCGCGAGACGCCGCTGTCGAAGGTGCTGCACCGCGCCGTTGCCGCGACCAACTACGACATCCAGCTGGTGCCGGTCTCGGTGTTCTGGGGCCGCGACCCGGGGCAGGAGACGTCGCTGTTCAAGCTGATCTTCGCCGACAGCGTGCAGGCCGGCATGATCCGCAAGCTGTTCATCATCCTGGTCAACGGCCGCAACGTGATGGCGAGCTTCGCGCAGCCGCTGTCGTTCCGCTCCTTCGTCGCCGGCGAGCAGGATCCCGCGAAGGCGGTGCGCAAGCTCGCGCGCGTGCTGCACTTCCACTTCCTGCGTGCGCGCACCGCGGCGCTCGGACCGACGCTGCTCCGCCGCAACGTGGTCATCGCCGGGCTGCTCAATACCCGCGAAGTGAAGCGTGCGATCGAGGACGAGGCCAAGGCGGCCAACAAGACGATCGAGCAGGTGACGCGTCGCGCGCAGAAGCTCGCGGAGGAGATCTGCGCGGACTACTCGTCGGCGTCGATCAATTTCCTCGAGCGCGTGCTGAAGCTCTTCGTCTGGAATCGCGTCTACAAAGGCATCGACGTGCGCGGGCTCGACCGCGTGCGCGAGCTGGCGCAGTCACACGAAATCATCTATCTGCCGTCCCACCGCTCGCACGCGGACTATCTGCTCGCGTCGTACGTGCTGTATCACGCCGGTATCGTGCCGCCGCACATCGCGGCCGGCGTGAATCTGAATTTCTGGCCGATCGGCGGGCTGCTGCGCCGCTGCGGCGCGTTCTACCTGCGCCGAAGCTTCTCGGGCGATCGCGTCTACACCGCGGTGTTCCGCGCGTATGTCGACTCGCTGATCTCGCGCGGCTACGCGATCGAGTTCTTCCCGGAAGGCGGACGCTCCCGCACCGGGCGGCTCTTGCAGCCCAAGACCGGCTTGCTGTCGATGGTCGTCGAGTCGGCGCTGAAGCAGCGTGCGCGCCGCGTCGCGCTGGTGCCGATGTTCATCGGCTACGACAAGGCCTGGGAAGTGCAGAGCTACTTCAAGGAGCTCAAGGGCGGTCGCAAGACGCGTGAATCCGCCGAAGCGCTGCTCAAGGCCGGCAAGATCCTGGCGAAGTCGTACGGCAAGGCGTACCTGAACTTCGGCGAGCCGATCATGCTGCAGGACTATGCCGACGAGAAATTGCCCGGCTGGCGCGACACGCTGGTGCGCGGCTCCGATGAGCGGCCGCTCGGCTACAGCCAGTTCGTCGCGAAGCTCGGCCTGGAGAACTCGCGCCGCATCAACGCTGCGGCAGTCGCCAATCCGGTGAGCCTCGCGGCAGTGGCGCTGCTGTCGGCGCCGGAGCGCGCGGTCGGCACCGACGAGCTCGTCGAGCAGATCGGCCATCTGATCTGGCTCTTGAAGGGCCAGCCGCTCGGTCCTTACCAATACATCCCGGAGACGTCGCCGCGCGCGGTGGTCGAGTGGTCGGCGCCGATCGCGGGCATCGCGCGATTGCAGCATCCGTGGGGCGACGTGATGGCGCTGCGCGATCGCAACGCCGTGCTGCTCACCTACAACCGCAACAACATCCAGCACCTGTTCGCGCTGCCGAGCCTGGTCGCGAATTTCTTCCGCACGCGGCAGAACCTGTCGGAGGACGCAGTCGTCACCGGCTGTCGCGCGCTTTACCCGTTCCTGCGCACGGAGTTCTTCCTGCCGTGGGACCCGGCCGAGTGCGAGGCCAAGGCGCGCGAGTCGATCGAAGTCATGGTGAAGCTCGGGCTGCTGCATCGGGAGAACGGTCACCTCGCGCGGCCGGAAGTGTCGGGCCGCGAGTTCTCCACGCTTGCCATGCTGGCGCGCGTGCTGGGCGAGACGCTCGAGCGCTACTGCATGACCATCCTGCTGCTCGCCGGCGAGCATCGCGCCGGCCAGCGGATGGAGCGCGATCGCTTCGAGGAGGATTGCCGGCTGCTTGCCGAGCGCATGGCCATCCTCACCGGGCGCGAGGCCCCGGAGTTCTTCGACAAGGCGCTGTTCCGCGGCTATCTCAACACGCTGATCCAGGTCGGCCTGGTCGCCGAGACCGAGGACAAATCGCTGTCGGTCGACGCCCGGATCGAGCGCATGGCGGAGCGATCGCTGGAACTTCTGTCCGACGAAACGCGTCAGACGCTCGTTCAACTGCTGTCCCGGCGTCGAGTCCCGGTCGCGGCCTGAGATTTCAGGTGTGTATAATTCCGGCCGCATTGGGACTCTCACCGAGTCCCTTTCGTTTTGAACCTACCCAATTTCCTTGCGAGAACCTTCCATGCAGAAGTCCTTCCGTTTGCTCGCAGCTGCGACGCTCACGCTGTTCGCCGCTGCCTGCAGCCAGCCCTCGGGGCAGGGTGGCACCGCCGCCTCCTCGGGCAACGCTGGTGACCTGACCACCGACGCCCAGAAGTTCGGTTACGCGATCGGCACCGACCTCGGCAAGTCGCTCAAGCAGGTCAACACCGAAGTCGATCTCGATTCGCTCAAGCTCGGTCTCGACGAGGCGATGGCCGGCAAGGCGCCGCGCATGGATGACAAGGCGCGTCAGGAGATCAAGACGACGATCGCCAAGAAGATCCAGTCCAAGCAGAAGGAAGAGCGCGACGCCAAGGCGACCAAGAACAAGGAAGCCGGCGAGAAATTCCTCGCGGAGAACGCCAAGAAAGAGGGCGTGAAGACCACCGCCTCGGGCCTGCAGTACGAAGTGATCACCGAGGGCAAGGGCGACCATCCGACCAAGGACGACAAGGTCACCGTCAACTATCGCGGCACGCTGCTCGACGGCACCGAGTTCGACAGCTCCTACGCGCGCAATCAGCCGATCACCTTCCCGCTGGCCAACGTGATCCCGGGCTGGACCGAAGGCGTGCAGCTGATGACGGCGGGCTCGAAGTACAAGTTCTACATCCCGTCGAACCTCGCCTACGGCGAGCGCGGCGCCGGCGCCAAGATCGGCCCCAATGAGACGCTGATCTTCGAAGTCGAGCTGATCTCGTTCGAGAAGGGCGGCGGCAAGGCCGAGAGCGACAAGCCCGCCGCGGGCGGCAAGCCGAGCAAGAAGATCACGATCAAGCCCGAAGCGACGCCGAAGGCCAAGAACGAAGGCGACGAGACCAAGAAGGAGTAAGCGATTCGCGTCGGCCTGAAGGCCGACCCACGCATACCGGACGGCGGCCCTCGGGCCGCCGTTTGCGTTTTGGAAGCAGTGGTTTTCCAGAACGTCATTGCCCATACGCTGACGTATTGATAAGCTGCCAGCGTCAATACGGACCCGTATGGTCATGTCCCAACCTTCCGCCAAAGTACGCGCATCGACGCGCCCAAGCCTGTCCGCCGATCAATGGGCCGAAGCTGCGCTCGACGCCATGGCCGACGGTGGACTGGAGGCGGTCGCGGTCGAGCCGCTGGCCAAGGCGCTCGGCATCACCAAGGGCAGCTTCTACTGGCACTTCAAGAATCGCGACGCGCTGATTCACGCTGCGCTCGACCTGTGGGAGAAGCGCGAGACCGTCGACATCGTCGAGCGCGCCGAGCAGGAAACCACGCCGCGCGAGCGCATGCACACGCTCTTCCGCACGGTCGCCAACACCGACCTGCGCTCCGAGCGTCTGCTGATGATGCTCGCGACCACCGATCATCCCGCCGCTCGCGCCTGCGCCAAGCGCGTGTCCGAGCATTGGCGGAAGTATGTGCACGACTGCTATCTCGCGCTGGGCCTGTCCGAGAACGAATCGAAGCTGTGGGCGACGTTTGCCTATTCGACCTTCATGGGCACGGTGCGCATGCGTCGCGAGAATCCCGACGCGCTGCCCGCCGGCCCCGAGTTCACCCAATACCTGCGCTTCTTGATCAAGAGCCTGATCCCGCGTGTGGAGCGCGAGGCGGGCGAGGCGCATTCTTCCGTCGTGCCCTTGCGGCGCGGCGCCAAGTAACCCTGCTTTTCCTGTAGGAGCCCTCCATGACTCTCGCACTCATCCTTGGCACCGTCCTCGTCGCCTGGGCGCTCGCGTTCATCGGCGCGCCGCTCATCGCGTGGGCCATCGTCACCGGCGTCGCGACGCTCGGCCTCAAGGCCGCGGGCCTGATCGGCAACGGCGCAACGATCGCCGGATCGATCGTGTTCGCGATCCTGGCATTCCTGTGCATCGTGCCGCTGCGCCGTGCGCTGATCTCCAACGCGATCTTCAATGCGTTCAAGAAGGTCCTGCCCGAAATGTCGTCGACCGAGCGCGAAGCGCTCGAAGCCGGCGACGTGTGGTGGGAAGGCGAGATGTTCCGCGGCCGGCCGGACTGGTCGAAGCTGCTCGACTTCCGCTACACGCAGCTCACCAAGGAAGAACAGAAGTTCCTCGACAACGAGTGCGAGGAGCTGTGCAAGCTCGTCGATGACTGGAAGGTCGAGTTCGAGGACAAGGATCTCCCCAAGGAAGTCTGGGATTACATCAAGGAGAAGAAATTCTTCTCGATGCTGATCAAGAAGGAATTCGGCGGACTCGGGTTCTCGGCTGCCGCGCAGTCGGCGGTCGTGACGAAGCTTGCGACGAAGTCGATCACGCTCGCCGTCACCGTGATGGTGCCGAACTCGCTCGGCCCCGGCGAGCTCCTGATGCACTACGGCACCAAGGAGCAGCAGAAGTACTGGCTGCCGCGATTGATCGACGGCACCGACATCCCGTGCTTCGGCCTGACGGGACCCGAGGTCGGCTCCGACGCGACCGCGATGCCCGATCTCGGCATCGTCGGCTACGGCGAATATCAGGGCAAGAAGACGCTCGGCGTTCGGCTGAACTTCGAGAAGCGCTACATCACGCTCGCGCCGGTCGCGACCTGCGTCGGTCTCGCCTTCAAGCTGAAGGATCCGGACGGCCTGCTCGGCGACAAGAAGAAGGTCGATTACGGCATCACCTGCGCCCTGATCCCGTCGACGCATCCTGGCGTGGAGATCGGTCGGCGTCATTTCCCGGGCGCCGCGTTCCACAACGGTCCGATCTTCGGCAAGGACGTGTTCATCCCGATCGACTGGATCATCGGCGGGCCGGAGAAGGCAGGCAAAGGCTGGCGCATGCTGGTCGAATGTCTCTCCGCGGGCCGCGGCATCTCGCTGCCGGCGCTCGCGACGGCCGGCGGCCAGGCCGCGTATCGCACGCTCGGCTCGTACGCGCGCATCCGTCGCCAGTTCCGCATGCCGATCGGCAAGTTCGAAGGCGTGCAGGAAGCCACGGGCCGCATCGCGGGCTCGACCTATACGCTCGAAGCGATGCGCTTGCTCACCGCCTCCGCGGTCGATCATTGCGCACCGTCGGTGGTCACCGCGATCGCGAAGTACCACATGACGGAGACGATGCGGAAGATCATCAACGACTCGATGGACGTGATCTCCGGTCGCGGCATCCAGCGCGGACCGCGCAACAATCTCGCGACGGCGTACGCGGCGTGTCCGGTGGCGATCACGGTCGAAGGCGCGAACATCTTGACGCGCAATCTGATGATCTTCGGCCAGGGCGCGATCCGCTGCCATCCGTTCGTGTTCCCGGAAATGGAAGCCGCGCGCACCAACGACGCAGCCGCGTTCGACAAGCTGCTGTGGGGCCACATCGGCTTCTCGATCAATCGCGGCATCCGCGCGTTCACGCACGGACTCACCCGCGCCGCGTTCGCGCGCGTGCCGGTCGAAGGTCCGATGGGCCGCTACTTCCGCCAGATGGAGCGCATGTCCTCCGCGCTCGCGTTCGTGTCCGACGTGACGATGGGCGTGCTGGGCGGCGAGTTGAAGCGCAAGGAGCGCCTGTCGGCGCG
>Ga0070741_10021445_pt1 | contig 10049 bp, 9 predicted proteins | sample Coa_R1_4_FD_66440 | JGI IMG/M metagenome (GOLD analysis project Ga0070741, IMG submission 66440) | Surface soil microbial communities from Centralia Pennsylvania, which are recovering from an underground coalmine fire - Coalmine... | ecosystem: Environmental > Terrestrial > Soil > Unclassified ...
GTTGCCGGGCAGCGTCCAGGGCGTCGTCGTCCAGGCCAGGAGGCTGGCCGGCAGCTCCAGGCCCAGCCGCTGCCGCGACTCCTCGGTCAGCGGGAACTTCACGTAGACGCTGGGGTCCGGCGTGTCCTCCTCGTAGCCCAGCGCGACCTCCGCATCGGAGAGCGAGGTCTCGCAGCGGGGGCAGTGTGGCGCCGAGCGGTAGTCCTGGTAGACCAGGCCGGCGTCCCAGAGTTGCTTGATGATCCACCAGGCGCTCTCGATGTAGGCGTTGTCGAAGGTGATATAGGCGTCGTCCAGGTCGACCCAGAAGCCGATGCGCTCGGTCAGCGCCGCCCACTCCTGGACGTAGCGGAAGACGCTGTCACGGCAGCGCCGGTTGAACTCCTCGACACCGAACTCCTCGATGTCGCGCTTGCTCTTCAGGCCCAGCTCGCGCTCGATCTCCAGCTCCACCGGCAGGCCGTGGGTGTCCCAGCCGGCCTTGCGCGGCACGCGATAGCCGCGCATGGTCTTGTAGCGCGGGAAGAGGTCCTTGAAGGAGCGCGAGAGCACGTGGTGCACGCCCGGGCGCGCGTTGGCGGTCGGCGGCCCCTCATAGAAGACGAAGCGCTTGTCCGCCGGCCGTTCGCTTACGCTCCTGGCGAAGATATCGTGCTGCTTCCAGAGCTGAAGGATGCGTTGCTCCAGCTCCGGGAAGCGCTCGCGGGTGTTGACTGGCTCGAACATCTGCTGGTCCTATCGCTCTGACGAAAAAGGCCCGTCCCGATAGGGACGAGCCGAAGCCCGCGGTACCACCCTGATTCCCGCCGTTGCGACGGGCTCTCGCCAGGCCTCCCCCGGTGTTAAGAATAGAGACGCGGGAGTGCCTGCGCCCCGTTAACGCTGGGCCTGCGACCGTGCCTACTTTGCCAGCTGATGCGGACCGTTCGGGCGGTGGCTCAGGAGGGATGTTCGCCGCGTCGGTCTCCGGCCCCCTTCCACCGTTCGGGGCTCGCTGGCGGGCCTGGCGGGCTAGGTGTCTCCGTCTTCGCCTTTTCTGTATCGACTCCAGTCTATGAGGCTTCGGCGAAGCGGTCAAACTGGCGTATTAACCAATCAAGGGTATAGGCGTTTTCCTATATGGCCTTATCTACAGTCTGAAAGGAGAAAGCGCTATGCCCTGGAACCGAATCGGTGCTATCAGCGGGATTCTCTTCGTAGTCTTGTTGATCGCGGGGGTGGTTATGGCCATTGGCGACACGCCGGATTCAAGCGATCCGGACGCCGATTGGGTGAAATACCTTAACAACGATAGCCAGCTGATCCGAAACGTCATCGGCGGCTACCTGCTGGTATTCTCAGCAATCGCCTTCTTGGTTTTTCTGGTTGTGCTCGCCAGGCACCTGCGTCAAGCCTCAGCCGGGGAGGAGATATTGCCGACTATCGCGTTCGTGGCAGGCGTGGCGTTCGTGGCGTCTCTCATCGCGGCCACAGGCGGACTAATCGCGGAGCCGGCGAACCTCAAGCTAGGCGATGCACCGGCTCCCAGCGTGGACTTCGCGAGAAATATCCAGGCCGTGGGGTTCGTGATATTGCTGATCGGCGGCGCCCTTTCGGCAGCGGCCATGATCGCGGCGACATCCCTGATTATACTGCGGACGCATATGCTGGCGGCCTGGATAGCCATACTGGGTTTCGTGGCTTCGTTCGCTCTTCTCTTCGGAGCCGTCTTCCTGCCGCTGATCGCCCTGCCGATTTGGATGCTCATCGTGAGCGTTGCGCTTCTGCGCCGGCCGGAGGCTGCCGCATCAGCCTAGGCAGAACTAGATCGAGTTAATGGAAAGGAGGGCTAGCCATGCCGCTTCCCTGGAACCGAATCGGAGCTATCAGCGGAATACTCTTCGCGATTCTCTTCGTCGTGGGCACAATGCTGGCTGCGGATCAGCCGGATTCGGGCGATCCAGACGCCGACTGGCTGAGTTACTTCAACGACGACGGCCGCCTTCTTCGTAATTTGATTGGTGGCTACCTCTGGGTGGTCTCGGCGCTGCTCTTTATAGTCTTCCTGGTCGTGCTGGTACGCCATCTCCGCCAGGTAAGCAGAGGAGACGACGTGCCCGCCGGGATAGTCCTGGTCAGTGGTGGCGTCTTCGTCACAATGCTGCTGGTCGGTGCTTTCGCCGTTGTTGCGGTGCCGGCCGGCATTAAGTTCGGCGACACTCCTGTCCCAAGCCCGGACTTCGGACGCATGCTGCCCCAGATTGGCTTTGGTGCACTGCTGGTTGGCGGCGGCTTCTCAGCGCTGTTGCTGATAGCGACCACCTCATGGGTGATCCTGAGGACGCACATGTTGGCGACCTGGATCGCGGTTCTCGGCTTTGTCGCGGCGATCATCCTCATTTTCGGCGCGCTCTTTATTCCGATGATCGCCCTGCCGATCTGGATGCTGGTGATCAGCGGCGCCCTGCTGCGCCGGCCGGAGGTTACCGCCTCTCCCTAGGCCCAGCGATCCACCAGGCGACCGAACGACTCCCGGATGGCATCGCGCTGTCCGGGAGTCAGCACATCCGCGAGGAAATCGAGCCGGTCGTCCAGGTAGACCATGGCGGAGGGCCGGTCGATGACGTCGTCGCTGGCCGCCGCTTCCTCGAAGAGCGCGATCGCGAACTGCTCGATGCGGCGGTCAATCAGCCGTTCCAGCGCCCGCAACTGGTCCGGGGTGGGATCAGCGCCAGGGGTCAGGCCCAGCGGCTCCACGGTATCGGCGCCCAGGATACGGCTCAACTGCGGGATAAGCGTCGGGTGCACCGGCCTATAATATCACCTGGCGTTATGTCTATTAGCCGCTCTGGGGTGCCGGCGCCGTATTGACCGCTTGCTATTTGCCTGCTACCATTTCGGCTACAACTGAATATCGGCTCGCTTATCAAGAGCGGTGGAGGGAACGGCCCTGTGAAGCCCGGCAACCAGCCCGCCAGCATCGCTGACGCGCCAGGTGCCAACGCCGGTCCGAGTACTCGGACACGATAAGGCAAAAGAGTGTGCATCGGCCCGCCATTGGTGGGTCTTTTTATTGCGTAAGAAATGACGGAAATACACACAACAACAATGGCGATGCTGCGGGCCTGCGTCCGCCCCAAAGCGGACTGGCAGGCCCACGTAGGACGTTCGCGTCTGCATTCCTGAAAGCCAAGGAGGCATCGCCAAAGAGATGAGTTTTGCTAACAACCTGAGATGTCGTGAGTGCGGCCGGCTCTACCCGCTGCAGCCGGTGCACGTCTGCGAGTTCTGCTTCGGGCCGCTCGAGGTCTTCTACGACTACGAGCTGCTACGCAGCGAAATCAGCCACGAGAGCATAGACCGCGGGCCGCTGACAATGTGGCGCTACGCGCCGCTGCTGCCCGCCGAGCCCGACGCCGCCGTCGATATCGGCGTCGGCATGACGCCGTTGTTGCGGGCCAACAATCTGGGCAAGGCGCTGGGCCTCAAGCGGCTCTACATTAAGAACGACTGCGTGAACCCCACCTGGTCGTTCAAGGACCGCGTCGTCTCGGTCGCGGCGACCAAGGCGCGGGAGTTCGGCTTCGATACGCTGGCCTGCGCCTCCACCGGCAACCTGGCGAACAGCGTCTCCGCCCACGCGGCCCGCGCCGGCATGGACGCCTACGTCTTTATCCCGTCCGACCTGGAGCAGGGCAAGGTCATCGGCTCTGCCGTTTACGCGCCGACACTGGTCGCTGTCGATGGCAGCTACGACGACGTCAACCGCCTCTGCAGCGAGCTCTCGGACAAGTACCCCTGGGCCTTCGTCAACATCAACGTCCGGCCCTACTACGCGGAGGGCTCCAAGACCCTGGCCTACGAGGTTTGCGAGCAGCTGGGCTGGCAATCGCCTGACCACTGCATCGTGCCGATGGCCAGCGGCTCGCTTTTCACCAAGGTGTACAAGGGGCTGAAAGAGCTGTCCTGGCTGGGCCTGGTCAATTGGAGCGGCCCGCGCATGAGCGGGGCCCAGGCGCTGGGCTGCTCGCCGATCATTGAGGCGCTGGAACGCGATAGCACCAACATCCGGCCGCAGAAGCCCAACACCATCGCCAAGTCCCTGGCGATCGGCAACCCGGCGGACGGATTCTACGCCCTCAAGACCATCGCGCAGTCCGGCGGCACCGGCGTCGCCGTCAGTGACGAGGAGGTCGTCGAGGGCATCAAGCTGCTGGCAGAGACGGAGGGCATCTTCGCCGAGACCGCCGGCGGCGTCACCATCGCGGCGCTCAAGCGGATGTGTGAACAGGGCAGCGTCGACGCCGACGAGCTGACTGTCGCCTTCATCACCGGCGCCGGCCTCAAGACGCAGGAAGCCGTCGTCGATGCGCTGACGCCGGCGCTGCGGGTGCAACCGGCGATCGCGTCATTCGAGGAGGCGCTGAGCCAGCGCCACGGCGTCCTACCGGCGGCGAGGAGTTAGACATGGCCAAGCAGCGCATGAAGTTCACCTTTGAGCCGGAGTTGATCCAGCGGCCGATCATCTGGTCTCTGGGCAAGGAGTTTGATCTGGTCACCAACATCCGCCGCGCCGACGTGACGGAGGACCGCGGCTGGGTGGTGCTGGAGCTGGAGGGAGACCTGGAGGAGATCGAGCGGGCTCTGCGCTGGGTACAGGAGCAGGGCGTTCGCGTCGATCCCGTCGCCGGGGACGTCCTGGAGGGATGATGGAACGACGACCCCTCCCTGACCCTCCCCTACGAGGGGAGGGAAACGGCGATAGACTTACGTCCTTCCTGCTTCTTCTGGGAGGGAGTAGGGAGCGCAACCTATGATTACAAGAGGTAACCAAAATGAGCGTTAAGGTCCGAATTCCCACACCGCTGCGCAAGCTGACCGCCGAGCAGGACATCGTCTCCGGAGACGACGGCGACCTGCTGACCTGCATCGAGGGGCTGGAGCAGCAGTTCCCCGGCCTCAAGGAACGCATCTGCGACGAAAACGGCGAGCTGCGCCGCTTCGTCAACGTCTACGTCAACGGCGAGGACGTGCGCTTCCTGGCCGGCCTGCAGACGGCGCTCAAGGCCGGCGACGAGGTCAGCATCGTGCCGGCCGTCGCCGGCGGCGCGCCCAATCCCCTCTCCCTTTGAGAGAAGGGACGTGCTCCCCCGCTAGCGCGCTAGCAGGTTCAGCGTGGCCTGGGCCATGATCGATACGCCCAGCGGTAGCGTCTCTTCGTCGATGTCGAAGCCGGGCTGGTGCCACATCTTGTCGATGCCCTTGGCCGCGTTGTTCGTCCCCAGCAGGAACATGCAGCCCGGCGCCTTCTCCAGGAAGAGGGCGCTGTCGTCGGGGAAGACGTTGCGCCACTGCCGGATGACGTTGCCCTCGCCCACCAGCTCCCGCGCGATGTCCTCCACCACGCCGATGACCTCCGGCGAGTTGACCGCCGGCGGCAGCGAGTGCAGGCTCTCGATCTCGTAGGTGCCGCCCATCGCCTTGACTGTCGAGTCGATGATGGCGTGCATGCGCTCCATCAGGCGGTCGCGTAGCTCCTTGTCGTAGAGCCAGAGCGTGAGCTGCAGCTCGGCCTCTCCCATCGCCAGGCCCGGCGCCATGCCTTTGCCCTGCATGCCGCTGACGTTGAAGTACACCGGCTGCAGCGCCGAGCCGCCGCCCAGCATGGCCGGGTAGAGCGCGTTCATCAGCTGCGACGCGATTAGCGCGGCATCGACCGCGTCCTGGCGGCGTCCGAACCAGCCGGGGTTGCCCTTGATGGTCAGCTTCTGGATGTCCATGCTGCACCAGACGGTGTCCGGTATCACCACCTTGCCCGCCTCCGCCTCCGGAGTTGGGTGGTGGGTGATTACGTAGTCCGGGCTCACCTTGTCCCAGAGGCCGTCATCGATCATGCGCTTGGCGCCGGTCTGCGGCTCGTCTCCCGGCTGGAAGACGAAGGCCACCTGCCCTGATATCTGGTCGCGGTGCCGCGCCAGGACCTCGGCCGTGGCGACGGCGAGCGCCATGTTCATGTCGTGCCCGCAGGCGTGGTTGCGGTTCTCGATCTGCGAGCGGTGCGGCCGGTCGGCCGGTTCCTCTGGCATTGGCAGCGCGTCCATGTCGGCGCGGATGAGGACGGTCTTGCCTGGCCGGGCGCCTTCCAGGAAAGCGAGGACGCCCGTCACGCCGATACCGCTCTCCACCTGCAGGCCCAGCGCCTGCAGCCGGCTGACGATGCGTGCCGCCGTGTCCACCTCCTCGTAGGCCAGCTCCGGGTGCTGGTGGAACTCGCGTCGCAGGGCGATAGTCTGGTCCTTCAGTTCGGAGGCGGTGCGTGAGACGTCGGCTACGGTTGCCATGGTAACCCTCCTTTGGCTAAAAGGCTCGTGCGATTATTTTGCTGCGGGCAAATCAGTGCCGGAATTATAGCGCCGGTCGGCAAGGCTGGGAAGGGCAGTTGGCCTTGACTCAACCTGCGCTCTGACCTAAACTCCACTATAGCTATCGGGAATATCCACTATTCCCGTTTCCGCGAGGTAGACCCATGCAGGTTGAAGAACGTCACGTAAGCCATCCCCAGGTCCCCGAGGATCTCAAGACCGGCCGCGTCTTTGTGACCCTGGACGAAGAGATCGACAACTTCGAGCGCGAGGCCAAGCGCTTCCGCCAGGACGAGGAGGGCCTCAACCCGGAGTTCCTTCCCTTCCGCCTGATGCACGGCACCTACGGCCAGCGGCAAGAAAACCAGCAGATGATGCGCATCAAGCTGCCTTACGGCGGCGTCGCGGCCGACCAGATGGAAGTGATGGGCGCCGTTGCCGAGAAGTATTCCGGCCTGCGCCGCGGCCATATCACCACCCGCGAGAATGTCCAGATCCACTTTATCAACCTGGACGTTGTGCCGGAGATCATGCGCATGCTGGCTCGCGTCGGCCTGACGACGCGTGAGGCCTGCGGCAACACCGTCCGCAACATCACCGGCTGCCCCTTCGCGGGCACCTGCTCCGACGAAGTCTTCGATGCGACGCCCTACGCGGCCGCTTACGGCCGCAACATGCTACGCAACCCCATCTGCCAGCGGCTGCCCCGCAAGTGGAAGACCGCTTTCTCCTCCTGCGCCAGCGACTGCGCCGGCACGCCCTTCCACGACATTGGCTTTGTCGCCAAGGTTCGCCAGGACGAGAATGGCAACGAGGTGCGCGGCTTCGAGATCAAGGTCGGCGGTGGCACCTCGACGATGCCGCGCGTTGCCGACACGATCTACGAGTTCGTGCCGGCCGACAACGGCGAGTACATCCGCGTGGCCGAGGCCATGCTCAAGGTGTTCGACAAGGAGGGCGGCCTGCCCATGTTCTTGCGTAAGAACATGAACAAGGCCCGCGTCAAGTTCTTGGTCCAGAAGCTTGGCATCGACGAGTTCCGCCGGCAAGTGGAGGAGGAGTTGGCCGAACCCTGGGCAAAGGAGCCGCTGGACATGCCCGCCCTGCTGCAGCTGGCGCCGGAAGGCCCGACTGTCGGCGAGCCGCCGGCTAACGGCCATGAGCCCGCGCCTGAGTTCGAGCGCTGGGCCCGCACTAACGTGCGCAAGCAGAAGCAGCCCGGCTATGTGGCCGTCACCGTCACGGTGCCGCTGGGCAACCTCTCGCCGGAGCAGTTCCGCGGCCTCGGCTCCATCATGCGGCGCTTCAGCGGCGGCAATGCCCGCACCCAGCAGAACCAGAACCTGGTTCTGCGCTACGTGCGGGAGGACGCCCTGCCAGCGCTGCACCGTGAGCTGACGGCGCTCAAGCTGGGCGCGCCGGACGCCGGCCTCATGGCCGACACCGTGGCCTGCCCGGGCACCGACAGCTGCAAGCTCGGCATCTCTTCCTCGCAGGGGGTCGGCGGCGCCCTCCGCGAGGCTGTCCTCTCCTGGGGCATCACCGACGAGCTGGCCAACCAGATCCACATCAAGGCCAGTGGCTGCCCGAACGGTTGCGGCCAGCACCACCTGGCGGCCATCGGGCTGCAGGGGTCGACCTACCGTAACGGCGACCTGGAGATCCCCTGCTTCGATATCTTCTTGGGCGGCGGCAACTACGTCGGCGGGGGGCGCTATGCCACCCGTGTCGCGCGCGTGCCCTCCAAGCGGGCGCCGCAGGCCGTGCGCAAGATCATCGACCACTACCTGGAGAACCGGAGCGAGGGCGAGGAGTTCCTGGCCTTCGTCGACCGCATTGGGCCCAAGAGCTTTGCCCCCCTCTTCGTGGAGTTCAGTGAGGTCGGGCCGCTGCACCAGAACATCGAGATGTACATGGACTGGGGCAAGGACGAGCTCTTCCACGTCGTCCGCGGCGAGGGCGAGTGCGCCATCTAACGTTCGCAACAAAAAGCTAAGGGAGGCAACCACATTGGCAACGGGAGCAAAGTACAGCGCTGAGCAAGCGGCGGCGCTGAGCCGGCAGATGGAGGGCAAGACCCCCCAGGAGATCATCGCCTGGTCTTTTCAGGAGTTCGGCTCCAACATCGGCTTCGCCAGCAGCTTCGGCGCTGAGGACGTCGCGATGATCGACATGATCGCCAAGGTCGCGCCGGGCCTGCGCATCTTCACGCTGGACACCGGCCGCCTGCACGACGAGACCTACTACGTCATGGACCAGGTGCGTCAGCGCTACGGCACCAAGATCGAGACTGTGTTCCCGGAGCGAGAGGCCGTGGAGACGCTGGTGCGCAGCAAGGGGTTCTACTCCTTCCAGGAGAGCATCGAGAACCGCAAGGAGTGCTGCTTCATCCGTAAGGTGCAGCCGCTGCAGCGTGTGCTCAAGGGCCTGGACGCCTGGATGACGGGCCTGCGCCGCGACCAGGCGGTCACGCGCGCCAACACGGCCATTGTCGAGATCGACGAAGCCAACGGCGGCCTGGCCAAGGTCAACCCGTTGGTCGACTGGTCCAACGACGACGTCTGGGCCTACATCAAGGCCAACGACGTACCCTACAACCCGCTGCACGACCAGGGCTTCCCCAGCATTGGCTGCGCGCCCTGCACCCGCGCCATCATGCCCGGCGAAGACATCCGCGCCGGCCGCTGGTGGTGGGAGCTGCCGGAATACAAGGAGTGCGGCCTCCACCCCGGCATCAAGACCGCCTAGATCCCATATCAAGGCAAAGGAGATAAGGGCCACGGCCATGCCGTGGCCCTTAAACAGAAGCATATGGCAAACGTCTCTCAGCCGCGCCAGCCGCTCGGCGGCACCCTCAACCAAAGGCTTGTCCCGGAATCGCAGCGCCCGGCCGTCGCCGAGCGGGCGCGCTCCCTGCCGGCGCTGCAGCTGAATGCTCGCACCGTCTCCGACATCGAGATGCTAGCGATCGGCGCCTACAGCCCGCTGCAGGGCTTCCTGGGCCAGGCGGACTATCGCGGCGTGCTCAGCGGAATGCACCTCTCGTCCGGCATCCCCTGGTCCATCCCCATCACCCTCGCCGTCACGCCCGAGCAGGCGACGGGCCTCAAGGAGGGCCAGGAGGTGGCGTTGCAGGACGAGTCCGGCCGCACCCTGGCCATCCTGGAGCTGGCGGAGAAGTTCTCCTACGACAAGCAGGAGGAGGCACGGCAGGTCTATCGGACGGAGGAAGAGGCGCACCCCGGAGTGGCCGCCCTCTACGCCCAGGGCGACGTCCTGCTGGGCGGTGCCGTCCATGTCATCGAGCGGCCCCCGCACGATGACTTCGCCCAGTACCGCCTGGACCCGGCGCAGACGCGGGCGCTCTTCCAGGAGAAGGGTTGGCGCACGGTCGTCGGCTTCCAGACGCGCAACCCGGTGCATCGCGCCCACGAGTACATCCAGAAGTGTGCACTGGAGATCGTCGATGGCTTGCTGCTGCACCCGCTGGTCGGCGAGACCAAGGGCGATGACATCCCTGCCGATGTCCGCATGCGCTGCTATGAGGTGTTGCTGGCCAACTACTACCCGGCGGATCGCGTAGTGCTGGCCGTCAACCCCGCCGCGATGCGCTACGCCGGCCCGTGCGAGGCCATCTTCCACGCCATCGTGCGCAAGAACTACGGCTGCACCCACTTCATCGTCGGGCGCGACCACGCCGGCGTCGGC
>Ga0070741_10021446_pt1 | contig 10048 bp, 6 predicted proteins | sample Coa_R1_4_FD_66440 | JGI IMG/M metagenome (GOLD analysis project Ga0070741, IMG submission 66440) | Surface soil microbial communities from Centralia Pennsylvania, which are recovering from an underground coalmine fire - Coalmine... | ecosystem: Environmental > Terrestrial > Soil > Unclassified ...
CGTCTGACGCGAGGTTTCGGCCTGCTTTTCGACGGCCTTTGCCTCGCCGCCGCGGGCCTGCTGCTCGAGGAAACGCGCGTAGAGGTGGGCGGCGCTCCCGGCGTCCGCCGATCCCGGCTTCGCCGCCGAGAGCGCGGACTTGAAGAGAGCCTCGGCTTCCTTGTGACGCTGCTGGCGCTCGCGGGCGAGGGCCATCCATATTCTGGCCTTCGAGGCCTGTGCCGGATCCAGGCGCTCCGCTTTGCGGAGATACTCGATCCCTTCTTCCGGATTCTTTTCGTGACTTCCAAGATATAGCCAGGCAGGCGCGGCTTCGGCGCGATCGCCCAGGATTGCTGCGGCTTTGGAATAGAACGCTTCGGCCTCGGCCGTTCGATGGCGTTGCCGTTCCAGGTCGGCGATTTTGAGCAGGCCGACGCCGTAGCCCACGGTGCGGCTCTCGTCCTGTTCGGGGCGGTCTGCCGGCGCGGGGCTTTCGTTTGCGGGCCTCACGGCCTGAGGCGCAATCGCGCGAATGGCGGCATCCACCACCGGCGCGACGGCGTGCGGCGCCGCCTGTTGCGCCCGCACGGCGGCCAGCGGAGCCGCCAGCCCGACGGCCACAAGCGTCGTGGCGAGTGCGGTTTTTCGGCCCGGTGTCGTCCGACAAGTGCGCGCGTTGAGAATCGCGGTCAGGCGGCCTTCGAGCTGGGAACGCCGGGCCATGCACACCGCTGCCCAGGCCAGCATCGGGGCCGATTGCCGGCTGCGGGCCATCTGTAGCAGATGCGCGGCATAGTCGGAGGCGCGGGTACCGGCGGCCAGCACCATGTCGTCGGCGGCATGCTCGCGCTCTTTCAGGAACTGGCGCCAGGCGGTCCACGCCAGCGGATTCCACCAGTGCAGCGCGAGAGACACACGCGCGAGTATCTGGGTGGCTACGTCGCCGCGGCGCACATGCGCCAGTTCGTGCAGCAGGACCGCCCGGCGTAGATCATCATTCCACGCGGCGGCGTCGGCGGGCAGGAATACAGCAGGACGGACGATCCCATACGTCATGGGCATGCTGCCGGCGGATGTTCGCAGCAGATCGACACCATGCGGGGCGGCCGCGCCTGCATCCGGCCACGGCCGGGCCGCCCTACGCAAGCGCGAAATCGCGGCACAGGCGACCAGCATCTGCGCCAGCAGAATCACGCTTCCGGACATCCAAAGGATTGCGAGCCAGAGCGGCCAATCCAGGCGCTGCGCCGCAGATGCCCGATAGCCGGATGAGGCGGGGTCCGGCGGGCGCGCCGGCAAAAACTCACCTGCCCCCGCCGTCGCCGTCGCCTGAAACACCACCCCGGTGCCGGGCAGGAGCGCGCCTGCGCCGCGCACCGGCAATCCGGGCAACGAGAAGGAGAGAAACGGCAGGAGGAACACGGCTGTTGCCGCGGCCGTCCAGACCAGGTGCCGAACTGCCGCGGACTGCCGGCGCAGCAGCAGCGCCGCTGTCCACGCCACGGCCAAGAGGGCGGTGGTCTTTACCGCCAGATCCGCCAGCATGGCGACCCACATACTATCGGCCCTCCTTCCTCGCTTTGTCGATCATTTCGGCCATGCGATCGAGTTCCTCGGTCGTGAGCGCCGGTGCGGAGGCATCCAGCAGGGCGGCCACGACCTGCTCGGGAGAACCGTTGAAGAAGGTGTCCAGCATGTGCTTGACGGCCGCTCGTTTGGCCTTGTCGCGCGCCACGGTTGGAAGATAGACGTAGCGCAGACCCTCCGCCTGGTGCCGCACGTGGCCTTTGTCCTCGAGCACGCGCAGCAGGGCGCGGACGGCGGAGTAACTGGGCGCGTCCTCCATGGCCTCGCGGACTTCGGAGGCGGAGAGTTTGCCGCGCTGAAAGAGAATCTCCATGATCTGCCTCTCGCGGCGGCTCAATCCGTGGAGGGCGCTCATGGCCGCCGCTCCTGCGGAGTTTTTAGCACCATGCTGGAAAAATAGCACTAGAGGAAGGCGGTGTCAAGCGAGTCTTGCTCTTTCAACCCGACCTGACGTGGCAACTTACGCCGGCGCTAGACTGGCTTGCACGTGCTGTACTGGCTGCGGTTCGGACAGCGCTTGAACTCAAGCCATGGCATATCGACCCAAGTCGCGTTGCCGGCGTCCCATAACAGGACTGTGGTGTCGTCGTCAAATGCCGCCTCCATTGCTAAGACAGCGCGGTACAAATGATCAACTGATGGCCTGTAGTGCCCGCTGAGTCCGTTGATCTTCTTAAGATCGCCCTGCTTCACTATCCACTGGCCCGCGCACTCGACCTCACCTCCCGCCACCATTGAGCTATGGTGGAATCGGCCGATTTTGGGAACGTGCGAGTAGAATTCGCCTCCGCACCAAACCCAGATAAGACCCGCCTTGGCCCACTCCTCAGCTCTATTAGGATCCAGTTTCGACTCCACGGCCGAAATCGGTGCGCGCTTCGGGTTTAGCGATTTTTTGTAGTCTCGTTCGTATTGGTAAAGTTTCGTGAATCGTGTTTTGTCCGTAAAATGCTTTAGCACCGTTTCTGTATCGAACAGGGCATTGCGACGAATGAGTCTGGCTCCGATATGTACCCGATACTTTTCATCCCTTTCTCTGGCACGCTCTATATACTTAACCGGATGCGACTTGTCAAAAGAAGGCTGGACGATCCGAAGGGAGTGGCTCTCGCGACTCAATGGGGCCGGGTGAAGGCGCGCGGGACTGGCGGATCTGGCGGCAGATGGAGCAGGGTCTGCGTCGGTAGCGTACCGTGTCGGGCGCGCGGGACTCGCGGATCTGGAAAAGGCAGAGGGAGCGGGGTCTGCGTCGGTAGCGTATCGTGTGGGGCGGGCGGGGCTGGCGGATCTGGAAGCGGACGCTGAAGCAGGGTCAGCATCCATCGCATAGGCTGGGGTCAGCCCGTGCCCGGTTTCTGCCGCTCGCTCCCAGGACTCTTCAACGTGATCGGGTTCGAAGAAGCACATCCTTCACCTCTGAAGTGGAACGCAGAGTAGCTTACTACAAAGTCCGGCTCATTTCAAAGAAGACAGAGTTATGCGCGATTTCGCGGGCGCAGCAACAATGGGCGGAGCATCGAGGATCGGGCGCGCGCCGAAGACCGGGAAAGCCTCGCGTGACGAGCAGTTGACCCCGGCGGGGTCAGGCCTTCTTGCCCATCTTGTCGATTTCGTTGAAGTAGACTCGCCGATTCTCGTCCATCGCCTGGTTGGCCAGGATCACGGCGATGGAATCGGCCAGGCCGACCTCTATATCTGCCTTGGGCGTCTTCTGATCCCGGCAATTCTGGAAGAAAGTCTCGAACTCGGTGTCGACCGGGTTTTTCTTCTCTTCCTGGGTCATGAGACCCTTGGCGAACAACCACCGGCGGGCGAACTTCGCCTCTCGATCGAGGAAGCTCTCCTTCCCCGTCACGTTGATGTCGTCGAGCATCAGCGGCACCGGTTTGCTGCCGGCCGCCGCCAGCATCGTCGCGCCGGCGACGAAACTATCCTTTTTCTCGCCCGCCTTGGTCACCTTGACCTCCTTGGCGGGCTCGCGGTACCACCACGCGGTGCAGTGCGGATCGTCGAAACCTACGGTAATCTCGATCGTGCCGTCCGTCCCCATGATGCACTCGCCCATTTCCGACCGCTGCCCGTTGAAGTACGCGAGGTGCTGGTTGGTGCTGATGGAAGAGTAGGTGAACTTCTGGCCCTTGGGATACTTGAAGATGAGATTGATATTGTCGAAGACGTCGCGGCCGTCCTTTAGCAGTTCGATATCGCCGTAGCCCTGCACGAACTCGGGCGAGGATCCGAACATCCAGTCGGCCACGTCGGCCTGGTGGGACATCAGCTCGGCTGTGACGCCGCCGGAGAACTGGCGGTAGAGGCGCCAGTTGGACATCGTCGCAGGGCCGCCGGGTTTCATGGTCCACAGCGAGCTGGGCTTGTTGATCATGTTGCGGTGCCACTGCGCGTGGATGTGGTGCACGTCGCCGAGCACGCCCTTGTCGACCATGTTCTTCACGATCTGGTAGTACTGGCTGTAGCGCCGCTGCAGTCCGGTTTGCAAAACCTGCTTGGGATGTTGCGCATAGAGCGCGCGGAGGGCGTGCACCTCGTCCGCCTTGAAAACCAGGCACTTCTCGCAGAAGACGTGCTTCCCCGCCTGAAGCGCGTCTTTCGTGATGGGGAAGTGCATGTAAAGCGGCGTGGCGATCAGGACGGCGTCGATATCCTTGGCGGCCAACAGTTCCCGATAGTCCTTGAACGTTTTCGGGTTGTTGCCGATCGTCTTCACGCCCTTGTCGAGTTGCTCCTGCTGGATATCGCAGAGCGCGACGCAATGGCCGCTGTCGATGCCGGCGAGGTGCTTCAGCAGGTACGTACCCCGGCTTCCAGTGCCGATCATGCCGAACTGGACCCGGTCGTTGGCGGCCCGGACGGTCTGGATTCCGGGGAAGCCCTCGATCTTTGCGGCGGCGGCTGCGATCGTGGCGGCGCCGGCCATCTTCACTACGTCACGACGGGTCACATCGTCGCTATTGGTCATTCGCGATTCTCCTGCTGATAGTTTGGGTAACAGTTCCAACATATCATACCAATAAGCCTTTTTATGTGTCGGCGGCCCGAGCACGGGACGTGGCCGCCGATGAACGCCGATGAAAAAGGGAGAAGCACCCTTTAGCAGCCTTTGGCAAGACCGGGCACAGGCGGAAACGTCCCCTGCACGGACAAATATCTCCCTGATTGCAGGATGGCGTCAGGGACAGGCTCGTCCGTCACCGCTTTTAAACACGGGCTGTCAAGTGTGGGGAGGCGCATGTTCCGGTAGTACGATACTTGCATGACCCGATACTTCGTCGCCGGCGTTCTCGGTGCTGTTGCCGTTCTTGCGATTCTCCTGGCGCAGCAGCCGGGTGGCGTGGACGAGATTCGCGCGCGGGCGGCACAGGATCGTGCCAATCAGGCGGCGTATGCTTCCGCGCCGGGAGGAACGCCGGAGGATCGCGCCTGGGAAGTGCTGATCCTGATGGGCGCCGGCGATCAGGCGCCCGGCGACTGGAGCGGCTCGCTCTCGGCATCCGCTGGTGACGTCTTCGAGATCCACGGATATCGCACCGAACTGCCCGATCGCATCCTGCCGCAGGGCGGGTGGCAAATCCAAACGAAGGTGGAGAAAGTGCTCGAGAATTCTCCCATCGAGGGCGGGGGACAGGCCGAGAGCGTACTGCTGCCCAAGGGCGTGCTGGTGCGCGGGTCCGGGACCGACGCTACGCGCGTCGAAGTACGCACGAAGCAGGGAGCCTGCTCGTTTGCGCCCATGCGGGTGAATTTCGGCGCGCCCGAGAAATGTCTGGACGGACGCATCCAGGTGACGCGTGTGCCCGCCGAGACCGACCTCTCAGGTACCTACGAGCGGCAGCACGATTTTCCGGCGATCGGGGCTGGGCCGGACGGCACGTTATGGGCCACCTGGCAGAGCTTCCACGATCGGCGCGAGGAGCTGAATTTCCGCAGGTATCAGGGCGGCAAGTGGACACGGCTCATCCCGGTGGGGCGTGCGACCGAGGATCTGTGGCGACCCCAGGTGGTGACCGACGGCGCGAACAAGCCTTGGCTGATCTGGTCCGAGCAGGAGCGCGGCAACTGGGACATCTATGCCATGCCTTGGGAGGACAACGAGTGGGGCGCTCGGATGCGATTGAGCGAGGAGCCTACGCCGGATATTGAACCGAGCGTCGCGCGCGGGGCTGACGGCACCATCTACGTCGTATGGCAGGCACTTTCGGGACGATGGTCGCACATCCGCCTGCGCTATCTGAGGGACGGCAAATGGTCGGCGCCGGTCGCGGTGACTTCGGGCGAGGCCGATAATTGGGAGCCGGCGGTAGCGGTGGGGCCGAACGGGACGGCGCACATCACGTGGGACCGGTACGGCGAGAGCTACGACGTTTGGACGCGAAGTTTTTCGCCCGCGTCCGGGCTGTCGCAAGAGCGGATCGTCGCGGGCGGGCGGGATTTCGAGGCGTATTCCAGCGTGGCGGTGGATTCGCGCAATCGCGCCTGGATCGCGTATGAGGTCGGAGGCGCGAACTGGGGGAAGGACCTCGGCGCGGCGCTCGGCGACAAGTCGCCCGGCACTCCGTTGGGAGGGCCGAGGTACATTCACGTGGAGGGCGTCGCGCCCCTGAAGTTCTCCGACGCTTTGGGAGCGGGGACGAACAGCGAGAGCGATCCGCTGCTGTTCGTCGATCCCAACGATAATCTGTGGCTAAGTTTCAAGCGGCGATACAGTCGCGCCGCCTATCGGCCCAGCACCTATTGGGAGACGTATCTCACGCGACTCGACGGGGATCACTGGACTACGCCTATCCCGTTACCGCACAGTTGGACGCGCAAGTCGACGCGCATGGGGCTGGCATCGACGGGTGGGCGCCTCTGGGCCTTCTGGCCATCGGAGAGCCGGAATTGGGCGTTCGCCAGCCGTCCGCTGGCCAACCGCGTGATTGCCGGATCGCTGCCTGTGCCGGCTAAGGGCGCTGACGCGGTTTCCTACAATTGGCCGCTGCCGCAGAAGATACCGCCCCCGGTGCCCTCGGGTGAGGCGGTCGATGTCTCGCACGTTCGCGCGCACCGCGTGACGCTCGGCGGTCAGTCGATGCGTATCGTGCGTGGCGATCTGCACCGGCATACCGAGCTTTCGCAGGACGTCGGCGGGCTGGACGATGGCTCGCTGCCGGAGTTCTACCGTTACATGATCGACGCGGCCAACATGGATTTCGGGGCGTCCACCGATCACCAGGCGGGCGGCACCGACTACTGGTTTTTCCTGACGCAGAAAATGGCCGACATGTACCATTCCCCGCAGCGGTTCGTGCCGCTCTACGCCTATGAGCGCAACCTGGGGAATCCGTTCGGGCATCGGAACATCGTGCATACGCAGCGCGACTATCCGGTGGTGCCGTTCTACCAACGAATCGATCCGCGTTTCATGCTGCCCGACAGTCCGGACGGAGAGTTGCTTACCTTCAACTCGATGAGCTTCGGCAGCGGCGTGAAGCACGACACGTATTTGCTTTATGAATCGCTGCGCAGGACGGGCGGGATGGCGATTCCGCACACGTCGGCGTCCGACAACATGGGCACGGACTGGAGCGACAAGAGCGATCCGAAGCTGGAGCCGGTGCTCGAGATTTACCAGGGGGCGCGGTACAGCTCCGAGGCGAAGAACGTGCCGCGCGGCGTTCGCGACGGGCAGGAGACGAAAGCGCTCGGCGGGTTTCAGGAGGCCGGGTTGGTGTGGAATGCCTGGAAGAAAGGGTATCGGCTAGGCGTGATTGCCAGCTCCGATCACTACTCCACTCACATTTCATACGCGCTGGTTTACACGCCCGCTGCGACGCGGCAGGCCATCTTCGATTCGATCCTGAAACGCCACACCTACGGCGCGACGGATAATATCATTCTGGAATTCTGGCTGGGGGATCATTTTATGGGGGACGATTTCGCCGCCGGCCAGAATCAGCCGATCCGCGTGAAAGTGAGGGGGACCGGGCCGATCGATACCGTGCACCTGATTCGCGATGCGGCCTATATTTACAAGTGGTCGCCGGGAAAGCAGGACGTCGCTTTCGAGTATCGGGATAACGCGGCGGGGCCGGGCGAGCACTGGTATTACGTCAGGGTCGAGCAGAAAAACGGCGAATTGGCGTGGTCGAGCCCAATCTGGGTTCGGTACAAATAGCAGGTCGGCTGTTCTCGATCGGCCCGCCAGAGCTGACGAGGCCGCGGCTACGGGAGTAAGGGTCCGGCCCGCCAGAGCGCCCTCAACATATTTTCGGATGTAATTATCTTTAAACAGTGGTACTCTATATCCGACTGGACGGCCATCCGCCGCGACCACGACGTTCGGGTTGGGAGGCTCCTCCCCCCGCTCCACGCCTGTGGAAAGCCGCCATCTGACGCGTTGGAGGAGGTTCGTTATGTTTACGGCGCTTGCCGCGAGGGTCCTCTTTCTATTGGCAATTCTGCTCATTGCGCTGCCCGCGTTCGGTCAGCAGAACTATGTTTCCCGTTACGACATCTTCACCGGCTACACGTTCCTGGACAGCCCCAAAGTCAGCCTTGCCGAACACGGCTTTCACCTGCAGGCCGGGCTTCGGCCGAAGACCTGGTATTCGCTCGGGTTCGACTACAGCGTCGCGACCGGGGATTTAACCCTGACGCCGGACTTGCTCCCGACGGCGTTGCAGCAGTCGCTGGCGGCGCAACTGGGCCAGCTGGCGGCGATTGGACGGCTGCCGGCGGGATACAAGCTCAGCGTCGCGGCGAACTCTAATACTCAGACGTTCACCATGGGGCCGCAGCTTGCCTGCCGTAAGCTGGCCAAGGTGACGTTGTTCCTGCGGCCGTCGATTGGCGCCATACGAGAGACGGCTACGCCACATCCGGCCGATGCGATTGCCACTGCCATCGTGGCCGGACTGGCGCCCCAGGGCAAAAAGACGGACTGGACCTACTTCTACGGGTTTGGCGGCGGCGCCGATTTTCTATTTTCGAAGCACGTCGGATTGCGCGTCCAGGCCGATCTGGTGCGGGATCACCTGTTCAACGATATTTTGCGGGAGTCCCGCGGCACGGTGCGGTTCTCGGTCGGGCCCTGCTTCAACTTCGGCCGCAATATCAAGGAATAAGCGGGCCAAAGGCTGCATCGGGCCTATGATCTTCTGTACAAGAGCAGATGCCCGAGGCCGGCACAGGCCAGCGAACACATACTTCGGCCGCAGACTGCCGCGGGCTCGCGATTTCCAGGAGAGGCATGCGTTCAACCCGGTGCCCCTCTGGTGGCGCAAGCGCCACAACGGCGTTTCCGCGCCGGTCGGGATTGGCGCGGGCAGGATCGCCATTTTGGAGCGCTTGCTCCGCGTCTTGCCGGGCGGCCTTGAAGCCGACGTGAGGTGCCGAAGAACGAGTCGCTGGCCGCACCCGGCGCCACAGGCTGCCGGCTCGCCGGCATTCACGAAGGCGCGGCCAGCGAACTCCTCCGCCAGCAAGCGGCAACATCAAGGAATAATCGGGTGCAGCGTGAATTCGATCTGCTTCACCAGAGCGTGAAGGGCCAGGTTGAGGGGCGCACCCATCCCTAGCTGGGCCGCGCGTTCCACGATATATCCGTTCAAAGAGTCGATTTCTGTAAAGCGAGCCAGGGCAAGGTCCTGCGCGGTCGAGGACATCGCCCGCTTCATCGATTCGCCGAGGTTGGCCGTGGTGTCCCACAGCTGGACTGTATCGAGATTCACGCCCAGGGCGCGCGCCACACCCGCGGACTCTTCCATCACCAGGCGCATGAGTGCGGCGGTAGTCGGATTCGACAGCATTGATCCATAGGTCGACCGCCCCAACGCCGAGATCGCGTTGTACGTGCAATTGATGATCATCTTCGTCCACAACGCGGCCTGGAAATTGTCCGATAGCTTGCAGGGAACAGCTGCCCGTTCGAAAAGCGCGGCCAGTCTGGCCGCCTCGGGAACAGGCGGGAGGACCAGGTCGCCGCGGCCGTTGTGCTTCAGGACGCCGGGCGCGTTCATCTCGACGGCCACCCAGACCACAGCCGGCATCGCCTCGATTCCTTCGTGCACGCGCAGACGTTCCACATTATCGACGCCATTCTGGAGACAGACTACGGTTGCACCTTTGGAAAGATGGCGTATGGCCGAATGCATGGCGCTCACGGTCTGGCGCGTCTTGACGCACAGCAGGATGAAATCCGCACCGGCTACAGCCGCCGGATCTGTAGATGTTTGGAGACGAATGCTGCCGCGATAGTGGTTACTGTCGAACCACAAACCGTCGCGCTCGATCGCTTTCATGTGTTCCAGCCTGCCGATCAGGGTGACGGGGACGCCGGAACGGGCCAGCATGCCGCCGAAGTAGCATCCGACAGCGCCTGCGCCCATGACGGCGATTCGGGCGGTGGGCGTCAAGAGTGCTCCAGTACAGGATGCGGCTGATAGGGTTCGGCCAGGGTTTTCAACTCCTCGGCGTCCAGTTT
>Ga0070741_10021447_pt1 | contig 10046 bp, 6 predicted proteins | sample Coa_R1_4_FD_66440 | JGI IMG/M metagenome (GOLD analysis project Ga0070741, IMG submission 66440) | Surface soil microbial communities from Centralia Pennsylvania, which are recovering from an underground coalmine fire - Coalmine... | ecosystem: Environmental > Terrestrial > Soil > Unclassified ...
CGGGTCCGAAGCGGCCGGAGTGGGTGCCCAAGGCGTTGGAGTACGCCGAGCTGGAACGGATCGCCCAGGCCGCCGGCAGCACCGACCCCCGGGCCCGGAATCCATGGCCGGAACGGGACTTGGCGCTCTTCGCCGTGTTCGCCGGCGCGGGCGTACGCAGCGGCGAAGCCATCGCCATGCGGGTCGGCTCCGTCGAAGCGACGGACCGCTCCCCCCGGCTACGGGTGCTCGGCAAGGGCAATAAGCCCCGCGTCATCCCCGTCGGACCGGAAGTCGTCGCCGCCGTGGACCGCTACCTCGCCACCCGTGCGGAGCGGGCGGGGAGCCACTCCCCCACCGACCCCCTCTTCGTCCGCCGCCTCCGCGGCGCCTACGTGGCGTTCAATCTGCAGGCCATGGACGGCCTGGTCGCCGGCTGGTACCGCCGGGCCGGTGTCATCCCGCCTGCGGGATCGCTGGCCCACGCACTGCGTCACACCTACGCCACCCTCCTCGTCGACGCCGGCGCCTCCCTCCCCGAAGTCCAACGCCTCCTCGGCCACGCCGACCTCTCCACCACCCAGGTCTACCTCAAAGTCGCCGGGCGCGGACTCGAAGAAGCGGCCCTCTCCAACCCGGCCCGGGCGCTGCTCGAGCGGCACGAAGACCAGTAGGCCGACCCAGTTTGTGGACCCACTGACGGTCTGCACCATGCAACGCTCACACCCGACGCGCAAGCGGCCCCGGCGGGGAGGCGCCCAGCGGTAGAACGAAAGAACGCCGGTTCGGCGTGCCAGGTGAGGCCATTCGATATGGCTATCCGTCATCGTCATGTTCCGTTAACCGGGATGTGGCAGCCAATCACCGGAGGCAGCAACATCGGATCTGGTGCTGCCAGAGCATGAACGGATCTACGATCAAGGCATGACATTCGAGGCGACAGCGGTTCGGGTTCTGCTTGCTTCGCCTAGCGACACCGTTTCAGAACGGGCGGTCGCCCGAACCGTCATCGCTCGATGGAACGCGACTCACGCCCTGGATCAAAGGGTGGTGTTGATACCAGTCGGATGGGAGACCGACTCTGTGCCAGAGTGGGGCGACCATCCACAAGTGATCCTCAATCGACAACTCGTCGACACCTCCGACGTGCTCTTGGGGGTCTTCTGGACTCGGCTTGGAACCAGCACGCCCGAAGCCCTTTCCGGCACGGTGGCGGAGATCGAGCGATTCGCAAACTCCGGGAAGCCGGTCTTGCTGTATTTCTGCCGTAAGCCTGCGGACCTAGCCGCACTCGACACGGCACAGCTTGACGCCGTTCGCGAGTTCGAAGCTGGCTGTCGAGATCATTCGCTGCACGACACGTACGGTGACACGCGTGAGTTCGAGGCCAAGCTCGGAAGAGCCCTCACCCATGTTGTCGCAGAGAAGTTCGCCTCAACGACCGGGCCACACGGGACCTTTCCGCGTGGGCAGCGACTCTCTTCAGCGCCAGAGCGGAAAATCGAGGCGCGACTAACCGCTCACCTTGAGACTTATGGAAGGTCGTCGTACCGCTTGGTGGTTGCGAATTTGGGCACCATCGAGCTCACGCAGGTCAACGTCGAGCTTCCCTCAGAAGCATCGCGTTTCACGCTCTTCACCGACGAGCTTCCAATCGATGTGCTCAGGCCCGGCGAGCGTGTTGCGTTGATGGCGTCGACCCACATGGGGGGTGGGAGGTCCATCTTCGATGTCTTCGTAACGGGCATTACCCCGGAAGGCAACACCGTACGCTTCCCCAGCAAGATCAGCATCTAAGGAGCTCACCGTGGAATTCTCGGTTACCATTCCGCTGGACTCCGACGGCTTTGTCAGACGGCAATGCCCGTCATGCCAACGGGAGTTCAAATGGTTCCACGGTCGCACCGACCAGGCTCCCGAAGACTGGCAGGACCCTGACACCTACTTCTGTCCCTATTGTGGATTCGAGGCACCGAACGATGCTTGGTTTACGGATGCGCAGGCCGCCTACGTTCAGCAGTCCCTATCGGGGCGCGTAAGCGAGTTGCTCACCGACGAGCTTGACAACGTCGCCAGAAGCATCAACCGGCAGGGTGGCATGATCCGGCTGTCGGTCTCGGGACAAGTTGATTCCGACCCCCCACCCCCGCCACTTTCGGAGCCTAACGACATGATGGGTATCGCACCCCCATGTCACGGGTTCGAACCAATCAAAGTCCGTGACGACTGGTACGAGCCCCTCCATTGCTTGATCTGCGGATCGACGTTCACCGTTGACGGCTGACGCAGCCGATGTCCATCCGAGGCTCAGTGAGAGGCTAAGGGGCGAACCGACAAAGACTCCATGAGCGACCTGGCTTCCCTCTCCCAGGACGAACAGTGGCAGTTCCTCGCCGATTTCATGGGCGTCATCGGCGAGAAGGTGTCCGCTGCCCGGCCGGCTCCGTTTGTGGCTCCGCCGATCGGCCCCGAACTGGTCGTTGTCCTCGCCGAGTGGGCCCTGTCGCTCTACAAGGGCGTGCTGCTCCTGCTCCGCCGCCGGCTACCCGACCCGGCCCAGCTGCTTGCCCGAACGCTCCTAGAAGACGCAATCCGGCTTGCCTACTTCCGACTCCAGCCGGAGAAGCTCGAGGAGCTCGCGGTGCGGTGGACCGTCGAAGCGCTGACGGAAGAACGATCCCTGCAGCTAGCGGCCGAGCACGAGTTCCCAGTCGCAGGGAAGTTCGTCGGCGACCCCACGGAGGAGCTGGAAGCCTTGCGGGCGAAGGCGAAGGAGAAGAGTTGGAGCACCCAGAAGTTGCCCGAGGTCAAGGACATGGCGAAGGCGATCGAGCGGCCAGAGCTGTATTGGGTCTTCAAGCTCTACAGCACGAAGGTTCACACTTCCCGCCTCGCGCTCGGCTCCGTGATGCGCACCGACGAGAAGGGACTGACCTGGCTCGGCACGCCGGGCAGCCTGCAGGACAGCATTCGGGTGGGGCGGGACTCGACGGAGGCGCTGATTATCTCGTTCTTTTCGATGGCCGACCTGCTCGGGTGGGAGCCGCAGAAGGAGGAGCTTCACCGCCTCGGCGTTGCCAGCCACCAGTTCTTCGATGAGCTGATGGACGCCGCAGGATTCGCCGCGACGCCACCGCCGCCTGCCGAACCGGAGACCTGAGCCTGCCAGGCTGGCGCCTGGACTTGGCCTGAGCGGCTCCGATCAAACAGCGTTGCTGGCTTGAAACCTGGAATGCTCGGCTGCCCGATCCCTGGGCAGCCGTGATGCCTCTCCCGGACCGCTTGGTAATGCCGGCGGCGCTCTGGCAGTCCGTGCGGAACCCATCCATAACACGCGCTCAGAACATCGGCCCGCGGGCTACTCGAGCCGCACCGAACGGCAACTCGGGCGCCGTGGACGTGAGGTCTCGGTCGAGGCCGCCGACCGCTCCCCCGGCGCCGGGTGCTCGGCAAGGGCACCTCCAGCGGAGTCTGGCATCGCGGTGAATGTCGACGCTGAGGTGGGCGTTCCATCCCGAAATGGTCACGATGGGCCATATCCACCCGGGGGTCACAAGCGCACCATGGGATGAGAACGGCCGTGTGGTTGCCATGTCCCAACCGTGCGCCCGTCCGCCTTGTGCGAGCACGCCAACAGTATCGAGAGGCGCAGTGACGTGACCACGGCCACTAAGCAGAAGGCGCCCCATCTGAAGGGCCAGGCGCTCGCCGCCGTGAAACACCGGGGCAGCCACCTCCAGATCATCGCCGCGGCCGGCTCCGGCAAAACCGAGGTGGTCTCCCAGCGGGTCGCCGATCTCCTCGCCGACGGCGTACCGGCCAGGGGGATCGTCGCCTTCACGTTCACGGAACGGGCCGCCGAGGAACTCAAGAACCGGATCGCGTTGCGGGTCGCCGAACGGGTCGGCGCCGAGGCGTTGGACCTGCTCGGCGGGCTGTTCGTCGGGACGATCCACGCCTACTGTTTCCGACTCCTCCAGACCCATGTTCCCCGGTACGAGACCTACGACGTCCTCGACGACCACCAGCTGACCGCCTTCCTGTCCCGAGAGGCCAAGCGGCTCGAGATCCGCCAGCTCGACCCGAACAACCGGCTGTTCGCCTCCATCGCCCGGTTCCTCCAGAGCGTCGACGTCATCGAAAACGAGCTGCTCGACCCCACGACGATGCCCGAGCCGTTCCGGACCATCGTCGCCGGCTACTTCGAGACGCTCGAGCGGTACCGGCTCCTCACCTACGGGCAGCAGATCGTCCGGGCCGTCACCGAGCTCGAACGGCCCGACGTGGCCGGCGCGGTTCACGCCAACCTGCGCCACCTGATCGTCGACGAATACCAGGACGTGAACCCGGCCCAGGAGCGACTCATCGAGCTGCTCTGCGGGCCGCAGGTCGAGCTGTGCGTCGTCGGGGACGACGACCAGGCCATCTACCAGTGGCGCGGGTCGGACGTGGCCAACATCGTCCACTTCGCCGACCGCTACCCGAACGTGGCGAGCTTCGAGATCACCGAGAACCGGCGCAGCCGGGCGGGCATCGTCGAAGCCGCCAACGCTTTTGCCCAGACCATCCCCGATCGGCTTCCCAAGAGGATGAGCCCAACCCGGCCGGGCCACGCCGGCGATCTCGTCGTCTGGGCGGCAGAAGACGAACTGGCCGAGGCCGGGCACATCGCCGCCCTTGTCCTCGACGCCAACGAGGCGGGCGTCTCCTACCGGGACATGGCCGTCCTCGTCCGCAGCCGGGCCGCCTATCCGAAGCTCATCCAACAGTTCGCCACCTTCGGGATCCCCGTCCAGCCCGGCGGACGCACCGGGCTGTTCGACCAGCCCGAGGCGCAGACGCTCGGACGTACCTTCTGCTGGCTGGCCGACATCGAATGGCGCGACCCCTACACCCAGGGCGCAGCCGTCACCGACAATGTCCTTCTCGACCGCTACCAGCATGTCTTCGAAATCGACAACAACGGCCGGAGGCGCCTCGCCAAGTTCCTGCGGGAATGGAAGCTCTACGTCCCGAAGGAGAACCGGACCGTCGACCTCGTCGGCGAGCTCTACGAGCTGCTCGACGAGCTGGCCGTGCGGGACTGGGACCTCAACGACCCGATCTTGTTGAACAGGACGGGCACCCTGGCGCGGTTCTCGGCGCTGCTGGTCGACTACGAGTCGGTCCGGCGGCGGGCCCGCACCGACGACAGCGTGGCCGGCGAGCAGGTCGGTGGACAGGATCGGGGTGCCTGGTACTACAAGAACCTGGCCATCCACATCGTCAACTACGCCCAGGGGGCGTACGAAGGTTTCGACGGCGAGCCGGGCCTGTCGCTGGACGCGGTCGACCTGACCACGGTCCACGGCGCCAAAGGCCTCGAGTGGCCGCTGGTGTTCGTTCCGTCGGTGACCGCGGGGCGGTTCCCGACACGGCGGACCGGGCAGGCGCAGGACTGGCTCGTGCCCCGGGACCGCTTCGACGCCGCCCGCTACGAAGGCAGCGACGCCGACGAGCGGCGCCTGTTCTACGTGGCTGTCACCCGGGCCCGCGACTGCGTCTCGATCTCCCGCCATGGCCGGGTCACGAAGCAGGCCGTCCGGCCCAGCCCCTACTGGACGGCTGTCGCCGCCGACCATGAGGTCGACGTCGACGACATCGTCCTCCCCCCGATCGGCGGGCGGGGCGATGGCGACGAGCCGATCGCCTGACCTACAGCGAACTGGCCGCCTACCTCGACTGCGCCATGGCCTACCGGCTGCGCAACCTCGTCGGGTTCCAGCCCCGCCTCGCCCCCGAGCTCGGCTACGGCAAAGCCGTCCACCACGTGCTGCGCGCCGTCGCCGAGGCCACCCGGGCGACTGGCACCGTCCCCGACGCCGCCGGACTGGACGACATCCTCGACAAGAGCTTCTTCCTGCCCGCCGCCAACAAGGCCGCCCACCGCGAACTGAAGCGGACCGCCCGGGAACTCATCGACACCTACGTCACCGACCACGCCGACGACCTGTACCGGGTGTGGGAAACCGAACGGCCCTTCGAACTGCACCTCCCCGGGATCACCGTCACCGGCCGGGCCGACGTCATCCTCGACCAGGAGGACGGCGTCCCCACCGCCCTGGCCATCGTCGACTACAAGACCCGCACCGCCGGCGATGTCACCCCCCACGCCCTCCAGCTCCAGGTGTACACCGACGCCGGACGCCGCGAACAGCTCGACGTGCGCGGCGCCTACGTCCAGGACCTCTCCGCCAAAGTCGTGGTGAACCGGCGGATCCCCATCGACGTCACCCCGGCCGCCGTCACCGCCGCCGAAGCCGTCGTCACCGGCGCCGCCGGGCAGCTCCGGGCCCGGGACTACACGCCCAACCCGGGAAAGACTCGCTGCCGGCGGTGCGAGGTGCGCACCATCTGCCCGGCGGCCACGAAGTAGCCGGTCCGATGCCAAAGAAGAAGCAGCGGGCAACGGGCACCGCCCAGGAGCTCCTTGAACGGCAGTTCGGGAGACCACTCGACCAAGTCCTGCGACACTACACGTCCGCCGGCTGGGTGTATCTCGGCCCATGCGGGGCACGCTGCCGTCAGTGTGCCGACCAGCTCCACATCGTCGCCGTCCTCAAATCTGACCCCGTCGGTCGCCGCCGGCTGCCCCGCGTCCTGTCGCCGAGCTCTTCCGTTCGGCTCGCGAAACGGTCCTTGGAAATTCAGTGGAACAGTTCCGGCTCTAGACGGAGAAGACCTTCATCACCTCGTCGCCGTAGTCATTGATCACCTTCACCGCGATCCGGCCGGTGTTGGGCCGGGGGAAGGGGCGGGACTCGACCCGGTAAAGGGAGGCCCAGGCGTCCTCGTCGATGTCGGCCTTCAGCGCCGACTTCAGTCGCTCGTAAGGGTCGTGGCCGCCGGTGAAGTAGCAGTGGCGGACGAAGAAGGACTCGCCGTTGTAGTTGGTATCGATCATCCACAGAGCGATCCGGTCGGTCGTGTCGCTGCGCATGTCGCCGGTCGTCGGGTCGTACACGTCGACCCCCCGGATCTTCACCACAAGGTGGCCACCGCCACGGGCGGAACGGAGCCCTTCATCCAGGGCACGCTCGTACTTGCCACGTCCATCGCGGGGCACGTCGCTAGGCAGCTCGACCGGGCTGATATCGATGTCAGGCTCGCCGAAGACGGTGAAGAGGTTGCCAGCGCCGGTCTTCTTTAGCTCCTCCCCCATCACCAGGTCGGCGTTCATGCGCACTAGCAAGACCGGGACCCTGCCGAGCCGTCGCTCGGCGGCGACGTTGGCGAATCCCTCGTCCGAGGCGTTGGCATTCTCGGTCGCACCTAAGGCGGTCGGGTCAAACGCGAAACCGAGGACACAGAGCAGGTCGATGTCCCGGGCGCGGATCGCCTCCCGGGCGGCGTCCTTAATGAATCCTGGCCCGACCGTGCCGTACTGGGGCCCGATGGATAGTCCGACCCGACCAGGGGTGCCATCGGGTGGATCGCTCCGAACACCGACCGCCTGGATGTGCGTGCCAGCGTACGCCTCGACCAACTCGAATTCGAGGCGCTCCTTACGCCGGCCATTCTGGATGCCGGCCTTCGTGAGGTTGGCAAGGATCGTCTGCTCAAAGTTTGCGGCAGTTGGGTCGAGAGCGGCCTCGCGCTCGGTCGTCGACTCGTTGGAAGTCGCGAAGGCGAGCGACCGGTGCGGGGAGAGACTTTCCACCGTGAACGGGCCGCTCACCCTGACCCGATTCGGGTCTGGATACGGCTTGTCGTAGAGCAGCTCGAATTCCGCGTGCCGACGGATGGTCATATCGATTTGTTTTTGGGTCATGCCTTCCCGGATCTCCGGGTTATCAGCTATCGCGCCCAAGGTGATCCGCTGGACTCGCGCGTAGACGAATCCATGGCGAATATCTCCCGTGGGTACTGTCGACGGAAGCGCGACCGCCGTGAGCTCCGCCTCCTTGGAGCGACCCTCGTTCGAGTCGGCAAGTAAATAATAGGGGAATCGTGCGCCCATCAGTCGCTGGCGGGCAAGTGCCAAAGCCACACGAGAGGTATCAATCGTGATCCACCGTCGGCCCCACTGTTCGGCCACATATGCGGTCGTGCCCGAACCGCAGGTCGAATCGAGGACCAGGTCACCTGGGTCCGTCGTCATCAAGACGCAGCGCTCCACGACCTTCTTCGATGTTTGGACGACGTAAATCTGATCCTCAGTGAAGCTTCCTGTCCCAGTATCCAGCCAAACGTTATCTAATGTGCTCATCGGGTTATCATCGTAAAGAAGGACACTGGCCAAAGATTTGCCTGAAGGTCGCACTCGTCCCAGAGCGGCTAGTCTGTCAAGCCCGCCTCCCGGACTGGGATCGTAGCTCCAATGGCGATTTGGCGAACATGGATAGGGTGTTTTCTTGAAGGTATACGGATGACTTCGCGCTTCCTGATACCCCATGGAAGTGAGCGGACCGAGGCGGCAAATCTTCCAACCCTCAGGAATTGAATCGGTTCCAGACATTTGGCCACCTGTCATGTTGCAGAGATCAGCCATGTCTGGGGAGATCAGCTTCGTGTATTGCTTAGCCCCACGATCCCCCGGCTTTTTCGGAATTCGCAACTCTCGGAACTTCATTTCTTTGAGATTGCGCGCATAAATTAATAGGTAGTCCACAATGCCCGGTATTGCGGTCGTGCTCTCTGAGCTAGTCTTGTAGAAAGCAATTGACCCTGCAAAGTTCGCGGCACCAAAGATCTCATCTAATAGGGCTCGAACAAGGTGCAAGTTGGTGTCGCTTATCTGCACCACTATTGAGCCACTCATTGTCAGAAGCTCGTGTGCCACGGAGAACCGGTCGCGCAAATACTCGAGATATGAATGAATACCTCGCTCCCAGTGATCCCGGAATGCGCGGATCTGCTCCACCTCGCGGGTCGCGTGGTCAAGCTTTCCGTCAACGACATCGCGGTTCGCTGTCGTTGGCTGCCAGTTCGACTTGAAACTGATTCCGTACGGCGGGTCGACATAGATCATCTGGACTTTGCCTCGCAGAGCTTCCCGCTCCACGAGCGACGCCATAACTTGAAGGGAATCCCCCAATATCATTCGGTTGGACCAGTTCGCCGAGTGGCGGTAGAAATCGACGAGGTCGAGGTCCGGCAGGCCGTCGAAGGTGTCGAAGAGCGTAAATTCCGGCTCATCGGCGGTAGTGCGTAGGTTCTCGACGAGGACGCGAGGGTCTATTTTTTCCTGGATGTATATGGGCGGCGCGTCGACTTCGAGGTCGGTTCGGTTCTGTTTGTCTTTGCCAAGCCAGACGAGTTGTGGGTCGAGTTCGGGGTCCCTGGGGTAGAGCAGTGTCTGGGGCTGCTCGATTTCTTCGGTGACGAATTCGTAAGCGTCGGCGGTGGGGAGGTTCGGCCGCTTGTCGCCGTGGACGGTCGCGTCCACCGGGATGGGCGCGGCGACGGTGGGCTTCTTACGAGGCGGCACGGTGAACCTCCGGCTGACCAGGATGCGTTGCGTCGGTGTACATGGCGGTGATGGCGGCGTCGAGCTCCTGAGCGGCTTTGGCCATGCCGTGGATCTCGAGGTAGGCCCAGCGGCCGTAGCCGCCGTGGTTGTCGACGGCGGGGCACCACTGGTCGCGGGCGGTGTCGGCTTTGGCCGCGGTCAGCAACGCCAGGGCGACATCCGCCTTCTTGCGGCCGCCGGAGACCTCGACGATGAGGGTCCGGTCGACGTCGTCGCCGGTCAGGCGCACGAGGAAGTCCGGTAGGTAGTCATGGGTGCGCCCCTCGTGGACGTACGGGATGGTGAAGCCCAAGTGGTCGTTCTTCACGTACGCAGCGACATTGGGGTGGGCTTCGAGCAGCCCCGCCACCTCTTCTTCCCACGTGTTGGTGCCTTGGGCCCCGTCGAGGGTGACGTGGCTGACGTGGGATTTCGTCGTTGGGATGACGGTCTTGCGGGTGGGAAAGTGGACGTCGTTGGTGGACCCTTCGGGGTCGAAGCGGCGCAGCATCGGCTGGAGGGACTCTTCCTGTTGGCCTTCGATGGCCATGATGGAGTGGTGGACGGCTTCGCCGGC
>Ga0070741_10021448_pt1 | contig 10046 bp, 7 predicted proteins | sample Coa_R1_4_FD_66440 | JGI IMG/M metagenome (GOLD analysis project Ga0070741, IMG submission 66440) | Surface soil microbial communities from Centralia Pennsylvania, which are recovering from an underground coalmine fire - Coalmine... | ecosystem: Environmental > Terrestrial > Soil > Unclassified ...
GAGAAGCCTCGGAGAGCCTGGTGGCGGCGGAGGCGGCAGTCAGTGCGGCCCGCCAGGAGCGGCAGGCGCGTGAGGGCACGGCCAGCCTCAGGCAGCGCCAGGCCCTGAGCGCTGGCGCCCTGGCGGCGCTCTTGCTTGGGGCCGCGCTGGGCGCGGCGGCCCTGGGCCAGAGCGCGCTCGCCCTGGTGCTGGCCGCGCTAGGCGGCGTTGGGCTGGTCGCGGCGGCAGCGCTCGGGATCAAGGCGGCGGGCGCGCGAGCCGCCGTGGCCGCGGCCCGCGAAGCCGAAACACGAGCGCAAGCCGCGCAGGCCGCGGCCCAGGGACAGGCCGACCTCGCCGCGCGGGTAGCGCTCGAGCGGACTCTGGGCGAGGCGAACGCGCGGGAAGACCTCGCCCGCGAGGAGGTCGCGCGGCGGCGCGCCGCCCTGCGGGAGAGCCTGGCCGCGCTCGACGTGCCGCTGCCCACCGACCTCAAGGTCGCAGCGGTCGCCGCGGTGCTCCCGGCGGTGGCCGAAGACCCGGCGCGAGCCGAGGCGCTGGCCGCGCGGCGCGACGCCCTGCTGGCCGAGCTGGGCGCGCTGCGCAACCGGCAGGCGGCGCTGGAGCGCTCGCTGGGCCTGGCCGGGACCTCCCTGGATCGCGCCGCCTGCGAGGCCGAGGCGGCCGCCCTGCGCCGCGACCTGGCCGTCCGCTCGCGCGCGGTCACGGTCGTGCGCACGGCCCGCGAACGGCTCGTCCAGCGCGTGCTCCCGAACACCGTGCGCCACATGCAGCTCCTGCTGCCGCTGCTCACCGCCGGCCGCTACCGCGATGCCACGATCACCGACGACTACCGCATCCGCGTCTGGGACGAGCGCGCCGGCCGCTACGTGGCCAAGCACCTCTTCTCGGGGGGTACGCGCGACCAGTTCTCCCTGGCGCTGCGGCTGGCCTTCGCCCTGGCTACGCTGCCCGAGGAGCGCGGCGTGCGCCCGGCCTTCCTGTTTCTCGACGAGCCGCTGAGCGCCTTCGACGCGCCGCGGGCGCGGGCCCTGGTCGAGCTGCTCACCACGGGCTACGTAGCCGCCCACTTCGCCCAGATCTTCGTCATCTCGCACGGCGGGCCGTTCGATCGGCAGGCCTTCCCCTACGTGCTGCGCCTGTCGCACGGGCGCGTGGTGGAGAGCAACCTGCCGGCTGCCCCCGACGCCGCGCCCGCCGCGCCAGCGCTCGAGTCGGCGCTGTAGCAGATCTCGCCAGGTACCGGTCTCGCTCATCGGCGCGGGCCTTACGGTACGCAGAGCTCGTTGCCTTCTGGGTCCGCCGGCACTCCCGCGCTGAGCGCCGACGACCAGTGGGTGCCAGCCGGCCGGTCGTGCACATCAAACCCCGGGAGCGCACGGCGGCCTAGCTACCGCCTGCCCGCGGGCCAGATCACTGCTTGACAACAACGCCGAGGAGGCGCATGCTGAGCGTGATATCCCGAGTCGCTTGCACGCCCTCATCCGTAGCCGGATGAATGGCCTGAGCCACGCTTCTTTGGGGAGCGCCCGGCTGCCACTGCCGGAGAGAGTGCATATGACCGAGCAGGCCGATCACCAACCAGACTCCATTACAGCGACTCAGGTTCGCGACTTCGCCAGAGCTCGGTTCTACAATTACACGCTTCGCCAGCTTGTTCCACGCTATATTGAGCTCAGAGAGGCCGAGCGGCGCGATCTACCCCGTGACACCCAGAACACTTTGGCTACTAATCTCCGGGAATGTATTGCGGATGCGAGCGCTTACGCAGCCATAGGGCAGATTCCCGATTCGAATTCTGTACTATCCAAGTTGCTCCAACATATTCTAGAGCAATCAAATCAAGGGAAGTCGAGCACACCTTATCTACCCAAGCACAGCGAGCACGTCGAGGCGCTCTTGAATGACATTAACAGGGGTATCATCGCTCTGACTTCAGAACTTGATGCGCGTGAGTTAGATAGATACCGGGAGCTGTTGCTGCAAGACATTCGGACATTCGAGTTTCTCAGCAACCTAATGGACTAGCTCGGGCGAACGATGGAGCGCGCCAGAGTTAACGGCGTCGAGCTGGAATACGAGCTCAAGGGCTCGGGGGAGCCAGTACTGCTCATCCATGGCAGCCATATCTGCCGTTCCTTTCTGGTCTTGTTCGCGCAGCCCGTGCTGACGGAACGGTACACGCTCATCCGGTATCACCGCCGGGGATTCCTGGGCAGCTCGCCAGCGACGGGGGCGGTGAGCGTGAAAGACCAGGCCGCCGACGCCCGGGCGCTGCTAGAGCACCTGCAGATGCCTCGAGCGCACGTCGTCGGCCACTCCTATGGCGCTTCGATTGCGTTGCAGCTCTCGGTCGATGCCCCCACGCACGTGCATTCGCTAGTCCTGTTAGAAGCGGCCCTGACCTCAGTTCCGCACTGGAAAGCAGTGCGTGAGCTGAACCTCGTGACCACCGAGCGCTATCGGCGGGGCGACTGGGAAGCCGCCGTGGATCCGTTCCTCGGCAGTCCTACCGATCGAGCTGTCATCGCTCGAAACGTGCCCGGCGGCGTGGAGCAGGCTCTCCGCGACCTGGACACCTACTTCAGGATCGAAGTACCCGCCCACGAAGCCTGGCACTTCACGGCCGTGGAGGCGCAGCAAATCAAGCAGCCTGTGCTCTGGGTCCAGGGGAGCGAGAGCGACGTGCTCTACCAGGAGTGCCGTGACCAGGTCAAGCAGTGGATATCCCAGATGGAGACGGTGGTCCTTCACGGTGCCAGCCACCTGCTGCACATCCAGCAGCCGGCTGGCGCGGCAGCCTTGCTGCGCGAGTTCTTCGCCGCCCACCCCATGACGTCCCCGACGCGGCCGCACGCCACTCGGCACTGGCGGACCGAGCGCTACAACGCGGCCACGGACCTCCTGGACCGCAATCTCGAGCAGGGGCGCTCGGACAGGGTGGCCATCCGGACGGACGAAGGTGAGTGGACCTACGCCGCGGTGGCCGCCAGCGCTAATCGTGCCGGGAACGCCTTGCGCGAGCTGGGGCTCGACATCGAGAACCGGGTCCTGATGGCGGTTCTGGACTCGCCCGAGTTCGCAGCGACCTTCTTCGGCGCGATCAAGCTGGGTGCTGTGCCCGTCCCGGTCAACACCAACCTGGCTGACGAGGAGTATGCTTACCTTCTCGAGGACAGTCGGGCGAAGATCGCCGTCGTGAGCGAACCCGTCGCGGACGCTTTCCGGCGGGCTCGGCGCCAGAGCAGCTATCCTCGGCACCTGGTCGTCATCGGGGAGGCTGGTCCGGGGGAGCTGAGCTTCGCGGAGATCACGCGAGCGGCCGAGAAGGACCTCTCACCGGCGAACACGACCCGGGACGACAGTTGCTTCTGGCTCTACAGCTCAGGCTCCACGGGGCAACTCAGGGGGGTGGTCCATCTCCAGCACGCCATGCGCTCCTGTTTCGAGGCCTACGCGAAACCCGTGCTCGGTATGGACGAGTCAGACGTCACGTTCTCCGTCTCGAAGCTGTATTTCGCCTACGGTCTCGGCAACAGCCTGTATTTCCCGTTCGCGGCGGGCGCAACGAGCCTGCTGGTCGCCGAACCAGCCCTGCCGCGGCTGATCTTCGACCTCGTTCGACGCTTCCGCCCCACCATCTACTTCGGCGTGCCCAGTAGCTATGCCAACGTGCTGGCCGCCAGCGAGTCCTCCTGGAAGGGAGCTGATTTCAGCTCGGTCCGGATCTGCGTCTCGGCCAGCGAGCGACTGCCGGCGTCGGTTCTGAGGCGCTGGAAGGAGAGGACAAGCCTCGACATCCTGGACGGGATTGGATCCACCGAGTCCTGCCACATCTTCATCTCGAACCGCGTCGGCGAGGTCCGTCCGGACTGCAGCGGCACTGTGGTCGAGGGCTACCAGGCCAGGATCGTCGACGAGGAACAACGGGTCCTGCCCGCAGGCCAGGCTGGCTTGCTCATGGTGAAGGGAGACTCGATCTGCGCGTCCTACTGGCGGCGCCCCGGACTGACGAAGCAGACGCTCCTTGGGGAGTGGCTCAACACGGGCGACATCTACCTGCAGGACAGCTCCGGTCATTTCTACTGCCAGGGACGAGCCGACGACATGCTCAAGGTGGGAGGCATCTGGGTCAGCCCCGAGGAGGTCGAGGGCGTTCTCGCCGAGGATGAGAGCGTGGTCGAGTGTGCCGTGGTGGGCGTGCTGGACCACGACGATCTCGTCAAGCCCGAGGCCTTCGTCGTTCTTGCCAACCAGATGGGTGGGCAGGAGCTCGAGGACAGGCTGCGGCAGCGTGTCCGACAGCGCCTCGGTGGGAACAAGACGCCCCGAGCATTCCACTTCGTCGCCTCGCTGCCCCGGACGGGAGCCGGTACGATTCATCGCTCCGAGCTCCGAAAGCTGGCGCAGCAAAGCTGATAGAAGGGCCGGTGTGGTCCGGGGACATGCTCCCGTGGCCCGTCGGTTGCTACACTAGTGTCGTCATGACGATTCTGGAGTTTGCCCCGCCGGCTTTCGTCGAGCTGGGATCCTTTCGGATGGCCTACCGTGAGTGGGGGAGTCCTACCGCCGCCCAAGTCGTCGTGCTGATCCACGGGATTACGGGCTCATCCCTGAGCTGGGTCCGAGCTGCGCCGGCCCTGGCGGAGCGGTACCGGGTCATCGCGGTGGACCTCAAGGGCCATGGCGATTCCGACCGCGCGGACACAGGCTATCGCTTCTCCGACCAGGCTCGGGAGGTGGCGGTCCTCTGCCACTCGCTGGGCCTGCAGCGGCCTTCGGTCATCGGTCACTCCTGGGGCGGTGCGGTCGCGATGCACCTCGCCATGTCCACCGAGCTGGTCGATAGACTCGTGCTGGAAGATCCCGCGCTGGGGCTGCGAAGCGCGGGGCCGCGGGAGCTGCTGAGAGTGAGGGAGAGCTGCGCGAGCTCCGTCGGTCTGACTCGAGAAGAAGCCGCACGGCACACGCGCGAGAGCCTGGCGCATGGCTGGACGGAGCTGGACGTGGCCGGCAAGATCGACGCCATGATCAAGGGCAGCCCCGCGGCGGTGCGCGCTGTCTTCGTCGAGAACGACCCCTGGGATCTGCACCACCTGATTCACCAGTTGCGCTGTCCCACGTTGCTGCTGCGCGCGCCTATGGAGCACGGGGGCATCGTGGATCAGGAAGCAGTTGAGCTCGCCGAGGCCAACCCCCAGGTGCGGGTGGTTACCATCGCCCGGGCCGATCACGACATGCATCGTACGCAGTACGACGCCTTCATGGCCGAAGTCAAGTCGTTTCTCGCGGGAGCCCCGCAGACGGCCGACGCCAGGGGGTTGGAGCTCGGAACCCAGTCGGATTCGACGTAGACGCCGTAGCTCCGATTGCCGCTCGCTCCGGCCCAGACTATGCGCCTGGGCCGGGGCTGCGCTATGCTACGGGCAAGCAGCCGGGCCACCACTTACGGCCTGGAGGCTGTGCGGAGAGGCGATGGGCGCACGCACGTCTCGGAAAGCTGGGCAGCTCGCACTGCCCTTCGACGCGGCCCCCACCGCTTCTGCTGACGGCAGCGCTCCAGCCTCGACTCCGTCCCTCCCCCGACCGGTAGGAGATGCCGGCAGGCCCACCCCGGCCTCCCCGCCACCGTCCCCCGCCGACGAGCTGAGCGTCGGCGAAGCCCGCCTCCTCCTGGACGTGCGGGTCAACGGGCGGCTGCAGCGGACCTACCGCTGGCGAATCCAGGGCGATCGCCTGATCGTCGAGCGGCCGGCGCGGGTCAGCGACCGCGACGTGCAGGTGACGCTGGAGACCATCCGCGAGCGCGCCGCGGCCTACCTGCGGCGCACCACGGTCGATGCCGATCAGGCGCTGATGGAGCGGGCGCGACGCCTGATGCGCCGCTACTTCCCGGAACGGCCGGTCCTGCGCTCGGTGAGCTGGAGCGCCCGCCAGCAGCAGCGTCACGGTAGCTGCACGAGCGGGGCCGGCGTGATCCGCATCTCGGACCGCCTCAAGCAGTACCCCGATTGGGTGCTCGACTACGTGCTGGTCCACGAGATCGCGCACCTGCTGCACCCGAATCACTCCGACGCCTTCTGGGACGCCGTGAGCCGCTATCCGCTGGCCGAGCGGGCGCGCGGGTTCCTGATCGCCTGTGATCTGGGGCTCGCCGCGGACGGCGCCGAGGAGTATTAGGGAACCCGTGCGGCCCCACGGGGACGGCGTGTACAATTCCTCGCGAGATGATCATCAACATCGACCCGAACCTCATCACGATCGGCCCGTTCGTCTTGAGCTGGCACGGGCTGTTCAGCGCTGTGGGCCTCGGCGCCGGCATCTGGATCGCCCTGCACCTGTTGCGGGGCGGCCCGGTCTCCGAGGACGACGTGATGACCACGGCATTCTGGGGCACCGTGGGCGGGCTGATCGGCGCACGGCTGTTCCACGTCGTCGACCAGTGGCAGTACTACAGCCAGAACCCGACGCAGATCCTGCTCATCAACGAGGGCGGCATCGCCATCTTCGGCGCGATCGTCGGGGGGACGGTCGGCGGGCTGATCTACGCCCTGGTGCGCCGCCTGCCCGTCGGGCTACTGCTCGACGCGGCCGGCGTCGGGCTGATCCTCGGCCAGGCTATCGGCCGCATCGGCGACGTCATCAACGGCGAGCACCACGGCATGCGCTTACCCGAGGGCACGCCCTGGGCGGTGACCTACGTCAATCCCAACACGCTCGGCGAGCGCGGCGTGCCCAACCACCTGGCCGTGGGCTACGAGCTGGTCTGGGACCTGCTGGTCTACGGCCTGCTGCTGGGCCTGTGGGGGCGCCTGCCCCGCGCCGGCATGCTGTTCTGGATCTACCTGCTCCTGTACTCGGTGGGACGGTTCTTCATTACGTTCTTCCGTCAGGACACCATCGCGGCCTTTGGGCTCACCCAGGCGCAGCTCGTGGCGGTGGGCACCGCGGCGGTCGCGATCTGGGCGCTGGTCTACCTGCTGACGCGTCCCGCGCCCCGACCGGTCGAGCCGCCAGCCGCCAGCGATGCGAGCGACGCAGAGTCCCCGGTTACCACTGACATGGCGCCCGAGCGGCGCTAGCCTACGGCGCGCTACGCCGTGGACGCGGCGGCCGGCGAGCAGAGGACCAGGGTTGTGCCGTCGGGATCCTGAACGGCGAACTGGCGAGTGCCCCAGGTGGTCGTGGCGGGGCCCCACAGCGGCTGCACCCCGACCGACAGCAGTCGCGCGTACTCGCGGTCGGCGTCGGCCGTCACGAGCATGATCGTCGGCGGCGCCCCGGCCGAGCCCTCGGTGCCGTTGCCGCTCTCGTACACTTCGATCTGGCCGCGACCCGTGTCGAAGATAGCGCCAGGACTCGTGGGGTGGTCCCAGCGCTCGGCCAGCCGCAGCCCCAGCGCGTCGCGGTAGAACCGAACCGCTCCCTCGACGTCGCGCACGGGTACCACGACCCGTACCTGCCAGACGTCCATCAACTCTCGTCGCCTCGCCGCTCGCCAGATGCTTGCACGATAGCAAGGGGCCGCGGCCAAAGCAAGCGGCACATCCTGGCCGCGGCACGAAGCATCCCAGCTCGACGCAGCAGCGTCCGGATGGCTAGCTGGAGCCGGGGTCCTGGGGACGGATGATGCGGTAGTGGCGCTCCGAGAACAACTGCCGCCGCTCCTCGGCCTGCGCGCGGCGGACCAGCTCGCGCTCCCAGGCCCCGAGCTGCTCGCGGCACGCCGCCAGGTCGTCGCCCAGCACGTTCCCGCTCTTGCGCTGCACGGTCTCCTCGACCAGCGCCCAGACGGGCGTACCGAAGAACTCCTTGGTCGGGTTGCGCACGCGGGCATAGGCGAAGCTGCGCTCGGCGCCGCGGTCGACCGGCGGCCGTTGCTGCCGGGCGAGCGCGGATTCGACCACAAGCTGCGCCATCTCGCCGTCCAGGTACGCGAACAGCCGCAGCCGGCTGAACAGCAGCTCCGGCCGCCGCAGGAACACGTCCGACATCTGGCGGCGGAAGCGCACCACGAAGTCCTGGACGATCTCGGCGCTCGCCACGACCCACGCCCGCGATGGGTGCTCTGGCAGACGGCGTGCGTCGATCAGCAGCATGCGATCGAGGAGCGGGAAGATGAAGGCGAAGATCTCCGCGGCCTCCAGCCGCTGGCGCTGGGCTTGGGCCTCCTCCTCGGCATCCTCCATCAGTCTACGCCTCCCGTTCCGGGCCAGCGTGACGGCCCGCTTCAGCCTTCATTGTTGCACCTTCTCCGAGTTGCGCGCTACCCCGACCGCCGGGTGCTCGCCCTCTGCGCGAGTGGCACCCTTTCTGCGTTTAGTGTTCCACCGAGAGCACTTCTGGCAGTCGACTGCCACAAACCCAGTCTCGGGAGCCCGGCCATGCAGGCGATCGTTCCGCCTCCGTCACCGGATCACTCGAACCGAGGTGCTGCCGGCGAACAGCGGCCGGTCCCGGCGAACCTGGCGCTGGTGCCCCGGGCACCGGACCGCGCGCCGCCCGCCGCCGCACCGGCCGAGATCAGGCCGACCGAGACCGGCGGGGCGCGCACCTGGCTGGACGTGACGGCTAGCGACGACAGCGCCACGCTGCACTCGCGGCTGGAGCGCGCCACGGACGGGCGCATCGGCCTGGCGCTGGCGCCCGACGCTCGCGTGCTGCGGCGCCCGCTCGACTACCGGATTCTCCATCGACTGGCCGAAGAGCTTGGCCTCGACGTCGCCATCGCCACGGCCGACGTCCAGCGGCGCCGGCTGGCGCGCGAGTTCGGCTTCGTCGTGGTCGCGCCGAAGGAGGCGCCCCGCCGGCCGCGCTGGCGAGTCTCGCGGTTCACGGCCCTGAGCGCGCTCGCCACGCTGGCCGTCGTCGTCGCGGGCGTCCTGGGACTGCCGCGCACGTCGATCAAGCTCACGCCCACCGTCGCGCCGCTCAGCCGTGAGGCGATCGTGGCCGTGGACCTGCGCCCCGGGGCAGTTGGCCGCGAGCTGGGGCAGGTCGCCGGCAAGCCGCTGACGGCAACCTTCGACGTCGAGGAGACGCGGGCCGCCACCGGGCGCCAGAGCGTGGGCCACACGCCGGCAAAGGGCTACGTTACGCTCTACGACAGTCGCCCCTACGTGCCGCCACCTCCGCCGCCCCCGCCGCCTACGCCCCCGCCGACCGAGGGCAGCACGGCGCCGAGCGCGAATCCGCTAGCGGCGCTGCTCGCTCGTAGCAGCCAGGCGCCTGCGTTGTCGCTCTCGCCGCCCGCCGCCGCGCCGACGCAGCCTGCGGCCCCGCCCGCGCCGCCACCGCCGCCGCCCGAGCGGGTAATCCCGGCCGGGGCGGCCGTGGTCGCCAACGACGGCCAGCGCTTCTTCACCCAGTCGGAAGCGCGCCTCGCGCCGAGCGGCTACGCGACGGTGGCCATCACCGCCGAGTTCCCCGGCAGCGCGGGCAACCTGCCGGCCGGCGCGGTCGACCATCTGGAAGACCCCAAGTACGGCGACGTGCGCGTCGAGAACCGCCTGCCGATCTGGGGCGGCTCGGACCGCAACGTTTCGATCGTCTCCACGGACGACCGCGAGACGCTCCACCAGGCGCTGGTCGAGCGCGCCCAGGTCGAGGCGCCATCCCGCCTGGCGAGCCTGGCCGGCGACGACTACATCCTGCTGCCCGAGACGATCACGACCGGGCTGGACGAGCGCTACGACTTCGCCGCCGGCCAGGAGGCCGGACAGGTCTCGGCCAGCGCGACGGTCCGCGCCCAGGCGATCGCGCTGCCGAAGCACGCCGTGGCCGAGGCGGCAGACCGCCAGTGGCACGAGCAGCTACCCGGCGGCCTGATGGGCGTGGGCAAGACCCGCCTGGCGGGCGAGCCCACGGTCAAGGAGCAAAGCGAGCAGCACCTCGTCGTCGGCTTCCCCGTCGAAGGCCAGGTCACCCCGACCCTCGATGGCGCGGCGCTGGCGGCCGAGCTCCGCGGCCAGCCGCTCTCCGTCATGCAGAGTCGCCTGGCCAGCCTGCCGGGCCTGCGCACGCCGCCCCAGGTCGACGTCTGGCCG
>Ga0070741_10021449_pt1 | contig 10045 bp, 7 predicted proteins | sample Coa_R1_4_FD_66440 | JGI IMG/M metagenome (GOLD analysis project Ga0070741, IMG submission 66440) | Surface soil microbial communities from Centralia Pennsylvania, which are recovering from an underground coalmine fire - Coalmine... | ecosystem: Environmental > Terrestrial > Soil > Unclassified ...
TAGCTTAACGCGGTTACCGGAACCACAAAGCTGACCTGCTCGAACGAGAGCAGCAGGAGCAGGGAAAAGAAGGCAAGTGTCATCATGGAGACGCCGATCCAGATCCACTTCACGCGCAGCGCACGCCAGATCAGCCTGGCCGCCGCGCCCGCCCGGAAGCGCTCCAGCTCTCCGGTTTCTCGCATGGCGCGGCCCAGGCAAAGCTCGCCTCCGGTGCCGACCACGATGATCAACACAAATAGGACGAATTCCAGCATCAGCCGGCAGTCTCGGTGGTGCGAGGGGGAGTGTTGCGGATGAAGGCAACGCCGAAGCAGATCACCGCGATGCCGGCCCAGCGCAGCGGGGAAACCGATTCGTGCAGGATGAAGTAGCCGAGTACGGCGACCACTCCGTACCCAAGCGCTGCCGCGGGCTGCACAAAGCTGTAATCGGCAAGCGACAGCGCCAGCATGTAGGCCACGATGAAGGTGATCAGGGAGGCGATTCCGACCCAGATCGTCGGCGACCCAAAGACCCGCAGGAAAGCGGGCACCAGGGCCGAAGGAGGCCAAAGCGGAATCTGCCCAGCCTGGCGCATACCTTTAGCAATCAGCAAATTGCCGACCGGCCCCGCTATCACCATGATGGCAATGAGAACGTAGGTTTTCAGATGCTGGTGAGGAGGGGCGCTCTCGACGTGCGGCACTCGATCATCGTACACGATGCATACCTTTTGACGTGCTTAGCCGGACAGTCAACATAGGTGCCGTTCACGCGCCGGCGCCGATTTGCCAGCTATGAATCTCTCCGCAATACAGGTGCAGTTGTTGACAAGCCAAGCGGTCTGACTAGCTCGTTTCCGAGCCGATTCTAAGCTGCTGTGTGATAGTTTAGTTACAACGGTTTCTTGGAACCCAGGCCTTAAAGATCGTGTGCGGAATAGCCGGATTCACACATAAGGATGGATTGCCGCGTCCAGAGAGGATTGCGGCCGCCACCGCTACCCTGGTGCACCGTGGACCGGACCAGCAGGGCACGTGGGAGTGCGCCACCTGCTCGCTGGGCGCTACTCGGTTGAAAATCCTCGACTTGGAATCCGGCGACCAGCCGATTCTATCTCCCGACGGTGACAGCGTCATCGTCTTCAACGGCGAGATCTACAACCATTTGGAGCTCCGCCAAGAGCTGGAGAAGTCCGGCCACTCCTTCCAATCCCATTGCGATACGGAAACTGTACTGCACGCCTTCCTCGAGTGGGATACCGGCTGTTTCGAAAAACTGCGAGGCATGTTTGCCATCGCCATCTGGACTAGCTCCACCCGGCGGCTGGTGCTGGCCCGAGACCGCATTGGCATCAAGCCGTTGTACATCGCGCGGCGCGGCGAAGAGCTTTACTTCGGCTCCGAGCTGAAGGCCATCCTCAGCCATAGCGAGATTGAACGTCAGATCAGCCTGCCCGCGCTCGATTGTTATCTTGCACTGAACTATATCCCCGCGCCCTGGACAATGATGGAAGGTATCCAGAAGCTGACGCCGGGAACATGGCTGGAATGGCGCAACGGCGCAACGCACACCGGGACGTACTGGCAACTCCCCGAACCTCATGCCGAGTCGTGCAGTTTGGAATCGGCATGCGAGGAGTTGGACGGGCTGCTGCAGCAGTCGGTACGCGAGCACCTGATCTCCGACGTTCCTCTGAGCGTATGGCTTAGCGGCGGGCTGGATTCGTCCACCATCCTGCACTACGCCTCGCAGGCGTCTTCTTCGAAGATCAAGACCTTCTCGATCTCCTTCCGCGGGCGCAGCTTTGACGAGAGCGATTACATCCGCAGCATGGTGCGGGAGTACGGCACAGAACATGAAGAGCTGGACCTGAATCCGGAGCAGGACCTGGAGGGTGCGATCCAAGAGTTCGCATACTACTCGGACGAGCCCAGCGCCGACGCCGGCGCACTGCCGCTATGGTTCCTGGCCAAGCTGAGCCGCGAAAAAACCGAAGTCGCGCTGAGCGGCGAAGGCGCTGATGAGCTATTTGGCGGATATTTGACCTATCGCGCGAGCCGCATAGCAGCCAATGTGCGCCGCTTGCCGGCCCCGGTACTTCGCTTCGGCCAGCAGATGATGAAGCTCTGGCCGGTTTCCGACGACAAGATTGGCTTGGAATACAAGATCAAGCGGCTGCTGGCGGGCAGCCTGATGCCGGCCGACCGCAGCCACGTCTTTTGGAACGGCACCTTCTCCGACTCAGAGAAACGCCGGCTTGTGCCCGACGCACTGCCCGGCGCGCTGAACGAGGTCCTCGGCGACCTTCGCGCGCAGCTGAACCGCAACGGCAACGCTGCCGACCTGAATGCCTACCTATGGTTCGACCAGAAGTACTACCTGACAGACGACATTCTGGTGAAGTCAGACCGGATCAGCATGGCGCATTCGCTGGAGGTGCGGCCGCCGTTCCTCGACCATCGCATCATCGAGTTCGCGAATCGCCTGCCGGGTTCGCTGAAGATCCGGGGCTCACGGCAGAAATTGGTGCTCCAGCACCTGATGAAGGACAAACTGCCGCAAGCGGTGCTGCGGCGCCCGAAAATTGGTTTCGATATCCCGGCACATGACTGGCTGCGGGGGCCGCTGCGCTCCCTGCTGATCGACACTCTGCGCTCTGGGACCGCGGAATACCCCGACATCTTCTGCGGGGATGTGATTGAAGGCCACCTGCAAGATCATTTGGAAAGGCGAGTCAATATTGGCTATCACCTATGGGGATTGATGGTTCTATTGTTGTGGATGAAAAAGTGGAAAGTGCGGGCGCCGAAGCCCGCTTCAGCCACGCAATGGTCATCCACTCCCGCAATTGGCGCATATATCTAGCGCTGCTGCTGATCGCCGCTTCGGTCTACCTGGTCGGGATCATCTCTCCACCTTCGCTTTCCGACGACGTCGATTCGGTCCAGGCGCAGATTGCGCACAATATGCTGACTAGCGGCGACTATGTCACCGCCCGGCTCGACGGCATCGCCTACCTGGAAAAACCGCCGCTGGTCTATTGGTTGATGGCGGGCTCATTCAAGATCTTTGGCGTGCGGGACTGGGCGGCGCGCCTGCCCATCGCGCTCTTCTGCGTCGCCTTGCCGTTGCTGACGGCCGCTGTCGGTATATGGGCGTTTGGAAAGAAGATCGGCTTTTACGCCGGGCTGGTCATGGCGACCTGCATTGGGCTGTTCCTGTTTACCCGCGTCGTCATTCCGGATGTCATTCTCACATTCACCATCACGCTGGCAATGTGGGCGCTGCTGCGCGTGACCGACGATGACGAACCACATCCCGCCTTGTGGGCGTTCATCCTCGCCGCAAGCACGGGTACGGGCCTGTTGCTGAAGAGCCTCATCGCGGTTGTGTTCCCTGTCGCTGCGGGTCTGATTTATCTCTTTCTGACGAAGCAGCTGTTTCTGAGGAAGACCTGGAAGCGTATCCGTCCGTTTAGCGGGCTCGCCGTCATTCTGCTGATTGCCGTGCCGTGGCACGTGCTGGCTACCCTGCGCAACCCGCCGTATTGGTCATGGTCGATGCACAGCGGCCCGGGCGAATATCACGGCTTCCTGTGGTTCTTCGTTATCAACGAGCAGCTACTGCGCTTCCTGAACCTGCGTTATCCGCGCGATTACAACACCGTCCCGGTTGTCTGGTTTTGGCTGTTTCACCTGGTCTGGCTGTTTCCGTGGAGCGTGTACTTCCCTGCCATCGCCAAGCTCTCGTTCCGGCCGGCCGACCGCGCCGGACGCGCGCGTCTGCTGGCGTTGTGCTGGATCGGTGTAGTGCTGGTGTTCTTCACCTTTTCCACCACGCAGGAGTACTACTCGATGCCAATTTACCCGGCAATGGCCCTGCTGCTGGGCTGTGCCATGGCATCTGAGGGCAAGTGGATTCGGCGAGGTACGGCGGTCCTGACCGCTATTGCCGGTTGCGCAGCGGCTGTGATCATCGCAATTCTCGTCATTGATCGCAATGTGCCGACCCCGGGAGACATCTTCAACGCGCTCACCTCGCATCCGTCCGCTTACACTCTCTCGCTCGGACATATGGAGGACCTGACGATACGCTCGTTCGCATACCTGCGGACACCTTTGTTGCTGGCAGCCATCGCCTGCGTGATCGGCGCTATCGGGACCTTCCGCGCCGGAGCCAAGAGAGCGTTCCTATGCACCACTGTGATGATGCTGTTGTTCTTCCAGGCGGCGCGCATTGCAATGGTCACTTTCGATCCCTACTTCTCGTCGCGTCCTCTGGCCGAAGCTATCCTGCGTTCGCCCGAGGGCAAGCTGATCGTCGACAAGCACTACTACGCGTATTCCTCGGTGTTCTTCTACACCAATCGTACGGCGCTGCTGCTGAAGGGCCGCATCCTGAACCTGTCCTACGGGTCCTATGCCCCGGACGCGCCAAACGTCTTCATCGACGACGCGCAACTAAAGGAACTTTGGGCCACGCCTGAGCGATACTACTTGGTGGCGGGCCACGCAGCCCTGCCGCGACTGGAAGGTGTGGTGGGTAGCGAGAAGCTGAATGTGGTCGCGGAGAGTGGCGGCAAGTACCTCTTCACCAACCTGCCTCTGCCAAACTCAACTCTGCTTCCGGAAGCGCTCCAGACAGGGCTTGCAGCGCCGCCGCAGGCATCGGAGGAGCAGCAGTTGCCGGCCGCAGCAGCACGACCCGCTGCCTTTCGGCAGTACCAAACTGACTTCTACTCGCGCGAGAGCCGGTTGACAAAACCTGCAATCGCGCCGCAAACCCGGTATATTCGTTTAGGTAGTGGATTCGAGCCGCTAAATGGAGCCGATTTTCTCCCCTTGCGCCAGGATCGCGCCATGTGGAGGGAAGCAGCGGCTCGCGGAGTGGCCGTGTCGCGCCTGCCGTGCCGGAGTTTGAAGCGTGGCAGCAGCGTTCCAGAAGCCTCGCTACACTGTACAAGCCCTGAGGAGGATGCATGAGAATTGCAGTGCTGGGAGGGGATGGTTACTGCGGATGGGCAACCGCACTATACCTGTCCAACAAGGGCCACCACGTGGCCATTCTGGACAACTTCGTCCGCCGGCAGTGGGATTTCGATCTCGGCGTTCAGACCCTGACGCCGATTCGCTCCCTGCATGAGCGCCTGAAGGTATGGAAGGACCTGACCGGCAAGACGATCGAGGTCTTTGTCGGCGACATGACGGATTATGCTTTCCTGTCATCGTTCATCCGGGACTTCGAGCCCGACACAGTAATTCATTTCGCCGAGCAGCGGTCGGCGCCCTATTCCATGATCGACCGCGAGCATGCCACTTTCACTCAGGTCAACAATTTGGTCGGCACGCTCAACCTGCTGTTCGCGATCCGCGAGTTCGACTCCGATTGCCACCTGGTAAAACTCGGTACCATGGGCGAATATGGCACGCCCAACATTGATATCGAAGAAGGCTACATCCGGATTGAGCACAACGGCCGTTCTGACAACCTTCCTTTCCCCAAGCAGCCGGGCTCGTTCTATCACCTCTCCAAGGTGCATGACAGCCACAACATTCATTTCTGCTGCAAGGCCTGGGGACTGCGCGCCACCGACCTCAATCAGGGCGTTGTCTACGGCACGATGACGGACGAGACCGCTCTCGACGAAGCGCTCATCAACCGCTTCGATTACGATGAGATCTTTGGCACAGCCCTCAACCGCTTCTGCATTGAAGCAGCAGCCGGTCATCCCATCACCGTTTACGGCAAGGGCGGCCAGACACGCGGCTTCCTCGACATTCGCGATACCATCCGCTGCGTCGAAATTGCCTGTATGAATCCCGCCGATGCGGGAGAGTTCCGCGTCTACAACCAGTTCACCGAACAGTTCTCAGTGCTGGAGCTGGCGCAGATGGTGCAGGCCGCGGCCAAGAAACTCGGCCTTAAAGTGGACATCGACCATCTGCCCGATCCGCGGGTTGAAGCCGAGACGCATTACTACAACGCGAAGCACTCCAAGCTCATCGATCTCGGCCTCCAGCCACACCTCCTGTCGGACTCGCTGCTGGACTCCATGATCGGTATTGCGCTCAAGTACAGCGACCGCATCGACACCTCCGTTTTCCTGCCGCATGTGAACTGGCGAAACGCCAGCAACAGCCGCAACGGCAATGGTAATGGCCGCTTGCGCACGCCCACTGCAGCGTCGTTGATCTCCTCGGGCGTGTAACCGCTCCCGGCCAGAGACAATTCATGGGGAAATGAAACGCGGACTTCGGTCCGCGTTTTATGTTTGACCCTGTAGCAGGGGTAGGGCTGTCCATCCTGAGCGGAGCGATCGCGCAACTTTTGTGCCAACCGCGCTGTTTGCGGTTGGCACGACAGTTGCCGATCGCGGAGTCGAAGGACCCCTATTTACCCAAGGCCGCTTAATCTAACTGTTCGCGCAGCCGAGCCCGCGAAGTCTGAGGGTGGACCTCCGAATCCGCCAGCCGGGCGCACCACTCCAATGTCTATGCCCACCCAAGCCGAAAAAGCTCAGCTCTTCCGTTCGCTCCATCACCGCGACCACGCCTTCATCATCCCGAATCCGTGGGACATCGGGAGCGCCATGATCCTGGTCCATCTTGGTTTCGAGGCCCTGGCCACTACCAGCATGGGTTTCGCCTTCTCCGCCGGCAAGCGCGACAATACCGTGGGCCGCGAAGCCGTCATCGAGCACATCGCAATGATCGCGGCGGCGACGGACCTCCCGGTCAGCGCCGACCTGGAAAACGGATTCGGCGACGATCCGGAGACGGCGGCGGAAACCATCCGGCTGGCCGCCGCCGCGGGCGTGGTGGGCGGGTCCATCGAGGATGCGACAGAGCATGAGGACAATCCAATATACGACCTGGAGCTCGCAGCCGACAGGGTTCGCGCAGCGGCGGAAGCGGCGCGTTCGCTACCCTTCACCCTGACCGCGCGCGCCGAAAACTACCTTCACGGCCGGCTCAACCTGAGCGACACCATTGCCCGCTTGCAGCTTTATCAGGAGGCCGGGGCGGACGTGCTCTACGCGCCTGGGCTGACGAGCAAAGAAGATATTGCCGCCGTGGTCAGTTCGGTCGATCGGCCGGTAAACGTGGTGATGGGCTTGCGTGGCGTTCAACTCAGCCTGGCTGAACTCTCGGCCATGGGGGTGAAACGCGTGAGCGTGGGCAGCGCACTTGCCAGGACCGCCCTGGGCGCTTTCCTGCGGGCTGCACGCGAGATGCGCGAGCACGGCACGTTTGACTTTGCGAAAAACGCCGCCAGCCCGCGGGAGATCAACGAGATGTTGGCTTAATCAGCAGCGGCGGCGACGGCGGGCCGTGCTCGCGTCTCTCGCGGACGGTGGTCGAAGCGGATCGCCGACGACAGCTCCTGCGATGGCTTCTCGATCACCTGATACATCAACCACGCCGCCCACATCGAGGCGGCGACCCCAATCACATCCAGCAGCCCGAGGTAGCTGCCGGCATACGGCAGCCAATGCGAGAGGCAGCCAATCACGCTCACTCCAATCGGCAAATGCAGCAGATAGAGCGAGTAGCTCACGTCACCTACCCGGTCGGCAGCACGGCTTTGCAGGCTGGAGAACGCGATCAGCAGGCCGGTAGGTACAGCGACCAGCGGTACCAGCCATCCTGACAGCCGAAGCATGGCATAGGTCATCACCACCATCAGTCCAAGCATCTCGCGCGCATCGATGATGCGCGAACGGTATTGGAAAACGAAAACTCCGATCAAAAACACCGGCAGGTAATGGAAGACCAGCCGGTCCCAATACACCGTGTAATACGCCAGCATCAAGGCTACAGTGACCGCGAAGCGTGCCGGCTTGCAGGCGGTCGCCAGCAGGGGAAACAGCACGCCGATCAGCAGATACCACTGCAGCTCTATCGCCAGGGTCCAGTAAACAACGTTCACCCATGGAACGTGGGCCAGATCGTTCAGGTAAGCCAGGTGGAGCAGCAGGTCACGGGCGGTTACGGTGATTTTCGAAATATGAAACACCGGCGCCAGCACAAGGTTTGTGGCCAGAATGCTGATCGCTATCGACGCAACATAGGGCGGATACAGGCGAATGTTCCGCTTGATCAGAAAACGCGGATAGTCGCGGAGGACATAGTCCGAGCGATAGAGGCTCCAGGGAATGATAAATCCCGAGATGACGAAGAAGATGTCGACCCCCAGGTAGCCGTATTTGCCCGACATGCCGAGGTACTTGCCCTGGCCCGCGACGAAGTGGCCCCAAGCTACCGCCAGCGCGGCCATGCCGCGAAGGGCGTTGACTACGCCTATGCGCTTTTTGGAATCCGATATCGCCACGTTTCAGCTATGTTAACCGCAGGGAGCCATGGTCCGTCTAACAGATGTCACAAGCGCTTGTGACGGGCCCTTCTGCCAGACGGCGCCAACGTGAGTTGTTCCAGGCGTCGCCGCCGGATCGGGACGCAAGCGCCCACATCCAATACAATTGTCTCAGAGCAAATGTTTATGAAGTGCCGTAAATTCCGCCAGCGTGCGTTGGGTTCTCTTGTATTTCTGGTCGTCCTCTGCGTAGCTCTGCCCGCTCTCGCCGACGACCGCGGGGAAGGGCCTCTCGACCCTTCGCAGCCGCAGGGCATCAGCGTCAACGACATTATCCAGAGGTTCGCTGCCAAAGAGCTGCAATTCAAGCAGGCTCGGGAACAATATACGTACACCCAGGATGTCAAAGTACAAACGCTGGAGGACGGCGGCTCAGTCGACGGCGAGTATCACCAGGTGACCGATATCTTGTTCGATGACCAGGGACGCCGTATTGAGCAGGTGGTCTTTGCCCCGCAGTCCTCGCTCCAGCGGGTAACCATGACGCAGTCTGATTACGACGACATTCGCAATCGCCTGCCATTCGTCCTCACCACGGATGATCTCGGCAAATACCAGGTGATGTACGTCGGCAAGCAGAAGGAAGATGAACTTGGCACTTATGTTTTCGATGTCGCTCCAAAACAGATCGAGAAGGGCGAGCGATATTTTCAAGGCCGCATCTGGGTGGATGATCACGATTTTCAGATCGTGAAGACTTACGGCGAGACGGTGCCGCAGGTACACAATGCGAAGCATCCGGACAAGGAGAACCTCTCTCCCAAGTTCACGACCTGGCGCGAGCAGATCGACGGGAAATACTGGTTTCCTACCTATACCCGCGCAGACGGTACGCTGCACTTCGCGCAGGAAGACGTGCACATGCGCTACATCGTCAAGTACACCAATTACAAGCGCTACGGATCGAAGTCGAAGATTACCTATGATGGACAGGAAGTTTCTAAGGGCGACGATCCACAGCAGCCGAATGGGGGAAGCACGCCGCCGAAGCAGTAAGCGGCCGTCATTCGCTTTTCGCTTTTCGCCGTTCGCCGGAAAGAAAAATCACTGAAAGCGGGCCCGAGCCTGTAGACGCTTCGCTAGGCCAACGAAGCCTCTGTTCTGGCGAAAAGCCAATGGCGAACAGCGCTTCTCACGCCACTCGCGCGGCTGAGCGCTCCGCTGCGTGCTGAATAAACCGCTTCATCACGTTTGCCCACATCACTTTCTTCCGCTCAGCACTCTCTTTGACTACCCTGCCCTGCGCGAACATCTGCAGCAGGACTTTCATTTTCAATGTGTCCAGCAGCGGCTCCTCTTGCGGCGTCACACCATAGGCGGCCACAAACGCGTCCTGGACCTGAGAGGTGATGTTACGGTTGCAGAAAGGATACTTCTCCAGCACCTCGACCGCCGCCAGAAACATGGCAGCATCCATGAGCGAATGTCCCTGCTCGCATAGTTCTGCGAACTCGCAAAAACCGATTCCCTCTTCCGAGACGAGAACGTTCAGCGGAATGAAATCGTTCAGGATAGCCGAGGACCGCAGTACCTTCTTCTGACGCGAGAGCGCACTCCGTGCTTTGCCGAGGATGACTTCGGTTGACTCCGGAGGGAGGCCATCCTTCTGCGCCCGCGCGCACAATTTCTCCATGTCGGCCAGGACGCTTGCGCCGTCGAGCGGCATGGCCATCGACGCCGAAGCCTT
>Ga0070741_10021450_pt1 | contig 10044 bp, 8 predicted proteins | sample Coa_R1_4_FD_66440 | JGI IMG/M metagenome (GOLD analysis project Ga0070741, IMG submission 66440) | Surface soil microbial communities from Centralia Pennsylvania, which are recovering from an underground coalmine fire - Coalmine... | ecosystem: Environmental > Terrestrial > Soil > Unclassified ...
CAGTTCGCCGTCCCGGTGCCGAACTGCGCCGGCGTCAACCACATCGACTTCGCGATCGACGGCCGGTACCTGATCGCCACCTGCGAGTTCCAGGGCAGCGTCGTGAAGGTCGACCTGGTCGACCGCACCGTCGTCGGGTACCTGCGACTGTCCGGCGGCGGGATGCCGCAGGACGTGCGCGTCTCGCCGGACGGCCAGATCTTCTACGTCGCCGACATGCTGGCCGGCGGTGTGCACCTGGTCGACGGCGCCCACCTCGCCGAGGTCGGCTTCATCCCCACCGGGGTGGGCGCGCACGGCCTCTATCCCAGCCGGGACGGCACGAAGCTCTACGTCGCGAACCGCGGCTCCCGCATGATCCACGGGCGCCCCCGGGGGCCGGGCGGCGTCTCGGTCATCGGCTTCGCCACCCGGCGGGTCGAGGCCACCTGGCCCGTTCCCGGCGGCGGCAGCCCCGACATGGGCAACGTGAGCGCCGACGGTCGCACGCTCTGGCTGAGCGGCCGGTACGACGACGTGGTCTATGCGTTCGATACCCGGACCGGCGAGGTGGCCTCGATCCCCGTCGGCAGGGAGCCCCACGGGCTGACCGTCTGGCCGCAGCCCGGCCGTTACTCGCTCGGGCACACCGGCAACATGCGCTGAGCCATCCGTCGTGCCCGCCCCGGGCGGGCCGGAGTGTCCGGCCGCGGCGGGCACGGACCTCCCCGGGCGCGCCGCCGGAGCCGCGCACCACCGATTCCCGCGCGCACGCCAAGATGGTACCGTCGTCCCGCGGAGATCGTCCGGATCGATCTCCGCGATGCGGCGCACGCCCCGATCCAGGAGGGCCCCGATGGCTGCGATCCGACGTATCCTGCATGCGACCGATTACTCGCCCGCGTCCCGTCCCGCCCTCCGCACGGCGATCGACCTCGCGAAGGCGCTCCGCGGCGAGCTGGTCGTCGTCCACGTGCTCTCGCCCGTGGTCGTCCCGGTCCTCGCCGGGGAGGTGTACCTCCCGCCGGCCACGTACGACGAGCTCGAGCGGAGCGCGCGAGCGGCCGCCCAGCGGCACCTCGACCGCGTGGCCCAGCAGGCCAAGCAGGCCGGCGCCCGGGTCTCCAAGCGGCTGATCGAGGGGGCGCCGGTCGCCGACCGGATCGTCCGGGCGGCCCGGGCCCTCCGCGCGGACCTGATCGTCATGGGCACCCACGGCCGCACGGGCGTCACGCGGGTCGTGCTCGGGAGCGTGGCGACGCGCGTGGTCGCCACCGCCTCGTGCCCCGTCCTCACCGCTCGAGCGCGATCCGGGAGGGCTTGAGCGCGACGACCCGGCGTCGCCCGTGGCATCCCTCGCGCGCGATCCGATCGTCACCCTGCTTCTTTCGGCGCGCCGCGGCGGCCGCGACGCCGCGGCGGAGCGCTGAGCCGTGAGGGTGCTCGAGCCCGCCGGACCCGGTGACGGCGCGGCGGGTCTCCCGGCGTTCTTCCGGCCCGGCAGCGTCGCGGTCATCGGCGCGGCACGTGACCCCTCGAAGGTGGGCGGGAGCGTGCTGGCGAACCTGCTCGCCGGCGGATTCCAGGGCCGCATCGTGCCCGTCAATCCGCGCGCGACCACGGTCCAGGGACTCCCCGCCGTGCCCTCCCTCCTGGCCGTGGACGGCTCCGTCGATCTCGCGGTGATCGCCGTCCCGGCTCCGGCCGTGCTGCCGGCGCTGCAGGACTGCGTCACGCGAGGCGTGGGCGGCGCGATCGTCATCTCGGCCGGGTTCCGGGAGTCGGACGCCGACGGGCGGGCGCGCGAGGAGGCGCTCCGGAGCTGGGTGCGCGGGCAGCCGATCCGCGTTCTCGGACCGAACTGCCTCGGGTGGATCCGCCCGTCGAGCCGCCTGAACGCGACCTTCGCGCCGGGAATGCCGCTGCCCGGTGGGATCGCGTTCGTCTCCCACTCCGGCGCCCTGGCAACGGCGATCCTCGACTGGGCCCGTGACCGGCGGCTCGGATTCTCGCTCTTCGCCAGTCTCGGGAACCAGGCCGACCTCACCGAGAGCGACGTCCTGGCCGCCCTGGGCCACGATCCCGAGACGCGTGTCGTGGCGGCGTACGTCGAGGGCGTGGCGGACGGTCGGCGCTTCTTCGAGACGCTGCGGGCGATGGCGGCGCGCACGCCCGTCGTCGTCATGAAGGCCGGGCGCTCCGCGGAAGGGGCGCGGGCGGTTGCCTCCCACACCGGGGCCCTGGCCGGCTCCGATGCGGCGTTCGACGCAGCGGTGCGGCAGGCGGGCGCCGTGCGCGTCGGAACCGTGGAGGGGCTGTTCGACCTGGCGCGGTGCCTCGCCTCGCAGCCGATGCCGCGCGGCCGCAGGCTCCTCGTCGTCACCAATGGCGGCGGGCTCGGGATCGTCGCGACGGACGCCGCCCGCGCCGCCGGGCTCGAGGTGGGGCCGCTGGAGGAGACGGTCCAGGCGCGCGTCCGCGGGAGTCTCCCGCTGGCCGCGAGCGTCGTGAACCCAATCGACCTCGTCGGCGACGCGGACGCCGGCCGCTACGCACGGACGCTCCAGGCGGTGGGCGCCGAGGGCGGCGCCGACGCGGTCCTGGTGATCGCGACCGCGCAGGCCGCGACGGACGCCGCCGGGATCGCGCGAGCCGTCGTCGGTGCCACCCGGGAGTGGCCCATCCCCGTGGTCGCGAGCTTCGTGGGCGGCGCGCGGATCGCGCCCGGGACCCGCGCCCTCGAGGAGGGCGGCGTCCCCTGCTATCCGTTCCCGGAGCCGGCGGTGGCCGCCCTGGCGGGCATGGCGCTGCTGGGCGAGCGGCGCCGCGCCGGGGAGGCGGCGCGGGCCGCCGGCGGGCCCCGGATCGCGGAGCGGCTCCTGCAGCTCGTGCCCGGCTCCCCGGCGCCCCCGTCGGCCCCGCCAGCCGCGGCCGGGCCGGCGCGCGCCACGCTGTCGGCCGCGGGGGCCAGCCACGTGGGCCTGGCGGAGCTGGCGCCGCTCCTGGCCGCATACGACGTCTCGGTCCTCCTCCCCGCGCTGGCGGAGACCCCCGAGGAGGCCGCCGCGATCGCCGAACGGCTCGGCGGCCCCGTCGCGCTCAAGATCGCGTCGGCCGAGATCAGCCACAAGACGGAGATCGGCGGCGTGGCGCTCGACCTGGCCTCTCCGGCGGCGGTGGCGACCGCGGCGCGGACCATCATGGCGAGCGTCCGTCGGCACCGTCCCGACGCCCGGATCCAGGGTCTCCTCGTGCAGGCGATGGCGCCCCGGGGCAAGGAGCTGCTGCTCGGCTCGGTCCGGGACCCCCAGTTCGGGCCGGTCGTGGTGGTCGGACTGGGCGGGATCTACGTCGAGGTGCTGCGGGACACCGCGACGCGGCTGGCGCCACTGTCCGCGTCGGAGGCGGAGCGCATGCTCGACGAGCTCCGGATGGCGCCGCTCCTCCACGGGGTGCGCGGGGAGCCCCCCGTCGACCGGCGGGCGCTGGTCGCCACGATCGTCCGCTTCGGCGACCTGGTGGCGCAGCACCCGGAGCTGGCAGAGCTCGAGCTGAACCCGCTCATCGCCACCCCGACCGGCGTCGTCGCGGTGGACGCGCGGGCGACGCTGTCCATGCCGGGCGACGTGCCCCCGCACCCGCCTGCGACCCGGCCGCCCCGCGGGGCCACCGCGGCGGAATCGCCCGAGACGGGCCGATGAGACCCGCCGCGTGGCCTGTGCGGATCTTCCTCGAGCGCCGCGTCTCCCCGACGGCCAGCGACGTCTGGACCGACCCGCGAGGCCGATCGCGGGCCCCGGCGCCGCCGGAGCTGCCGAGTTGATGGACGAGCTTCGGCGAGGACCGCCGCTCGCCCTCAGCGCGGCTTGCGGCAGAGCACCTGGATGGGATGCGTCCGGCCTTCCTCGATGTTCCGGGCCGAGTTCCGCGTCTTCTCCAGCAGCGACTCCCCGAGGACGACGTGCAGCCCGAGGAGCGGCAGCGTACCGCTGTCGGCCTTCTGGATCACGCCCCGGTACGCCGCGACGTACTCCGGCCCCGTGTCCTCGACGACGATGTCGCGAAAGCCCGTGCGCTCCAGGATCGCCCGCGTCTCGGCCGGAGTGACCAGGTACGCACCCGAGCCGTCCACCGACCACGGCACGGGGTGGTGCGGGTGGCCCCTGACGCCCAGTCCGTGCTCGGTGAGGCCGAAGCGGCCACCCGGCTTCAGCACCCGGTACGCCTCCGCGAAGAACCGCGGCCGGTCGGCGACGTTCATCGTGACGTGCTGCGTGTACGCCGCGTCGAACTCCCCGTCCGGGTACGGCAGCTGCAGGGCGTCACCCTGCTGGATCCTCACCTGGCCGATCATCCGAACAAGCGCGGTGAGTTTGTTCGCCGCGTCGACGAACGGCCCCGTGATGTCGATGCCGCTCACGGCGCACCCGAAGCGCGCCGCGATGTAGCGGGCGGGACCGCCCAGCCCGCACCCGATGTCGAGGACGCGCTGGCCCGGCTCGATCCCGAGGCGGTCGGCGAGCTTCGCCGTCGCCGGGAGTCCGCCCGCGTGCACGTGATCGACCGGTGCCAGGTCCTCGATCGTCACGCTGTCCAATCGCTTCCCCGCCCTGGTCAGGGCCGCGGCGATCCGGTCGTAGACGTCCCCGGTGGCCCAGTGGTCGGCGATCGCTCGTCCGTTCGTCATCTCGCCTCTCCCTGCTCTCGCGTCGTGGCGCTGCCCCTCATGATGGAGCAAGCCCGTGGCCGGACGTTGTGGCATCCATCACCGCGCGGCCACGCCGGCCGGGACCGCACGACCTCGCCGGCCGGCGTGGGACGAGCAGGGCCGAACGCCGGTCCCCTGGTCGCCAGGGCAGCTCGGTGGCGGGCCCCGGCTCCGGCCGGTCCGGCTCCCACGCGGTCGCGGAATGTCCCGGCGATCCCGCCACGGAGCTGACAGATCGCCCCGGCGCGGGCCACCAGCCCGGCCCGGCCACCCCGTGCCTGACCGCGAGCGCCTCATCGCTCCGGGCCAGGTTCCGGGTCCAGGGGGTTGGGGGCCGCCCAGCTGCCCCGTGGTACGCGCGTGAGCATGACGGACCAGGAGCAGCACGGATGACTGCGCGCCCCCGCATTGTACCTGGAGCGGTCAGGCCGGTGCCGCCGGGGAGCGGACGCCGTGACGTGAGCGAGCGCCTTGGCCCGCATGTTACGTGGAGCGGTCAGGCCGGTGCCGGGCCGTCCATATCCCCGACCGCCACGGACCCAGTCGCCGGGTGCCCGAGGCGTCCTCCGTCCGCGACGGGCGGGCACCTCTGCGGGGCGGGAGCTTGCGAATTCACCCGCCGCGGTCCGGGATCCCCGTAAGATGTCGGTGTGACGGCCATCAGGGTTGCTCGTTTCGTCGCCGGGTGGTCGCACGTGCCGGTGGACCGGGTCCGCGTGCGCCTGGTGCCGCTTCGAGGCGGTCTCGAGGCGACCATCATGCGCGCGGACGTCCGCCTATCCGACGTGGACGGGACCGGCCGGACATTCTCGCTGGTCGTCAAGGAACTCCGGGGTGTGAGACAGCGGGAGTCGCGGGTCTATCGCGACGTGCTCCCCGGGCAGGCGGACGCGCCTGCACCCCGGCTGCTCGCGCAGGAGAGCGATGGCGGCCGCTCCTACCTGTACCTGGAGTACGTGCGCCCGTGGCGCCGCTGGCCATGGCGCGACACCGCGCTCGCCGGCCTGGTGATCCGGGAGCTCGTGCGGGTGCACACGCGATGCCCGGTGTCCGTGTGCCCGCGCGGATGGGATTACGAGGCCGAGCTGCGTCGGTCGGCGTGAGCCACGGTCGGGGCCGTCGCCGGATTCACCGCGGGGTCGGCGGCGCAACGCGCGATCTGGCCGCGCGGCACCGGGGAGCTCCGGCGGGTCGCCGACGCGCTGCCCGGCATCCGACGGTACCTGCACCGGGCCGGCACCGGGGTGATTCACGGCGACGTGCATCCCGGCAACGTGCTGGTGCGGTCGGACCGGCATGGCATGCGCAGCGTGCTGCTGGACTGGAGCCGCTGCCGGATCGGCTCACCCCTGGAGGATGTCGCCTCGTGGTTGCAGTCCCTGGGCTGCTGGGAACCGGCGGTGCGGCAGCGACACGACACGCTGCTCCGTGCCTACCTCGCCCATCGCCTCTGTCCCGCACTCACCCCGGATCGCCGGACCGGGTACTGGCTCGCGGCCGCGTGCAATGGTCTGGCGGGAGCGATCCGATACCACTCCACCGTCCTGCCTCGGCGAAGGCACTGCGTGGCTGGCATCGCGTGATCCGGCAGGCGGCCGCGTGTCTCCCCGCAGTGCGGCGCGATCCACCGCCCCTTGCACCATCGCCGGCGGATCGTCCGGGATGCCGCCGGGGTGCGGCCGGCCCGGACACGAGAGCGCCCGCCGCCTGCCCTCTGTCCGCCGCCACGATCGCGGCCGGTGCATGAACCCCGGGGCCTTCGCGACTCGTCACCGGTGGCGTCCCGGCCCGCGCGTCGCCCCCTTCCTCCCGCTGACGATTCCCGTCGCCGCGTGGGCCGCGACGCCGGATCATCCGGCCCGGACGGGCTCGGTCCTCTTCGGGCTCGCGCTGCTGATCGTCGGCGCCAAGGTCGGCGGGCTCATCGCCGAGCGCTGGAGCCAGCCGTCGGTGCTGGGCGAGCTCCTGGTGGGGATTGCCGCCGGGAACCTGCTCCCCCTGGCCTTCGGCGAACGTGGAATCGCCTTCGTGCGAGGGGACCCCACGCTGCACGTCCTCGCGGAGCTCGGGGTGTTGCTGCTGCTCTTCGACGTCGGGCTCGAGGCCGACCTCCGGGCGCTGGTCCGCGTGGGGCCCTCCGCCGGTCTGGTGGCCGCCATCGGCGTGATCGCGCCGTTCGCGCTCGGCTGGGGGATCGCCCGCTGGCTCCTGCCGGAGGGTCCCGCGCTCGCCCATGTCTTCGTCGGCGCGACGCTGACGGCCACCAGCGTCGGGATCACCGCCCGGGTCCTGAAGGACCTCGGCGGGCTCCAGAGCCGCGAGGGGCAAGTGATCCTCGCCGCCGCGGTCCTGGACGACATCCTCGGCCTGGTGGTGCTGGCCGTCATCACCGGCCTGGTGACCGCCGCGTCCTCCGGCGGGCCCGGCCTCTCGGCGTTCGCCGTGGCGGCGATCGTCCTGAAGGCCGTCCTCTTTCTGGGTATCACGGTCGGCCTGGCGCCTCGCGTGTCTGGACCCATCGTCCGGCTCGCCGGGCGCACGGGCCACCACGGGACTCTGCTCGTGCTGGGCGTGGCGCTCTGCTTCACGCTCGCGTTCGCCGCGGAGCGCATCGGTCTGGCGGGCATCGTCGGCGCCTTCGCGGCCGGATTGCTCCTGGATCCGTACGGAGAGGGCGTGCGCACGCGCGACGAGTCGACGACGCTGTCGGAGCTCCTGCATCCGCTCTCGAGCGTCTTCGTCCCCCTGTTCTTCGTGCTGATGGGCATCCAGGTTGACGTGGGGACGCTGTTGACGCCCGCGAGCCTCGGCTTCGGCCTCGGCCTGGTCATCGTGGGCGTCCTCGGCAAACTCGCGTCGGCCGCCGGCGTGGTCGGACGGGGGATCAACCGCCTCGCCGTCGCCGTCGGGATGGTCCCGCGCGGCGAGGTGGGCCTCATCTTCGCGGGAATCGGGGCGACGCTCACCCTCGAGGATCGGCCGCTGCTCTCGGATGCCGCCTTCTCCGCGCTGGTCCTGATGGTGGTCGTCACGACGTTGCTCGCGCCGATCGGGCTCCGCTGGACGCTTCGCCCCGGCTCCCCTGGACGAGGGACCGGACGCGCGCACCCTGCCGCCGGCTGAGGGACTCGCCCACCTCCCCGGAGGCCGCCGGGGCCGGACGGGGCGTCCGACGTCGGGGCGTCGCCGCCCGAGCGGTCCGACTGGCGGTCTTTCTTGGGGAGCCCTGGAGGCTCCCCCGCACCGGTGTCCCTGATCGCGTTCCACGCCGCGCGCCCGTGCCCGGACGGCCCATGTTGACGCCGGCTCGGACCCGCCGTATACGGGAACGACATGCTGCAGCTCGCCGCCCTGGTCGGGGCGCTCCTGTTCGCCGTGTCTGCCGGGGCCGAGACCTACTCCGCCCGCGTGGTCGCCGTCATGGAGGGCGACACCGTCAGGGTGCTTCACGGCGCCCGGCAGGTGGTCGTCCGGCTCCGCTGGATCGACGCGCCCGAGGAGGGACAGGCCTTCGGTCGCGAGGCCAAGCAGGCGCTGGTCGAGCTCACGGCTCGACAGATCGTTCTGGTGCGCGATTACGGTCGGGATCGGAGCGGCCGACGCCTGGCCGAGCTCATCCTGCCGGATGGCCGGAACGTCAATCGCGAGCTGGTCCGGGCCGGATGGGCGTGGTGGTTTCGCAAGTACTCGAAAGACCGCGCGCTCGGAACCCTGGAGGCCGAGGCGCGAGCGTCCCGACGCGGCCTGTGGGCCGACCCGCATCCGATCGCACCGTGGGAGTGGCGGGCCGCCAAGGGTCGACCATGACCTTGGCCGGCCACGGGCGTCACGGGGCTGCCCGGAGGCGCCGGTCGCGCGCGACAACGCGTGGCCCGGCATCAGGAGGTCCGCTTGCCTTCCCGCCGGGAGCCGCGTGGCAGTCGCCCGTGAGAGCACGGACGAACGATTCGCGAGCGCCCCGGCGCCTTCCCGGTCCGCCCAGGGTGGCCGGGACGAGCAGGTTCGATCCGAGGTAGACCTCGAGGTCGTCGAGGCCCCCGGGACGCCTGTCACACCGCCTTCGCCGCGACGAGCCCCGAGGAGGAGCAGCGGTTCCCCACCCGCTACCCCAGCGGGCGGTCCGGGGACCAGCCGAGCCTGGCTATCGGGCAGGCGACGCGCGAGGCGCGCCGGATGGCCGACATCGTGTTCCGTCCGGCCGGAACGGCGACCGGGGTGGCGGATGCTCCGCGCCTGTGAATCCCCGTGGGCGCGCCATCCCCGGCGCCGCGAGCGTCAGAGGTCCTTCAGCCGGTCCGTGACCTCCTGGAGCCGCCGCTCGTCGTCGCCACCAGCGCCCTCCGACGCCTGGGTGGATCGGGCGAGGTCCGCGCACTTCTGATTGGCCGCCGCCATCCACTGATCGATCTGCTCGATCCACAGCCGGACCCGGGCTTCCTCGCTCGTGAAGATCAGCATCCGCTGCTTCACCGTGATCCGACTCGGGTGACACGGTTCCTTCCACTCCGCGGGCGCCTCGAACATCCGTCGCCACGCCGGTGACGGCGTCGCGTTGAGCGTGACGCTCAGGTCGTACTCCGCGCCTCGCACCGCGATCGGCACGGGAGGACCGGTCCGCACGATCTCGTTCATGTCAGTTGTCACCCCTTACGGGACCCGCAGCGCCACGACCCGCTCGCGCGCCTGGTCTCTGCCGCGGGCCTGGCCGGGCGCGCGGGTCGGCCCGGGCCTCGCCCGGCATGAGCCGAATCACCCCGAGGGCGGGACCGCGTCCCGCGTGCCGGGTAGGCTTCTCACGGGGCTCCCAATGCGCTGCCCGTCACCGCCTCTCCATCGACCTCCAGGAACACGAGCGCGCGCGGCCATGCTGCATGGCTGATCCAGACCGCCGATGCGACAGATCCTGTGCGGGCATCCACGCCCTGCCAGACCCCGCCGGCCGGCTGCCGATCGCGCCGGCTGGTCGTCGTCTCTCGCTTGCATTCGGTGAAGCCCTCGTTCGCAAGCACCGTCACGACGTCCTCGGGCATTCCGATCCAGCCGCGCTCGCGTTCGATCCACGTGACGCGGCAGTGTTCGCGGAGGGCCTTGAACCCCATCATCGCTCGCATGATGCTCCTGTTCTGCGTGAAGCAGACACCCTCCGACGTCATGGCGGGATTCCCGAGAGCCGGAGATCCCGCTCGAGCAGGCGGGAGCTGGTCCCAGGACGACCCCAGCTCCCGCATCGGCGCGGCCGGCCCTAGCTGGTCGGCAGCAGCAGCGCCGCGCAGGCCTCGGCCACCTTGCGATCGGGCTCCCGCTCCCCGGGCATCGTCGCCCAGCCCTGGGTGCTGACGTACTCCGCCTGCTGCCAG
>Ga0070741_10021451_pt1 | contig 10044 bp, 6 predicted proteins | sample Coa_R1_4_FD_66440 | JGI IMG/M metagenome (GOLD analysis project Ga0070741, IMG submission 66440) | Surface soil microbial communities from Centralia Pennsylvania, which are recovering from an underground coalmine fire - Coalmine... | ecosystem: Environmental > Terrestrial > Soil > Unclassified ...
TCGTTTCACTGGTTTCCTTTCGACGACGCGTGTGACTTCCCCATCGAGACCAATGCCAACCATCAGAAGAAAATAGCGATCATTTACTTTTCCCAGGTCGACGTGTCGTATGCAACCATTGAGCAGCACTTCGCGTGCTCCGGCATTGTCCAGTGGAATGCCAACCTCGCGTGCCCACACATTGACTGTTCCACTTGGCAGTACTCCCAGCGCGGTTTCGCTTCCCGCAAGTTCCTGAATGACTTCGTTGATCGTGCCATCCCCTCCAACGGCAACAACAACGTTTGCCTGCTGCTCTACTGCTGCTCGTGCTATTTCCTGTGCTTCTCCTGGAAGCTGTGTCAACTTGAGTTCGACCCGCCAGCCATGCTGACGTAAAAACTCAATGGTTTCCGCTATCTGGTGCGCGTGATGGATGTAACTCCCCGATGCTGGATTGGCAATAAGAATTGCTGTCACCTCTTGCCCGGTTAGTGCGGTCGTGCTTTCGAGTGTGCTCTCTTGCATACTGTTCTCTCGGCAATAGCTCTACTATTCGTTACAATGCTATATAAAAACAATGTAACGCTCTTCACAAGATGCAACCAGGGTCAACTACAGTAGATAAAGAAGATGTGGTACCATCTACTTCTGTTACGTGGAACAGCCCTTCCTGGTTGTACGGCTTATGTTGAGCTAGGGTTCGTTCAATCACCCACAAGCGGTGATTGAATGAGGCTTCTAATCCACACGGGGCACACGAGCAAGGATTTCTGCCACCACCTCATAGTTGATGGTGCCCAGGCGTTCGGCTACCTGCTCGGCTGTCATAGTAGCCTCGCCCTGGCGTCCGATCAAGACCACTTCATCGCCTGTGCGCGTCTGCGGAATATGTGTCACGTCAACCATGCACTGATCCATACAAACGCGACCAAGGATAGGAGCTTCTTGCCCGTGAATGAGGACCGAACCCCAATTTTTGGGCGCACGCCTGAAACCATCGGCGTAGCCGACCGGCAGGACCGCTATGAGAGTTGGCCGTTCTGTTACATAGGTACAGCCATAGCTAATACACTCGCCTGTTGGCACCCATTTCACCTGTGCTACCTGCGTTTTGAATGAGAGTGCGGGACGAAAGTTTTCCGGCAAGCGTACATCTGGCGAGGGGTCCAGACCATAAATTGCGATGCCTGGCCTTACCATATCAAAGTGGGCCTCTGGTAAGCTGAGTGTGGCCGCACTATTGGCTGCATGGACCAATGGTGGACGTAATCCCTGTTCTTCTAAAACATGTAATATATGTTGAAAGCGCCCAAGTTGTATGCGAGCATGAGTTTGATCGCTACTATCTGCTTGCGCGAAATGGGTATAGAGGCCCTCAAGCTCAAGTCCTGGCAGTGAGGCAACTTCACGGACAAGTGCCACAATCTCGTCCATCTGTTCGGCGCGTATACCCAGGCGTCCCATACCGGTATCGACTTTGACGTGAACCTTGACCGTCTCTTCCAGAGCGAGTGCGGCTCGTGAAAGTGCCTGTGCGGCCTCGCTTGAGTAGAGCGTCACGGCCACGCCCAGGCGTACTGCTTCGCGCATCTGCCAGAGTGGAACGTAGCCGAAGACGAGGATAGGTGCGCTAATGTTTGCTTCGCGCAGTGGTTCGGCTTCGCTGACCGTTGCTACACCGAGCATGCAGGCTCCATTGTGCAGCACAGTGCGAGCAATCCGCACTGCTCCATGTCCATAGGCATCAGCTTTGAGGCTGACAAGCACCTGAACACATGGTCCTACCAGTGATTTGATATGCCGTGTGTTGCTGCCGACGGCATTCAGGTCAATCTCGACCCAGGTGGGACGATCTGCACGCCTGAACACAGTCTTTTTCCAGCCCGGCGTCTGACGTACCAGCTTATCTGATGCCTCCCAGGGGCGTGCCATCAGCACTTCTGTCACGCGTTCCATGCGTGCCCCTTCTGAGCCTTTGATAAGCACAACATCGAAGTCCTCGTTTTTGGCATCTGTCGTCACTCTAGCGGGCTGTTCCAGAATGCGCCGCACGGCCTGAGCGGCGTCTTCATGCGTCGAGGTCAGGGTAATATGTGAGTTCGCGAGTCCTGCCTTATGCGCTTCTTCGGCAAGGATAGCCGCCCGTTCGCCGTATGTGATCAGATAATCCGCGAAGCGAGCTGTCTGCCGCCCGGCCAGACGATGCGCCTCCTCCTCGTAGTCGCCGAGGCTCAACATATCACCAAGCACTGCAATACGTCTTCCGCCAGGAGGAGTGAGTGCGTTGAGCGTTCTCAATCCCGCATGTATCGAGGCTGGAGAAGCGTTATGCGTGTCGTCGAGTAGCCGAGAATTGTACACTCCAGGCAATGCATTGAGCCGCCCTGGCATCGGATAAACAGTCAGCAGCGCCTCTTGCACATCTTCCGATTGCATGCCGCGACTGAGCCCGATCTGATAGGCAGCAAGCATGGTGTTAAAATGATGTTCGCCCAGCAAATGGGAGGTAAGCAATACCTCGCCTATTCTCCATGTCGTCTCGTCGACATTGACCTGCTTATAGATCATCCCTTGAGTGCTATCCCAACCTACATGTTTGACGTATGCAGGCGGACCTAAATTTACGACAGGAGGCACTGATACGAGTGAAAGTGCGGAATTATTAAAATTGCACTCTCTGATATTGACGCGGCGAATTTTGTTATCTTGTTCTAAGAGAGCGCGGATGGTGGCGTCGTCCTGGTTGTAGAAGAAATAGCCTCCATCGGGCAAATTGGTAATCAGCGTGCCCAGTTCGGAGGTCAGGCGCTCAAAAGACCCAAAATATTGTAGCTGCACCGGGCTTATATTGGTGAGGACCCCGATTTGCGGGCGTACAATGCGGCAGAGGTCAGCGATTTCTCCTGGATGGTCACAACCCAATTCCAGGACGGCGTATTCGTGTTGCGCTTCAAGGCGACCGAGAGAAAGCGGAATGCCCAGCAGGTCATTGTAGTTTTGCCAGCTTCTAAACGTCGCAAACTGGCTTGAAAGTACGGTGGCAATAGCTTCCTTGGTGCTCGTTTTACCAACGCTGCCAGCAACTGCAATCACTGTAGGGTGCCAGCGTTCGAGGATAGCGCTGGCGTAGTGCTGGAGGGCGATACGTGTATCCACCACGAGGATAACCGCGACATCAGCATGTGCCAGAGTTGCTTGCGTCGTCTCTGGCAGCGCATTAAACGTTCTGCCCTCTACCAGTAGTCCCGTTGCGCCCTTGCGTACAGCGTCGAGCAAATAATCGTGTCCATTGCCGCGTTCGCCGTGCACTGCCACAAACAACTCGCCTGGAACAATCTGGCGTGTATCATGACTGAAAGCATCAAAGCTGACATATTTTCCCATGTGCAATAGAACGCCGTTCGTAGCTTCAAGCAGGTGGTTGAGATAGATCATGTTAATCCTTGTCCATAGTATTGCCGTGTTGCGTTCGCAGTAGACGGATGTGCTGCTCAAACCCGCCGCGTTCACTACGCCGCCGTTGCTGGGTTGCACGCACATTCTCTGGAGTGATGCCATAGCAACTCATTAATGTATCTATGACCTCATACAGATCAGCTAATTCTGTTACCAGATCATGTTCGTTTGCAGCAGCAGCTTCTTGTGCCTCTTCAACTAACTTTTCACGCAGTGCTTGTCTATACTCATTCTCACTCAAGATGTCAATCTCACATAGATCGCCGTTACGACGAATAATATCGGGGATATAATCGCGTACCAGTTTGTTATATTCCTTAATCTGCATAGAGCCTCCTGTAAAAAAGATATCATAGAAAGAGCACCTGCATCCACCTTTTTCGCTCAGTATGGGGGAGTTTTGAGGCGAGTACGGGGCTTATGCAATCGCGCCCCTGCGTAAAAAACGCAGGGGCGCGATTACTTCCTTGCCGCCAGATGGGCGGAGCCTGTCTCGATAGGGACGTTTCTGGCGGAATAAGGAGCTTACGAAGCCAGCCGCGACAGCGGCGTTTCTGGCGGAATAAGGCGCTTCATAAGCCCCGTACCTGCCTCAAAATTCTCTCATCAACCTCCCAAGCGTGCCTATGTCGCCTCTTTCTTTTTTGTAACGTGACGCCTACCGGGACATCCGCCTGCTCCCCACTTTTTCCTCTATCTTGCTAATACATATTGCATACCGCCTAATTGCCTGACCATACCTTTGAGTTCCATAATGGTCAATGCGGCCGATACGACATCGGCCGCCAGCCCGGACTCATTGATGAGGTCATCAATATGGCGTGCTTCGTAGCCAAGCAATGCAAGTAATGTGTGCTCTTCGGCGTTTTCGGGTAGCACGGCCTGAGCCTCGGAATATTGCGGAATCATATAGATATTGAGGCTGGAGAGGATATCGGAGACGTTTGTTACAGGATGAGCTCCATCTTGTATGAGTTTGTTGACCCCTGCCCCGCCAGGCGAGAAAATCCCTCCCGGAACAGCAAAAACTTCACGTCCTTGTGAAAGAGCAGAATTCGCAGTGATAAGGGCACCACTTCGTGGCGGGGCTTCGGTCACGAGAATGCCAAGCGAGAGTCCTGAGATAATGTGGTTCCTTGCGGGGAAATTACCTGCTTCAGGTCTGACTCCCAGCGGAAATGCTGTCAACAGTGCTCCCTGACCAGACTCGACGATGCGCCTGGCAAGGTTATAGTTTGTCGGCGGATAGATGATATCCAGTCCGCTTGCCATTACGGCGATAGTGCGTCCACCCGCATCGAGTGCGGTAGTGTGAGCAACCGTGTCGATGCCAAGCGCCAGGCCGCTGACAATCGTTACTTTGCCTTTGACCAGTTCCTGTGTGAAGTGTTCGGTAACCTGTCGGCCATAAGTGCTCATTTTGCGCGTCCCTACAATTCCCAGCGTGTAGCGTCGATCATCCTCGGTGAGCGTGCCACAAACATAGAGAACCGGGGGGGCATACTCGATTTTCCTCAGCAGCGGTGGGTACGTATCATCCTTCCAGGTAATCACATGGATGCGTAGCTTCTCTAGCCGCTCCAGTTCGTGCTCTGGTGTAATAGTCGCGCGTTGTTTAAAAAAGCTCTCAATTGTTTTCTGATCAAGCCCGGCTTCCGTCAGTGCCTTGCTATCAGCCTGCCAGGCCGCTGCAACATCCTCCTCAAAGAAGTCGAGCAACTTTTTAAAGCGTACCGGCCCGATGCCGAACACACGGCTGAAAGCGATCCAATACTGTAACTCGTCCAATGATAACGTGCCCGATTGATAGTATCGCGCTGCTGCATCAAACACTACCATCCGCCTCTTCTGCTTACTCATTGTTTAAATCTGCTCCTGATAATGTTTATTGTTCTGGATACTGGTTCGCGTATCCCTGGCCTGACTGGTATGGTGGGGAAAATGCTTTCCCTGCTTCCTGGTTGCTTTTTCCTCCTGTTGACGATGAAGGATAAACGTTCCTACTTCTTTTTATAGAGGCACCAGGAAGCCTGACTTCTCGGACAGCTGGAGGAGTGTATGATGTGGGTGATGAATATGCTTTTCCACCCGGGTTTATTCCTGATGCGTACTCTGTAGAATCGAAAGCAGGATCATCCGCTTGTGTCCCCTGATGAGGTGTTGAGAACGTTGTATTAAGAATGTGCTGTGCCTGCTGCTTGATCTGTATATTACGAGTACGCCATTGATAAGCGAACAAACTTGCTATGATGATAAGGGAGAGCAGAATGAACACCCAGCCAATGGTAAGCAGTAGGGGCGCGTTGCTATCGGTTGTGCTTATAACTGAAATGGATCTTGACGCTGATCCGGGCATTGGCGTAAGCTGATCTGTCGTCAAAGTACCTGGTTGTTTGAGAAATAAGTGCCATTGGTTCTCCAGGTGGGCTACATCTATGCCAAGTGCCTGCATTATGTCCTGGTTAAAGTCCAACTGGGGATTGCCCATGTCTTTGATCAACGCGGCCATCTTCGGCTGTTTAAATGTATTGTACATGTAATCCACGAGATTCCAACTCTCGGCGTAAGCAAGGTACGCCTTGTTGGCATCGTTGGGGAAGTCCAGAGTAATATCTTTCAGAGATAGGAGGGTATGGGATTTGAGCGCGTCCTTAAAAATTAACGACATCATGGGCTCTTTGAATTGCTGGTTGTAGACCGCCAACCCTTCGTCGAACCAGGTAGGGGTGATGCCCGGGGCAACAATCTGGTGGAAGACCAGATGTGTCAATTCATGAGGCATGTCGCGGACCAACGTGTCGGAGGTGGTATCAGCTACGACAATGGATGCCTGGTTGAGCGAGGGGATAGCGACTCCGCCTACCCATTCGTGAGTTTGGGGCGAAAGCGAGGTATGCAAATCCTCGATGTTGGCATAGATCCACAGGTTGATGGGGTGACGCAATCCCTCTCCCAGATTAGTGCTGATCTGTTGTAGATATGTGCTGGCCTGTTGCAAGATCGCTCGTCCAAGGTCTACAGGACGATTGTACCAGTTCACTTGCAGTAGCCCTCGTGAAAGATGTTGCCAGGTAAAACGTGTATCCGTTACCTGAAAAGTCTGCGTCGTAGCTGTGTGTGTATTACCTGCGCTATCCTCAATTTTCCAATAATAGCCGACCTGCGTGCCAGGTGGAGTGAAGTGGTCTGTGCTCGTATCTTCATGCCAATGCAAGGTGACGACTTCCGATGGCGTGGCAGGAGCAACCGGATAGAGTTCCTGGATACCCTGTCCGTTGTACATAATATAGATGGTTGCTCGTGTGATCGGTGCACTGGTATCACGAGCACTGACCAGGAAATCAATGCTTTTCGGAAAAGAGACTTTGCTTGTCTGAGAGGTTACCGTGATAGGATCGCTGGATGCAAATGCTCGAACGGGGAAGGCAAGAAAAGAAAAAGTGCACGCGCATAAGCAGAAAAAGGTAAGTGTCACAAGGGAAAAGCGCCGTGAAAGCATGCAAATGGACTCCTCTCAGCAATACGGATAAGCACTAACTTCATTGTACATTATTTACCAGCATGATGCTCAGCTTTTAGTACGCATGGGGTAATCTGTCATCGCACTATAGCGTGTGTCTGTGGCCTTATAGGGCCATTGAGTTAATGTGTTTCATCTTATCCGTTGCAGTAAGTGAGATTTGGCATCTTGTAGCGGCCGATAAACCGTCTTACGGCTTCGTTCTTTCTCAATAGAGAACAGAACAACCGCTCTTAGCCAGGAGATTTGCGCGCTTGTAGAAGGGTATCGACTGTTGAGAGCAAGAGGATCTTATTTTGTCAAGAACCCAATCGCCTTCGGGTGATAGGCTTGCAAAAAGCCAGTTGAAACATTGACGAAGAGCACCACACTCCGAAAGGAGGTACACGTTGTGTTCGTGTACATTTTAAATTGTCACGGAAAACCCTTAATGCCTTGTCAGCCACGCAAAGCACGGCTGTTGCTTAAAGCAGGCGAAGCCAGGATCGTAAATATGGCCCCCTTTACTTTGCAACTGCTCTATGGCAGTAGTGGCTACAAACAAGAGGTCTCGCTTGGTGTCGATGCTGGTACGCAGCATATAGGGGTGTCGGCATCGACCAAAGATACGGTCGTGTTTGAGGCCGAAATCCAGCCTCGATCCGATCTCCATGAATTGCTGGCTACACGCAGACAATTCCGTCGCGCCAGAAGGAACCGGAAAACCCGCTACAGAAAAGCAAGGTTTAAGAATAGGAAGAAACCCAATGGGTGGTTAGCACCATCGGTTCAACACAAGGTGGATGCTCATCTCAAAACAATCCGTCTGGTCCAGACATTCCTGCCAGTCAGTAAGACGACCATTGAGGTGGCACAATTTGATCTCCAGAAGATCAAGAATTCCGATATTGAGGGAGAGCAATACCAGCAAGGCCCTCAATTGGGATTCTGGAATGTCCGTGAGTATGTCCTGTTTCGCGATCAGCATACCTGTCAGTGGTGCAAAGGGAAATCGAAAGACAAGATTCTCAATGTGCACCATATCGAGAGTCGAAAGACGGGTGGGGATCGGCCTGACAATCTGATTACTTTGTGTCAGACGTGTCACGATCTCATTCATCGCACCCACCAGGAACACAAGATTGAGCAGAAGTCGAATAGATTCAGAGACGCCACACAGATGGGAATCATTCGGCGGCGTATCTACGAAGAGGCAAAGGCATCGTTCGCTCATGTGCATTTGACGTATGGGTACATTACGAAGCATATTCGCATCGAGAGCCACCTGGAGAAATCTCACATAATCGATGCTCGCTGTATCTGTGGGCACCCTTTGGCATATTCAGATGGCACATGGTACCTGATCAAGTTCGTCAGACGCAATAATCGCCAACTGCACAAAGCCACCATCAGAAAGGGTGGCAAGCGGCAGAGGAACACGGCTTCCAAAGCGCTACACGGATTTCGCTTATTTGACTGTGTGTGCTATCAAGGTCAGGTGTGTTTTGTCTTCGGCAGACGCAACTCCGGCTACTTTGATCTGCGCCTCTTGGATCATACCAAGGTCCATGCTGGTGCCAGTTACAAACAACTCCACCTCGTGCAGAAGGCTTCGGCCTGCTTAGTCGAAAGGAGGACGGCAGTTCCTCTCACAGCCTAAAGGCATGTGGGTCTTTCTGCCGTATCATTTGATGAATAATTGGAATCAGCAACCTGCTAGTAACCAGAATGCTACAAATAATGGCGCTCCGCGCCGGTCGGGTCTCTTACGGGACTATGCGAATTTCAATCAGTCTCCTGCTTCTGCCCCTGTATCGGGTGGAGCAAGTCCAAATGCACCGGTAGCTCCGGTGGCCGGTCCGCCACCGCAATATAATCCGCCGCCACAGTATAATGCGCCACAACAGTATAGCCCACCGCCACAACCAGGGGGACCGGCGTTTCGCTCACAGGGCCTGGTTGCCAGTACGGTAGAAATGATGCGCCGTTTCTCAGGAAAAATGGCAGCGGTAACAGGATACCAACAACCTCCTCCACAGCCACTCGTGTTGTACCATCCCAAGTCCGGGCCGGTATCAGCACCATTACCGAAAGCGAAGCCCTGGAAGCGTTCGCGTGTTATGCGTATTGCGATGCAGATGCGGCACCGACGCGAGCGCTGGCAAAGTGGACATATGCGCATAGCTGGCTGGTTACTCATCGCTGTACTGCTGACCGTTGTCATCGTTACTTTTTCAGGAAGCGCCTACGCCTACGGTTTCTACCAGGACCAGTTGCCACATGTCCAGGAGCTTGCCAGTCAGAGCATCTCTCAGACCACGCGCATCTATGATCGTAACGGTGTACAACTCTTTGATGCCTATGACCAAAGTATTGGTGTAGGTCACACACCTGGTCGTCGCACGCCAGTGAGCTATAACGATATTCCCCAGGTTATGCAAGATGCCATGATTGCTGCTGAAGATCCCACCTTCTGGGACAATGCTGGCGTAGATCCCAGAGGTATCCTGCGTGCTGCTACCGAATATGCGCAAACCAGCGCTGTGCAGAGTGGTGGTAGTACAATTACTCAGCAGTTAATCAAGGAGATGTCGGGCGATGCCCAGGTGACGCCTCAACGTAAGCTTGGCGAAATCACACTGGCAATCGGCCTGACGCAGCAATATCCCAAGTCGAAAATCCTGGAGATGTATTTTAACGTCTCTCCCTTTGGCAGACTGGACCTGGGGGTTGAAGCGGCGGTCGAGGAATATTTCCATCTGATGCCCTCTTGCGATGCGAATTTTAAATGTACTCCTGGTATCAAGAATCTTGACTATAACCAGGATACCAAGAAGCATGATCCTCTGTTGGGATTAGCGCGTGCATCGCTGTTGGCAGCAGTGCCAAATAACCCGACCATTTTTGATCCAACAGGCGGCCCAGATGCCAAACAGCGTGCATTGGACCGCCAGAAATATGTGCTGGATCAGATGGTGACAAATAATATGACGGTCGATGGATTGGGCACCATCACGCCGGATATCGAGCAGAAGGCCGAGGCCCTGATGGCGAAAACGACCTTCACGCCCTATCAGCGCCCTAATCATGCTCCACACTTTGTGGAT
>Ga0070741_10021452_pt1 | contig 10044 bp, 7 predicted proteins | sample Coa_R1_4_FD_66440 | JGI IMG/M metagenome (GOLD analysis project Ga0070741, IMG submission 66440) | Surface soil microbial communities from Centralia Pennsylvania, which are recovering from an underground coalmine fire - Coalmine... | ecosystem: Environmental > Terrestrial > Soil > Unclassified ...
ATTCGAGCAGGGCCGTTGGAATTTCATCGAGCTCCTGCGCGCGCCGTTCGGCAAGCGTGCCGCCGCCTTGCTGAACTTCCTCAGATGAAGACCTCACTGGCGCCCGCGGGCCCTGAGCACCGGCCAGCGGTATTGTTCTCAAGCTCTAAGCATGGCATCGGTAGCCCGGGGCTCCGCGTCGAACGCGAGCGATGTCGAGAGCTGCCGGGGCTCGATGTCCGCCTGCAGGTCGGCGATCTTCCTCGGCGGTGGGGATGGCATCGGCGCCTCGCGAGGAAGCGGCGCGGCGTCGGCTCCTGACTGGCCATGGTGAGTAGCCTCTGCCGACGAGGGTAGTACCCCCAAGACGGCCAAAACTGCGGATGAAGTCATGGCATCTCCTATCAAAATTAGAGACCAAAATCCGAATAGCAGCACAGTAACGCCGCCGGGAGCGGCAAAGCAATTGTCAAAAGGGTGTATTTGTGGTCAAAAAGGGACGCCCGGGAGAGGAACCTGGTATCAAGTTGCAGAATTCGCGTATTGCGATTCCGATGGGCCGCTTGCTGACGCGCGGGTCCACTTGCCGGCAGCTCTCCGCAAAGGCTCATAACTCGACTTGAAAGAGAGGCAGGCGAAAATACGTCAGCATTTGAAGGCGTGGAGGCGAGAAAAAAATGGTCGATTTTTCTCGAACAGCCGGCAAAAATGCATCGGATTTTCCCACAGCCGGATTTTCCACGATCTTGGCGGCCAAGGAACGCGCGGCCGGCAGCCGGGCAGGTCCCCGCCCGAAGCGGCTCGGCCGCTTTATGGCACTATAGCCTCGTGAGCCTGGAGAACTTTAAGATCTTTAAAGACATTGCGCAGACCCGGCGGATCAGCCGCGGCGCCGCCATGAACGGCATCAGCCAGTCGGCCGCCAGCCAGTTGATCCAGCACCTGGAGCGGGATCTCGGCGTCGAGTTGTTCGATCGCAGTAAGCGCCCGCTCGCATTGACCGAGGCCGGCAAGATCTACTATGAGGCCTGCCGCGATCTGCTGCGCCGGTACGAGCAGGCACAGGCGGAAATCGAGAGCCTGAAAGCGGAAGCTAGCGGATCGGCCCGTATCGCCTGTATTTACTCGATCGGCCTGCACGAAATGGCGCGCCGGACCGCCGAGTTTCAGCAGCTACATCCCAAGGCCCGCATTCACCTGGAATATCTTCGCCCGGATAAGGTCTATGAGGCTGTCCTGACCGACCAGACCGACCTCGGCATGCTCAGTTATCCCTCTCAATCGCGGGATTTGAAAATCGTACCGTGGCGGCAGGAGCGGATGATCCTGGTTGTGTATCCCTCGCACCGGCTGGCCGGCCGCGACCTGGTGGAGCCCGGAGAACTCGCCGGCGAGCGCTTTGTCAGCTTCGATGAGGATCTGGCGATCCGCAAAGCGCTGGACCGCTTTCTGCGCGATTGCGGCGTAACGGTCGAGCCGGTGCTGCAATTCGACAACATCCAAATGATCAAAGAAGCCGTCGCCATCGGATCCGGAATCAGCATTCTGCCGGAACCCACGGTGGCGGAAGAGGTAAAGCAAAAGCGTCTGGCTGCCATTCCGTTCCGCGGCGCAAGCCTCGCCCGGCCGGTTGGGATCATCTACAGGCGGGGGAAGAAGCTCTCGCCTACAGCGCAGCAGTTCCTTGACTTTCTACGCAGCCGGGCCTGACGCAGGGCGCCGGCAAACGGGTGCGCCTGGGGTTTCCGCCGCTCCGCGGTCCACAGCGGCGCCAGATGCCTTGCCGACAAATCTTCGACGCCGCCCGCAGCCGGCCAGATCAGCGATGCTTTCATCGAAGCTGCACCGGGCATCCAGGAGCTGAAACGAAATCACGGGAGGATCGAGCGCCCGCTCGTTGTTGCGCGCCGCGCCCGCGCTCCAGAGTGCGCAGCGGGGGCCTGGGCTCGCTGGGAGCGCAGGCGGTTTGCCGGCGGGCGTGGGCCTACCGGACGACGGGAACGTCCGCCGCCATCAATTGTTGAAATTCAGGATTATCCCGCAGTCCGGCGAATTCCTTCTCTTCAGGAATTTTGTCTTTATCTTTGTAGCCCTCTTCGAGAGCGCGGCGCAAATACGCAATCGCCCGATCCGTATACCCGGCAGCTGCGTAGGTCTTAGCCATATAATAGTGAAATCGGGCGCGGTCCTGCACGCTTCTCTCCTGCAACAGGCTGCCAAATGTGCCGCGGTGCTCAAAAATTTCAGGGTCGAGCCGGAGGGCTTCCGCGTATTCGATAGACGCTTCCTTATAGCGCTTGCGGGCGAAATAGGCCGTGCCTAAGTTGCTGTGAATGGAAGCGGAGTCCGGATTGAGGGACAACGCTTTTTTGTAAGACGAAATCGCGCGCCGGTAGCGCTTCTGCGCATAGTAGATCGTGCCTAGGTTGTTGATCGCCTCGGAGTACTTGTTATCCAGCTTGATCGCCCGCTCGTAGCAGCGTTGGGCCTGCGCTAGCTGCAATTGCTGATGGTAGGCAATCCCCAGCTTGTTGTAGAGCACATAAGATTTAGGCTGCGCTTTGAGCGCTTCCTGGTAAGCATCCACGGCCTCGCGGTACATCTTTCTCGCCATGTATACGTCCCCGCGTTTCTCGGGGCTGAGATCGGCGGCGGGATGCGGAGCGGGGGCTGTGTGATCGACCAGTTGGGCTAATAGAGCCAGGCTGAAAATTACGGAGGCCAGCATATTGGCGCCTCCTTCTTCAAGGTTTATTTAAACACATCCAGGATGCGATGAAAAAATCCTTTTTTCTTGCCGGATTTCTCGGCGTCCGGCTTCTCCGGCGGCGGGAGGGGAACCGATTGAACGGCGACATGGGGGCGCTGCGGCGCGCCTGCGGTGGGATCCGGCTTGGAGTCGGCGGCCACGGCGTTAGGCGCCGGCAGCGAAGCCTTCGGCGGCTCCGTATCCCACCCGGCGACCGTGGTCAGCAAAGGCACAGCGCCGGGACGGCCGCCATGGGCGCGGCAGTAGGCGGCTGGCTGGGTGCCGGCGATGAAAACATCCATGCGGCGGTCCGGGCATGTGGGCGTCGCCAGTTCCCCCGTGGCTGGATCCACTTCGGCTGTGACTATGCCCTCCACGGGCTCGAACGGCGCCGGGTTTCTGTATGGGCGATAGGTGATGGCCTTCTTCATGAATTCGGTCCAGATCGGCAGAGCGGACTTTGCCCCTTCAATCTCCAGATCCGTGCTGTCATCCAGACCAACCCAAACGATGCAAAGCAGGTCCGATGTGTAGCCGGCGAACCAGCCGTCGCGCGAGCTCCCGGTCTTTCCTGCCGCCGGGGCCAGGAAACCCCGCGAACGCACGCCGGCGGCGGTGCCTGTGCGCATCACCTCTTCCAGCAGATTGGTCATCATGTAGGCGATGCGCGGATCGAGGACCCGCGTCTCGACCGGGTGGTTCTCCAAAACAGTGCGCCCATTCTGGTCCCGGACCGACCGGATCATGTACGGCGTCACCCGAACGCCGCCGTTCGCAAAAGCGGTGTAGGCCTCGGCAATTTCGAGCGGCGTCACATCGTAGGAACCTATGGCCGCCGCCGGCGTGGCTTGGATGTCTTCATTCATACCGGCTTTGTGGGCCAGCTCGACCACCTTGTCATATCCGATCATTTCCGCCACTTTCACAGTGGCGATGTTCATCGATTTCGCAAGCGCCGTCCGCACGGTGGTCATGCCATGCAGCTCGTGTTTGAAATTGCTCGGCTCGTAAGGCTTCCCGTCGAACCAGAACGTGGTGGGAGAGTCGTCTACGCTGGTGATCGGCGTAATCACCGCTCCGCTATTGGGGTCGAGAGCCGTACTCAGAGCCGCCGCATAGACGAACGGCTTGAAAGCGGAGCCCGGCTGCCGTTTCGCCATCACCCGGTTCAACTGGCTCATGCCGTAGTTGCGGCCGCCGAGCAGAGCCTTGATCTCGCCGGTGTGCGGATCGAGCGCGATGAGCGCGCACTGGGGCGTGGGCGGCGTCTTGCCGCGGAACCGGCGCTGTCTTTTGATCTGCTCATCCACCAGCGGCATCCCGTAGCGCACGGCTTCCACGGCCGCGCGTTGCAGATTCAGATCGAGCGTCGTGTACACGCGGTAGGTCTGGGTAACCAGATTCTTTTCGGAAAAGCGCGACTGCAATTGCTCGTTGACCAGATCCACAAAATACGGCGCATCGATAGACTCCGCGCTGCCTGCCGCGACATTCAGCGGCGAGCGGACCGCGCCGTCGTATTGTGCCTTGTTGATGTAGCCGTTTTCCAACATGGCCTTGAGCACGACGTTGCGCCGCTCCCGCGCCCGCTCGGGATTGCGAAACGGGTGAAAATATTCGGGCCGCTGGATGATGCCGGCGATGGTGGCCGCCTCCGGCAGGCTGAGCTCGCGCAGGTCTTTGCCGAAGTAGGCCTGAGCCGCCTCCCCCACGCCGTCAATGGTGAAACTGCCGCGCCGGCCGAGATAGATCTGATTGCAGTAGAACTCGAAAATCTGCTGCTTGGTGAGCCGCTGCTCCAGTTGCAGAGTAATCAACAGCTCCGCCGCCTTGCGGCTCCAGCGCTTGTCCGGAGTCAAAAAAAAGCTGCGCGCCAACTGTTGGCTGAGGGTGGACGCCCCCTGGCCCAGGTGCCCTTCGCGCATGTCAACCCAGGCCGCTCGCAGAATGCCCAGTGGGTCGAATCCGGAGTGCTCGAAAAAGCGCTTGTCCTCGATCGAGATGATGGCGTCCACCAGCACCTTGGGGATCTCATCGAAATGCACAAGCCGCCGCTTCTCGCGGCTCTTATCGAACAAGTTCGTGATCAAAGCCGGCTCAAGATCGTAGAGCGCCTGGTCGGTGTTGTCGCGCAGCGAAACGATCCGCGCGACTTTCTTGCCGCTGAACTTGATCACCGCAGGCTCGGCGGCGAAATATGAGTTCGGACCTGGAAAGATCTCCACCGCGTCAGGACGGACGCGAAACCATCCGTTGGGATTGGAAGTGGATTCCGAGTAACCCGACGCCAGCAGATGGGACACAATATCCGCCGGACTTGACTGCTCGCCGACGTATACCGCTTCCGGCGCAGCGAAAATCTTGGACGGGGTATTGAACGGGCCCTGGCTCAGCTTCCGGTCAATCAGACGGGCGTATTTGGTCCAATAGTAGCCGAAAACGGAAACGCCAGTCACGGCGCCGATCAGAAACAATCCTAGTAGAACCTTTCCAACCGGTCCGAACCAGAACCCCCACCATCGCCCTTTGGGCACCACGATTCTCATATCGAGGTTTCCGCAATCAGCTCCAGCGCCTGCTTCCGGCATCTCTTATCATAGCGCTCGCCGCGCTCGCCGCGGAATCCGCCCGCGCACGCTATCGTCCCGCGCTGGGAGCAAAATGCAGTTTTACCGTGTAGCCAGGCAAATTGACTTGCACCAGGTAGCGCACGGAGACTCGAGCCGACCCGCCGGAGACTTCCACTTGCACGTCGCCTTCCTTGACCGGCAGATGCAATTGCTTCGCCCTCTCAACTATTTGGTCGCGGACGGCGCCCGGCGGCTGCGTGTGAATTTGGGGCGACCGGGCAATTTCTTCGAGGTACCGCGTGAACTCGAAATCGGCGAAGAAGGAGGGCGCCAGGCTGGAGACCACGTACAGAAACACCGCCAGCAGAGCGGCCGCCAGCCAGCGCCGGGACGATTTCATAAGATCCCATCCGGGGCGCCTCGTTAAGCCGCGGCGACTTTCAGAGCAAGCGGCCCGCGCCGGCTGCCGCGCTCACTCACTTCACGGCCTCTGCCCTCAGGCGCTGAATCTGCCCGGCGGCGCCGGGCAGTGGAACATCCCGTGACTGGCGGCTGCGGCGCTCCACAATTTCGACCATCCCTTGCGCCAGCTTTCGGCCGATGTTCACGCGCCATGGAATTCCGATCAGGTCGGCGTCTTTAAATTTCACTCCCGGACGCTCGTCTCGGTCGTCGAGCAAGACATCAAGACCCGCGGCGCGGCAATCCGCATATAAGTTTTCGGCAGCCTGCCTCTGCGAGACGTCGCTGATGTTTACGGGAGTTATGACCAAATCAAAAGGCGCAAGGGCCGCCGGCAGACACATGCCGTCCTTATCATGGCCCTGCTCGACCGCCGAAGTGAGAATGCGCTCCAAACCGATGCCGTAGGATCCCATGATCACTGTTTTTTCCTGTCCGTCGGCGGTCAGAACGCGCGCTCCCATGGATTCGGAATACTTGTATCCAAGCTTGAATATATGTCCGATTTCAATGCACTTCTTGAGCTCGAGCGCAGAGCCGCAACGCACGCAGCCATCCCCCGCCGCCGCCGCGCGCAGATCGAGATAGCGGGCTTCGAAGTCGCGTCCCGGCGTCACATACCGCAGATGGAAATCGTCCTTGTTGGCTCCACAGATCATATTCTTACGACCGCGAAGCGCCTCATCGGCCAGAATCTCCATATTAGACACGCCCACCGGACCGAGCGAGCCGGCCGACGCCCCGAACCACTGCCGGATCTCCTCCGAATGCGCCGGGCGCACTTCCGACCCAAGCGCGGAGGCCAGCTTCGCTTCGCTCAACTGGTGATCGCCCCGCAAAAGCACCAGAACCGGCTTCGAGCCGGCCACCATCACTAAACTTTTGATCTGCGAGCTTTCCGGCAGTCCCACAAATTCGGCCACCTCGGCAATGGTCTTACGGCTGGGCGTGGCAAACGGTTCCGGAGCCGCATTGATCTGCGGGTCGGCCGCCGCGGGCGGTACGGCTGCCGATTGCGCCTTTTCGACGTTCGCCGCGTAGTCTCCGTTGGGGCAAACCGCTATCCAGTCTTCGCCGGCATCGGAAGGAATCATGAACTCATGTGATTGGCTTCCGCCCATCGCGCCGGAATGCGCTTCCACGACCAGGTATTGCAGCCCGCAACGGTCGAAGATGCGGCAGTACGCCCGATGGTGTTTTTGGTAGCTCACATCCAGCCCGGCTTCATCGAGGTCAAACGAGTAGGAGTCCTTCATTGTGAACTCCCGCACGCGCAGGAGTCCCGATTTCGGCCGGGGCTCGTCGCGAAACTTGGTTTGGATCTGGTACCAGATTTGCGGCAGTTGCTTGTAGCTGCGGACCTCCGCCCGGGCGATCGAAGTCATTACCTCTTCTTCGGTCATGCCCAGGCACATCTCGCGCCCCCAGCGATCCTTCAGCCGGAACATATTGTCGCCCATGGCCTCCCATCGGCTGCTTTCCTGCCAGATCTCGGCCGGGTGCAGCTCCGGCAGGTAGAATTCCTGAGCGCCGATCGCGTCCATTTCTTCCCGGATGATCTCCGCGATTTTACGCAGAGAACGCTGGGCGAGCGGCAGATAGCTGTAGAGGCCCGCCGCCAGCGGCCGGATATAGCCGGCCCGTAGCAGCAATTGGTGACTGATAACCTCCGCTTCGGCGGGGTTCTCGCGAAGCGTTGGAATAAAAAGCTGGCTCCAGCGCATAGAAAGTGTAACGGCTCTCAGTCATCCGGCGCTTTTAGCATCGTATCCTCTCGGCAGTGGCGGCGCGCAAACTCGGCGCCGCCGCAACCTGGCCAGCGCGAACAGTTCTGTTCCTGGGCCGGGGTGAACCGCGACCACAAAGGGCGGATCACGAAGGACTGGCGGCTGACAACTGAAAGCTTAGTGGCCATTCTAGCATGGTAAAATCAACTTCCAGGCCGCAAAACCACACCACGAAGCCTGGGAGGAGCGCTCATGCCCACCCTGCCCCCCATGGCCCGGCCCCTGGAAGAAGTCGATCCAGAGGTCTGGGAAGCGATCCAGAATGAAACCATCCGGCAGCACACGCATCTCGAGTTGATTGCTAGCGAGAATTTCGTCTCCCAAGCCGTACTCGACGCCGCTGGATCCATCTTCACCAACAAATATGCCGAGGGCTATCCGGGCCGCCGCTACTACGGCGGATGCGAATATGCGGACCGCGTCGAGGAGCTTGTCCGCGAAAGGGCGAAAAAGTTATTCGGCGCCGAATACGTCAACGCCCAGCCCCACGCCGGCTCGCAGGCGAACATGGCGGCGTACGCCGCGGTGCTCCAGCCGGGCGACACGATCCTCGGAATGAATCTCGCCCACGGGGGCCATCTGACCCACGGCCATCACTTGAACTTTTCCGGGAAGACATACAAAATCGTCCCCTACGGCGTAAGCCGCGAAACCGAAACCATTGACTACGATGAGTTGCAGCGGCTGGCCGTCGAGCATAAGCCGAAGATGATCATCGCGGGGGGAAGCGCTTATCCACGGATCATTGACTTCCCTCGCATGCGGCAAATCGCGGATTCGGTGGGAGCGCTGCTGCTGGTAGACATGGCGCATTTCGCCGGTCTGGTGGCGGCCGGCGTCCACCCGAATCCCTGCGAGTGGGCCGACATTGTTACCACTACGACCCATAAGACGCTGCGGGGACCAAGGTCCGGGCTGATTCTGGCCCGCGAAAAGTTCGGAAAAGCCATTGACGCCAGCGTGTTTCCCGGCCTGCAAGGCGGCCCTCTGGTGCACATCATAGCCGCCAAGGCGGTGTGCCTGCTGGAAGCCATGCAGCCTGAGTTCGTTCTCTATCAAAAGCAGGTGGCGGCGAACGCGAAAGAGCTGGCGGCGCAGCTCACCCAGGAAGGGTTCCATGTCATTTCGGGCGGAACCGATACGCATCTGATGCTGGTCGATGTGTTCAGCAAGGGCGTGCGCGGCAAAGACGCGGAACTCGCCCTGCACCGGGCTCACATCACCACCAATAAGAACGCGATTCCGTTCGACGCCAATCCTCCGCTCAATCCGAGCGGCATCCGCCTGGGCACGCCGGCGGTCACCACGCGGGGCCTGCGCGAGCCGGAAATGCGCCTCCTCGGCTCGCTGATCGCCGAAGTGCTGCGCAATCCGGCCGATGAGAAGGTGATCGAAGGGGTCAAACGCCGGGTGCTTGAAATCGTCGAGCGCTATCCGCTCTACGCCTGGAAAATGCAGGCCGCCGGCGTCAGCGGCTGATCTCTGCATCGCTTTTTGACTCCGTTCGGAAAGCGTGATGGTGATCGGCTTCGATATCCGCCGTTCGGGCTCGTTTGGTGTAGGCAGCTACATCAAGAGCCTGGTTCGAGCGTTTGCGAGGCGGCCGGCCCGCCACGAGTATGTGCTGGTGGGAAGCGCAGCCAACCAGGAAGCCTTCCCGGATCTGCCGGAGAATTTCCGTTTTTTGCGATTTGAGAAAAGTTTTTCCGGCCTCAGCAGCCATTGGCGGCTGCAATTTCTGCTGCGGCCGCTGGGCCTCGATGTGTTTCACATCCCCCACCGCTCGGTTCCGTACTTCATCCCCTGCCCTTATGTCGCCACCGTGCACGACCTCGATCAAATTCTTTTCCGGGAAGCTTATGGCTCAAAGTTGAAAAGTGAAATTTTTTTTCACGTTTTACGCCACGGCCTGCGCCGCGCAGACCGGATCATCGCCGTTTCCCAAGCCACCAAACGCGATCTGATCAGCGTGCTCGCCATCCCCGAAGAGCGGATCCACGTCATCCACAACGCGATCGACGACGAATTCACCAAACGCGATTCCGAGCAGGAGCGCCGGCGGACGCTCGAAAGATACCAGGTGGATTATCCGTTCTTGCTCTACGTAGGCAACATCCAGCCTCAGAAGAATTTGCCCCGGCTTGTGGAAGCCTTCGCTGTGGTGCAAGCCGAATTGGAGCAGCATCTGCACTACCGCAATCTGCGGCTGATCATCATCGGCAACGAATTGGGAGCGCACCCCGATTTACGGCGTTCGGTGATCCGCAGCCGGGTCCAGCACCGGGTGCGTTTTCTCGGCTTTGTTCCCATCGACACCTTGCGTATCTTTTACTCGAGCGCCGCCGCTTTTGTGTTTCCGTCTCTCTATGAAGGCTTTGGCTTGCCCCCGCTCGAAGCCATGGCCCAGGGCGCTCCGGTGGTTACCTCCAATGTTTCCTCGCTGCCGGAGGTTGTGGGAGACGCGGCCCTGATGGTGAATCCGGAAAACGTCTTCGAC
>Ga0070741_10021453_pt1 | contig 10044 bp, 9 predicted proteins | sample Coa_R1_4_FD_66440 | JGI IMG/M metagenome (GOLD analysis project Ga0070741, IMG submission 66440) | Surface soil microbial communities from Centralia Pennsylvania, which are recovering from an underground coalmine fire - Coalmine... | ecosystem: Environmental > Terrestrial > Soil > Unclassified ...
ATGGATCACCGGATGTCGGAGACTGCTTTTCGAAAATTCCCATTTTGGAACGGGGTGATTTGGGAGTATACCCCCCCGGGGGGGTGGATCTCTGGAATCAAGAAGTTAGCGCGAAATTGCAAAGTAATCTATGGGGCTCAACGGTTTAGGGGTAAAATCTTGAGCCCGTTAGAGTTACGCGGCGTTTTTGCCATTCGCGATCATTGTCAACGTCACGATGATCTGTTTTTTCGACCCTTGAGCGCAAGGACGGGCGTCACATTGGGCTGTGATTGGTCGATCGAAGAGGGTCCTCGGGGAGTTCGAGTCTTCGGTCCGAAAAAGATAGAACCGTAAAGAAAACCACTAACGCCGAGGACGCCAAGAAAGGCGGCTGAGGTCGCCGAGTTTGTTTCCACAGTTCCGAGGAGACGGTTAGGGTCGCTCATGCTTTTGAGGGCGTACCCAGGTGAGAACTGAGCAGAAGAGAAACGCGAACTGCCTTTCCGCTATAATCTAGAAACTGTGCCCAAATACTCCATCGTCGTTCCCCTACACAACGAGCAGGAGAACGTCACCGACCTCTACGATCGGCTGAAGGTCGTCATGGAAACTCATGGCGAAAGTTTTGAGATCGTTTTAGTGGATGACGGTTCGAGCGACCAGACGTTTGCGATGCTGCGGGAAATAGCCGCCGTCGACAGCCGCGTCACCGTCGTAAAGTTACGGCGAAACTTTGGGCAAACGGCTGGTCTTGCGGCCGGATTCGATCACGCTCGCGGTGAATACATCATCGCGATGGATGGCGATCTGCAGCATGATCCCAACGACATCCCAATGTTCCTCGAGAAGATCGCCGAGGGTTATGACATCGTCAGTGGATGGCGCAAGAACCGCGTCGACAATTTCTGGATGCGCCGGATCCCAAGCCGGATCGCCAACTGGATGATGGCGAAAATCAGCGGCGTTGATATTCACGATTTCGGCACCACGTTCAAGGCTTACCGCCGCGACATCCTCGAACAGGTTCCGCTCTACGGCGAATTGCACCGCTTCATCCCGGCACTTGCCTCTTGGCACGGCGCCACGATCTGTGAAGTGCCCATCAAGAACGTGAACCGGGAACGCGGCGTTTCGCATTACGGTATTACGCGCACGTTCCGCGTGTTCTTTGATCTGCTCACGATCCGTTTCCTGCTGCGATATCTGTCGCGCCCGCTGCATTTTTTCGGCAGCTTTGGCATGATGAGCATCTTCGCTGGAACCGGTTTGGTCGGATGGATCGGCTTCGACAAGTTCATCCATCATGAGCACGTGATGGCCACGCACGGTCCGCTCATGATGGCCGCCTTAGGTCTTCTGCTTGGTGGACTGAACTTGCTGGCGATTGGATTACTCGGCGAGATGCAGGTCCGGCACTATTACGAGCCCAGCCGCCGTGCTCCCTATTCTGTAGACCGCGTTCTCCGGTCGCAAAACGAAGAGCACAGCGTCTCGGAATAAGCCCCGACTCTGATCGTCTAATCCCAAATAGCGCTGGGCTGTCCTTTGTGTAACCACACGATGAAATCCGTGGTGGGAGGAACCCTGCCCAGTTCGCGCAATCTGGTTGCATTCTGGCCGCGATGGTAATGACTGTGCATGGCGGCCTGCATCAAGGCGTGGCGGATGGAAATCCTCGCGGGCGGTTGGAACCAGGGCACGTCGATCAAGTCTTCCGCAGGGCCAACTCTTTGCACGAATTCCCGTAGCTCCACAAGGCCGTTCTTGGCATAGTCGCGCAGCGAAGACGTGGTCGGGAAATCCTCAATCTTCTTGAGATCGAATCCGCTCGTCCGCGGTCCCGTGATCCACAAGAAGGCGTGTTGCACCAGATGGATATGGAACAGACGCTCGCGGATCGCTTTATCGTCCAGCGCTTGCGGGAATGCTTCAAAGGCGCGCCAATGCTCAGCGTCGGCCCATTCCTGGTGCAGATAAAGTTCTTCGAGATAGATACTCACGGTGTCTCGTGACTTTCATTCGGATTGCGCTGCGCAGCATTGTTCCTGGCTGTTTTGTGTACGATCCACCACCGCCGGGCGGCAATGACCGACCAGACTGCTTCTACCAAGCCAAAAGGCCAGGCGCCTTGAAGAAATCCATAGATCGAGCCCAGCACACAGGATGCAGCAAAAGCGAGGATGAACCAAGAACTCCGCTTTTCAAGGGCGTAGCAAACGACCATGGCCGTCACCGCGAAGAGTCCGAAAAGCGTTAAGCCATTCATGAGTGCGAATTGTAGCGGAAGGTGCAGAACACAGAGCGTTGAGCCTCGGGGCGGGAATGACTCCAGACGAGGGCCCGGCGAGCAGGCCGAAAATGGCCAGCGTATAATGAGCCGTTTGCGTTTTTGAGGAGTTTTTCCTGCCATGGAGAGAGCCACGCAGCACGAATTGCAGCTTGCCCGCCGCATGTCCAGGCTTGGTACAGAAACAGCGTTTGAGGTGCTGAACAAAGCGCGGGCGCTGGAGCGCCAGGGAAAGAGCATCATCCATCTGGAGATTGGCGAGCCCGATTTCGATACGCCGCCGAACGTGGTGGAAGCTGGCGTCGATGCGCTCCACAAAGGGTGGACGCATTATGGCCCGTCTGCCGGGCTACCGGATCTGCGGCAGGCTCTGGCGGAATATGTCAGCCGCACTCGCGGGGTGAAAGTCAGTGCAGACGAGGTCGTGGTGGTTCCCGGAGGAAAGCCAATCATCTTCTTCACGATCTTGTCTCTGATCGATGAAGGCGATGAGGTGATCTATCCGAATCCCGGCTTCCCGATCTACGAGTCGATGATCAACTATGTGGGCGGACGCGCGGTTCCGATCGCCCTGCGGGAAGAGCGTGATTTTTCGCTCGACGTGAACGAACTGGCTGCGCTGACCAGCAATCGGACCAAGCTAATCATCATCAACTCTCCGCAGAATCCTACGGGCGGAGTTCTCAGCCGCCGCGATATCGAGCAGGTCGCGAAAGTGATTGGCGACCGGAACATCATGGTGCTGTCGGACGAAATTTACAGCCGCCTGCTCTTTGATGGCGGCGAGCATTTTTCGATCATGTCCGTTCCGGGGATGCAGGAGCGCACCATCCTGCTTGACGGCTTTTCGAAGACCTATGCGATGACCGGATGGCGCATGGGATATGGCGTGATGCGGCCGGATCTGGCGGCGCACATCACGCGGCTGATGACGAACTCGAATTCCTGCACGGCCAGCTTTACGCAAGTCGCAGGCATCGAGGCCATCCAAGGCGACCAGAGTTCGGTCGATCGCATGCGGGATGAGTTCCAGCGCCGGCGCGACATGGTGGTGGCCGGGCTCAACAGGATCAAAGGATTTTCCTGCCGCATGCCCAAGGGCGCATTCTACGTGTTCCCCAACATCAGCAAGACGGGATGGAAATCGAAGGCGCTCGCGGACGCGCTGCTGGAGCAGGCCGGGGTCGCGGCACTTTCCGGCACGGCCTTCGGAGAATATGGCGAAGGTTTTTTGCGCTTCAGTGTAGCGAACTCGATGGAGAACCTGCAGCAGGCGCTCGAGCGCATTGATCAGTGGACGAAGAAAAATTTGTGAGATGGCTTTTGCCGTTAGCCTCTGGCTTCTGGGTTCAAGACATCGACAACTTTCAACATTCAAGTGTCCTTCATGGCTGTGAAGAAAAAAGCGCAACCGCCGCAAGATCCTAAATCGAGCCGTCCTTTGATGCCCGGTTACGGACTGCCGGAAGGCTCCAAGGGACTGCTGTCGTGGGCATGGGCGGAGCAGCGGCTGAAGAAATCCCATAATTACTGGATCACAACCGTTCGGCCGGATGGTTCTCCGCACGTGATGATCATATGGGGATTGTGGCAGGACGGGCGCTTTCTGTTCAGCACGGGAAGCAAATCGCGCAAGGCGCAGAATCTCGCGGGGAACGCGAGATGCGTTATTGCGACCGAGAAGGCAGAGGAAGCTATCATCGTGGAGGGAGTGGCGGAGATTGCCGACGTTGCGGCGCGCCGAAAGATGATTCCTGCCTACGAGCGCAAGTACGACTGGGATCTTTCGAAGATGAAAGACGATATGCTGTCGATGAAAGAGCCCGTTTTCATGGTGAAGCCGAAAGTGGTTTTCGCGCTCTGGGAGAAGTACTTCCAGACGAAATCGACGCGCTGGCGATTCGATTAGCAATATCTCCGCGCGCATGCGGTGAAGAGTTCATCCGAGCAATGTCCTAACTCTCGGGACCATTGGGATTTCGGCACAGATTCCGCATTACTTTCGTTACCCGTCTCGCACCCGCAGGCACACCTGTTTGGCGTGATATCCCACCTATAATTTCGTCAAGCCATACAAAATTGATTGTGAGACGGATCGAGGCCGAGGGGCCGAGTTGTGGCCGAGAGTGAGTGACGAACGACATGGGAAAGTCTCGACAGGTTAAGCAGGCAAGTGCGTTGTGGATCTACAATCCGTGGCTCGATTTGATTGTGGGCTGCGGCGCGTGGTCGCTGCCGCTGCTGCTGATTTCCTACTTCTCTCTGCCCGCAAATGCGCGGATGTGGTCGATTGTGTTTTACGGGCTGGCTTTGTTCGTCAACTATCCGCATTACATGGCGACGATTTACCGGGCGTATCATCGCGCGGAAGATTTTGAGAAGTACCGCACGTTCACCGTGCACGTGACCGGACTGATCGTCCTGACGCTGCTGGCTTCGCATTACTGGGTGCGGCTTCTGCCGTGGATTTTCACGATCTATCTGACGTGGAGCCCGTGGCATTACAGCGGCCAGAACTACGGGCTGTTCATGATGTTTGCGCGGCGCGCCGGCGCGAATCCGGACAAGCACACTCGCGGCGCGATCTATGGCGCGTTTATCGTTTCGTACCTCGTGCTGTTCCTCGGGTTCCACACAGGGCACTCCAACGATCCGCTGTTTCTTTCGCTTGGCATCCCGGCCGTTGTGAGCAAGTGGGAACAGGTCCTCCTGATCGTAGCGTTTGTGCTGCTTGCAGGATTCGGAGTGAGGCGATTGGCGAGCCAGGCGGGTTGGCGTCCGCTGGCGCCCGCTCTCACGCTTTTTTCTTCGCAGTTTTTATGGTTCCTACTGCCAGGGTGCGTGCTGTTGTTGAAGCATCTGGATTTGCCGCAGAGTCGATACAGCACCGGGATTCTGGCGATCATGCACTCGGCGCAATATTTGTGGATCACCAGCTACTATGCGCGCCGTGAAGCTGGAGGGAGGAAAGCGGAAAGCAAAAGTAGCAGATGGCGGCAGCTTGCTTATTTTGGCGTGCTGGTGGTGGGCGGCATTGCCCTCTTTATTCCGGGCCCGTGGGTGGCGAGCCGAGCCTTCCATCAGGACTTTACGACGAGCTTTCTGATTTTTACCGCCCTGGTGAACATCCATCATTTCATCCTCGACGGAGTGATCTGGAAGCTCAGGGATGGACGGATTGCGGCGTTACTGCTGAACTCTCGGGAGCAGGTTTCGGAAGCGCTGGCGAGCGCCCAGGGAACTGCCGTGGCGCGGCTTCGATGGATGGCAGGAACCAGCAAGGCGGCGCGGCGCTTGCAAGTGAGCGCGGCAATTTTACTTCTGCTGTGGGGAAGCGTCGATCAGGTACGGCATTACCTTTTGCTGCGCAATGACGATGCGGCGGCGCTGGAGAAGGCCGCGAGGCTGGATTCGTTCGATAGCCAATTGCAGATGAAACTCGCGCGCAAAGAGTTGGAAACCGGCGACGCAGAGAAGGCAGAGCGGTCTCTACGGCGGGCGATGGAGATCAGCCCTACGGATCCGGGGCCGCGGCAGGCTTTGCTCAAGTACCTGCTTGAGGCGAAGCGGCTGGACGAGGCGTACCGCTTGACGGAAGCATCGCTCACGTATCATCCGAAGGATCCGAACCTGCTGGTGGATCATGGCATTCTGGCCCTGCAGTTCGATCACTCTGACCAGGCGGTTGCCGATTGGAAGCAGGCCCTGATGCTCGACTCCAACCAACCGCTGGCGCACCTGTATCTTGCGCAGGAACTGGACCGGCAAGGCAAGCCACAGGAGGCCGCGACGCATTACCGCAGCTATCTGGAAAGTGTTGCGCAACAGGAGGCGGGGGGCAGACCGCAGGTGGACGTCATCATCGGAATCATTCTGCGAATGGCGGATTGCCAGGCCCGCGCGTCGGAGACGGACTTTGCGTTGAAATCGTATGCCATGGCTGAGCAATTGGCGATCCAGGCGAAGCAACCGAAGCTGGAGAGCGTGGCCGATGTGAATCAGGCGGGATTGCTCGGGCGAAGCGGCAGGCTCGACGATGCGCTGCAGCTCTATCAAAAGGCGTTGCAACTGGATAGCGTGGACACGGACAGCGAAGCCGCGGCGGTGGACTGGTTCACCTATGGCCGATTCCTGGACGACTCCGGGTTTTCGGACCGGCTGGTGTATGCCTGCCTGTTAAAGGCGGAATCGGAGGCGAGGCAGGTTTCAAAGTCTCCACTGCCCGATTCGATTGCCGGCGTTCAAGTAAAGCTTGAAAAGCGGCTGGGGAAAACTGCCGACAGCATCCGGCGGGACCCCGAGCCTTCTCTGCAACAAGCTCTAACCCTGAGGCGGTAACTCCGGCGAGATTCCGTGCATCCTATCAGGTAATTGACAGTGCATCGTACGTGCTAAACAATTAACCATCCCTGCAACTTATAGATTTTTTCGTATCCCAAAGGAGGAAGTCTATGGCCGACGAAGGCGCACATGTACACATGGAGACGCAGTCGAACGCGGGCAAGTGGGTTCTGGTGGTGCTGGCCATCGTGGTTGTAGCGGCGACAGCGTATGTGCTCTATACCACTCATCTCTCGATAGCGAAACTGAATGACCAGCTGGGCGCGAGCCAAGCGGAGGTTAAGGAATTGCAGAACCGTATGCAGACAGCCGAGGCCCAGGAAGAAACCCTGGCGCGGCAGGCCGGCATGACGAAGAAAGAATTGGCCCAGCGGGCGAGGGAATTGCAGGCGGAGGAGCGTGCGGCGGAGATTCGGCTGCAGCAGGAACAGACGGCACAGAAGGCGCAGATTACGGCGGTCAGTGGCGATGTCGCAGGGGTGAAGACCGACGTTGGGGGCGTAAGGACCGACTTGGGATCGACCAAGGCTGATCTTGAGGCGACCAAGGCAAAGTTGCAGAGCGCGGTCGGCGACCTGGGCGTGCAGAGCGGCCTGATCGCGAATACCCGCTCCGACCTGGAAGTGCTGAAGCATAAGGGCGACCGGAACTATTACGAGTTCACGCTGCTGAAAGGTGCGAAGCCGCAGCCGGTCTCGACCGTCAGCCTGCAGCTGAAGAAGACCGATCCGAAGAGGGAGAAGTTCACGATGAACGTGACTTCGGATGACAAGACGATCGAGAAAAGGGACCGCAATATTGCGGAGCCGATCCAGTTTTATTCGGGACGTGATCACCTCCTGTTCGAGTTGGTCGTCTGGACGGTTGATAAGAAGAAAGTGACGGGTTACCTGAGCACTCCGAAGAACGCCCCGACGCCAGTGACCGCGGGCGGAGTATCCGGCAATTGAGTTCCGCGTACTTCCCGGGCGGGCATGTACTGGCGCAGATCGTGCTGCGCACCGGGGTGATCTACCTGCTGGTTCTGGCTGGCGTACGTCTTAGCGGCAAGCGTGAGGTCGGGCAGATGACGCCATTCGATCTCACGCTCCTGCTCCTGCTTTCCAATTCCGTACAGAACGCCATGACCGGGCCCGACACGTCGCTGATGGGCGGCGCGGTTGCGGCCGGCACCCTGCTGATTCTGAATTATTTCGTCGCCGAGCTATCGGGCGCGAACCGGCGGTTCCGGCGGTTTGTTCAGGGGCAGCCGTCGCTGCTGGTGCATGATGGGAAGGTGATCCAGTCGCACATGGCGAAGGAACACGTCAGCATGGATGAACTGAATCGGGCGTTGCGAGAGCATGGGATTTCGTGCGTCGATCAGACCGCGCTGGCGGTGCTGGAAGTGGATGGCTCGATCTCGTGCCTGAAGTATGACGAAATAAAGCCCGACGCGAACACGCATTTGGTGAGGAGACGAGGAATTCAGAAGAAGCAGTAAACGACCTCCAATTCTGAGAAGGCTCTGCTCGCCTATCGCCACTCAATCAGCTAAGCGCAACTATTCACTCTTCAGCTCGTGGTCGGTCGCAATGGTGCCATTGGCGGGCCAAGCTGCTAGGTTCGAAAGGTTCGCTATCAGGGTGACGTCCCGTCACGTGCCTTCACAGAAAGGACAGCGTGGCCTCCGTCCGTGAAAAAGACGTTCTCCAAACTGTTTTGCGGCCCATATCCCTCTTGGATTATTCCGAGAATCGCCTGCTCGCCGTGGCTGAGAGATCGTTTACGCATGAAGAACATGGGCCTTGGTTATTTGTGACAGAACTCCAGTCGGTGCCGCAAACTATTTCGCTACCAAAAACTTCAAGCACACGGGTTGACCCACCTCAAAACTCTTACCGGTCGGCGTGAGTTTGCCTGTTTGCTGATCGATCGTAAACAGCACGACATTGTTCGAGCTCATATTTTCTGCGAAGAGTATGGTTCCGGTTGGATCGAACATGAAATGACGGGGCGCCTTGCCTTCTGTGGATGTCACTTCGATCGGGGTGAGCGTACCTTTGGCGGGGTCGATGGCGAACACCGCAATGCTGTTACCGTCTCCGCGGTTCGAGGCATAAAGGAATTTGCCGGAGGGATGAATCTCGATCTCGGCGTCTTCGATTTCGCCTTTGAACCCCGGCGCCTGGGTCGTGATTACTTGTAACTTGTGCAGGGTGCCGGTTTGTAGATCGTTGGAGAATACGGTGACGGTGCCCTTGATCTCGCTGAGGACGTAGGCGAACTTTCCGGACCTGGCGAGTGCGAAATGGCGCGGGCCGGATCCGGGATCGAGTTGCGCGTACGGCGGATCGTTAGGAGTAAGTTTGCCGGTAGTGGCGTCAAATTTGTAGACCATCAATTCATCAAGCCCGAGGTCGTCCACGTAAGCGAAACGGTTATCCGGCGAGAGATCAATGGAGTGGGCGTGAGGCGCTTCCTGACGCTGGGGATTGGCTCCATGGCCGGTGTGCTGATCGAACGAGACGGCGTCGCCGAGGCTTCCATCTTTTTGCACGGGGAAAACGGCCACGCTTCCACCATCGTAATTCGCTACGAGGACCCACTTTCCAGTCTTGTCGATCGTGATGTAACAAGGGCCTGCGCCGCGCGATTGCACTTCGTTCAGAAATGTCAGCTTGCCCGTGGAGCGGTCCACGGAAAAGGCGCTCACGCCGCCACTGTTCGGTCCTTTGTAGTCGCCAACTTCATTCACGGCGTACACGAAGCGGGTGTCGGGACTGATGGCGAGAAAAGATGGGCTTGTGGTTTCGGCAGCAGTCCCCAGAGCAGTGACGTCGTGTGTCGTCGCGTTGTAGCGGTAGAGGGAAATACCTTTGCTGGTGCTGTCTTTGCCGGTGTAGGAGCCGATGTAAAAGAAATAGTCGCCATTCTTCGGTGCGGGCGCGGCGAGTGCCAACGCGGCGAAAGACAAGACCACTAGAAGGGAAGCGAGAAAAGAGCGGAATATTTTCATGCCGCTATGGAAACCTATCCGGACCCATTTATGCAAGCGGCTATTTGGTGAGGACGATGGGAACGGTTTCATTGTAGGGCCAAATAATCACGCTGACGGACTGTCGCTGGTTGAATTCGCTTATTGTTTTCGGATATCCCACGATGATGGTGCGGTTGACGGTGTCCCCGGGCTCAATACGAGTTTCCGGGGTGAGAGCGGGCTGCGAGCCGTTCTTGAGGTCGGGAAACGCCTGAAAATAGCGGTCGAAGTCGACAGCCGAAACGGCATCGACCTTGGTGTCTCTGCCGGGGGCTTTGATGCTGCTCTGCAATTCGCGCACGTAGAGCGCCTTATCGCTGGCGTTGTGTAACTTGAAAGTCAGCGCCACCAATGTCGTGTTTTGGCCGGGCACTTCAACGGCGACCACATTGTCGAGCGACCCCGAACCCTGCGG
>Ga0070741_10021454_pt1 | contig 10043 bp, 8 predicted proteins | sample Coa_R1_4_FD_66440 | JGI IMG/M metagenome (GOLD analysis project Ga0070741, IMG submission 66440) | Surface soil microbial communities from Centralia Pennsylvania, which are recovering from an underground coalmine fire - Coalmine... | ecosystem: Environmental > Terrestrial > Soil > Unclassified ...
TCGACGATGACATCGGAGCCTTCGATGCGTTTCACCGTGCAGTTGACGAGTTCGCCCACCCGCTGGTTGTATTCCGCGAAGACGGTGTCCCGCTCCGCCTCCCGCACCTTCTGGAAGATCACCTGCTTCGCCGTCTGGGCCGCAATCCTGCCCAGAACGTCGGTGGCTTTGGGAATCCGCACCTCGCCGTCGATCTCCGCGTTTGGATCATACCGCCGCGCGTCTTCGAGGGAAATCTCGTGCTCCGGGTCCGCCACTTCGGCGACCACTTTCTTCACCGCGACAACTTCGATCGCTCCCGTCTCCTTATTGAAGTGCGACTGGAGGTCTTCGGCACTCTTGTAGTACTTCCGGGTCGCGACCAGGATGGCATCTTCAACGGCCGAGATGATGATCTGGGGATCAATCCCCTTCTCCCGGCTCAACTGGTCAATGGTCTGATAAAGGAGACTTGTCGTCACGAGCTCACTCCCAACCTGCTTTACACGTTAGCGAACGAACCTCTCAGAATTCCGGGATCAATCTCCCCTTGGCAATAGTTGAGAATTCAAGCGCTGTCACCTCACGATCGCCCAAAGCGATGAGAACCTGCCCCGACTCGAATCCTGCCAGGCGGCCCTCCAGCACCTTTTGATCGCCAGCCGGCTCCCGGACAATCAGCCGAGCCCGGCGCCCTGCAAAGTATTCGTAATCGGCCGGTTTGGTGAGCTTCCGATCCAGGCCGGGCGAGGAAACTTCCAGCGTGTAGCTTCCCGGCAACGGGTCCTCAACGTCCAGGATGGCACTGAGCTGCTCGCTTACCAACTGGCAATCAGCGTGCGTGACCCCCTGCGGTTTGTCGATGTATACCCGCAGCAACTGATTCGAGCGTCCACCTTTCAGCTCCACATCAACCAGCGTCAGCCCTTCCGACGTCGCGACTCGTCCGGCGATCTCCCTGATTTTTCCAACATCAACGGCCATTTTCGCTGACAGCCTCGCAGGAACTTCCCGGGAAGGTCCTGCCCGGGCCGAGCCCGACTTTTCACCTACCAACAAAAAAGTGGGCTTTCGCCCACTCGGTGCGTTCGCCAATTAAAGTATAGACCCGCTCTCAGCGAAAAAGCAAGGATTCGAATCGAACGATGTTGGCTGTTGCCCGTGGGAGTTGTCCGAGGATCAGTCCTCAGCTCCTCTCTCCCCGCGCGTGCCGGACCTCTAAGCAGCGATCTTCTTATTTTCCAGTCGGCGGGATCCGGTCTTTCTGCGTCTTGATCCGCACCAGGCTGAAAGGGTGTTGCTTGATCGTGTTTGTAAACTGCTTCAGGTTCTCGCTGCTGATGCGGATATTCTCCAAGGCCTCATCGAGGTTGGCTCGATTCATTTCAAGAGTATCGCTGACCTCGAGCATCAGCTTCTGCGCGTCACGCAACGAGCTGCGCAATTGCACCAGGGCCTCGTGAATTTCCTTGCGATTCTCCTCCACCAGCCCATTCATGTTCCCGACCAGCACATGAGCCCGGCTGATCGTCGCGTCGGTCTTTTCGAGCGTGGGACCCAGTTTGTTGCTCACGGCCGCGAGATTGCCGAGCGTCTGCTTGATGTGCTGACGGTTTTCATCCAGCATGGCATCGGCGTTTGCCAGCGCCCGGGTGAGATGCTGACGGTTTTCGGGGCTGATGGTCGCATTCAAGTTGTCGATGAGCCGATTGGCATTGTCCGCCACCGCGATCACACGATCATTCAAATCGGTTACGAGTTTATCCGCATTGACCGTAACGTTATTCACGTTATTAAAGACGTCGGCGAGTTGCACGATTTCGAGCGCGGGGACCTCACTTCCCGGGGGGAGGAGCGGATGGTCGCGGGTGCCCGGAGAGACCTCCACGTAGTTCTCTCCCAGGAAGCCCAGGCTCGAGATGCGCGCCTTGGAGTTCGCCCGGACAGGAGTCCCATCGGCCACCTGAAGCACCACCTTGATGCGAGTCGAATCGCTCGAGTCGATGGAAGCACTCTCTACCGTGCCAACCTTCAGGCCTCCAAATCGAACGAAGCTGCCCGGTTCGAGTCCTCCAGCGAACTTGAAGTAAGTGGTGTAAGTTACCTTTCTCTTCCGCAGCAGGTTGACCCCGCCCACAAAAACCAAAGCGGTGAGAAACAGAACGGCGGCGATCACCACCACCGCCCCGACTTGGATCTCTTCTCGGTTGCGTGCCATGTTTCAAGCCTTTCTTCCAGGGTCCGGATGACCGTCCCAATTGCGGTCAGCAGCGACCGACTCAGCCCTTCTCCGTTGCGCACGGGCCCTGTGTGAAAGTTAGGACTGGGTCAGCGAGCGCAGGTAGGCCTGTGCATCCAACGTCTCGTCGACGGGAGTCCGATTCAGAAACTGCTGGACCTTGGGATGCTTGCTGGCCCTGATTTCCTCCGGGGTGCCGGTTGCAATGACCTCCCCCTGGTCCATCACTGTAATGCGGTCAGCAATGGTGAACGCGCTGGCCATCTCGTGGGTGACCACCACAATCGTCATATGGAACGCCTTGTGGAGCTTAAGAATCAAATTATCGATCCCCGCCGCGGTGATGGGGTCAAGCCCGGCGGAGGGCTCATCGAAGAGAAGAATCTCCGGATCCATGGCGAGGGCGCGGGCGAGTCCTGCGCGCTTCTTCATTCCCCCGCTCAGTTCGGAGGGCATATAGTTCTCGAATCCGCCCAGACCCACAAGGTCCAGCTTGATGCGGGTCATGATGCGAATGGTCGAATCTTCGAGCCGGGTCAGCTCGCGGAGCGGCAATGCCACATTCTCCTCGACGGTCATGGAATTAAAGAGCGCCGCGCTCTGAAAGAGCATGCCGATTTTGGCGCGCAGGAGGTTGAACCGATCCTCCGGCATGTGGCAGATATCCTGGTTTTTGATGTAAACATGGCCTGAGGTGGGCAGCTCCAGGCGAATGATGTGGCGGAGCAGCGTGCTTTTGCCGGTCCCGCTTCCTCCCAGGATGACCATGGTCTCGCCCGCCTGCACTTCGAGATTGACGTTGTTCAAAATGCGCCGGCCATTGTAGGAGGTCACCAGGTTTTCGACGCGGATCATCGGACCCTGGAAGTCGTGTGCCATTTCAACTCGTATAGTAAAAGAGCGCCGTGAACACCACGTCCGCTGCAATAACCAGGAAGATCGAAATCACCACAGAGGAGGTTGTCGCCTTGCCAACCCCTTCGGCGCCGCCGCGCACCGCGAACCCTTCGTAGCAGCCGACCTTGGCAATGATCAGGCCGAAGACCAGACTCTTGATGAGACCGGTCCAGATGTCACGCATCACCAGCGTGTCGCGGGTTGCCGCGAGAAACATCAGAAACGTCTGGTCCAATTGGTACATCTGGAAAATTCCGCCCCCCAGTATGCCGGCAGCGTCCGAGAGGATGGTCAGGCACGGCATCATCACGAGGAGGGCAAGGTACTTCGGCACGACGAGATACTTGATGCTATTGAGTCCCATCGCCTCGAGTGCGTCGATCTCTTCGGAGACCTTCATGGTGCCGATCTCCGCCGCGAAAGCCGAGCCGGAACGACCGGCAACGATAATGGCAGTAATCAAGGGTCCCAGCTCGCGCGTCATCGCCACGCCGACGAGGAGCGCGATGTAGTATGGCCCCGCGCCGATATTCCGCATGGCGTAGGCCCCCTGGAGAGCCAGAATGATCCCGACGAAGACAGAAATAGTGCCGACGATAGGAATGGAATTCACCCCGGCCATTACCATCTGGTGGATCGCGGCTTGCCCCTTGAAGCCGCGTCCTTTGAAGGGGGCGACAAACGTCCAATAGGCGGTGTCGCGGGTGAGCCGGTACAAGCCCTGGCTGTACCGCGCAAGTCCTAATGTGCTTCGGCCAATCAATGCAAGTACGGCGGTCATGGTGATTCAGGCAGCCTTATCCGACGGGAAAAGCTCAAGCCCCAGAGGCGCACTCACCTTCCCAAAGAGGAGCCTCTGGCTGTCCCGGCGCCCGGGAGCGCAATCCCGCTCGTCACCTTCCTTGGCGGCTATCGCATCGCCCGGCTGGCAGCGAGGGGATGATCCCGAGGCGTTCAGAGCCCAGCAAACGGCTGCACGGTGGAGATTTTTCCCAGAGCTTCCTGCTCGTTGTCAAATATGTTGAAGACCTTATTAAGGCGTGCCAGCTCAAGGACCGAACGAGCATTGCTCTGGAGACCAAAGAGGCCAAAGCGAGTCTTGGTTTGCCGCGAGAGCTGCAACGCCTCTACCAGCGTCGCAATTCCGGAGCTGTCGATGTAGGTTACGTCAGCCATGTTGACGAGGACACTGGGCCCCCCAGCGTGAATCTCCTTCATCAGCGCCTCGCGCAAACGGGGAGAGGAGTAAAGGTCAACGTCGCCCTCGCAATCGACAATTGAGAGGTTATCTAATTTCCTGACCTGGACCTTGAGCACTGGCCGATCCCCTTCCGGGAAGGTACTTCACGAGTTTCAACCGATTTCCGCCCGTGAAGCTCTCATCGTAGAAAGCGGCGTCCATGAAACAGTTAATGAAATAGGTTCCGAGGCCCCCGGGACGAACCTCCTCCAGTGAGCGGGGCCGGATTTTCTCCGGGTTGACCTTGGGCCCGGAGTCTTCCAAGCTGAACTCAATCCGGTCGTCAAACCTTTGAACATCGACCGAGAGCCTGCCATCCGGACGATTGCAGTATGCGTGCCGGATGATATTACTGGCTGCTTCGTCAATGGCCATGGAGAGGCAATCCGCTTCAGAGTCACCAAAGCCAGCCTGCTGCGCTTGCCAGCGTACAACACTTCGGAGGACATGAAGCAGGCGGGCCTGGCTCGAGATGGTGATTCGCATTGGGTCAGGAGAAGGGTGGTCCTTCCTCGGGCAGGAACAACCCCATTTGCCCCCATGAGCCGAACTTCTCCCTCCTCCACGCGATAGTACTCGCTGGGCATTACAAAATCAATGGCGCTGGGAGCCCGGAACGGAGTTGGGTCAGACCTGCCTCGAGGCTGACAGCAGGCCCAACTCTATCATGTGCCTGCGTACCTTCTCCCGCTCCTTGTTCCCAAAGCGCAGGAAGGGCTCAGCCAGGAAATCTTCTGCGATTCCCAGCAGCGAAACGGCGCACTTGAGGCCTCGCAAGTAGGCGGAATCTTCGTTCGAGGTGCGATAGATTGTCGTGCTGATTTCCATCACCCTGCGGTGCAGGATCGCAACGCGTTCAAGGTCCCGCTGCGCTGCGGCGGCGTAGAGTTCCCGATAAAGTTGCGGGCAGAAGTTCGAACCCCCGCACATCCCGCCGTGCGCGCCGAGCAACACCGCCTCAGCCATCAATTCTTCCGGGCCGACCAGTAAAGAAAAGTCCGGCCGTTGCTTGAGCAGCGCAATCACTGTGTGCAAATAAATCATGTTAGCAGAGCTGTCTTTGAGGCCGATGACGTTTGGAATCTCTGAGGCTCGAAGCACCGTTTCGGGTTCAATAACGTGGTGGGTGTTGGCGGGGGCATTATACAGGAGTAAGGGCAGCGGGGATGCCTTCGCCAGGCGTTCGAAGTATCCAAGCAGTTCCGACTGGCTGGCCGGAAAATAGTAGGGAGCCGATGCCACCACGGCCTGCGCCCCGCACTGCTCAGCCTTACGCGCCAGGTCCAATGCTTCGCTAAAGGCCGTGTCGGTAATCCCAACGAGGATCGGGATGCGGCCCGCCACCAGCCTCGAGCATTGTTCAATAACTTCCTCGCGCAGGCGGTGACTGAGCGCCGGCCCCTCTCCGGTGGTTCCAAGAATGAAGAGGCCGTGAACACCACCTGAAATCAAGTGTTCAATCAGCCTCTCAAGACCTGCGTGGTCAAGCGTGATTTGGTCTCGAAGCGGGGTGATCATTGCGGTGACGACCCCCCGCAGGGGTCGGGGCAATTGTAAGGTCATAGAAGCGAAGTTGATTCTGTTCCTTTTTGGATTCTCATTGCGAAGTTCTGGCCCGGATTATGATCCGAATCACCCAGATAAAGTAACATATTGTCCCCTTGCAAAGTCTATCCCTTGCGGGTTCGAATCGATGGATGGGAACCGCTCCGTGATAAAATCTGACGGTGTTACGTGAGGAGTCTGTGCCCAAATAACAGAATATCCTATAAGGAGTCGGCCTTGCTGAATTGCTGGCTGAAAAATATTCTTATCGCGCTCTTGCTCGCTTCCGCGGCAACTTCATCAGCTCAAACGCCAGACCATTTTCGGCCGCCGGCTGTGCCCCTGGTGACTTGCGATCCCTACTTCAGCGTCTGGTCTATGGCAGACCGCCTGACCGACGACTCGACGCGTCACTGGACGGGCACGAAGCAGTCCATGAGCAGCATGATTCGAATCGATGGGAAAGCCTATCGCATCATGGGCAACGAACCGAAAAATACTCCAGCTCTGCCGCAAACAGGGCTTCAGGTCCTGCCGACTCGTACGATCTACGACTTCGAACGCTCCGGCGTGCACGTTACACTGACGTTCATGACTCCAATGCTGCCGCAGGACCTGGACGTCATGGCCCGCCCGGTTACCTACCTTACCTGGGAGATGCGCGCCACCGACGGCAAAATGCATAAGGTTGCTCTCTACTACGACAACACTGCCGAACTCGTCGTCAACAAGGCCGATCAAGCCGTCACGTGGTCGCATGGGACCTTGGGCGACCTGACGGTTCTCCGGATGGGTTCGCAGGAACAGCCGGTCCTCGCCAAGAAAGGTGACAACCTGCGGATTGACTGGGGCTATCTTTACGTGGCAGCGCCGGAGGTTCGCGGGCTACAGACCGTCATTGCCAGTGAAGCCGCGGCCCAAGGCGCCTTCGCCAGGGGGAACCCCCTTCCGGGAACGAACGACAAAAGAATGCCCCGTGCTGCCAGCGATGAGTGGCCTGTGATCGCCGTGACGTACGATTTGGGCCAGGTGGATGCGAAGCCCGCCTCGCGGCATTTGATTCTGGCTTACGACGACCTCTACTCCATCGAGTACATGCACACCCGGTTGCGTCCCTATTGGCGACGAAATGGCGCCGAGGCGTCGAAACTATTGAAGGAATCCGAAACGGATTACCAAAGCTTACAGGAAAAGTGCCGTGATTTTGACAAAGACTTAATGACGGACCTCACCGTGGTCGGAGGTGCGAAGTATGCGCAGGTGGCCGCGCTGGCTTTCCGGCAGAGCCTGGCGGCGCACAAGATGGTTGCCAATTCAGCCGGGGAGCCTTTTTTCTTTCCCAAGGAAAACTTCAGCAACGGCTGCATCGGGACCGTCGATGTTATCTACCCGGCCGCGCCCATCCTTCTCTTTTTCAATCCAAGACTCCTGAAGGCTTCGCTCGTTCCCCTGCTGGATTACGCGAGTTCGGGAAGGTGGAGGTTTCCCTTCGCCCCGCACGACCTGGGCACTTACCCGCTCGCCAATGGCCAGGTCTATGGTGGAGGAGAGAAAACCGAGCGTGACCAGATGCCGGTTGAAGAGTCCGGCAACATGCTGCTCTTGATGGCTGCGCTGGCCAAGGTGGATGGCAATGCAGGATTCGCCGGCAAGTACTGGGCGCTTCTGACTCGGTGGGCGGAATATCTTAAGAAGGCCGGGCTTGACCCTGAGAATCAGCTTTGTACCGACGATTTCGCGGGCCACCTGGCGCACAATGCCAACCTGTCGCTCAAAGCGATCCTGGCACTCGATGCTTACGCCATGATGTGCGACATGCAGGGAAAGCAGGAAGATGCCGCGCTCTATCGCAAGACAGCCCAGGAGTTCGCCGCGCAATGGCCGAAAATGGCTGATGACGGAGATCATTATCGCCTGGCGTTCGACAAGCCCGGAACGTGGAGCCAGAAATACAATCTGGTCTGGGACGCGTTGCTCGACCTCAACCTTTTCCCCGGAGAAATCGCTCGCAAGGAGATCGCCTACTACAAGACGAAGCAGAACCGCTTTGGCCTGCCTCTCGACAACCGCAAGGCCTACACCAAACTCGACTGGGTCGTCTGGACCGCGACGCTGGCAGAAAACTCCTCCGACTTTGAGGCATTCATCTCACCTGTTTATGACTGGGTGAATGAGACCCCCTCGCGAGTTCCCTTGACCGATTGGTACTGGACCACGGACGGCAAGCAAGCCGGCTTTCAAGCGCGGTCGGTGGTAGGAGGAGTCTTCATCAAGATGTTGTCCCGCCCGGCGGTCTGGGAGAAGTGGTCTCGCATGGCCCGCTAGCCTGGATCATTCATGAATCCGTGGATTGGAGGACGGACTCAAGCAGGTCTCACGCAGTGTCCGCGAAGTTCCCCCTCGACAACTCATCCGTTGGCTTGGCCGCAGGGCCCACGGAGAGCACCTGAGCCCGAATTCATAAATTCAAGGGCACTGTTCTGTGCTCAACCCGTTTAATTGAGGCCGTCAGACGGAATCTGCGGAAGCACCGAACAATGCAGGGAAAAGTCAGCGTGCGCTAGGGAAAAAGGAGAGTGGTTGTGCGGGAGACCCAGCGGGCGGTGAGGCCGAACAGTTTGAAAATCAGGCTACCTGTCGAGGCGAAGAACGCCAAAACCCGAAGGCAGAGGTTCAGGCAGCTCTCCAGTCGATGGCGCGGTTTCGCTCTGCGCTGCCGCGCGCCTGTGGCAAGGAGCACGGAAATCGACGGGAGTGGATCCTCGGTAAGAATCACTGAACTTAGCTGGTTATTAAAGAAAGCGAAATTGTCATGCGGAGCGAAGAAACGCAGCCTGGCAGGGCTGCCAGTGAAACCTGGACCATCTCGTCAAGGGGGGGCGACAAAGGTCATGAGGAGGAAATCTCTTTTGCCGCTGTGACGGGCGCCTCAATCAGTTGCTGAAGTTCAAGGCGGTCTAAAGTTTCCTTTCGGATGAGTTCAGCGGAGACACGCTCCAGATCGCCTCTTCGGCGTTCCAAGATCTGCTTTACACGGGAATACGCGGAATCCACCAGCACCCGCACCTCATCATCAATCTGCTGCGCCGTGCGCTCGCTGTAGTTCCGCGTCGAATCCGCAAACGGACCGGGCAGGAATCTCGGGGTCATGGGAGTGCCGTACGTCAGATTGCCGAGCTGCTGGCTCATACCGTATTGCGTCACCATTTGCCGCGCCAACTCCGAAGCCCGTTGCAGGTCATCGGAGGCGCCGGTGGACACCACCCCGGCGTAAACAACATCCTCCGCCCCTCGTCCTCCCAGCATGACCGCAATCCGGTCTTCGAGCTCGGGTTTCGTCAGGAGATACTTCTCCTGGGTGGGTAGTTGCAACATGTGGCCCAGCGCGCCAACGGACCGCGGAATAATGGAGATCCGATGGACTGGGTCGGCGTGTTCTACGGATACCGCTACCAGCGCATGGCCCGACTCATGATAAGCGACCCGCTGTTTCTCCTCGGGGCTCATACACCGGCTCTTCTTCTCCAGGCCTAGCATGACCCGGTCGATTGCCTCTTCCAGGTCCCGCTGTTCCACTTGTTCAGCGCCGCGGCGTGCAGCCAGCAGAGCGGCCTCATTGATGATGTTGGCCAAGTCGGCGCCAACCATTCCGGGTGTTCGCGCCGCGATGGTATGCAAGTCGGTGGTTGAGGCGAGCTTGGCCTTCCGGGCATGAACTCGTAAAATTTCCTCCCGGCCCTTCAAGTCGGGCCTGTCGACCACGACCTGACGGTCAAAACGGCCGGCGCGCAGCAGAGCCGGATCCAGAACCTCCGGAGTGTTGGTTGCCGCCATGATGACAACGCCCTTGGTGGAATCAAAACCATCCATCTCGACGAGCAGTTGGTTCAATGTCTGCTCGCGCTCATCGTGGCCGAAAACCATTCCTCGGCCGGCGGAACGCGCTTTTCCGATGGCGTCAATTTCGTCGATGAAAACGATGCACGGCGCCTTCCCTTTGGCCTGATCGAAAAGATCCCGGACGCGAGCGGCGCCCATACCGACGAAGAGTTCCACAAATTCGCTCCCGGAAATGGAAAAGAACGGAACCTTCGCCTCCCCGGCGACCGCGCGGGCGAGCAGAGTTTTTCCGGTTCCGGGCGG
>Ga0070741_10021455_pt1 | contig 10043 bp, 8 predicted proteins | sample Coa_R1_4_FD_66440 | JGI IMG/M metagenome (GOLD analysis project Ga0070741, IMG submission 66440) | Surface soil microbial communities from Centralia Pennsylvania, which are recovering from an underground coalmine fire - Coalmine... | ecosystem: Environmental > Terrestrial > Soil > Unclassified ...
GTGATCCTGGAGGCGCCGCCGGCGGAGCATGCGGGCGCGTCCGCGGGGTCGCCCGCGCCGCTGCCGCCGGGGGTCGCGCCTGGCCGCGCGGCCGGGCCGGCCGGGGCTGAGGGGGGTCGCGCGGACGGGGGCGGGCTCGGGCTCGGCGCCGCCTCGCCCGCCGCCACGCCGCTGCCGGCGGGCGCCGCCGTCGCCGGCTCGCGGTCGCTGGCGTCGCCGAAGGCGAGGCGCCTCGCCGGCGAGCGGGGCCTGGATCTGGGGACGCTGGTGGGCTCGGGGCCCGGCGGGGCCGTCCTCGCCGGCGACGTCCTGGCAGCCGCGGGCGCCGGTGCCGCGACGGCGCCGGCCGCCGCGGGGGCGCATTCCCTCGCGCCGGCGACCGCACCCGCCGCGCCGCCGGCCGCCGGGCCGCCCGCCGGCGTGGGCACCGTGTGGCGGATCATGGCCGAGCGGATGACGGCCAGCTGGACCAGCGCGCCGCACTTCTACCTCGTGCGCGAGGTCGACGTGAGCCGGCTGGTCGCGTGGCGCGCCCACGTGCGCGAGGGCGGCGCGGCGCGCGTCACCTACACCGACCTCCTCGTGAAGCTGGTCGCCGCGGCCCTGGCCCGCCACCCGGCCGTCAACGCCGCCTGGCGGGACGGCGCGATCGCGCGGAACGCCGACGTCGACATCGGCCTGGCGGTCGCGGTCGAGGAGGGCCTGGTCGTGCCGGTTCTCCGGCGCGCCGACGCGCTCGGCGTTGCCCAGATCGCCGCGATGCGGGAGGACCTCGTGAGCCGGGCGCAGTCGGGCCGGCTGCGGCCGGCCGACGTCCAGGGGGGCGGCTTCACGATCAGCAACCTCGGGATGTACGGGATCGACGCGTTCCAGGCGATCGTCAACCCGCCGCAGGCGGCCATCCTCGCCGTCGGCCGCATCGCCGACCGCGTGGTCGCGGTCGGCGGCCAGCCGGCGGTCCGACCGACGATGGTCCTGACCCTGTCCTGCGATCACCGCGCCCTGGACGGGGCGCGCGGCGCCCAGTTCCTCGCCACGCTCGCCGGCCTCATCGAGGAGCCGCTCGCGCTGCTCACCTGACGGTGCGCGGCGGGTGAGCGCCGACGATCACCGGCGCGCCGGGCCGCCGCCGCGACGCGTGGCGGCGGCGCGCGCCCGGCATCGAGCCACGCCGGGCGGCCTCGCCGCGAGCGATCCGCTCCGGGATCACGGTCGCCCGAGACGCGATCCGCGGAGACTGGGCGAGCGCGCCTCGTCGTCGGCCGCCCGCTCCGGGATCGCGGGTCGCCCGAGACGCCATCCGCGGAGACTGGGCGGGCGGGCCGGCGCGGGCAGCGGTCGGACGACACGGCCGGCCCGGCGGCCGCGATCGCGCGCCTTCCTTGACCCCTCCCGGACTGGTTGCTATCGTCGCGAGGGGCCGGCGGCGCCGTGAATCCGCGCCGCCGCGGACCCTGCGCGAGACTCGATCACCCGGGAGGGAGAGACCTTGACCACCATGCGCAAGCGTGCCGGCCGGCTCCTGGCCGCGATCGCGGCGACCGCGCTCCTCCAGGCGGCGGCGCCGGCGGCCCGGGCCCAGCAGCCCGGCCTCCTCAAGATCTCCGTCATCGAGGCGACCCCCGCGTTCCACAGCCTGCCGCTCGCGGCGCTCCGGGCGATCGGGGCGGAGTACAACCTCCAGATCGACATGCTCCAGGTGCAGGGCGGCGGCGAGGCGGGCGAAAGGACCCGCACTTCATGCCCGTCGTTCGCGTGACCTTCTACGAGGGCCGGTCGGTCGAGAAGAAGCGCGCCATCGCCGAGGCGATCACCGAGGCGCTGGTGCGCATCGGAGGATCGAAGCGCGAGGCCGTCAACGTCATCTTCGACAACGTCGCGCGGGAGGACTGGGTGATCGGCGGGGCCCCCGAGACGCGGGACGTCGCGCTCCCCGCCCGGGGCGCCGGCGACTAGCCCGGCCTCCGCCGCTGGGCTGAACGAGTCGCGCGGACCGGACGACCGGCGCGCGCCGTCACCGCCCGCCGGGCGGGCCGGCGGCGGCACGGGACTCCCCGATGGTGGCGGCTGTCGGGACGCCGGGCGTCGCCGCCCGTCCGGGCGCGGGCGGTGATACGGGACTCCCCCTCATGGCGGCTCCCGGGAGGGCGGGCATCACCGCCCGCTGACGGGGGCCGGCGGAGAGACGGGACTCGCCTCCCGGCGGGGGCTGTCGGGACGCCGGGCGTCACCGCCGGCCGGACGGTGCCGGCGGCAGGGTGGCGGGATCGGTCCCGGCCGGCAGGTCGACGTCGTAGGCGTTCAGGACGAGCGCGATCAGGCCGTAGTACCCGGCCAGCACGATCAGCTCGATCGTGCCCGCCCGCCCGAGCTCCCCTTCGGCGCGGCGAAGCTCGGCCTCGGTGAGGCCCCGCGTCCGGTAGAGGGCGCGGACCGTGTCGACGATCACGGCCTCGCGCCGCGCGAGGCCGTCCGTCGCCCCGCCGTCGCGGACGCAGGCGATCGCCTCCGCGCGCGTCCCCGCGTCGCGGGCGATCGGCTCGTGGGCGGCCCACTCGTAGGGCGACCCGGCCTCGCGGCCGGCGGTCAGGATCGCGAGCTCGCGATCCGGCGCCGGGAGCCCGGAGGCGAACCGGATCTGCTCGCCCAGCGCTCCCACCCGCTCGGCCAGTGCCGGATGGTGGAGCAGGACGCCGTACGGACCCCGGAGCGCGCCGCGGGTCGTCGCGATCCGGTCGAAGACCCGGCGGGCGTCGGGCGTGAGCTGCTCGCGACTCGGCTCCGGGATGCGCGTCATCGTCGCCTCCAACTTCGCGCCGGGGCCACCCCCGGCGATCGGGTCTCGGATGCCCCGGCGCGGCGCGCGGGCCCGACGCCGGCCTACCGCGCCGGCGCGGCGAGCGGCCGCTCGCGGAAGCCGCGGGCCAGGACGAGGCTGCTCGCCAGGACCACGCCGCCCGCGGCGAGCCACGCCGGGCCGTAGTCGCCCGCGCGGTCGACCAGGGCGCCGAAGAGCGGCGGCCCGAGCATGCCGCCGAGCGGCGTGAACACCATGTTGTACCCGATCGCCGCGCCGCCGAGCCGCGGGTGGACCGCCTCCGCGGCCGCCGCCTGCAGGAGGCCGGCGTACGAGGCGACCGTGAGCCCGAGCGCGACCGCGAGGGCGGCGGCCACGAGCGCCCCGCCGGGCCCCAGCGCTCCCAGCGCTCCGAACCCCGCCGCGGCGAGGACCCCGAGCAGCACCAGCACCGGCTTCCGCCGGCCCCGCCACAGCCGGTCGCTCACCAGACCCCACGCGATCCGGCCCGCCGTGCTGCCGGCCTGGGCGAGGCCGAAGCACGCGCTGGCGAACGGGAGCCCCGCGTGGAGCGCGTCGCGCAGGAAGAGCGTGAGGTACGTCGTGAAGCTCGTCTGGCCCATGTTGAACCCGCCGCCGGCCGCGTTGACGACGGTGAGGTTCCGGTTTCGCACGACCGCGCCGATGTCGCCGAGTCGCATGGCGCGGCCCGCGGCCGGGTCGCCCGGGCCGTCGGCCGGCGTGCGCAGGCAGAGCGCGGCCCCGGCGGCGGTCGCCGCCGCGATCGCGAGGAGCAGCGTCGTCCACTCCACGCGGGCCGCGAGCGCGGCGGTCCCCGCGGCGAGGAGGCCGCCCAGCGGCACGCCGGTCTGCTTCAGCCCCATGGCGGTCGCGCGCAGGCGGACCGGGAGCCACAGGAGGACGCCCTTCACGGTGGCCGGGTTGACCACCGCGTACCCGAGGCCGGTCAGGGCGAGGCACGGCACCGCAATGGCCAGCGTGTGGCCGAACCCCGCCAGGAGCGCCGTCGCGAGGGCCATCAGGAGGTGGGCGACCACCAGCCCGGCGCGGACCCCGTATCGGTCGACCACCCAGCCGGCCGGCAGGGCGCCGGCGAGCAGGCCGGCGTTGTACGCCGTGCTGAGGAGCCCGACCTCCGTGCGGCTGAGCCCGAGCGCCGTCTGGATGCGCGGCGCCATCGCCAGCACCGCGGTGAAGTTGAGCGTGCCGAGCGCGTGGGCGAGGATCAGGACGCCGACCGCGCCCCAGCCGCCGGGGGCGCCGGATCGCGCCGGGCGCCCGGTCACCGGGCGGGCGCCTCGAGGGCCGCGCTCTCCCGGCAGGCGCGGAGGAACACGAGCGCGTCGGTGCTGAAGCTGATCATGTGGACGCCGCGGCTGAACCAGGCCGGGAGGGGCGGCCGAGGGTGAGCGGAAGCCCTGGCCTCCAGCGCGGCCGACATGGCGCATATTCTAGTCCGATCGTCAGGGCCGCTCCGGGAGGGGCGGCGATGGCGCGCGTCCGGCGCGCGTCCAGGAGGAGCACCCATGATCGCGACGACCGATGCCCGCGCCAAGCGCCGCCGGCTGCGGGAGCTGATCCGCCAGGGCCGCCTGATCGTGGCCCCGGGCGCCCACGACGCCCTCACGGCGAAGCTGATCGAGCGGGCCGGCTTCCCGGTCGTCTACATGAGCGGCTCGGGGGTGGCGAACACGCTGCTCGGCGGCCCCGACGTCGGGCTGGTCACGCTGACCGAGATGGCGTGGATCGCGCGCTGCATCGCGGCCGCGACGGCGCTCCCCGTCGTGGCCGACGCGGACACCGGCTACGGGAACGCTGTCAACGTCATGCGCACCGTCCGGGAGTACGAGGCGGCGGGGGTGGCCGCCCTCCACCTGGAGGACCAGGTGAGCCCGAAGCGCTGCGGCCACATCGCCGGGAAGGAGCTGGTCTCCGCCGAGGAGATGGTCGGGAAGATCCGCGCCGCGGTGGACGCCCGCACCGACCCCGACCTGGTCGTGATCGCGCGGACCGACGCCCGCGGCCCGGCCGGGCTCGACGAGGCGATCCGGCGGGCGAACCTCTACGCCGCGGCGGGCGCCGACATGGTCTTCCCCGACGCCCTGCTCTCGGAGGAGGAGTTCACGCGGTTCGCCGCCGCCGTGCCGCACCCGAAGATGATGAACATGGGCGGGTACGCGGCGACCCGGACCACGCCGAAGCTCCCCCTGTCGACCGTCGAGCGGCTGGGGTTCAACCTGGTGATCTTCCCGCTGGCGGTCGTGCGGGCGGGGGTGCGCGCGATGATCGACTTCCTGGCCGGGCTCGCGGCGCGGGGAACCGAGTTCGAGATCGAGCACATCGCCGGGCTCCGGGGGCACCCCGTGGAGAGCTGGTACGAGTTCAGCGGGATCCACGAGGTCCGGGAGCTGGAGGCGCGCTATCTCCCGGCGGCCGACGTCGCGCGGAAGTACGCCGGCGGCGAGGGCTACCGTCCCTGACCGGCGCCGCCCGGCTCGCGCGAGGGTCCGTGATGGCGTCGAGCGCGATCGCGAGTAGCCGGCACGAGCCGCGGCGCGCGGGGGCTCGCCCGGCCGGTGGCTGCCGGCCCGGCGGTCGAAGTATGCTGGGGGCCGGGCTGATCACGGAGCCACTCCGCACACGGGGAGGTCACCTCATGTCGATCCGGACGCGCACGTCCTCGCCCCGCGCCGCCTCGGCGGCCGCCGCCGCGGTCTCCCGCCGCGCGGTGCTGCGGGGCGCGACCACGACGCTGGGCGCCATGCTCGCCAGCCGCAAGGCGCCGGCGCAGACCGCCGGGCCGGTGACGCTCACGCTGCTCCTCTGGGAGCACTGGAAGGTGGTCGAGGGGCTGCAGAAGAACGACCCGGCCACCGTCCCGAGGCGGCGGCTGTGGTTCTACGAGATCGTCAAGCGGTTCGAGGGCGAGCACCGGGACATCAAGCTCCAGTACCAGACCGCCAACTGGAACGTCGCCACCCAGACGTTCATCGCCGCCTCCCAGGCCGGGAATCCCCCGGACCTGGTCGGCGCCCAGAGCCAGGACAACCAGCCGCTCGCCAATGCCGGGTACGTGGCCGACCTCGGCCAGTTCAAGTACGGCGAGTGGGACGACTTCAACCAGGCCGTCCTCCGCGAGGCGTGCTCCGTCGACGGCAAGATCGTGTCGATGCCGGTGTACCTGACCTCGACGGGCCTCGGGTACAACAAGGCGCTCCTGGCCCAGGCGGGGATCAAGGAGCCCCCCCGGACATGGGACGACCTGATCCGGGCGGGCAAGGCGCTGACCCGGGACACGCGCGGGACCGGCCGGCCGAACCAGTGGGGCTTCGGGTGCGAGCTGAGCGCGGCGTCGACCCCGAACCCCGTCTCGTTCACGATGCCGATGATCCGGTCCGCCGGGGGCTCGATCGTCGACAAGGACGGCCGGGGGCTCATGGACACCCCGGAGCACCGGCGCCTCGCCAAGCTGCTCCAGGACATGTACCACGAGCACAGGATCCTGGCCCCCGAGTCGTTCACGATGAAGGCCAACGACGAGGTCGACCTCTTCGGCGCGAAGGCGTGGGCGACCGGGATCGTGATCCACGCCCTGCTCCCGCCGATCCTCGAGAAGATGGGCAAGGATGCGTTCGGCTTCGCGCCGTATCCGACGTTCCCGGGCAACGAGCCCCGCTCGTACAGCGAGGTCTACGGGTTCCTGATGTCGAGCCGCGCCGCCAAGGATCCCCGCAGGGGCCCGGCGGCGTTCGAGCTCCTGAAGGCGATCGGCTCGGTCGACGCGCTCCTGCTGGCCGCCAAGTACCAGTTCGGCGCCCCGAGCCGCCGCTCCGCGCTCGCCAACCCCATCTACAAGTCGGATCCGCTCCTGGGGTACCTGGCGGACTACACGTTCAAGACCGCCGCCCCGTTCCCGTTCATCAAGGAGGTCGGCTTCTACTCGGAGACGTTCATCGAGGCGCTGAACCTGATCGTGCTGCAGCGGCAGCCCGTCGACGAGACGCTCCGGCGCCAGCAGGCCCGGTACGAGGCCCGGCTGCGGCGCTGACGCCGCGGTGCCCCCGGATCCCGGCGAGCCCGATGACGTCCGTTCCCACCCGCCCGGCCGCGGCCCGGGCGGTCCCGGCCGGCCGCCCCACCGCGGCGACGCCGTCGGGGCGCGTCCGCCCGCGGCTCCGCGCGCTCGGGCGGCGCGCCGGCTCCGACCGCGTGCTGCCGTACCTGCTCGTCGCGCCGGCGGTCCTCCTGGTCTTCGCGCTCACCGTGTACCCGACCGTCTACGTGCTCCAGACCAGCTTCACGGACCGCAACCTCATGCGCACCGTGACGCGGGCGGTCGGCTTCCAGAACTACGCCGACCTGGCGACCGACGAGCTGGCGCTCCGGGCGCTCGGCAACACGGCGGTGTTCCTGGTCGGCTCGCTGGCGCTCATCCTGGCGCTCGGGCTGGCTCTCGCGCTGGCCCTGAACGAGCCGGTGCGGGGCCGGACGTTCTTCCGCTCCGTGGTGGTGCTGCCGTGGGCCCTCACCGCGGTGGTCGTCGGCGTGATGTGGCGCTGGGTCCTGATGCCCGACATCGGCATCGGCAACTACCTGCTGGCCGGCCTCGGGGTCAACATCTCGTTCTTCCTCGACCCGCGGGCCGCGCTGGCCACGATGGTCGTCGTCGAGGTCTGGCGCAGCACCGGGTACGGGATGGTCCTCATGCTGGCGGGGCTGCAGGGGATCGACGCCGCGCTCTACGAGGCGGCCCGCATCGATGGGGCCGGGTTCTGGCGGGCGCTGCGCCACATCACGCTGCCGCTCTTGGTCCCGACGCTGCTGGTGGCGACCATCCTCCTGAGCATCCGGGCGGTGAACCTGATCGACATCCCGCTGGTGGTGACCGGCGGCGGCCCGGCCCGGCTCACCGAGACGCTCGGCCTGTACATGTGGAAGGAGTCGTTCGCCTTCCACCACATCGGCTACGGGTCGACGGTCGCCATCGTGATGTTCGCGATCAACCTGGTGCTGACCGTGCTCTACATCCGCTCGCTCCCCCGGGGCGGGCGGTAGGGCGGCCGATGGCTCGCGGCCCGCGGCGGCGGCGCTCGCCGGTCCTGGTCCACCTCCTCCTCGCGGTGTTCAGCGCGTACTCGCTGTTCCCGCTCCTGTGGGCGCTGGTCACCTCCCTCAAGCGGCCGGAGGACGCGGTGGCGTACCCGCCGACGTGGATCCCGGAGCCGCCGACGCTCGCGAACTACGCCGACGTGCTCCTGCGCACCGCGGTGCCCTGGCAGGTGCTCAACACGATGGTCGCCGCCGGGCTGGCGGCCGGGATCGTCGTGGTCGCCAGCAGCCTGGCCGGCTACGGCTTCGCCCGGTTCGAGTTCCGCGGCAAGCAGGTCCTGCTGGTGAGCCTCCTGGGGTGCGTCATGGTCTCGGGCGCGACGAAGGTCGTGCCGCTGTACCTGATGCTGCACCGGGCCGGGCTCCTGAACAGCCTGGCCGGGCTCGGGCTCGTGTACGCGGTGGAGTTCCTGCCGATCAGCGTGTGGCTCATGAAGAGCTACGTCGAGACGATCCCGGTCGAGCTCGACGAGGCGGCGGCGGTGGACGGGTCGGGCCGGCTCCGCACGTTCGTCCGGATCGTGTTCCCCCTGAGCCTGCCGGGCGTGGTCGCGGTGGCGCTGATCACCTTCGTCCGGTCCGCCCAGGAGTTCATCTACGCCGCCACGTTCCTCACCGAGCCGGCGGTGAAGACGTCCCCGGTCGGGCTGTACATGTTCTTCACCGAGCTGGGCGTGGAGTGGGGGCACCTCACCGCGGCGTCGCTGGTCGTGGTCCTGCCGATCGTGCTGGTGTTCCTGCTGCTCCAGCGCTGGTTCGTCTCCGGGCTCACCATGGGCGCCGTGCGGTAGGCCCGGCGCGGGAAGGGAGGAGGAGGCCGTGACGAGCAGGCCCGACGGCGCGCGAGGGCGACGGTATCTCCGGGCGGCCCGGGTGGTGACCGCCGGCCCGTCCGGCACGATCGCGGACGGCGCGGTGGTGATCGAGGGCTCGCGGATCGCCGCGGTCGGCCCGGCGGCGGGGCTCCTCGCCGGCGCGCCGCCGGACGCGGTGGAGGCGTTTCCCGACGGGACGCTCCTGCCCGGCCTGGTCGACGCCCACGCGCACCTCACGCTGGCCGCGGACCGCCGCACCTACGAGCAGATGGTCCTCGACCCGGACGAGATGATGGCGCTGGTCTCGGTGCGCAACCTCCAGCGGCACCTGGCCGGGGGGGTCACCACCCTCCGCGACAACGGCGGGCGGAACCGGGTGACCTTCATCGTCCGGGAGGCGATCGAGCGCGGGTACTTCGTCGGCCCCCGCCTGCTCCTGAGCGGCCGGCCGGTGACCCACCGGTACGGGCACTTCTACTGGTGCAACGGGGTGGCCGACGGCCTGGAGGCGATCCGGGCGACCGTCCGCCAGCTGGTCGCGGAGGGCGCCGATCACATCAAGATCATGGCCTCGGGCGGCGCCACGGCCGGGAACATCCCCTACTACGCCTCGTACGGGGTCGACGAGCTCCGCGTCGCCGTCGAGACGGCGCACGGGCTCGGCCGCCTCACCACCGCGCACTGCCGGGCGAAGGACTCGATGGTCAACGCGCTGGAGGCCGGCCTGGACTGCATCGAGCACGCGGAGTTCCTGGTCCCCGGCCCGGTCGTCGAGTACGGGGGCGGCGTGTCCTCGAGCGGCGTCATGGAGTACGACGAGCGGGTCGCCGAGCGGCTGCTCCGGCAGCGGACCTTCGTCAGCTACACGTTCCAGGCCGGCGGCTACGATACCCTGGTCGAGCTGAGGGCCAAGCGCGACGAGGACCGCCTCACCCGCGAGGAGACGGCGCGCCGGGACGCGCTGGAGGCGTACTTCGAGGCGAAGCTCGGCATCTTCAGCCGGCTGCTGCGCGACGGGATGCGGCCGCAGCTCGTCATCAGCAGCGACGCCGGCCCGTTCGACTGCGAGTTCGGGCGGATGCACTACGGGCTGGAGCTGGCGGTGCTCGGCGGCCTGAGCCCGCTCCAGGCGATCGAGGCCGCCACCGCGGTGGCGGCCCGCGCGTGCGGCGTCGGCGGGCTGACCGGGTCCGTCGAGGCCGGCAAGGAGGCGGACCTGCTGGTGGTGCGGGGCGACGCGCTGGCGGACATCCGCCGGGTGGCCGACGTCGCCGCGGTCTACAAGGGCGGGCTCCGGGTGG
>Ga0070741_10021456_pt1 | contig 10043 bp, 7 predicted proteins | sample Coa_R1_4_FD_66440 | JGI IMG/M metagenome (GOLD analysis project Ga0070741, IMG submission 66440) | Surface soil microbial communities from Centralia Pennsylvania, which are recovering from an underground coalmine fire - Coalmine... | ecosystem: Environmental > Terrestrial > Soil > Unclassified ...
TGTTTCCGCACCTCGACGTGCAAGCGAACGTCGCCTTTGGCCTGCGCGGCAAGGACCGCCGCGAGCGCGCGTCACGATGGCTCGAGAGGCTCGGCGCCGCGCATCTCTCCGCTCGCCGGATCAGCGCGCTCTCCGGCGGCGAGCGCCAGCGCGTCGCGCTCGCCCGCGCGCTGGTCCGGGAACCTCGTGCGCTGCTCCTCGACGAGCCGTTCGCCTCCCTCGATCCGGAGGCGAGGCGCGACCTGCGCGGCTCCCTGCGCGAATGGCTCCGCACCTGGCGGCTGCCGGTCTTGATCGTCTCGCACGACGTCGACGACGCCGGAGTGGCGGATCGCATCGCCGTGCTCGAGCAAGGTCGAATCGTGCAGGAGGGCACGGCCGAGCAGCTGCGCGCGTCCCCCGCATCGCCCTTCGTGGCAGGATTTGCGCGCTCGCAAACCCGGTGAGCGCGGCCGAACGACGTGCGCGCAGCCGCGCCGTGACGCAGGCGATGCAGACGGGCTGCGGCATTCCGCGACATGACACGGCGGTCCGTGCCTTGCACCATCCTGACGGAGGAGGCTCAGCCATGCAGCCGCGGATCCTCGTCGCGTACGATTTCTCGCCCGCCGCCCACAGTGCACTCGCTTGGGCGCTCGACCTGCAGCGAAGCACGGGCGGCCGGCCCGTCCACGTCCTGCACGTCGTGAATCCCGTCCCCGCCGTGGCGATGCCGGAGATGACCGCGTTCCCCGCGTTGTCGGAGACGGAGATCGCGGACCTCGCGCAGCAACTTGAGCGCGACGTTCGCGAGCGCTCGCCCGACGCGACGTGCGAGGTGATCCGGGCGCCCTGGATCGCCTCTGCCATCCTCGAGGTGGCGCGCCGCAGGGAAGCGGACCTGATCGTGATGGGCACTCACGGGCGGAAGGGCCTCTCGCGCCTGATGCTCGGCAGCGCCGCCGAGTATGTGGTGCGGCATGCCGAATGCCCGGTCGTCACGCTGCACGCGCCCGCCGAGGAGGTCGCCCAGGCTCGTTGAGCGCCAGGCTGCCTGCACGGCGCTGCCGGATCCGTATGTGTATAAACTGACTGCGGAAGGAATGCCCCGTCGTTAGTCGTCGGACAAATGATGCAGACTGTTTCCGTGCCCGGAGACTTGAAGGCATTCCTTGCCTCGCCGGAGGTGCGCGCCGTCGTCGACAGCGTGCGCGATTACGCCATCTTCCTGCTCGACCCACAGGGCGTGATCCTCTCCTGGAACACCGGCGCGCGGCGCGCGAAAGGCTACGAGGCGCACGAGATCATCGGCAAGACCATCGCCACCTTCTACACGCCCGAGGATCTGGCGAACGGGCGGCCGCAGATGCTGTTGCGGCAAGCCGCGCGGGAGGGCCGTGTCGAGGACGAGGGTTGGCGCGTGCGCAAGGACGGCACGCGATTCTGGGCCGACGTCATCATCTCGGCGATCACCGGCCCCGACGGGGTGCTGCGCGGATACGTCAAGGTCACCCGCGATCTGACGGATCGCCGGCAATCCGAGGAGCAGCTGCGGCACAGCGAAGAACGGATGCGCCTGATGATCGGCAGCGTTCGGGACTACGCGATCATCATGCTCGATCCCCACGGGCGGGTCGCCACCTGGAACTCCGGCGCCGAGGCCCTCAAGGGATACGCCGCGGCAGAGATCATCGGGGAGCACGTTTCGCGCTTCTACGTTCCCGAGGAATCGATGACCGGGAAAGCGGAACGCGAGCTCGCGATCGCGACCGCCGAAGGGCGCTTCGAGGAAGAAGGTTGGCGGCTGCGGAAGGACGGTTCGCGCTTCTGGGCCAACGTGGTGATCAGCGCGGTGCGCAACAGCGACGGCCACCTGCTCGGCTTCACCAAGGTGACGCGCGACATGACGGACCGCAAGCACGCCGCCGAAGAGCTCCTGGAACATGCGCGGCAGCAGACGGCGGTGTCCGACTTCGGCCTGCTCGCGCTCTCGACGCCGGAGCTCCCCAGGGTCCTCGACGGAGCCGTTCGCGTGATCCAGCAGAACCTCGGGCTCGCCGATGTCCGCATCGTCGCGGCGGGCGAGGCGAAGCCCGCAGGCGCGATCTGTGCCCCGATCCACGTGCTCACAACGGCCGGGGAGCTGGTGCCGTATGGCGAGGTGGCGGTGCTCTCGCCGCGGCAGCTCGGCTCGAACGACGTCAGCTTCCTCCAGTCGATCGCGAACGTGATCGCCGCCGCGGTGGCGCGGGCGCGGATGGAGCAGCAGCTGCAAGCCGCCGAGCGCCGGGCGGTCGAAGAGCGCGAGAAGACGGTGCAGGCGAACGAGGCCTTGCGCGAGCGCGACGAGTTCATCTCCATCGCCGCCCACGAGCTGCGAACGCCGTTGACCGCGCTGCAGCTCAAGCTGCAGAGCCTCGAGCGGAAGCTCCTCGCGGGAACGAGCGGAACGGAGCGGCTGGAGGGCGCGCTGCGCCAGACGGAGCGGCTGGCGGCCTTGATCGATCGGCTGCTCGACGTTTCCCGGATCACCCACCAGCGCCTGGAGATGGCTCCGGAAGAGTTCGACCTGGCCATGCTGATCAGGGACGTCGCCGAGGACTTCCGGGAGCCGGCCGCGCAGGCGAACGCACCGCTGGAGCTCCACCTGCCCGCGTCGGTGCGCGGGTCCTGGGATCGGTTGCGGCTGGAGCAGGTGGTGGTGAACGTACTTTCGAACGCCGTGAAGTATGGCGCGGGAAAGCCGATCTCCGTGAAGCTGGAAGCGGGTCCGGATCGCGTGCGGCTCTCGATCGCCGACCAGGGGATCGGGATCTCGGAGAGCGACGCCGCGCGGTTGTTCGCGAGGTTCCAGCGGGCAGCCTCCATCCGCCACTACGGCGGGATGGGGCTGGGGCTGTACATCAGCCGGCACATCGTCGAGGGGCACGGCGGCACCATCACGCTCGCGAGCACGCCGGGCGTGGGGTCCACCTTCGTGATCGAGCTGCCCCGCTTCCCGGCCGGGGCGCTGCGGGCGAAGGACAAGGCTCGCGCATGACTACCAGGAAGGCAGCCGGCACCGTTCTGGTCGTGGAGGACGACGGCGACATCCGCGACGAGCTCGCCGATGTGATCGAGGACAGCAACTACCGGACCATCCGCGCCGCCAACGGAGCGGTGGCGCTCCAGAAGCTGCGCGGCGGTCCCCGCCCCTGCGTGATCCTGCTCGACCTGATGATGCCGGTGATGGACGGCCACGCGTTCCTCGCGGAGCAGCAGAGCGACGCAGCGCTGAAGGAGATCCCGGTGGTGGTGCTGAGCGCGCACGTCGACGGCGCGCGCGGGGGCACCCAGATGAGCGCCGCCGCATTCCTGAAGAAGCCAATCGATCTCGCCGAGCTGCTCAGCACCATCGCAAAATTCTGCGGCAAGAGCTGAACCCGCGCCGAAACTCAGGGGGCGGTGGTGCCTGGCGGTGGTGGGCGCTCGGGGACGCGGACGACGTGGACGCTGCAGTGGGCGTGAGCGGTGACTCCGGAGGCGACGGAGCGCATCCAGGCGAGGGGCTGCTGCTTCGGTCTCGGGGCGCCGAGGACGATGAGATCGACCTGGTTCCGGCGGGCGAAGTCGACGAGGGCGGAGGCGGCGTCGCCGGCGACCAGGACGTGGAGCGAGAGCCGCTGGTTCGGTAGTCCCAGGGGCGCGGTCCAGCTTCGCAGCCGCGTCAGGTGCTCGACGCGCAGCGCCGCATCGCCCTCGGCGCCGGTGCTGCCGAGCGGCGGAGCCGGCACGACCGCGACGCAGACCAGCCGGTACTCGTCCGAGAGCGAGAGCATGTTCCGGGTGGCCTGGAGGATCGCGGGCTGCCGCTCGTCGCTGGCGTGCGTGGTGTCGACGGCGACCATGATCACCGGCGCGGCGTGGATCGCGCGCTTCACCAGCACCGGCGCTTCCAGCGGCTTGACGTGCGCTTTCCACCATCGTCCTGCCCGGGTGATGAAGTTCCCGGGACGCATCCGGGTGGCGCGGTCGGTGAGGGGGACCTGCGCCGGATTGCGCAGGTCGAAGGCGACGTGCGCGGCGGATCGGTACCGGTGTTCCGCCTGGGGTTCGAGGCAGCGGAGGATGATCTCCTGCAGCACCGGCGTCACCGCCGGTTCGAGCAAGGCAGGCGGGTCGGGGTCGTCCCAGAGCCGTTGGCGCAGGCCGCCGTCGGAGTCCGGCATCCCGAAGGGAAGCTCGCCGGTGGCCATCTCATAGAGGATCACTCCCAGCGAGAAGATGTCGCTGCGCGGATCGCCGCGGACGCCGAGGATCTGCTCGGGCGAGAGATACGGCACCGAACCCGCCGCGAACCGCTCCTCCTCGGCGAAGAGATCGGGAAAGCGGGCGTGCCAGGAGAACCCGAAATCGATCAGCACCGCCTCGCCGTCGGGGCGCAGGATCACGTTGTCGGGCTTCAGGTCGCAGTGGACGGCATCCTGGCGGTGCAGGCTGTGGATCGCATCGGCGACCGCGGCCCCGATCCGCGCCACCTCCGGCGGGGGAATCGGCGCGTCCTCCAGGAGCGACTCGAGGCTCTTTCCGCGGACGTGCTCGAGCACCAGATAGGGGACGCGGGAAAGGTCGCCGGCGGCGACGAAGCGCGGGACGTGCGGTCCGGTGAGGGCGGGAAGGATCATCGCCTCGGTCTCGAAGCTGAGCAGGCTTTCCGCCGTCTCTCCGCTCTGCAGGCGCGGCACCTTCATCAGGAGAGGAAACGGGAGGTCCCGTCCGGTGGCGCGATAGAGAATTCCCTGGGCGCCGATGTGCAGCGGCTCCCAGACGAGGAAGTCGTCGATCTGCTGGCCGGGGCTGAGGCGCTCCCCGGCGGTCTGCACGCTCATGGCCAGGCGCTCCAGCGGAAGAGCTCGGGAAGGCCCGCCGCGCGCACCTTCCTGGCGGGCGCGAGGTGATCGTACGGCACCCGGTAGAAGGTGATGCGCTCACGATCAGAGTCGAACAATGCGTAGGCCGCAGCGGGATCGCGCTCGCGCGGCTGACCGACGGAGCCCGCGATCGCCACCCAGCGGCGGGCGCTGCGGACCGGGACCGCGACGCCCGGGACTGGATTGAACGAGGTCATCCTTCCGCTCGGACCCTCGAAGAACAGCGTCTGCCGGTGCACGTGTCCGCAGAACGTCCAGGGAACGCCTGCGGCGTCGGCGCTCTTCTTCGCCGCGGCCGGCGTGTCTACGTACTCCCAGCGCTGCGGGGCCGCGGCCGAGGCGTGGACGAAGCACCGCTGCTCCTCGCGCACCTCCAGCGGCAGCGACGCCAGCCAGGCGATCGCCCCCGGGTCGAGCACGGAGCGGGTCCAGCGGATGGCGTCCTGCGCGCTCTCGCTGCTGACGCCCGACGATCGCGCGACCGCCGCGTCATGGTTTCCCTGGACGACCACGGCGCCCTGCCCCACATGGCGCTGGACGATCTGCACGACCGCGGCCGGATCCGCGCCGTAGCCCACCAGGTCGCCGAGAAAGGCGTGCCGCGTCGCCCCCGCGGCGCGCGCGTGGGCCAGGCAGGCATCGAGCGCCTCCAGATTTGCGTGGATGTCGGACAGAAGCGCGAGCAGCAAGATGTTCCCCGAATCGCGCATCGCGACCGACCCGCGGGTCCTCGTTCGAATTCTACCTGCGCCCGCCGGAAGGCGCCACGTGTGGTACCTTGTGTGCCCCCACTCGTTGCCCTCTCACGCGACGGAGGCCGGCATGCGCGCGGGTCTCGCCGGATTCGCCCGATCGGGAAAGACCACCCTCTTCAATGCGCTCACCGGCCTGAAGCGGGGACCGGAGGCGAAGGTGCACCTCGGCGCCATCAAGGTGCCCGATCCCCGGCTCGACGCGCTGAGCGCCCTCTTCAAGCCGGCGAAGACGACCCCTGCGGAAGTGCTGCTGGCCGACCTGCCGGGACCGCGCGGCAAGGGCGTCTCGCTAGAATCCGAGGCGCTCCAGGCGCTCCGGGAGGTGGAGGCGCTCTGCCTCGTCCTCCGCGCCTTTGACGCCGGCGCGGATCCGCTGCGCGATCTCCGCGACTACGACGCGGAGCTGATCCTCTCCGACCTGCAGGTGGTGGAGAAGCGCCTGCACAGGCTTCGCCAGGAGCGCAACTCCGGGGGCGAGATGCAGGAGCTGCAGCGGGTGGCGAAGCACCTCGAGTCCGGCACCCCGCTGCGGATGCTGCAGATGAGCGAGGCGGAGGAGCACGCGCTGGCGCACTTCGGCCTGCTCTCGCGCAAGCCGCTCCTGATCGTCGTGAACGTGCCGGAGGCCGAAGCCGCCAGGCCGCTGGACGAAGCGGTGCAGGACGCCGCGGCGGGGCTCGGCGCGGAGGCGATCGCGCTCTCGGCCGAGGTGGAAGCGGAGATCGCGGAGCTACCCGCCGCCGAGCAGCCGGACTATCTCGCCTCGATCGGTCTGTCGGAGACTGCGCGCGCGCGCTTCCTCAGATCGGTGTACGCGCTCCTGCACCAGATCTCCTTCTTCACCGTCGGGGAGGACGAGGTCCGCGCCTGGACCATCCGCCGCGGCGACCGTGCGGCGCGCGCCGCAGGGAGGATCCACTCCGACCTGGAGAAGAGCTTCGTCCGCGCGGAGGTGACGCACTACGACGACTTCATCGCCGCCGGGAGCGAGCACCGGGCCCGGGAGACAGGGAAGCTGCGCCTGGAGGGCAAGGATTACGTCGTCCAGGACGGCGACATCCTGCACGTGCGCGCCGGCGGCGCGAAGCGCTGAGCGGCGCTGCCAGGCGAAGGTCACGCCGCTCGGCGAGGCCAGGGCCGTCGCCGGAAGACTGCGCTTGACTGCATGTTCCCGCAAAGCGCGGGAACACGCCCGGAATGCAGAGACGCGTTCTACAGGGAAAAGCCGAGGCTCATGTACATCCAGGGCAGCACGCCGATCGAGTCCGGGTTCGGATTGCTCAGCGCCAGGCCCTTGCCGACGAGCGCCTCGAGGCCGACGCGGAACTGGAACCCGCCGTTCACCGGCTGCCGGCGGTACCCGATCAGCGCCGTGCCGAGCGCCGTCGTGCCGGAACCCGCCGCGAACGCGGTCCCGCTCCCGCCCGAGCCCGACACGTAGATGGCAGTTCCGCCGAGTCCGAGCTCGAGGATGTGGTTGCCCTCGCGGAGACCGAGATAGCTGGCGATCACCGGGATGGCCATGAACGACGCCGACGCGCTCGCACCGCCCGCGGAGGCGGAGAGCGAGGTGTAGCTGAAGCCGATGCGCAACCCGAAGTCCTGCTCCAGGACGCGCTCGTAGTTGATCGAGTAGAGCAGGCCCGGCCCGCCGCCTTCGAGGAAGAAGGAGTTGTTCGCGTCCCGCTCGTCCGGAACGGATGCGCGATCCCGCGGTGAGTTGAGGCGATCGGCCATCGCGGGCGCCGCGAAAGCCGCGACGGTGAGCGCGATCGCCAGTGCACGAAAGGTCCTCATGTTTCCTCCCTGGTTCGGTTCGTGCTTCGACGCTACGGGACCGCGCGGGTCGCTCCGCAAGCGCAGCGGGTGTGCGCGGGTCACAACACAGGCGCCGCTGTGGGTGGCTCGGGCCGCGACGGTTTCTTGGCAGCACCGGCGGGAAGCGCCGACAATGGCCAAGTGAGCGTGAACGGACCGGGGGATCCTCCAAATCCAGGAGGAAGCGCAAAGAAAACGGGCATCGCGCTGCAGCTCAAGCTTCCCTGCGCGACGCTCGACGACGTCCGCTCGCGCCATCCGGAGCTCGCCTCGCGCCGGTTCTTCCTCAAGACCGGCAATCCCAGGCCCGTCGACACCGCCATCCGGATCAGCGCGGTGCTCAGCGACGGAAAGCACTGTTTCCGCGCCAACGCGGTGGTGGAGAAGGTCTACAAGGGCGGGGAGACGCCCGAGCGCAGCGAAGCCGGAATGATGCTCTGGCTCCTGCGCATGGACGATCCGGGCCGCGAGCTGGTGGCCTGGATGGGCGGGCAGCCGCCGCCGCTGCTGAAGCCGGCTGCGCCCGAGGCGGCGCCGCCGCCCGCGCCATCGCAGACGCCGCCGTCGCCCGCGCCGACCTCCACCCTGGTGGACTTCGTCGTCACGCCCCCTCCGACGGAACCGCCGCCTTTGCCCGTGCCAGCCGCGACCGCGGCTCCGCCCAGGCCCGCGCCCGCCGCGCCGCCGAAAGCCGCCCCGCCGCCACTCGATCCGCCCGAGCCTGCGCCGACGCCGTGGAGCGAACCGGTCGTCGCCGCCCCGCCGTCCTGGGAAGATGCCGCCCCGCCGCAAGCTCCGGCGTGGGAAGAACCATCCCCTCCAGCCGCACAGGCCGCTCCGCTGCCGGCGCACGACGAACCGGCGCCACCCTCGTGGGAAGACGCGGTTCCGCCGCAGGCTGAACCCGTCGTGGCGGCCGCGCCCCCCGAGGCGCCTGCCCAACCGTCGTGGGACCCGCCGCCGCCCGCCGCGCCACCTTCGCCTCCTGCGCCAGCTCCGCGCTCCGCCGCGCCGGCGACACCGCCCGCCGCTGCCGCGGAGACCGCCGTCGAAGAGGACTTCGAGGTCGCGATCGAAGACGAGGCGCCGCCCGCGGTAGCGCCCGTGGCAGCGCCCGCGGCACCGCGGGTGCCGAGCGCGCCTCCCGGCAAACCGGCTCCGCCGAAACCGGAATCGCGCCGCCCCTCGCCGCCGCCGCTGCCACGGCCCACGCTCGCTCCGGGCGCAGCCACTCCGAAGGCGCCGTCCGCGCAGCAGGCGGAAGAGGCCGAGGAGACCGTACCGGCGCGGGCAGGCGCACCGAGCGGCCCGATCATCGGCATCGATCTGGGAACGACGAACTCGTGCGCCGCGGTGGTGAAGGACGGCAAGCCGTTCGTGATCCCCTCGCGCGAGGGCTACAACACCATCCCTTCCGTCGTCGCGCTCAGCGACAAGGGCAAGCTGATGGTCGGCCATCCCGCCCGCAGCCAGCTCCTGATCAATCCGCGCAACACCGTCTACGGGGCGAAGCGCCTGATCGGCCGCCAGTACAAGTCACCCGTGGTCACCGATCTGCTGGGCAGGTTCAGCTACGAGATCGTCGCGGGCCCGCGGGGCGAGGCGGCGGTCAAGATGGGAGAGCAGATCTTCTCCCTGCAGAAGATCTCCTCGCTGGTGCTGGCGGAGGTGAAGGAGCTCGCGGAGCGCTGGCTCGGCTCGGCGATCTCGCGCGCGGTGATCACCGTTCCCGCCTATTACAACGACAACCAGCGGCAAGCGGTCCGCGCCGCCGGCGCCCTCGCCGGCCTCGACGTGGAGCGCATCGTCAACGAGCCCACGGCGGCTGCGATCGCGTTCGCCCAGGGCCGCTCGCTGGAGCAGCGGGTGATGGTCTACGACCTCGGCGGCGGCACCTTCGACACCAGCGTGCTGGAGCTGCACGGCAACGTCTACGAGGTGATCTCCACCGGCGGCGATACCTTCCTCGGCGGCGTCGATTTCGACAAGGCCGTCGTCCAGGACCTGCTCACCCGCTTCAAGCAGAAGCACAAGATCGACTTCGAGGGCGATCGGGTGGCCCTGCAGCGCATCACCGATGCGGCCGAGCGCGCGAAGATCTCGCTCTCCGAACGATTGACCACGCAGGTGAACGTGCCCTTCGTCGCGATGGTGGGCGAGAAGGGATACAACCTCGACGAGACCTTGAGCCGGACGGAGCTGGAGAAGCTCACCACCGATCTGGTCGAGCGCACGCTGCGCGTCTGCGACGACGTGCTCACGAACTGCGGCCTCAAGCCGCCGGACATCGGCGAAGTGCTGCTGGTGGGCGGGCAGAGCCGGATGCCGCTGGTCCGGGCGAAGCTGCGCGAGTTCTTCGGCAAGGAGCCGTCCAAGGCGGTCCACCCGGACGAGGCGGTGGCGCTCGGGGCCGCCCTGCTCGCCCACTCCATGCAGTCGGGAGACATCGGGGGCATGGTGCTCGTCGACGTCCTGCCCATGAGCATCGGCGTCGGCCTCCCCGGCGGACGCTTCAAGAAAGTGGTGGAGCGGAACACTTCGCTGCCGCACAAGAAGACCTACTCGATCTGGACCTCGCAGG
>Ga0070741_10021457_pt1 | contig 10041 bp, 6 predicted proteins | sample Coa_R1_4_FD_66440 | JGI IMG/M metagenome (GOLD analysis project Ga0070741, IMG submission 66440) | Surface soil microbial communities from Centralia Pennsylvania, which are recovering from an underground coalmine fire - Coalmine... | ecosystem: Environmental > Terrestrial > Soil > Unclassified ...
GCACGTTCCTCGACCCCCTCCTCGACCCGCTGGTCACGCCGGTCGAAGACCTGCTGTCCGGTCTCCTCGGCGGTCTCCTCGGCCAGGGCGCCCCGACGACCGGTTCGTCGACACCGACGAAGCCGTCCGGAACGTCCACCGTCCAGTCGCCGGCCACGATCCCGGCCACCGTCCCGACCACGACGGCCCCGTCCGGCTCGACCGGCTCGGGCACGACCGGCACGGTCACGGCGACCGGCACGGCCGGCACCACCACCTCGGGGTCGACGACGGCGACCACCACTGCGACCGGCGGCACCACCTCGGGCGGCGGGCTGCTCGGGTCGATCCTGTACCCGACGACGACCACCACCACGACCGCGCCGGTGACCACGCCGACGACAGCCCCCTCGTCGTCGTCCGGTCTGCTGGGCGGCATCATCGGCGGCCTGACCAAGACGGTGGGCGGGCTGCTCTAAAACCCGGCTGAACCCGTCTGGGGCACGGGGCGGCTCTAGGCTCTCGCGCCATGCGAATGCCGACCATCGAGCGGCGCCGGCGCCCGTCCAACCGGCGGATCTTCCTGATCGTGCTGGCGGCCGTGCTGGCGGTGCTCCTGGTGAGCCTCCGGGGAATCGCGGGGTTCTACACCGACTACCTGTGGTTCCAGGAGATCGGCTACACCGACGTCTGGCGGGGGCTCCTGCTGGCCAAGGCGCTGCCCACCGCCGTGTTCACGGTCGTCTTCTTCCTGCTCATCCTCGGCAACCTGATCATCGCCGACCGGCTCCAGCCCCGGTTCCGGCCCGCCGGCCCGGAGGAGGAGCTGGTCGAGCGCTACCGCCAGTTCATCGGGCCCTACGCCGGACGGGTCCGGCTCGGGGTGGCCGCCTTCCTGGCCGTCGTGGCCGCCAGCGGCCTCACCTCCCAGTGGAACGCCTGGATCCTCTTCCGCAACCGGGTGCCGTTCGGGGGAGCCGGCGACCCGCAGTTCGGCGCCGACATCGGCTTCTACGTCTTCACGCTGCCGTTCCTGCGCTTCATCTTCGAGTGGACGTTCGCCGCCCTCGTCATCGTCCTGCTCGTCACCGCCGTGGCCCACTACCTCAACGGCGGGATCCGGGTCCAGGGCCCGCTGCAGCGGGTCACACCCCAGGTCAAGGCCCACCTCTCCGTCATCCTCGGCGCCATGGCCCTGCTCAAGGCCTTCGGCTACTGGCTGCAGCGCTTCGAGCTCAACTTCTCCGCCCGGGGGACGGTGCAGGGCGCCAGCTACACCGACGTGAAGGCCGAGCTCCCGGCGCTCAACATGCTGATCGTCATCTCCATCGCCGCCGCCATCCTGTTCTTCGTCAACCGGTGGCTGAAGGGCTGGGTGCTGCCGATCATCGCCGTCGGCCTGTGGTCGTTCGTGTCCGTGGTCATCGGCGGGATCTATCCCACGATCATCCAGAAGGCCAGCGTCGAGCCCAACGAGCTCCAGAAGGAGAGCCGCTACATCCAGCGGAACATCAACGCCACCCGGACGGCCTTCGGCCTGGACAAGGTCGCCATGAAGGACTTCGACTACCAGGAGAACCTCAACGGCGGGGCGATCACCGCCAACCAGGGCACGGTCGGCGACGCCCGGCTGTGGGACCCGAACGTCCTGGGGCAGACCTACCGGGAGCTCCAGCAGATCCGCCCCCAGTACACCTTCGGCGACGTCGACATCGACCGCTACACGATCGACGGCAAGGAGCGCCAGGTCGTGCTCTCGGCCCGGGAGCTCGACCTCACCAACCTCCCGAGCCAGACCTGGCAGAACCGCCATCTCGTCTACACCCACGGCTACGGGATGGTCATGTCGCCGTCCAACGGCGTGACCGCCGACGGGTCGCCGGACTTCCTGGTCAAGGACATCCCGCCGAATTCGAGCGTCCCCGGCCTCGACGTCACCCAGCCGGCCCTGTACTTCGGCGAGAAGCTCCCCGGCTACGCCTTCGTCGACACCAGCCAGAAGGAGTTCGACTACCCCCGGGAGCCGACCGACGCCACCACCAGCTACGCCGGCAAGGGCGGCGTCAAGGTCGGGAACATCCTCCGCCGGGCGGCGCTGTTCCTCCGCTTCGGCGACGTCAAGGTGCTGATCTCCAGCCAGATCACGCCGAAGTCAAAGGCGCTCTACCTGCGCGACGTGCGGGACCGCGTCAAGAAGGCGGCGCCGTTCCTCAAGTTCGACGCCGACCCCTACCCGGTGCTGCTCAACGGCCGGATGATCTGGGTCATCGACGCCTACACCGTCACCGACCGCTATCCGTACTCCGAGGCCTATACGCCCGACCCCAACCGGCTCACCACCGCCAGCGGCCTGTCGACCCATCTCAACTACGTCCGCAACTCCGTCAAGGCCACCGTCGACGCCTACGACGGGACGGTGAAGTTCTACGTCTACGACGACCTCACCAACCCGGACCCGATCGTGAAGGCCTACCGGAAGGCCTTCCCCAAGCTGTTCACCGACCGGTCGCAGATGCCGGCCGGCCTGGTCGACCACCTGCGGTACCCGGAGGACATGTTCCGGGTCCAGACCGACCGCTTCGCCGACTACCACGTGACCGACCCGGGGACCTTCTACCAGAACACCCGGCAGTGGGCCGTGGCTCAGGACCCCGGTTCCGGCGTGCTGGAGCTGTCGACCCAGACCACGGCGCCGCCGGCGCCCGCCCCGGGGCGGCCGGTGGCCACCGGCCCGAGCAAGCGGGCCCGGATGGACCCCTACTACCTCCTGATGAAGCTGCCGGGGGAGTCGAAGGAGACGTTCCTCATCCTCGAGCCGTTCGTGCCGGTCGGCGCCGGCGGCAATGAACTCTCCAACCTGTCGGCGTTCATGGTGGCCAAGAGCGATCCCGCCGACTACGGCCGGCTCGAGGCCTACTCCATGCCGCTCGGCGAGGTGGTGCGGGGGCCGGACCAGATCAACGCCATCATCAACACGACGCCGGACATCTCCTCCCGGCTGACCCTGCTCAACCAGCAGGGGTCGCAGATCATCCAGGGCAACATGCTGGTGATCCCGATCGAGCAGTCGCTGCTCTACATCCGGCCGCTCTACATCCAGGGGTCGGGGGCCACGAAGCTGCCGGAGTTCAAGTTCGTGGTCGTCGTCTACGGCGGACGGGCGGTGATCGGGGCGTCCCTCCCCGACGCCCTGTCCCAGCTGTTCCCCGACCTCGGCCCGGCGCCGCCTCCGGGCGGCACGGCCGGCTCCCCGACGCCACCGCCGCCGGGGGGCACCGCCGGCGCGCCGAGCGGCACCGTGGCCGAGCTTCTGGCCCAGGCCGTGAACGCCTACAACGACGCCCAGACGGCCCTCAAGAACGGCGACCTGGCCGGCTACCAGAAGGACGTCGACCACATGGCCGACCTCATCCGCCAGTCGCAGTCCGCCGGCCCGGGGCCGACGACGTCCACGACGGCGCCGGGGACCGTCAACACCGGCCCCAACGGCGGGGCGGCCAACGGCGCCACCACGACGACCGCCGTCCGCAAGTAACGCCCACCCAGCGCAGGAATCGGGCGGTCGGAGGGGGTCTGCGACACCGGTTCGGGATGCCCGACGCCGGGGTAGTTGTTACTATGCACGTAGTGTTAATTATCCCGGGAAATCTCGCCTTGGGGGCGATGCGCTGATGGCCACGACCGAACTCGATCTCGGGCGGTACAAGCTGGGGTGGTCCGACCCCGAGCAATACGTCTTCAAGCCGCGCAAAGGGCTCAACCAGGACATCGTCAACGAGATGTCCTGGATGAAGGGCGAGCCCGACTGGATGCGCCGCTTCCGGCTCCGGTCGCTCAGCCTCTTCGAGCGCAAGCCGATGCTCGACTGGTTCGCCAAGAACATGCCGACCATCGACTTCGACGACGTCTACTACTACATCAAGCCGACCAACAAGCAGGTCAACGACTGGGACATGCTCCCGGACAACGTGAAGAACACCTACGAGAAGCTGGGCATCCCCGAGGCCGAGCGGAAGTTCCTCGCCGGGGTGACGGCCCAGTACGAGTCCGAGGTCGTGTACCACAAGAACCGCCAGGAGCTGGAGGACCAGGGCGTCCTCTTCGCCGACATGGACACCGCCGTCCGGGAATGGCCCGACCTGGTCAAGCCGTACTTCGGCTCGATCATCCCCCCCAACGACAACAAGTTCGCCGCCTTGAACTCGGCGGTGTGGAGCGGCGGGTCCTTCATCTACGTGCCCCCGAACACCCACGTCGAGATGCCGCTCCAGGCCTACTTCCGGATCAACGCCGAGAACATGGGCCAGTTCGAGCGGACGCTGATCATCGTCGACGAGGGCTCCTCGGTGCACTACGTCGAGGGATGCTCGGCGCCGATCTACACCGGCGACTCGCTCCACTCGGCGGTGGTCGAGATCATCGCCAAGCAGGGCGCCAACGTCCGCTACTCGACGATCCAGAACTGGTCGCCCAACGTCTACAACCTGGTCACGAAGCGGGCCAAGGCCGAGGCCGAGGCCACCGTGTCGTGGGTCGACGGGAACCTCGGGTCGAAGCTGACCATGAAGTACCCGGCGGTCTACCTGACCGGCCCCAAGGCCCACGGCGAGGTGCTCTCGGTGGCCTACGCCGGCGCCGGCCAGCACCAGGACGCCGGGGCCAAGATGATCCACGCCGCCCCCGAGACGACGTCGCTCATCGAGTCGAAGTCGATCAGCAAGGACGGCGGGCGCACGACCTACCGCGGTCTCGTCCGGGTCGACCCGGGCTGCCACCACACGAAGAGCCACGTCCGCTGCGACGCCCTGATCCTCGACGAGGACAGCCGCTCCGACACCTACCCCTACCAGGAGATCGAGGAGCAGGACGCCCACATCGGCCACGAGGCCACCGTGTCCAAGGTCGGCGAGGACCAGCTCTTCTACCTGATGGCCCGGGGGCTTACGGAGCAGCAGGCCACGGCCATGATCGTGAACGGGTTCATCGAGCCGGTGGTCAAGACGCTGCCGATGGAATACGCCATCGAGCTGTCGCGGCTGATCGAACTGTCGATGGAAGGCGCCGTCGGGTAGGCAGGTAGTACCACGCCGGAAGACAGCGCACCTGGACCAGGTCGGGGGGCCATGGGGACTTTCACGCCTGACGCGGCGCGCGCCCTGGGCGGCGCGGGCTGGTTGACGGAGCGGCGGCTGTCCGCCGCCGAGCGCTTCGCGTCCATGCCGCTGCCCACCCCGGCGGAGGAGATCTGGCGCTACAGCCGTATCGGTGAGCTCGACCTCGACCGGTACCGCCCAGCCGCCGCCGACGGCGCCGGCACGTTCCTGGCCCCGACCGTCGAACGGGCCGCCACCGTCCGGGTCCTCAACGGTGCCGTGGTCGGGATCGACCTCGACGAGGCCTACGCCGCCAAGGGCCTCGTCGTGGCCGACATCGCCACCCTCCCCGAGCCTCCGGCCGCCCTCGGCGTCTGCGCCGACGCCAGCCCCGATGCCTTCACGGTGCTCAACGACGCCTTCACCCCGGGCGGCACGCTGGTCTCGGTGCCGGACGGGATGGTGGTCGAGCACCCGATCGTCATCGAGCACTGGGTGTGCGGTGCCGGCGGCGCGTCGTTCCCCCGCACGGTCGTGGCCATGGGCGAGGACTCCGAAGCCCAGATCCTGGAGCGCTTCACGTCGCCCGCCGACGCCCATCTCGTCGTGCCGGTGACGGAGCTGCTGGTCGGCGACGCCGCCCGGCTCCGGTTCCTGGAGGTCCAGGACCACAGCCCCGACATCTGGCAGGTGGCCCTGCTGCGGGCCCACCTCGGACGCGACGCCACGCTGCGGGCGTCGACGGTGGCCCTCGGCGGCGAGTACGCCCGGCTGCGGGCCGAGGGTCTGCTCACCGGCTCCGGAGCCAGCTCCGAGATGGTGGCCGTCTACTTCGCCAACGAGCACCAGATGCTCGACTTCCGCACCCTGCAGGACCACGACGCCCCCCACACCACCTCCGAGCTGCTGTTCAAGGGGGCGGTGGAGGACGAGGCCAACAGTGTGTACTCCGGGCTCATCCGGCTGCGGCCCACGGCGATCCGGGCCAACGCCACGCAGACCAACCGCAACCTCGTCCTCTCCGAAGGGGCCAAGGCCAACTCGATCCCGAACCTGGAGATCGAGTGCGACGACGTCCGCTGCTCCCACGCCTCGGCCGTCGGCCCGATCGAGCCGGACCAGCTCTACTACCTCGCCACCCGGGGCGTGCCGCCCGACGTCGCCGAGCGCCTGATCGTCTTCGGCTTCTTCGAGGACGCCATCGACCGCCTGTCGTTCGGCGCCGGCGCCGAGCAGCGGCTGCGGGCCGCCGTCACCCGGAAGTTCGACGCCCGCCGCTGCTGCCACCCCGACGAGGTCCCGGAGCCCCGCCGTGGCTGAGATCGTCGTGTGCAAGGTGGGCGACGTCGCCCCCGGGTCGGCCATCCGGGTCGACAAGGACGGCTGCCGCCTCGCCGTCGTCCGCATCGGCGACGACTGGTACGCCCTCGATGACCGCTGCTCCCACGCCGAGGCGTCGCTGGCCGAGGGCGAGGTCTGGGCCGACGAGTGCGAGATCGAGTGCCCCAAGCACGGTTCGGCCTTCTCGCTCAAGACGGGCGAGCCGCTGACGCTGCCGGCGACGCAGCCCCAGAACATCTACTCCGTCCGCATCGACGGCGACAACGTGCTGGTGAGGATCTAGTGAGCACGCTGCGGATCCGTGACCTCCGGGTGCAGGTGGCCGGGAAGCCGATCCTCCAGGGGATCGACCTCGAGGTCTCCTCGGGCGAGGTCCACGCCATCATGGGCCCCAACGGATCGGGCAAGTCGACGCTGTCGAACGCCCTGATGGGCCACCCCGACTACGAGGTCACCGGGGGGTCGGTGACCCTCGACGGCGAGGAGCTGCTTGGGCTGCCGACGCACCTGCGGGCGGCCCGGGGGCTGTTCCTGGCGCCGCAGTATCCGGTCGAGCTGCCCGGCGTCCACCTCGAGCCGATGCTGCGGGAGGCGCTCGCCGCCCGGGGCCCGGGCGCGGCCGCCGCCGAGGCCGACGGGCTGGCCGCCCGGCTGGCCGCCGAGGCCGAGGCGGTCGGGCTGGCCACGACGGCGGTGGCCCGTGCGGTCAACGTGGCCTTCTCGGGCGGGGAGAAGAAGCGCAACGAAACGGTGCAGCTCGCCGTCCTCCGCCCCCGCATCGCCGTCATCGACGAGATCGACTCCGGCCTCGACATCGACGCCCTGCGCGACGTCGCCCGCCGCATCGAGGAGATGACCGAGAAGGGCGAGGACGGCCACGATCCGCTGGGTGTGCTGGCCATCACCCACTACGCCCGCCTGCTGACCGAGCTGCGACCCGACCGGGTCCACGTCATGCGCCAGGGCCGGATCGTCGCCTCCGGCGGCCCCGAACTGGCCGACGAACTGGAGCAGAGCGGCTACGAGGGCCTCGGCATCCCCGAAGACGAGGGCGGCGGGGAGATCCGGCTGCCGTAAAGGAAACGCGGGTCGGCCCCCGGTCCGGCGCGCGCCGGGCCCGGGGGCCGACTGCAGTGCTGCGAGGACTACAGGCTGCCCATGAGGCCGGCGAGCACGTTGACGTTGCCCGAGGCCGAGGCGCCGCCGAGGAGCCCGAGGCCGTTGCCCAGGAGGCCGCCGGCGGTGCCAAGGGCGGTGCCGGGAACCGACTGGACGATCCCGGTGGCGGTGCTCACGACGCCGAAGGCGGTCCCGACGACGGGGCCGGCCGTGCCGAGAGCGGTGCCGAGGACGGTGCCCGGCAGGCCGGCGACGCCGCTGGCCAGGCCGGCGGCCGTGGTGGCCGCGCCGGTCACGGCGACGCCGGTGCCGAGGACGCTCGCCCCGACGGAGTTGGTGCCGGCCACGTTCACGGAGGCGATCGAGTTGCCGCCGGTCAGCCCGCCGGCGATGCCGAGGACGCCGCTCATCAGCCCGCTGACGTCGGAGACGACCATCGTGGGAGCGCCCTGCACGGTGCCGAGCGCCGTGCCGGTGACGGTGTTGACGAGGCCCATGGGGACCAGGGAGTTGATCGACGGCAGGCTGCCGGCGACGCCGCTCAGGTCGACGGAGGCGGAACCGCTGCCGCCGGCGTTGACGTTGGCGGCCAAGGCGGGCGCCATCGAGCCGACCGCGAGGGCGGCACCGGCGACGAGGGCGAGACGGCGGTAGCTACGCTTGGACACGGGGGGTTCTCCTTCTCAGCACGGAAAGCGGGGGAGTGGGCTGGGAGGGGGGAGGCAGCCGTCGCTGCCGGTCCCAGCAGGCTGGAGTGGCTCTCCAGTCCGCCCTCTCGATTCGACCCCCACGAGTCACACCCTTTGCAGGGCAGAGAGCTACGCCGGGTCGCGCCCCCGTCGCGGCAGTCGTCCGTTTCCCTGAGAGCGCATAGGCCGGAATGGGCGTGGTCTGCACCAAATGCGCTCCTAGACTGGCGAAAACAGCCGCTGCCTCGGAGGGCTCGTGCCGTGCGGATCGCCAAGCGTCAGGGAATCGCCGTCGTCCTCAGCCTGCTCCTGTTGGGCGCCGGGTGCAGCGGTGGCGGGGGCTCGAAGAAGGAGAGCGGTTCGGCGTCGAAGGGCGCGACCGGGCTCAACGACATCGTCCCCACCGACCGGGCCGACCTGGCCGACGGCGGCAAGCTCGTCTGGCCGATCGACTCGTTCCCGGTCAACTTCAACATCAACGAGCTCGACGGCGCGCTGGCCGACGGCGCCTCCATCATGGGGGCGATCATGCCGGGGATGTTCAACTTCGACGCCCAGGCCCGGCCCTCGGTCAACGCCGATTACCTGATCTCGGCCACGCTCACCGCCGCCCCTCCGGCCCAGCCGAAGCAGGTCGTCACCTACAAGCTGAACCCGAAGGCGGTCTGGGAGGACGGCACTTCGATCACCGAGGCCGACTTCGAGGCCCAGTGGAAGGCGCTCAACGGCAAGAACCAGCCCTTCCAGATCGTGAGCTCGACGGGTTACGAGAGCATCGAGAGCGTGGCCAAGGGCGCCGACGACCACGAGGTCGTGGTCACGTTCGCCCAGCCGTTCGCCGACTGGCAGAGCCTGTTCAGCCCGCTCTATCCCGCCTCCACGAACAGCGATCCGAAGACGTTCAACGAGGGCTGGAAGAGCCGGGCGCTGACCTCCGCCGGCCCGTTCAAGATGTCGGCCGTCGACACCACCGCCCAGACCATCACGCTCGTCCGCAACGAGAAGTGGTGGGGCCACCCGGCCAAGCTCGACACCCTGATCTTCCGCAAGATCGACCGCGACGCCCAGTCCGACGCCCTCACCAACGGCGAGATCGACTTCATGGGGATCGGGTCCGACGTCAACCGGCTGAAGCGGGCCCAGGACATCGCCAACGTCAAGATCCACAAGTCGTCGGCGCCGAACTTCAACCACATGACGCTGAACGGCACGAGCCCGATCCTCTCCGACATCAACGTCCGCAAGGCGCTGGCCCAGTCGATCGACCGCGACGCCATCGCCAAGGCGCTGCTCGGCCCCCTCGGGGTCAAGACGACGCCGCTCGGCAACCACATCTACATGACGACCCAGAAGGGCTATCAGGACAACTCGACGGCGCTGCCCTTCGACACCGCGGCGGCGGCCAAGCTCCTCGACGACGCCGGCTGGAAGCTCCAGGGCGACACCCGGGTGAAGGACGGGAAACCGCTGACGCTCCGGCTGCCGCTGGCCCCAGGGTCGTCCGTCGGCCAGCAGATCAGCGAGCTCGTGCGGTCGATGGCCCAGAAGGTGGGGATCAAGATCGAGACCCAGTCGGTGCCCGGGGACCAGTTCTTCTCCCAGTACGTCACGCCCGGCGCCTTCGACATCGTCCTCTTCGGCTGGTCGGGTACGCCGTTCCCGGTCACCTCGTCGAAGTCGATCTACGTCAGCCCGGTCAAGAACCCCGACGGGTCGCTGAACATCCAGCAGAACTACGCCCGGATCGGCACGCCCCAGCTCGACCAGCTCTTCACCGAGGCGTCGGCGACCTTCGACCCCGACAAGCAGATCCAGATCGG
>Ga0070741_10021458_pt1 | contig 10041 bp, 7 predicted proteins | sample Coa_R1_4_FD_66440 | JGI IMG/M metagenome (GOLD analysis project Ga0070741, IMG submission 66440) | Surface soil microbial communities from Centralia Pennsylvania, which are recovering from an underground coalmine fire - Coalmine... | ecosystem: Environmental > Terrestrial > Soil > Unclassified ...
CGCGCGGCCGACAATGCGGCGCTCGAGCACGTCATGGGCGAGATCGATCGTCTCGAGCGCACGGAGTTGACGCTGCGCGAAGTATTGAGCTATCGCGAGATGTTCTGGGTCCCACTCGCTCTGGCCCTTCTTCTGTTGACCGCCTCTGTCGCCTTGAGCGAAACTCTCCTGAAAGGCGTTCCGTGAGCTTCGCGACTCCCTGGCTCCTCTGGCTGATAGCTCCGGTAGTCGGGCTGTGTGCCCTCGCCGCCGCGCGACGCGAGCGCCGAAGGGGCGAAGCAATAAACGCCTTCGGAGAATCGCACCTCCTCCTCGAATCGCACTCCGTCTTCCCGAGTAAGCGTCGACAAACCCTGGTAGCGGCCGCGGGTATCGCGGGAATAGCCCTGTCGATGTTCGCGCTGGCAAGACCACAGAGTGGCACGGGCAAGAAATCAGTAGCGGGGAACGGCGCCGACGTTCTGTTCCTCCTAGACCTGTCGCGCTCGATGCGCTCGACGGACATTGTCCCGTCACGCCTCGACGCGGCGAAAGCGGCGGCGCGAGCCATCGCGGCCGCCCTCCCGAACGATCGCGTCGGCCTCCTCGTATTCGCCGGCGACGGCTTCCTACAGCTCCCAGCGACGGTCGATCGCTCGACATTCGAGGCCTTCCTCGCCGCGGCGTCCCCAGCCGACGTCCCGGACCCGGCAACCAACCTCGAAGCCGCGTCCGGCGTCGCCGCCAACGTGATCCGAGGCGACAGCACCTATACCGCGCTCGTCGTGCTCTCGGACGGCGAGGACAACGCCGGCAAACTCGAAGGCGCGATCCGCACGCTAGAATCCGCCCACGTCCGGACGTTCGCGGTCGGCGTCGGCACCGCCGAAGGCGCCCCGATCGACAGCGGCGCGACGACGCGGCTCGTGGAGGACAACCTCCGAGACATCGCCCGCCGCACCGGCGGCGTCTACGCCCGCTGGTCGGGCCCAACGAGCGTCATCCCGATCGCCGCGCGGCTCGCGCAGATGCCGGGGCGGCCGATCGCCGGCACCGCGCGACTCGCGAACATCGATCGGTTCCAGTGGCCGCTAGTGTTGGCCTTCGCGCTCTTCCTGATCCAATGAGACGCACGCTCGCCGTCCTCGCCGTGCTGGCGCTCGCCGCCGTCGTGTTCCGCCATCGGATCGCGAACCTCGCCGATCGCCAACACGCCGCGCGCCTCTACCAGGCGCGCTCCTGGCACGAAGCACAGCGAGCCTACCAGTCGCTGATCCACGACGCGACCATGGCCCGCCAGTCGGACGCGCTCCCGCTGCTCGACTACGACCTGGCCACCACCGACTATCGACTCGGCCGCTTCGACGCCGCGGCCCAAAACTATCACACGGCCGTCGCCGGCGATCCGACGCTCGCGGAGCGCTCCTACTACAACCTCGGCAACACGTACGTCTGGCAGGCGCGCTCCTCGTTCGATCACCTGTCGAAGCGAATGGCGCTGCGCGGCGCCGTCTCGTCATACGAAGAAGCGCTGCTCCTCAACCCGAACGATCGCGACGCGAAATGGAATCTCGAGGTCGCGCTGCGCCGGCTCGCCGATGCCACCGACCCGCCATCGCAACTCTCGCGTCACCGCGACGCGGCCGATTGGGGCGGCGGCAACCTCACGAAGTCCGGATACGCCGGCAACCCGCAGACCGCCGCCGGCACGACACCCGGCGGTGGATTCGGCCAGCCGGGCGGCGGGGATGCCGTGCCGAACATCGACGAGACGCACGCTCGCCAGCTGCTCAACGCCGTCGAACGGGCGCAGGTGGGCCAACAGGAGCTCAATGGCCCGTTGACGCGTCGTCCCATTCGACCGAGGCAGGGAACCCCTTGGTGAGTGATTGTGTCTAACCTGGTATATGCGACGCTTAGCGGTCCTGCTCGCCTTGATCTTTGCGGCGGCCTGCACAAGCCCGACCGAACCAACTCACACGGTCACGGGCATGTGGAAGGGCGTCGTGGGCCCGCATGCGCTGACGCTTCAGCTCACGTTGCATCCCGACCGCTCCGTCAGCGGCGTCGGTGTCGACACCATGGCGAGCGCGGTCACCCGATTCCCGGTGCGCGGCACCGTCTCCGGCTCGACGGTCCTCCTCCTGTTTACGCCGGAGTCGGTGGACTCTGGGTTCAGCGGCCGGTTCACGGACGCCTCACAAATCCAGGGCGCGCTCGACTTCGCAGGCTACTCGACCACGGTCTCGCTGCACCGCCAGTAGTCAGTCCGACCGCATCGTGATCAACGGATCGATGCTCGCGGCGCTCCGGGCGGGCAACCAAGTCGCGAGCGCCGCGACCGCGAGCAGGGCCCCGCAGACGATCTCGTAAGTCGTGAGATCGTTCGGCTGGATGCCGAATAACAAACTGGCCAGCACGCGGCTCCCAACGAGCGCCACGATCAACCCGATCGCGATCCCAATGCTGACGAGGCGCAACCCCTGACCCACGACGAGCTGCACGACCTGGCCCGCGCGAGCGCCGAGGGCGAGACGGATGCCAAGCTCGCGCCGGCGCTCGCGGACGACGTACGCGAGCACCCCGTAGATGCCGACAACCGCCAGAATGAGCGCCACGACGCCGAACGTCGTGACGACCGTCGCGTAGAGGCGCGGCCGCGCGAGCGACGCGGCAATGTCTGCGCTCAAGCTGCGCGCATGGAATATCGGCACATCGGGATCGACCGCGCCGACCGCGCGCGATGCGGCGGCCAGGACTTGCGTGGGATCGGCGGTCGTGCGCACCACGAACGTGAGAAACGCTCGTGACACTTGCTCGTGGGGCTGGAAGATCTCGGGGAGCACCGGCGCTCGCAGATCATCGAACTTCATATCGCCGACGACGCCGACAATGTCGCCGCCCATCTGGACGAGGTCTCCCTTGCCGGTGGAGTCGGCGTTCCCGCCGAGGGTGAGATGGTGCCCGATGGCATCGCCGGCCGGGAAGTATTTCCGGGCGCACGCTTCGTTGATCACGAGCACGCGGTGGCCGTGCGATCGGTCATCGTCCGTGAACTCGCGGCCCTGCTTGATGGGGACGCCCATTGTGGCGAAATACCCGGCCGAGATGGGCTCGAAGATCGCCGCCGGTTGTTGGTCTTTTGCGGTCGGTCGGCCTTCGATGTCGAAGGTCACCGGAAAGTCCGGGTATCCGGCGAATGGTACGCCGAATCCATAGCCGGCCGCACGGCTGCCGGGGATCGCGAGCAGTCGATTCTTGACCGCGTGCGCGAACTCACGGACCCGGGCCCAGTTCGCGTACTTCTCGCTGTAAAAGTTCACGTCGAACGCGACGACTTGTGCCGGCCGAAATCCGGGATCAACGTCCATGAGGTGCAGGAGGCTGCGCGTGAGCAGCCCAGCGCCAATGAGCAGCACCACGGCGATCGCGGTCTCGGCGATCACGAGCGCGCCACGCGTTCGGCCGCTGCGGCGATGCGCGCTCATGCCTCTTCCCAGTTTCAGGGTCGCGCCGAGGTCAATGTTGGAAGCGTCGTAGGCGGGCACGAGGCCGAAGAGCGCGCCGGTCAGCGTGGCGATCGTCACCGTGAAGAGCAGCACGCGCCAAGAGAGCGTCACATCCTCGAGGCGTGGCAACCCGGCGACCTTCGACGCGACCACGAAATGCACGCCGTTGATGGCCAGCAGCACACCGATCGCCGCGCCGGCGAGCGACAGCATCACGCTCTCGACCAGCAGCTCCTGCACCACGCGCCGCCGTCCCGCGCCGATCGCGATCCGGAGCGCGATTTCGGTCGCGCGGCCGGTGGCGCGCACGAGGAGCAAGTTCGTGACATTGGCGCACGCAATGAGCAAGAGGCAGCCGACGGCGCCGAAGAGCACGAGCAGCGCCGGTCGCGCGGCGCCGACAATCGCGGTCTGGAGCGGCTCGAGCGTGTAATCGACATCGACCTCGGCTTGTGGATATTGCTGCTTGAGGGAAGAGGTGATCGTCTGGAATTCCTGGCGTGCCGACGCCAGGTCCGCCGTCGGCGCCAGGCGCCCGATGACCCGGCGAAAGTGCAGGTTGCGCTGATCGGGAGCGTAGGCGGCCGGCGTCAGCACGTCGGGCAGCCAGACATCCGGCTCGCTGGGATAGGTGAACCGTGGCGGCGCGATCCCGATGACTTGGAACGCCTGTCCGTCGAGGATCAGCGTCCCGCCGACGATCGAGGGATTCGAGCCGAGCCGCGTGCGCCAGAAGGCATCGCTCACGACGATCACTTGCGCCGCCTCGGGCCGATCGTCGCTCGCCGTAAAGAGTCGCCCACTACCGGCCGCGATGCCGAGCATCGAGAACCAATTCGCGCTCACGAACGCGGCATTCAGTCGCTCGGGCGCCCCGCGCCCCGTCAGGGTCGCCGGTGCGAGCGCGTACGATGCCAGCGCCCCAACGCGCCTCACCTGCCGTCGCCAATCGACAAAATCGGGCACGGACACACCATACGACTTATGTCCGGACGGATTCACGACCGCCACCAGCCGTGCCGGCGCCGCGAACGGCAACGGTCGCAGCAGCACGCCGTCGACGACACTAAAAATCAGCGTATTCGCGCCCGTCGCGATAGCGAGTGTGGCGACAACGGCAACCGTAAACCACGGAGTCTTCGGCAGGCGCCGAAGCGCGGCCCGAACATCATAGAGGAGAGCGTCCATGCTCCTGAGGCAGGGAAGCCCCATGCCGCCGCGCGCACGATGTCAACTCGGCCGTTCCCAGCGAGTTGACATCGTGTTGTCGGCGACTGCCCGCCCGCCCATGGGATGCCGTGCGTCGAAATCGCACAACCACGTAACTTTTGTTCATGGAAGGTGCGGTGCTCGCCGTGTTGCCGGAGGCGTAATGCGCGATCTGCAACCGCTCGCGGCGTACGAGCAGTCAGCGGGGCCGAGCTTCCTCCGTGCGACGGTTGTCCTGGCTCTGCTCTGGGCCATCCCCATGACGATGTTCATGATGCGCACGAACCAGGGGAGCCCGGGTTTTGTCATCACGGTCGCCGCGGTCGGCGGCCTCCTGTTCGGCGGCCTCGTGACCATGCTCGCGCGCTTCGCGACGCGGCAGCTGACACAGGTGGTCTATCACTGTGTCTGGCCAATCGTCCCAGCCGCGCCGCCGGGCGAATACGACGCCCGCCTAATGTGCCGGCTAAAACGGGGCCGCATGGCGGTCGGCGGTCATCTCTACGTCGGCAACGAAGGCTGGGTATTCGTACCGCATACCCGAAACGGCCCGCTCTATCGGAAGCCAGTTCGCTGGGAACGCCCAGCCGGTTTCTCGCTGTCGACTCAGCGCCCACGCTGGGGTTGGCTGTCGTGGCTCTTCGGCCTCGGGCGGGACGATCAGCTCGTCCTGGCTGATGGCGCCAATCGCGCCGTCTTTACCGTCCCGAACGCCGCCGATGTCGTCGCGGCACTCAACGCGCGAGTTTAAACCAAAGGCTCGCGCGCGGTGTCCCAGCAGCATGCTCAACGCCATCCGCCGGCTCCGCCGCGCACCCACGGTCAGCATCTGCGCCATTCTGTGTCTCGCGCTGGGGCTGGGCGCGACGACCGCGATCGCCAGCGCGATCAACCAGGCGCTGCTCCGCCCACTGCCATTCCGCGACCCTGGGCGGCTCGTCACGATCTACCGCACGGAACCGACCTGCGAAGACTGCCCGTTCTCGGCGCCGAAATACCTGGATCTGGCGCGCGGCCTCCGGCAGATCCAGGCCCTCGCGGCGACCGCCTTCGGCACGAAGCTGCTGTCCGTCGGCACCGAAGGCGTCCAGGTTCGAACCTACCGTATCACCGGGAACTTGTTCCCGATGCTCGGCGTGCGCCCCTTTCGTGGCCGATTGATCGACGTCGCCGACGACAGCGTCTCGCGCGATCCGGTGGTCGTGATGAGCTACGAGCTGTGGCGTGATAGGTTCGGTGGTGAGCCCAGCCTGGTTGGCCAGACGATCCGTCTCGATGGCATCGCCCACACGGTCATCGGCATCGCGCCGGCTGGGTTTCATGTCCCGCATGGCAATCAGAATCTCGAGGCCGATCTGTGGGTGCCCATGCGCTTCACGGCCGATGAGCGCGGGTCGCGGGGACACAACTTCCTGAAAGTGCAGGGACGCCTGGCGCCCGGCGCGACCGTGGCCAACGCCACGAGCGATCTGCGATCGCTCATGGACCAGATGATCGCCCTCTACCCGCACATGAAGGGCGAGTCGGCGTTCGCGACGTCGCTGCAGGCGAACAGCGTCCGACTCGTCCGCACGCCGTTGCTGCTCATCTTCGGCGCCGTCTGCGCCGTACTGTTGATCGCCGCCGCGAACGTCGGCAGCCTCTTGCTGGCGCGTGGCGTCAACCGTCAGCGCGAGATGGCCGTGCGCAGCGCGATCGGCGCCAGCCGCTGGAATCTCATGCAGCCCGTGATCGCCGAGAGTGCCGTGCTCACGGGGTTCGGCGGTCTCTTGGGTATCGGTCTCGCGTGGCTCGCGGTCCGCACCATCGGCTCGCTGGCCGGCGCGCAGGTGCCACAGCTGGTCGGCCTTGGCATCGAGATCCGCGTGATGGTGTTTGCGGTTCTCCTCACCGCCGTCATCGCGCTGATCTGCGGTATGCTCCCAGCCTGGCACAGCGCCGGCGTGGATCCACAGGACGCGCTGCGAGGCGGACGCGGCGGCGGCTCCGGCCTCGCGCAGCATCGACTGCTGGCGGGGCTCGTCGTCGGCGAGGTTGCTCTCTCGCTGACACTCCTCATCACCGCGAGCCTCGTGTTGCGAGGCTTCCAGAAGTTGGTGAGTCGTGACCCGGGGTTCGACCCGAGCCGGCTCCTCTCGCTCACGACCGTGGTCTCGCCGAGCCGCTACGCGCAGGGCGAGGCCGTACGGCGATTCTTGATGCCGACGATCGACGCGATCGAGCACATCCCCGGCGTGCAAAGCGCCGGCGCCATTTCCGCCATGCCGTACCAGGAGTGGGGGAACAACTCGGGCTACCGCTACGAGGGTACGCCGGATGATCCGGAGCACGAGCCGGTGATGGAAGATCGCGACGCAACGCCGGACTTCTTTCGCGCCACCGGCCAGCAACTCCTCGCCGGGCGGCTGCTCCGTGCCGACGATGACGCTCGCCCCGATGTGCCACTGGTCGCCGTCGTGAACCAGGCGCTGGCGCGCCGCGATTTTCCGAACGGCGATGCGCTCGGCAAGCGCTTCTACTTCGGCCCGACGCGGATGGCGACCATCGTCGGCGTCGTGAGCGATATCGCCAACTTCGGCCCGGTCGACCCGCCGCACCCCGAGGTGTACTGGTCCTACCCGCAGACGAACGCGGACGAAACGGTCTTCCCGATGCTCGTCCGCGTCTCCCGCGGCGACCCATCGTTGATGGCGTCGGCCGTGCGCCAAGCCATCCACTCCGTCGACCCGGGCGCCGCCGTCGCCGACGTCCAACCGATGACCCACCTGATCGCCCGAAGCGTCGGCGCGCCGCGCTTCTACCTCTCCCTCATCGGCACCTTCGCGATCGTCGCGATCGTCCTAGCCGTCGCCGGCCTCTACGGCGTGATGAGCTACACCGTCGCCCAACGCACCCGCGAAATCGGCATCCGCAGCGCCCTCGGCAGCTCCGCCGCCCGCACCCTCCGCACGATCTCACTGCACGGCATGAGCATGGTGGCCTTAGGCCTCTTGATTGGCGTCGTCGGAGGCGCCCTCGTCACGCGCGCCCTCGAAACCTTGTTATACGGCGTAAGCCGCGCCGACCCGATGACCTGGGTCGGCGCGACCGCGGCGCTCACACTCGCCGGTCTGGCTGCCTCCCTCGTTCCCGCCGTACGCGCGACCCTCGTTGATCCGGTGACCGCGATCCGAACGGACTGACCCTGCGACTTATGGCGCCGGCGAAAGCCGTGCGTCGATGTAGCTGTTGCCGCCCCGATCACGAGCGCGGATCGCGAGGACGTTTTCTCCGCCCACGACGAGCATGGCGTTCGGGACCGAAAAGACGAATCCCTGCGCGTCCTGCTGGGCGCAGCCTTCGTGGATCGCGAACTGGCCGACGGGTGTGACCGCCGTACCGTTCATGAAGACTTCCGCGTCGTTATCGACCGCGACACCCACCTGGAGATTCCGCGTCCAGTTCGACGGCACGAAGAACGTGTTGCGAAGGAGGAAGATCGTCGACGCGTCGGTGTTGGGATTGCCGGTCGACGCGGGCTGCGCGAAGGACGGCCACACCGGGTTCAGGAAGGGCAGGGTGTTGAGTGTGCATCCGAAGCCGGCGTCGGCGCTGCCAAACGGCGCGTTGCCGAAGGGTGAGTGGTTGTAGACCCAGGTATTGTCAGTCATGAAATTCGGCTGCTCGAATCCCGGGATATCGCCGGTGCCGGGCGCCGGAGGAGCGGTGAACGTCGGCGCGTGATACGCCCAGCCGCCATTCAGGTACGGCACGAAGTCGGTGGAGTCGACCGTGCCGAATGGGCTGAAGGACTTGGTCTTCCCCGTGATGCCGCCGCCGGTGACGGCGTAGGCGGTGTTCACGAAGAAGCTGGAGATCATCGACGCGAATCGGTTGAGGATCCCTGAACGCGTGCGCATCATCGACGTGCCGTTGTCGCAGGCGAGGCCCAGTGTGCCATTCGCCGGCGGCAAGATCTGGGCGTTCGTCACACCGGCGGTGGTGACGTTGTGCGCCATGAAGAGCTGCGCGAGCGGCACATGGATCTGCGTCAGATCGATGCACTCCTCGACGGTGAAGAGCGGAGCGCCCTGCGCGAGGTTCGGGAGTGGCTGGAGTTGATAGTCGTAAAACGGCGGGAACTGCGCGAGCGGCGTGCAGAGCGGGCCGCTGTACTGCGGGCACGCCGCCGTTCGAGCGGTGTCCGGCAGACGTGAAATGATGACGACGGTCTGCGGCAGCGCCTGCGCGGCGAAGAGCTGCACGCCGGCGTTCTTCGTTCCGGTTCGGACGATCGTGTCCGTGTTGGGCGGTACGATCGCAACCACATCGTCATTGAGGTTCGTGGACAGCTTGACCTTGATGCCGGCGTTACAAAAGAGATCGTTGCCCAACTGCGCGACGGCGGCCGCACCTGCCGCCGTGCCGGCACCGTTCAACTGGCCGAGGTTGTACTGCTGTATAACGAAGGCGTAGAGCTGCGCCGCATCGACCTGCGCCGCGGCGGCGTTCCCTTGCTTCCAGTCGTTGATCTCGTGCTCGTACTGCGAGGTCGCCGCGCCGACATTGCCGGGTAGGAACAGGCCCTTAATGCGATCCTTGACGGAGATGGTATCCGGACAGCTTGGCGCCGCGACGTTCTGTGCGATGGTGCGAGTGGCCGCGGTAGGGAGTGTTGCGTGCTCGGTCGAACAGGCGGCGAGAAGAACCGCCAGTCCGACCGCGTACTTCTTGCCGTTCATTTTGTCTCCGTCGGGAAGTTGGTTTTCTGTAATGCTTGGAATCGGGGATCATCGCGAAGCGACCGGAATCGCCAGCCCTTGGCCTCTAAGCCACCGCCTTGGCCCGGGTTCGCGTTGATGTAGACTTTGAGCTCGCGGAACGCCGCGTCCTTGTCGCCCACCAGTTCCCAGGCGAACGCTTCGTCTTCCGCGACGTCGCGGGTAGGGTCAACGTCAGCCGGCACGTCGATCCGCGAGAGCACATGACGCGCGCTGTCGACGGCGCCCGTCTTCGCCAGCGCCGCGGCCGCCAGCGCCTGGCCGAGCCCGCGCTGGAATGGCCGCTCGCCCTCGGGGGCCAGCGCGGCCATCGTGTCGGCGAGCTTCCAGATCCGCGCCGGCGTGGCCTGCACGGCTCCCGTGGCTAACAGGCGCAGGTGACACTCGACGAATCGCGGCTCGGTCGGGAAGCGTTGGGTGCCCACGTCGCACCAACGGAGCGCTTCCGGGAATTGCTCCAGATCGTACGAGGTGCCGAACAAGCGCCAGAGCACGAGATCCGCGTTGGCGAGGTAGGCGTCTTCCTCGTACGCGCGCGTGGCCGCGAGCTTCGATGCGGCGAGATCATTTCTCACGGCGTAGAG
>Ga0070741_10021459_pt1 | contig 10041 bp, 12 predicted proteins | sample Coa_R1_4_FD_66440 | JGI IMG/M metagenome (GOLD analysis project Ga0070741, IMG submission 66440) | Surface soil microbial communities from Centralia Pennsylvania, which are recovering from an underground coalmine fire - Coalmine... | ecosystem: Environmental > Terrestrial > Soil > Unclassified ...
CGGGCGAGCCGGAGTGGCAGAGCAGGGGCGCGGCGAGCTTGGCTCCCGATCCGTCCGGGGCGTTGAGCAGGGCGCAGTGCACCACCAGCTCGTCGGGCAGCGAGCGGGTAACGTCGCGGTAGAGGCGGAGCACCTCCCTCGCCCGGTCGAACGGATGCGCCGCGAGCCCGGCGGTGACCGTGGGCCCTACCGGGTGGAGCCGGTAGGTGAACGACGCCGCGACGCCGAAGTTGCCGCCGCCTCCCCGGATCGCCCAGAAGAGGTCCGGATCGTCGGCCGCGCTCGCCGTACGCACCCGGCCGTCGGCGGTCACCATTTCCGCGGCCAGGAGGTTGTCCGCCGCCAGGCCGTGGCGCCCGAGGAGATAGCCCAGGCCGCCGCCCAGGGTGAGACCCGCGATGCCGGTGGTGGAGACGATGCCGCCGGTGGTCGCGAGGCCGTACGCCTGCGTCTCCCGGTTGAACTCGCCCCAGGTCGCCCCGCCCTCCGCCCGAACCGTGCGGGAGGCGGGATCGACCTCGATCCGCCTCATGAGCGAGAGGTCGATCAGGAGGCCGTGATCCACCGTGGCTCGCCCGGCGACGTTGTGGCCGCCTCCCTTGACCGCGACCTCGAGGCCGTGCTCCCGGCCGAGGCGGACGGCCTCGACGATGTCCGAGGCGGTGCGACAGCGCGCGACGAGCGCCGGTCGCTTGTCGACCAGGCCGTTGTGCACCCGCCGGGCTTCCTCGTAGCCGGGGGCGCCGGGCTCCAGCAGCTCACCAGAAAAACTTTTCGCGAGCCGGGCGTGGATGGTCGTGACCGTCATGGCGGGCCTCGCTGGCGGACCCCCGAGAAGGGGGTGGGTGGCTCGAGATCGGGGACGGCCGCCGACAGTATGCTCCGCGGGCGGGCTTCCGCAAGCACCCCGGCGCGGGGGGCGCGGGGCGCACGGGGGAACCGGGCCTCGGCTTCGCCGGTTCACCCTAGGCGTTCGAGCTCACGAGGGTTGGAGCGTGCGAATCGGCATCATCGGCGCGGGGCACATCGGCGGGACGCTGGCTCGGCTCTTCACGCGGGCGGGCCACGAGGTGGCGGTCAGCAACTCCCGCGGCCCCGACACCTTGCGCGGGCTGGTGGCCGAGCTGGGTGACCGGGCCCGCGCCGCCACTCCGGCCGAGGCGGCGAGGTTCGGCGAGGTCGTGGTGGTCGCGATCCCGTTCGGCCGCTACCGGGAGCTCCCGGCCGACGCGCTTGCCGGCAAGATCGTGATCGACACCAACAACTACTTCCCCCAGCGGGACGGCAACATCCCGGAGCTCGCCGCCGGTCGGGCCACCTCGAGCGAGCTCCTCCAGCGGCACCTGTCCGGCGCGCGGCTCGTGAAGGCGTTCAACGCGATCCGCTGGGACCACCTGCGGGATCTGGGCCGCCCGGCCGGCGCGCCCGATCGGATCGCGATCCCGATCGCGGGCGACGACGCCGAAGCCAAGGCCGTGGTCGGGAAGCTGATCGACCAGCTCGGGTTCGACCCGGTGGACGCGGGCGGGTTGGCGGAGGGCCGTCGCTTCCAGCCCGGTACGCCGCTCTTCGTGACCGACCTTCCGGCCGGCGAAGTGCGCCGCCGCCTCGCCGCCTGAGCAGCCCGGCTTGGGCGCCGGTACCGGGCGGGGGCGACGGTGCCGTCGCGGCCCGCCCGTCCGGGTAGGGTCCTACGCCTGCCGCCCGCCGGCGGCCGGGGTGGGCGCCTCGCGGTGCCGGAGCGCCAGCGCGCCCAGGCCGCCGATGAGCGCGAGGGCGAGGACGATGCCGACGAACTCGCGGGCGGCCCGGAGGCCCAGTACGGCGTCCAGCGCGTAGGCGCCCGGTCCGGTGCAGGCGAGCATCAGCCCGCCCGTGAAGTAAAGGAGCGGCGTCTCGACCCCGTTGTTGGTGGCGAAGAAGCCGCGGCCGATGTGCTGGCTCATGGCTACGATCATGACTGCGACCATGAGGCCGGGTCCGATCGGCCCGAAGAGACCCAGCGCGGTGAGGAGCCCGCCCCCGAACTCCGAGAGCCCCGCGATCAGCGCCAGGCGGCGGCCGGGGCGGAACCCCACCGATTCGAAGTAGCGCCCGGTGCCCTCGAGTCCCTGTCCGCCGAACCATCCGAACAGCTTCTGGGCGCCGTGCGCGGCGAGCGCGAGCCCCAGCACGAGCCGCGCGATGAGCAGGCCCGCGCTCAACATGATGGCGTCGGGAATGTAGGTCGTCATGTTACCACCTCCTGCGAGACCTCTTCCCGCCTGTAATTTACGCCTTCGTGCGGCCGGCCTCGACCTCGCGGCGCATGGTCCTGCCGGTGCAGGGCGCTCGCCGCCGCCAGGGGCCCTATCGCCTCACGGGGCCGGTCCAGCCGAAGGAGGCACTCCCCCAGGAGCTCCAGCGTCTTGAAGTGGGGCCAGATCGCGACGCTCTGGCCGAGGAGCGCGGCCGCCCGCTCCAGGTCGCCGGCTTCCATCGCTTCGCGGCGTCGGCGGTAGAGATCGCCGGCGTTCAGGGGGAAGCTGCTCCCGGTCGGGCGGCCGCACCGTGACGGCGCCCACGCCCGAGAATCGGGGCGCCGTTCGCCGAAACCTCACCCCCGGCGGGCGAGCAGAGAGAGGGTCAGGGCGCTCAGGGCGAGGAAGGAGAGAGCGGCTCCCACCGCATGGGAGTACTCCCACCGCCGCCGGAGGGACTCCCAGTCGGCCGGCAGCATGGTCCAGTTCCGGGTCGCCTGGTTCGCCGGATAGGTGAACGAGAAGAACACCGCGAGGCCGAGCGCGATGCAGGCCGCCGCGATCACGGTGAGGTAGAACTCCGCCCCGTGCCCCCGGAGGAGCACGGCCACGATCGTGGTGGTCACCAGCGCGCCCACGACCGCGATGCCGAGCAGGGCCCACCCGCGATAGATCTGCTGCACGATGAGGTACTCGTCCCGGCCGAGCGATATCTTGTTCGGCAGCTCGAGCAGGTGGGCGAACCCGGCCGCCATCGTGACGGCCGTGAGCAGGACGGCGGCGAATTGCAGGGTTTTCAGGGTCATGGCGGCCGCTGCCTCGAGCGCGAATCCGGGGGCGCCGCGTTCGGTGTCCGGTCGAGCCGGGCCGGGCGACCGTCCTCGCGGGCCCGGCGTCCGCCTGTCGCGGGCGCCGCGCGCTAAGGTGCGGCGCGGGCTCCGCGCGCACAAGGACGGCCGGCGGGCGGGGAAGGCGCGTGCCGCTCCCCCCGCCGCGGAGCCGACCTGGGAAGCTCGGTGAGGGAAACCTGCCCATGACCCGCGACGCCCGCGGCTACCTGATCCGCCAGTTCGACACCGCGTGGAAGCTCGCCGCCCTTCATCTCGACGGGCTCACCACGGTGGAGTGTCTCTGGCGCCCCGCCCCGGCCGGGCTGCACGTGCACCGCGCGGCGGACGGAACCTGGGGCGCCGACTGGCCCGAGCGCGAGGGATACGATCTCGGGCCGGCGAGCATCGCGTGGCTCACCTGGCATCTGGGGTTCTGGTGGTCGATGGTGCTCGACCACTCGTTCGGCGACGGGGCGCTCGCGCGCGAGGCCGTCTCGTGGCCCGGCACCGCCGAGGGGGTGCGCGAGTGGCTGGCGGGGCTCGAGGGGCGGTGGCGGGCGCGGCTCGAGGAGGTGACCGAGGAGGACCTCCGATCGCCCGTACGGACCCGGTGGCCGTTTCGCGACCGCCCGTTCGGCGACCTGGTCGCGTGGGTCAACCTGGAGCTCACCAAGAACGCGGCGGAGATCGGCTACGCGCGCTTCCTCTACGCGGTAACGGGGAGCACTCCGTGAGGCCAGGGGGCCGGGCACTCAGGATCGGGCTCGCGCCGCCTCCGCCGGTCGGGGCCCGTCGCCCGGAACGGGCAACCCGCCGCTCTCCCGCTCCCAGCGGTCGAGCGCCTCGGGGGAGAGGTCGTCCAGGGTCGCCGCGATCGCCTGCACCGCCTGGAGCACGTCCTCCAGCCGCCGGCGGTCGAAGTCGGGCGGCAGCGTCGCCACCGCCGCCCGAAGCTGCATCCGGACCCGCTCGGCCAGCACCCGGCGGGCCCGTCTGAGCACTCGCCGCTGGCCGGTCTGCACCAGCCGGAACACGGCGAGCTGCACCACGACGACGAGCAGTGCGATCCCCGCGAGCTCCTGCGCGTCGGTGCCCAGCTCGATCAACGGCGGCAGCAGGACGGCGAGCCCGAGGCCGAGCGCCGCCAGGATCAGATCGAGGTTCCGCCGGAGCCGCGCCCTCACCGCCGTCACCCCCCTTTTATAGAGAGGAATCTCGCCCGTACGGGGATCTCGCCCGCCAGTCGCCCGGCCCGCCCCGTCGCCCCGCGGGGCCCGGGCGGGCGCTCCCCACGAATCCCGAATATGGAGGCCATCCGGGCCGCGGTCGAGCGAGGGCTGGACCATTCGAGCCGGGGTGACGCCCGACACAGCCCCGCCCAGCGGGATTCGCGACCGTATCCGGCCGCGCGAGGGGCGGCGGAGCCTCCATCTCCATCCACAAACCCGGCCTCGAGCGTAGGAGACAAGCCCGGCGGGGCGAACGCCTCGGCCGGGGCGACTGGACCGCCGCAGCATCGAGGAGGGAGCCAATGCCGTCCGATGATTCACGCGAGCGCCGGGCCCTGGAGTTCCTGGGCCGGCTCGCCCACCCCTCGTCCCGCCGGACGTTTCTCAAGTGGTCCGGGGTGAGTCTGGCGGTGGTGGCCGCCGCCTGCAACGACAACGGGTCCGGGCTCACCGCTCCCCCGGGAGGCACCGCATCCGTGAGCCTGGGGAGCGGAGACGCCGGGGTCCTCAACTACGCCTACGCGCTCGAGCAGCTCGAGGCGGCGTTCTACACCCAGGTCGTGGACCGGCCGTACGCCGGCATCCCGCAGGCGGAGCTGCAGCTTCTCACCGACGTGCGGGACCACGAGGTCATTCACCGGGACTTCCTCAAGGCCGCCCTCGGGGCCAAGGCCATCGGCGACCTCCAGGTCACCTTCGCGTCGGTGGCCTTCGGCGACCGGACCAGCGTCCTCACGACGGCCCGGACCTTCGAGGACCTCGGGGTGTCGGCCTACAACGGCGCGGGCCGCCTGCTCACCGATCCCAACAACCTGCTGGTCGCCGGCAAGATCGTGTCGGTCGAGGCGCGCCACGCCGCCGCGATTCGGGACCTCCTGGAGCCGAAGAGCGCCGCGTTCGCCGGCGACGACGTGGTGGACGCGCAGGGCCTCGACCCGGCCCGGAAGCCCTCCGAGGTGCTGGGCGCCGCCAAGCCCTTCATCACGACCACCATCGACGCTTCCCAACTTCCCTGACGGGAGCCGCATCATGCTGAAGCAGCACACCATTCTCGAGACTCTGGACGATCCGGCGCTGGTTGCGCGTTTGGCCTCTCGCCGGGAGGTCCTGAGGCGCGCCGGCCGCCTGGGCGGGGCGGTGGCGCTGTCGTCCGTCCCCGCTGCCCTGGCGATGTTGGCCCGGAGCGCCTTCGCGCAGGGCGCCGGTCTGCCGCAGCAGATCAAGGACGTGCTCAACTTCGCGCTCACGCTCGAGTACCTGGAGAACGAGTTCTACCAGACCGGGCTCGCGAGCGGCGGGCTCATCCCCGCGGCCGATCGGGCCGTTTTCCAGCAGATCGCCAAGCACGAGGCCGCCCACGTGGCGCTGCTGCAGGGCACCCTGGGGCAGGACGCCGTGCCGAAGCCAAACTTCGACTTCACGGCCGGAGGCCAGTTCGGGGACGTGTTCTCGAATTACGCCACGTTCCAGGCGCTGTCCCAGGGCTTCGAGGATACGGGCGTCCGGGCCTACAAGGGTCAGGCCGGCAACCTCCAGTCCAACGGCGACATTCTCACAGTGGCGCTGCGGATCCATTCGGTCGAGGCCCGTCACGCCTCGGAAGTCCGTCGGCTCCGGGGCCAGAAGGGCTGGATCACGGGGAATCAGACCGACGTGGGCGTGCTGGCGGCGGTGTATGCGGGCGAGGAGAATACCACCCAGGCGGGCGTGTCGCTTCCCGGCGGAGACGCCGCGAGCGAGGCGTTCGACGAGCCGCTCTCCAAGGATCAGGTGCTCGCCATCGCGGGGCAGTTCATCCGAACCTAGCGCTCGGGACCGCGGCGGACCGGGCCGCTCCGCGCCTCGGCCGGGTCTCAGGTGGTGAGCACGTCCCGCCAGCGGTCGAGGTCTTCCAGGATGAGCCCCGTCCCCCGCACCACGGCGGTCAGGGGATCGGGGTCCACCCGGACGGGGAGCCCGGTCTCGTAGTTGAGGAGGGTGTCCAGGCCGCGGATCAGCGCGCCGCCCCCGGTGAGCACCACCCCGTGCTCCAGGATGTCGTTGGCGAGCTCGGGCGGGGTGAGCTCGAGCGCCTTGCGGACCGCCTCCAGGATCCGCTGGAGCCCCTCGCGCATCGCCTCCCGGATGGCGGCCGAGTCCACCGTGACGGTGCGCGGGAGCCCGGAGATCAGGTCCCGCCCCTTCACCGGCATGGTGATCTCCTGCTCGAACGGCACCGCCGAGCCGATGCTTATCTTCACCAGCTCGGCCGTGGGCTCCCCGATCAGCAGGTTGTAGTGCTTCCGCAGGTACTGGACGATGGCCTGGTCCAGGGCGTCCCCCGCGACCCGGATCGAGGCGTCGGCGATGACCCCGTTCATGGTGGTGACCGCCACGTCGGTGGTGCCCCCGCCAATGTCCACCACGATGTTGCCGATCGGCTGGTCGATGGGCAGGCCGGCCCCGATCGCGGCCGCGATGGGCTCGGACACCATGAAGAGCCGCTTGACCCCGGCGCTCCGGGCCGCGTCCCGCACCGCCCGCCGCTCGACCTCGGTGATGCAGGAGGGGACGCAGACCACCACGGTCGGCTTCACCCGGAACACGTGGCGGTGCAGCACCATCTCCATGAACCGCCGGAGCAGCTGCTCGGCGATCTGGAAGTCGGCGATCACCCCCTCCTTGAGGGGGCGCACCGCCCGGATCGCGGCCGGGGTCCGGCCCAGCATCCGCTTGGCCGCGAGCCCCACGCCCACCACCTCCCCGGCGGGCCCGACCGCGGCGACCGAAGGCTCGTTGAGCACCACCCCTTTCCCCCTCACCAGAACCAGCGTGTTGGCGGTCCCGAGGTCCACCGCGATGTCGGTGGCGGGCCGCCAGAACCGGGTCTGCTTCCGCGCGAGGGCGGAGGGCGCTCCCAGGACCATCGTCATTTGTTGGGCTTCCTTCGCTTCGGTGGCGCGTCGGGCGCAGGGCGGGCGGGAACCGCGGCACCATGCAGATCTCCCGAGCCCTCGCGATTCACGCGAGGCCGGATCGGCAACGCTCCGCGCGTTCCCTCTGGGCGCGCGGGCGGCGGACCGAACCGCACGCGGGCCACCAAGTTCCATGCCAACGGGCGAGCGGCCCGCTTGTGCCCGCGCGTCCACCCGGCCAAAATCCGTGCACTCCTACCGTAGGCCGGCGCCATGGCGAAGCCCGAACGCCGCTCGCGCGAGCGGTATCCTTATGCCCCGGAAGCCTCGCCCCTCCTGGTCCTGGGCGAGAGCGCGTACGAGATCATCGACGTCGGCGAGCGCGGCGTGCGGGTCCGCTGCGGCGACTGCGAACGCTGGCTCCTGGGATCGGTGGTCCAGGGCACGGTGTGGTTCCAGCGCGACTCGAAGGTGCGGGTGGAGGGCACGGTGGTGCGGGCCGGGGGCGGGGAGCTGGTGCTCAAGCTGAGCGGTGACGGCATCCCCGCCCGCACCCTGCTGGACGAGCTCCGCTACGTGCGGGAGCCCAAGGGCTCCGCCGGCTGATCCCGGATGGGCGACCTTCGACTGAGCGGCATCACCGTCTATCCGGTCAAGGCCGCCGGGGGGATCGCCTGCTCGTCCTGGGAGGTGGACGAGTTCGGCCTCCGCTACGACCGCCGCTGGATGGTGGTGGACCGGCTGGGCGAGTTCCTGAGCCAGCGCGAGCTTCCGCGGCTGGCCCTCCTGCGGACGGCCCTCCTGCCCGACGCCCTCTGCCTCCGGGCGCCCGGGCTCCCCGAGCTGCGGGTGCCGCTCGAGCCGCCCGAGGGGCCCCTGCTCCCGGTCACGGTCTGGGCCGGCACCACCGAGGCGCGGTCGGTCGGGCCCGCCGCCGCCGACTGGCTGACCCGGTTCCTCGGGGTGGAGTGCCGGCTGGTGTACATGCCGGACTCGGTGGTCCGCCCGGTGGACCGCCGCTACGCGCGCTCCGGCGAGCGGACCAGCTTCACCGACGGGTTCCCGTTTCTCCTCGTCTCCGAGGCGTCGCTCGCGGACCTGAACCGGCGGCTCCCGGCCCCCCTCCCGATGAACCGGTTCCGCCCCAATCTGGTCGTGGACGGCTGTGAGCCGTTCGCCGAGGACGGCTGGCGGAGGCTCCAGCTGGGGCCGCTGGAGCTGAGCGTTGTGAAGCCCTGCGCCCGCTGCGTCGTCACCACCACCGACCAGGAGACCGCCGAGCGCGGGCTCGAACCGCTCCGCACCCTGGCCACCTACCGGAAGCGGAACGGCAAGGTGCTGTTCGGCCAGAATGCGATCCACCGGGGAACGGGCCGCCTCGGGGTGGGGATGCCGATCGAGCTCCTCGGCTGAGCCTCGTTGCCCCGCCGCCGCCCGTGCGTGTAGCTTCTCGGCGCTCCGAGCGGCGCCGATACGGCGCTATGCCCGCGCCGCTTCCCGCCGACCCCGGACGCCGATGAACCAGATTGCGAGCCCCGTCACCGCGCCGCAGCTCGACGGCGTGGTGGCGACCGAGTCCAGCATCTGCTTTCTCTCCGCCGACGACAATCGCCTGGCGTACCGGGGCTACGACGTCGTGGACCTGGCCCGGCGGGCGACCTACGAGGAGACCGCCTTCCTGCTCCTCGCGGGCCGGCTCCCGAACCGGGCGGAGCTGCGAGACTTCGCTCGTTCCCTGAAGGGCTTCCTGAAGCTCCCGCGGCCGGTTCTCAAGATCGCGCGGGACGCCGCGGGGGCCGACCCGATGACGGCGCTCCGGACCGCGGTGAGCGCGCTCGGACTCGAGCCGGTCGTGGGCGAGGGGCCGGCGGGGCTCCCGGCCGAGGGAGTGGCGCTGGTGGCGCGGGTGCCGGTGCTGGTCGCGACTCTCTACCGGCTCAAGCGGGGCGAGCGGCCGCTTGCGCCACGCCGCGGGCTCAACCTGGCCGCCAACCTGTTGTATCTGCTCCACGGGCGGGAGCCGAAAGCCGAAGTGGCCCGCGCGTTTGACGCTGCGTTGATACTCCGTGCCGACAATGAACTGAATCCTTCGACCTTCGCGGCCCGGGTCGCCGCCGCCACGAAGGCCGATCTCGCCGGGTGCATCACGGCGGCCCTGGCGGCGCTGGCGGGTCCCCGGCACGGCGGCCACAGCCTGGCGGTCTACCGGCTCCTGGAGCAGATCGGCACCCCGGAGCGGGTGGACGAGGTGGTGCGCGAGCGCCTGGCCGGGTCCCGAGGCTTTCCCGGTTTCGGCCACCCGGTCTACCGCGGGGAGGACCCCCGCACCGCCGCGATGCGCGAGGCGGCGGAATCGGCGGCCGCCGCGGCCGGCCGCCCGGAGTGGATGATGCTCGCGCGGGCTGTGGAGGCCCGGGTGCACGACGAGACCGGACTTCACCCGAACGTGGACTTCTATCTCGCACCGCTCTATCGCGCCCTGGAGATCCCGCCAGAGCTCTTCACCCCGCTCTTCGCGGCGGCGCGGATCTCCGGCTGGGTGGCGCACGTGCTGGAGCAGTACGCCCAGGAGGGGCTGATCCGGCCGCGGGCGGCCTACGTGGGCCCGACGCGGCTGGAGTTCCGCCCGATCGGACGCCGATGACCGCACCTCAACCCTCACCCTCCCTCTTCATGTCCCTCGAGACCTCGGTCGTCCCCGCGGCGCCGGCGAGCTACGAGACCCCGCTCCTCGGGATCGTGGTGCCGCAGGGGAGCGCGCTCCCCCCGTCGCTCGCCCCACTCGACTCCGCGACCGGCGGCGCGCTGGCCCGGCTGTACGCCGCGGGCGACTTCGCGGGCAAACGGG
>Ga0070741_10021460_pt1 | contig 10040 bp, 8 predicted proteins | sample Coa_R1_4_FD_66440 | JGI IMG/M metagenome (GOLD analysis project Ga0070741, IMG submission 66440) | Surface soil microbial communities from Centralia Pennsylvania, which are recovering from an underground coalmine fire - Coalmine... | ecosystem: Environmental > Terrestrial > Soil > Unclassified ...
TTCTCCCAAGCATCCGCTGGGATCTCGAGGCGCTCGACGCGTTCGCGGGGCTTGCGCGGGTCCTTCTTCTTTGCCCACCAGGCCATCCATAAATCTGGCCCGTTGGCGCTCAGATCGCTAGACCGTCCGCCCTGCCGCGGCCCTCGCCGGATATACGCACCAGGATACCAATGGCGAGCCAACTTGCCAGCATAAAGGATCCGCCATAGGAGAAAAACGGGAGCGGAATGCCAGCGATCGGCATGAGGTTGAGCGTCATCCCCACGTTCTCGGCCACGTGCACGCCCCAGCTGGCCGCCAATCCAAACGCGACGAGGCTGCTGAACGTATCGTTGGCGCGAGATGAAATCCTGACGCACCTCAAAAAAAGCACAAGAAATAAACTCAAAGCGAGCGTGACCCCGAGAAAGCCAAGCTCCTCACCCACCACGGCAAAGATGAAATCCGTGTGCTGCTCGGGCAAAAACGCTAATCGCTTCTGCGTGCCCATCGTAAACCCCTTCCCAAACCATCCACCGGATCCAATCGCCACCGTCGATTGAATGACGTGATAGCCCGACACACGGGGATCACGCGATGGATCGAGGAAAGTCAGCAGTCGCTGCTGCTGATACGGTTTCAATCGATCCCAGAAGAGCGGCGCAATAATACCCATCGCCACATTCGCGCAGACCGTGAACACGCCTTCCCAGAGATATGGCTTGTACGACCAGATGAGCACGATCAGCACGAGGAACCAAGCGGTCCACATGCCCTTGCTGAACGCCAGGATCAAGCTGATGCCGGGACTCGCGAGCAACAGCAACAGCTGCCACGGCACACCGAACCAATAGAGCATCGCGAAGAAAATCCCGATGAACACGATGCTCGACCCAAGGTCGGGCTGAATGAGCACGAACACCCATGGGATCGCCACGACGAGCGCCGGCTCCCAGAGATCGATGAGGGTCTTCGGCGCTTCCCGCCGCAGCGCAAGCGTGCGCGCGAGCATCAGCACGACGGTGATCTTCGCGAGCTCGGACGGCTGCCCGATACGGTGCCCGCCGATCGTGAGCCAGGCCGTACTCGACGCGGCGGTTCCGGCTCCCGAGCCGAAGAATCGGAGCAGCACGAGCAACGCGAGCGTGAGGAGATACGCGGGCCACGACACCCACTCGAGCAATCGCACGGACGCTCGGCTGATCACAAACGCGCCGACTATACCTAAGCAGAGCCAGGCCGTCTGGTAGCGCCAGAGCTTCGAGACAGCGGTCTGGGCATCGGTCTGGCCAGCGGAGTAGACCATCAGAATGCCGTACACCGACAGCAGCAGCGCCAGCAGAACCGTCGGATAATCGGGAATCGCGGATTTGCGGTCCATCATCCCTCAGACTGGATCTGCGAGACCGGGGCGACCTTCAAGAAGTGCTGCACCATGGCCGCGGCGATACGAGCCGCGTGGCCGCCGTGACCACCATGCTCGATCAAGACCGCCACGACAATCTTGGGATGATCCGCCGGCGCGAACCCGACGAACCACGAGTGCGTGTGCAGCGGATCCTCGGTGTTCTGCGCGCTGCCCGTCTTCCCGGCGATCACGACGCCTTGGATCTGCTCTCCGGCGGCCGTGCCACCGGCCTGGAGGACGCCCATCATCGCGCGGCGCAATCCCGCGAACTGGACCGAGTCGAGCGAGAAGATGCGCGTCCGCGAGGGCTGCGTCTGCCGCACGACTTCGGGGCGCGCTTCTTCACCGTCGGTCGCCAGCGCCGTATAGAACCGCGCCATACTGGCGATCGTCTGGGAGTTTTCGCCCTGGCCGATCGCGAGGTTGAGCACGACCGAAGTATTCCAGGCGCGCGCACCGAAGCGCCGATTATAGTAGTCGATCGCGTACGGGAAGTTCGGCGACGACTCGTTCGGCAGGTCGATACCGGTCTTGTCGCGGAACGCGAGCGCGACACCACCCGCGATGAGACGCTGTAGGCCGATCTTGAGACCCAACTGGTAGAAATAGACGTCGCACGACTTCACGATCGCCTGGGCGAGCGTGAGGTTGCCATGGCCATGCGGGTCCCAGCAATGAAAGTACCGGTCGCCGAACTGGAATCCGCCCGTGCACGGCACGGGCATAGTCTCATCGAGCGTCGCGATGTGATTCTCGAGCGCCCACGTCGCCGTGGCGAGTTTCCACGTCGAACCAGGGGGATAGCGCCCTTGGATCACCTTGTTGTAGAGCGGACGGCGGACGTCCGTCGTCAGGTCGTGCCAGTAGTCGGGCGGTATGCCGCCGATAAAACGATTCGGGTCGAATGTCGGCGCCGAGTGCAGCGCGAGGACGGCACCCGTCGCCGGATCGAGCGCGATCGCGCCACCCTGCAGCGTGTCGCCGAACAGGCCGACCGTGTACTCCTGGAGATCCAGGTCGATGTTCGTGTAGAGCGGCTGCGCCCCTTCCGGCAACAGATCCTGCCGGGCCCCGGCTTCGCGCACCACTCGTCCACGCGCATCAACCTCGACGAACCGCGTCCCTTCTCGGCCCCTCAGCCGATCTTCGTACTCTTTCTCCAGGCCACCTTTGCCAACCTGCTGGCCCGCTTTGTAGCCGCGATACTGACGAGAGCCCAGCTCTTGTTCCGTGATCTCACCCGTATATCCCACAAAGGACGCAACCGCTGCTCCATCGGGATAATGCCGCTTGGGAGCTGACTGAATGATCAGCCCTGGAAATTGAACGCGATGCTCTTCCAACACCGACACGACGTCAAAAGGCGCATCCGGCAGAATGACCGTGGGACGATTCGGCGCGCGACGATAGCGACGGACCGCTAAGTCGATTTGGTCACCGGACAGTGGTATCGTCTCACTGAGGCGCCGCAACACGACACGAAGCGAGTCCGCCGTTGGGCTCAGCATCGACACCGAGTACCCTGGAACGTTCTCGGCGATCACACGCCCGGTGCGATCATAGATAATTCCGCGAGGTGCCGGCAAAGGCACTTCGCGCAGACGATTCGTCTCTGACTGCAGAACATACTGAGCGTTCTGCAAAACCTGCGTGCGGAAAAACGCGCCCAGCAAGAAGACAAACGCGATGATGAGACCGATCGACGCAATCCGCGCGCGGCGCGCGACGTCGTTCGGATGAAAGCTCATGTCAGGCCGTCGAACCTCATCAAACCGTCGCGGGTTCCAGCAAAGGCCGCATCAACACGAGCAACACGACCCCGGCGGCGGCCGTGACCGCCGCGGACAATGGCCCCCAGATGAAGATCTGCTGGAGCAACTCCATATCTCTCATCTGATGCGCGGCCAGCAGATAAATGATCGTGTAAGCCCACTGTCCGGCAAAGAAGAAAAAGCCGTTGAGCGCGAGATTGTCGGCGAAGAATACCGCCTTCAACCAAGACGCAAGATAACCAACGATCGTCATAGCCAGCGCCCCGGCCCCGAACGCGTTCGGCGTCAGCGAGTCGGCGATGAGCCCGACGACGAAGCCAACCAGCGACGCGGTGCCCGGGCGAAGACGAACCGCCGCCAGCAACACCGCGATCAGGAGAAAATCGATTTCGGCCCGCCAGCCGAGCGCGGGGCGGAGCGAGAAGTGCAGAATGACCAGGACGAAGAACGCGACCGCCAGGCGGATCGTGCCGCTCGTCGTCACTGGCTCGGTCCGTTCTGAGTGTCGGTGCTGTCCGCCTCGGTGCCAGGTTGCATGCCGGGCGAGGCGCTGGTATCAGCGGTCGTGTCCTTGAGCGAATCCGCCCACACCGCCTGGACGCCGGCGGCGCCTCGACGGGGCTCGAGGATCATCACCGACGAGATGTCCTGTGGCTTCACCGCTGGCCGGAGGAGATACGTTCGCGCCCAGCCCTCGGTGAATCCTTCTCTGGGTCCCAACTCGCGCATGACCGTGCCGACTGGAATGCCTCGGGGATACACGCCACCCACTCCGGAACTGACGATCAACGTGCCCGATGGGAGCGTGGTGCTCAGCTGTACCCCGGACAGCTCCAGGAGATAGCGATCCGTACCGCTGCCGAGGTGGGCCTTGGCGATGCCGAACGCGCTCCCATCGGCGGTCATGGAGCTGACACGGAAATCTGGATGCGCCCACGAGATCGCCAGGCACATGCGAGGGTCGACGGTCTCGACCATACCGACCAACCCCTCGGGCGCCACAACAGGGCTGAAGGGACGCACGCCCTGCCGGGCGCCAGCCGTCAGCGTCATCGTGAACTCCTCACCCAGGGCGCGACTATGCAGCGCCTCGGCCGGGACGAACCCCCAGCGCAGTGCGGTGCCCAGTCTCAGGAGATGACGCAGACGGTCGTTCTCGGATTCCAGGCTGGGCAGCAAGAGGGCCTTGAGCGCGATCGAATCTTTGCCGGCGGTTTCCTGATCGTGACGCATCAGGGCCACGCGGCCGAGCTCGGCATTCTTTTGGAGCGAGATCAGGGGCGCGATGAGGTCGCGGCGCAGAGTCCCGGCGATCGGGTCGCGGAGGCGGCCAGGGAGCAGGATCGCGATCAACGCGAGGGCCCCACTCACGAACCCTAGTATGGCGTCAGCGCGTGTACCGCTCGGAACGGCGCGGGCCACGCTCTAGCTCAGCTGCTCAGGACCGACCAGTACTTCTCTTCGTCGTCGAGGATCCGGCCAGTACCGCGGACTACACACGTGAGGGGGTCCTCGTCGACGTGAATCGGCAGGCTGGTTTCCTGGCTCAACAGAAGGTCGAGTCCACGGATCAACGCACCGCCGCCGGTCATGACGATTCCCCGATCGACGATGTCACTGGCGAGCTCGGGCGGCGTGATTTCCAGCGCCCGGCGGACCGCGTCGACGATTTGTTGGATCGGCTCCTGGATGGCCTCGCGGATCTCCGCGGAGTGAACCCGGACCGTCTTCGGAATCCCGGACACGAGATCCCGGCCCTTCACCTCCATCTCCCGTTCCTCGCCAATCGGAGCCGCCGACCCAATCTGAATCTTGATCAGCTCCGCCGTGGGCTCGCCGATCAGGAGATTGTAGTTCTTGCGCATGAATTGGACGATCGCGACATCCAACTCATCGCCACCAGTCCGGATCGACGTATCCGATACGATACCGGAGAGCGCGATAACGGCGATTTCGGTGGTGCCGCCGCCGATGTCGATTACCATATTGCCGGTCGGCGTTTCGACCGGGAGGCCGACGCCAATCGCGGCGGCCATCGGCTCGGCAACCATGAAGACCTCTTTCGCGCCCGCGCCCAGGGCAGAGTCGCGGACCGCGCGGCGCTCAACTTCCGTGATCCCCGACGGAACGCACACGATCACGCGTGGCTTCACCTTGAACACGTGGTTCTCGATGATCAGCGTGAGAAAGTACCGCAGCATTTTCTCGGTCACGTCAAAGTCGGCGATGACGCCGTCCTTCATCGGGCGGACGGCGAGAATCCCGTCCGGCGTCCGGCCGAGCATACGCTTCGCTTCGAGCCCCACGCCTCTGATCTTTTTCGTCTCACGGTCGATCGCGACGACCGACGGCTCGTTGAGCACGATCCCTTCGCCCTTCACGTAGACGAGCGTATTGGCCGTACCGAGGTCGACGGCGATCGCGTTCGCGGGGAAGAGGGACCGCGATCCCGTCTTGAAGAAGGGCCAGCGCATTAGAGTGAAGAAAGTAGCCCTTGCCACGAGGGTGATCAAGGGAACAGCCTTGATTCATGCACCGTCCCGCGACGACGCGTTCGACCCACATCGCCATCGTCGAGAGAACAGTGTGCGACGCGTGCGGACTGTGCATGCCGCTCTGTCCGCCAGCGGCGATTTCTATGCATCGAGACGGACTCGTGATCGATGTCGTCACGTGCACCGGATGCCGGAAGTGCATCGACCCGTGTCCGGTCAGCGCGCTCACGATGGTCGACCGGCCATGATGGTCGACGTCTTGGTCGTCGGCGGCGGACCGGCCGGACTCGTGGCGGCGCGGACGGCGGCCGAGCGTGGATGCGAGACCTTGCTCGTCGAGCGCGATCCCGCCATCGGGCTGCCCGTGCGGTGCGGCGAGGGCGTCGGGTCCAAGGGGCTCGAAGAATTTCTCGATCCACGCAATGGGGACGTGCCGTGGGTGTCACGACGCATCACGCGGGTCGAGTTTCGATCGCCGAACGGATCGGTCGTCCGGGTCGGGCACGGCGACATCGGGTACGTACTCGACCGGTCCCGGTTCGAACCGGTGCTGGCCGAGCAGGCGACGGCGGCGGGTGCGACGATTCGCGTCGGCACCGAGGTCTCCGGGCTTTCGCGGGACGGCGCCACCTGGGTGGCGCAGGTCAACGGATCCCCCATTCGCGCTCGCGTTGTTATCGGAGCCGATGGCGTCGAGAGCATGGTGGGACGCTGGGCGGGCATCGACACACGGGTCCGCGCGAAGGACATGGAATCCTGCGCACAGGTCCTGCTCGATGACATCGAGGTCGATCCCGAAGCGATCGTCCTCCACTTCGGGAATGAGATCGCGCCAGGGGGGTACGCCTGGATTTTCCCCAAGGGGTCTACGTCGGCCAACGTGGGACTCGGCGTCGTCGCGCTTCGGGCCGGACGATCGGCGGTATCCTACCTCTCCGCCTACACGGCCTCCATGTTCCCCGATGGGACCGAGAGAAATCGTACCGTTGGCGGTGTCGTGGTACAGACCACGGTTCGAAGCACGGTCACCGATGGTCTCATGCTGTGCGGCGATGCCGCTCACATGATCAACCCCTTATCCGGCGCCGGGATCGTCAACGGGATGAAGGCGGGCCGCATGGCGGGTGAGACGGCCGCCGAGGCGATCGCCGAGGGAAACACATCGGCGCAAAGATTGTCCTCGTATCACGAGCGGTGGATGCAGATGCTCGGCCACGACCACGAGCGCTTCTACCGCGTGAAAGAAGCCTTGGGCAAATTCGACGACTCGTTCTTCGATGGTCTGGCGTGCTCCGTCAACGGCATCCCGGAGCAAAAGCGCACGCTGCGGCGGATCTTCACGACGGCGCTCTTGCAGCAGCCGGCGCTGCTGCCGGTCATTTTCAGGTACTTTGCGTGAAGCGGCGGAAGATGCTGGTACCCACGGCACACCGGTTCGCGGCAGCCGCGACGAGTCGCTCGGCCGGTCCCGCTACTGGGACCTCGCGGCTCCAGATATAGACGGGCAGCCGCGGCACCGCGAGCGGATCCCCACGCCAGGTCGTCGCGATCGTGAATCCCGTCGTGTAGCCAGTAGCAGCGGCCAGTTGACGCTCGCGACCAGCGGCCGCGCCGAACGGATAGGCGATCGCGCGAGGCTCTACATCCAGGGATTCCCCTATAGCCCGACGCGATCGCGACAGTTCCTCGGCGGCCTGCCGTGCGCCGAGCCAGGTGAGGCGCGGGTGTGTGGCCGTGTGAGACACGAACTCCATACCGCGCGGCTGCCACCGACGCATATCGCGCCACGTGAGATGCGCGAATCGGCGACCACCATACGCTACGTCCCAGCGATTCAGGCGGCCCGCATAGTCGGTTATCACCGCGCAGATCGCGGTGTAGCCAACGTCGGCCAGTGTCGGAAAGGCGTAGTCGCGGAGCGAGCGATAGGCGTCGTCGAACGTAATCACCAATTCACGGGGCCCCGGCGGCCGGTCTCCCGAAACACACCGTTCGAGATCATTCAACGAGAGGGTGCGCCACCCATCAGAGGCCAGACGCTCGATCTGGCGAAAAAAACGCCGGGGGGACAGGCGAGTAACGCCCAGGTCCCCCCGGCGATCGACCTTGTGATAACACAAGATCGGCGGAAGAATCATTAGGACAAGAACCCTCGCGCGTCCTCGTACCGGATGCCGAACGCCTCGGCCACCGCCGCATACGTCACGTGGCCGTCGACGATGTTGAGGCCCTTGAGCAGCGCGCCGTTTTCCTTGAGCGCCGTCTGCCAGCCCTTGTTGGCGAGTTGCAGCGCATACGGGAACGTCGCGTTGGTGAGCGCCAGCGTCGACGTGCGCGGCACGCCGCCCGGCATGTTGGCCACGCCGTAGTGGATCACGCCATCGACCACGTACGTCGGATTCTCGTGCGTCGTGGGATGGATCGTTTCGACGCAGCCGCCCTGGTCGACGGCGACATCGACGATCACCGTGCCGGGACGCATGGACTTGAGGTCCTCGCGGCGGACGAGGCGCGGCGCCTTGGCGCCAGGGATCAAGACCGCGCCGACGACCAGATCGGCCGTGGCGATGTGCTCGAGGATGTTGTGGCGGTTCGAGTGGATCAACGTGACGTTGGCCGCCATCACATCGGACAGGTAGCGCAGCCGCTCGAGCGAGATGTCGAGCACGATGACCTGCGCGCCCATTCCCGCCGCTATCTTCGCGGCATTGATGCCGACGATACCGCCACCCAGCACCACGACCTTGGCCGGCGAGACGCCGGGCACGCCGCCCAGCAGGACGCCACGGCCACCATAGAGTTTCTCGAGGTACTTCGCGCCTTCCTGCACGGCCATCCGGCCGGCGACCTCGGACATCGGCGTGAGCAGCGGAAGCTCCCGCGTCGGCAGCTCGACCGTCTCGTACGCAATGCAGGTCGAGCCCGTGTCCATCAACGCGCGGGTCAACTTTTCATCGGCCGCGAAATGGAAGTAGGTGAAGAGCGTCTGCCCCTTTCGGATGTGCGGCCACTCGGGCGCGATCGGTTCCTTGACCTTGAGAATCAGGTCGGCCGTCTTCCACACGGAAGCGGCGTCCGGAGCGATTTTCGCTCCGACATTCGTGTAGAGATCGTCCGGGAAGCCGCTGCCTTCGCCCGCTCCCCGTTCGACCCACACCGTATGTCCCGCCGCGATTAACGACTCGGCCCCCGCGGGCACGAGCGCGATGCGATTTTCGTTCGTCTTGATCTCTTTCGGTACGCCGATGTTCATGGCTAGTCGGTAGAGTTAGGCCGGACCGAGGCTCAGGACCGTCTGACGCTCCGGCGCGAAGAACTCCCGGCAGACGGCATGCACGTCTTCGTGATCGACGCGCTCGATGACCGCGAGCTCTTCGTCGAGCCCGCGATATGGTTCGCCGTACAGCTCGACGCTGGCGGCGCGATACATCCGGGTCGTCACACTCTCCAGGGAGAGCGTCACCTGACCCTTGAGTTGATTCTTCCCCGCGATCAGCTCGTCATCGCTCAGCCCATCCTGGGCCAGCTTCCCGAGCTCCTCGCGAATCGCCTCACTCGCCTGTTGCGCCGTTTCGGGCGCGGTACCCACGTAGACGCCGTGCGTGCCGACATCCGCGTGGAGTGAGGAGAACGTGTAGATGGCGTACGCCAGTCCCAGTTCCTCACGAATGCGCTGAAACAATCGAGAGCTCATACCGCCGCCCAACACACTCGATGCGATCGCGAACGCGTAGCGTCGAGGATCACCGTGCGCGACGGTCGGCGACCCGAACACGATATGCGTCTGCGTCGTGTCGCGCTCGACATGCGTCGTGCTGGGTGCCGCTGCCTTGGGCGGTGGCGCCGTCAGTCGAGCCGCGGGACCGGCTGGAACCTGGGCCCACCCGGTCTCGGTCAGCACACCGATCAAACGATCGTGATCGATGTTGCCGGCGGCGGCAACGACGGTTTGCGTCGGGTGATACGCGCGATCATGGAGCGCCCGCAACTCCCGAACACCCATCGCGCCGATCGTGTCGCGCGTGCCGAGGATCGAGTAGCCGAGCGGATGCGTGCCCCAGAGCGCGGCGTTGTGCAGCTCGAACACGAGATCGTCGGGCGTATCGTCGACCATGCCGATCTCCTCGAGAACAACTTTGCGCTCGAGCGCGAGGTCGGATTGTTTGAGGGTCGGACGATACACCATGTCGGCGATCACGTCCGCCGCGGCTTTTACGTGTTCGTCCAGCACGCGCGCCTGATACGACGTGTGCTCACGCGCCGTATACGCGTCGAGCGACCCGCCGAGCCGTTCCAGCGACAGCGCGATCTCGCGCGCGTCGCGCGTCGGCGTCCCCTTGAACACCATGTGCTCGAGGAGATGCGACACCCCCATGATCGCGGTCG
>Ga0070741_10021461_pt1 | contig 10040 bp, 7 predicted proteins | sample Coa_R1_4_FD_66440 | JGI IMG/M metagenome (GOLD analysis project Ga0070741, IMG submission 66440) | Surface soil microbial communities from Centralia Pennsylvania, which are recovering from an underground coalmine fire - Coalmine... | ecosystem: Environmental > Terrestrial > Soil > Unclassified ...
AGCGGGAGCGTGACACAAAACTTCGGGCTCTCGCCGTCGCTCGCCGCCGGCCAGTTCCGCATCGTGCTCACCTGGGCGACTTCGCCGAGCGACCTCGACGCCGTCTTGTACCTCCCCGGCGGCGCGGGGGCGCGCCCGGTGCTCGACTACCACAACCGTAGTGTCGGGGGCGCCACCCTCGATACCGATGACCGCGCGGGATCTGGCCCCGAGACGATCACGATCAGCCAGGTGACCCCCGGCCAGTACACTTATGCTGTGCATCAATACAGCAACGACGGCAGCCTCCCTGAAAGCCGCGCGCGCGTGCGCATCCTGCATGGCGACAGCGAGGTGCAGGGGTTCACGGTGCCGCCAGGCAGCGGGCGCTGGTGGACGGTGTTCACCATCGACGGCGTGTCGGGCACCGTCACGCCGGTCAACACGCTGAGCAGCCAACCGCCTGCCCACTAGCCCGCTGCAGTAGAGAGGAGGCCCGCCTGGCTTGGAAGGCGGTTCTCACGGCGGCGCATGATAGCCCACATCAGTGCAGAGCGGGTAACCTACCAGAGCCACTGACTCACGCCATCCTGCCCCGGAACAGGGCCGAGGCGATTCGGGCTGACGCTGTATGTGCCATCCGTGCACCGGGCCAACACACCGGCTGGCACCTGGCCGTTAGTCGGGTATGCGGGGCGCTGGCCCGAGGTGGAGGCGGGGGGCAGCAGGAGCGCCGGCGGGGTAGTCCCGGACGGGCGGCTTGCTCCTTGGCTTCTTGCCGCTGCTGTACTCTGCAGGGCACAGCCGGGTGGAATGATAGGTCGGAGCATGCGGGTGAGCTACGCATTTCTCGCCAACCGCGTATCCTGGGATGCGGAAGGGCTGTTCACGCTTCGGCCCGCCTGCGAGCTGGAGCTCACGGCTGAGCCGAGCCCGCGGGCGCCCTACCGCCCTGTCCCCTGCCGGTTCTCTATGGAGTTCACGCAGGTGCCTCTGCAGGAGGCGGGGCCACATACTCGCCAGATTCTCATCGACAACCTGGTGTTTGGGGAAGTGCCCTGCGGCAGGAGCGCCATGTGGAACGCGGCCATGTAGTCGAGCGCCTTACAGCAGTCCTCGGGGCCCGACAGTTACATGTTAGCCTGGCCACGGCGCTCAACGGCACTTCGGGCCCGCGGCCCACCAGCACGAAGCCGCAGAGGCGCACCATGGTGTCCAGTACCAAGCCGGAGCCCAGAAGATACTCAAGCGTGCCAACGAACCGCACGATTGGCTTGTATAGCGGGCGCGGATAGGTGCGCCGTCGGCGTGGACCGCACCGGCGCTGTCGCGATCCGAGCGTCTCCAGAACCAGACTACCACGCCCGCCTCCGGAGTCATCCCGAGCGGCGCCACTGCCCTCGGGCACAGCCGCAAGTCGGTGTCTAGAATCAACCACTCAGCAGTAGCTGTAGGCTCGGGCAGGGCCGTGCCGAGAAACCAGCGGATCGCAGCGCCGCTAGATTCAGCGCGCCGCCCTAACCGTGATCATGACGACACCCGTAACGCATCAGCACGTCACCGTCGCAGCGCGCCGGGGATGCACGCGCCAGTTGGGCGCACCCCGGCAGCATGTGGCGTGAGCAATCAGCCCGCCGCGTTCCCGGCTGCCACTGTCATGCGACGACCAACGTCGCAGGCGGCTTCCCGACGGCATCAACTCGCCTTCGCTGCACGATACTGGTGGGGCTCCCACTTCCGACCCCACTTCTCCTCGAACTTGCGCCGGTTCTCGTCGAAAAGCGCCCGGTACTTCGCGTCTGCCAGCTTCGAGAAGCTCGCGCTCCCCCAATGGTGGATGAAGACATCCTCGGCGCAGAGCAGCGTGTAGCCGCGCTCCCTCACCCGTAAAGCGTAGTCGTCGTCCTCGAACATGCCAGTTCCGAACCGCTCGTCAAGCAACCCCACCTCATCCACCACCGCGCGCCGCATCGCCACACAGAACAGCGGCAACACGCCGATCGGCGATGTCTCCCCGAAGTGACGCCGAGTATATTCCGCAGCAAATGCCTCCATCTCAGCTATCGTCGAGTAGCTGACTTCGATGCGGCTCTCATTGCCCGACGAGTTGGTGACGGGGCCCACCATGCCGACCTTTGGATCGCGTAGATGGTACAGTAGGCGCGTAAGCCAGCCGCGCGTGACAATGGTGTCGTTGTTTAGGAAGACGACGTACTGGCCCCGTGCGGCGCCGAGGGCCTGATTATTGGCTGCCGCGAAGCCCTTGTTCTGGTCGTTGAAGACTGCCCTGAAGTTCCCATGCTGGCGTTGATACGTCTCCAGCAGCGCACGAGTCCCATCGTGTGATGCGTTGTCAATAACGAGGATCTCGTAGTTCGGATAGACGGTCTTTTCGTAGATGCTCTGCAGGCAGACCCGGGTATAGTCCTCGTTATTGTAGGTGACCAGGATGATGCTGGTCAGGGGATACAACGCGTCCACCGCCTCGGTAACGAGCTGTACGCGGGCGTCCCAGCTATTCTGACGGGCGAACTCCACGCGCGTCTGAAATAGCTCCGGTGGGACCGGCTGTATGGCCTGGTCCAGAGCCGCCAGCCACTCCTCGTCGCTGGAGACCAGCGCTACCAGCTCGCTGTAGTGCAATAGCTCGGACAGCCGCGTCGCTACCACCGACTTGCCGGCGCTCAGGTACTCGTACAGCTTCACTGGGTTGGTGGCCTCGGTCAGCGGGTTCTTCTTAAAGGGAATTATGCACGCGTCGAAGGTATGCAAGTAGGCTGGCAGCACGTGGTAGGGCTTCTCGCCCAGCAGTTGGACATTCGTCAGCCCGTGCAATGGTGCGAGGTCGGCCGTGAACGTGCTGCCGATCAGCACGAACTGCCAGTCAGGCCGCGCACGCGCCAGGCGGCCGACGAGCGCAGTGTCCAGCCAGTCGGACACCGCGCCATAGTAGCCGATAATGGGCCGCGGCACGTCGCGGATGTCGTCGGGCGCTATGGGCATCGCAAAGCGGAAATGATCGAAGTCGGCCGCGTTCGGCACGAGTAGGCAGCGGGGATTGTGCTGCGACTGCACGTTGTAGATGCGCCGCGACGTGGCTAGCACCAGGTCACTGTCTCGGCTGAGCCTATCCTCTGCACGCAGCATAGTCTCGCCGACCGTGCTGAAGCCACTGTGGTGGTCCATGCAGTCATAGACAACCTTCCAACCATACCGCTCACGCAGCTTGAACGCCAGCGGCGCCCAGAAGGGCAGGTCAACCAAGACCACAGCCTCCGCCATGCCCAACTCGTCGCGCAGTTCCGCAAAGGCTTGCTGCAGCCTCGCCAGCAGCGCCTCGGACAACTGGTCGGTGTACAATGACGTGCTCGCCGGCCCCGGGAGCTGCACTTCTAGCACGTTCTCGATAAGGGGCCGCACGGTGAAGCAGTCCCCGTTGTTCAGCACGGTACTGCAGTACAGCACGCGGTGCCCCTGCCGCGCGAGCCGCACGGCGATCTGCTGCGGCCGCTGGAAACGGAAGTGCCAGTCGATGATCGGAAGGATGACCACGTCGTAGGTACACGGGCGCGCGTAGTCACGCAGGGCCAGGGCCTGCACGACCGAGTGGCCATCGTCACGGCCGGCCGTGGCCGCCGCCGCGTCGCTCGTCACCGGCAGCGCTGTTGCTGTGGCAGGCGGCTCGCTGCACCCGGTTAGCCCCTCCGACCGCGTCGCCCGCGGCGCCCGCCACGGCAGTGTCAGCAGACGGAATCGCAAGCTGCGATCCGGCAATAGCAGGCGGCGCAGGCGCCACAGCCATAACAGGAGGCGCCAGCCGCGGCTGCGCGTGATCTCGGCAAGCGCGGCATCCTGCTGTGCTAGGGTGGCAGTCAACTGTTGCACTTGCCGTCGCTCGCCCTCAAGCTGCTCCACGAGTTCCGCAGCCGCATCATGGCGTTGCGCTAGCTCGCGGTTCAGGAGCGCCATAGCGTCTTGCGCCTCGGCTACTTGGGCGTCGAGCACGCTCACTGCCTCTTGCAGGCTGCGGATCGTCTGGTCCCGCTCCGTCACAGCGGCCGCGCTCGTCTGCGCCCAGGCGCTCTGGGCGGCTACTTGCGCCTCCAGGTCGAGCACGCGCTGATCGTACTCTCGGATGACGCGCTGATGCTCGGCGATCTGCTGGGCGTAGCGCTCGATTAGCTGCGTGTGCTCGGCCTCCAGCCGCGCCCTCTCCGCGACCGGCTCGGTGTGTACTCGCTCGAGCTCGGCTTTCAGTCGGTCGATCTCCTCTAGCAGCTCGCGCGTGCGGCGACGCACCGCCTGGAGCTGATGGGCCGCGACCGGGTGAGCGACGACGATGAACTGGTATGTTTGCGCGTCGCGATCGGCGCGAAGCTGCTGCAGCACCTCCGTCGGCACGGTGGCAGGATCGAAGCGCGTCTCGGCGGCGTCGATTGGCAGCAGGCGTCGTTCCAGCCGCGTGAGGACGAACCCCGCGTCCTCGAACAGGCTGTGCACCGACTTCAGCGTAAAGAAGCGCAGGTGGTCTTGGTCGAGCAGGCCGACGGGCTGATACGTAAAGTCACCGCCGAGCAGCGCGAGCCGCACACTGCCGTGCGCGATATTCGGAATCGACGAGACAACGTAACCGCCCGGGCGCAGGAACGGCTGCAGGGCGCGCAGCAGCCGCTGCGGATTCTTCAAGTGCTCCAGCACATCGGAGGCGACGATCACATCGAAGCGGTCGTCGCCCAGCTCGCGCACGAGGTCAAGCTGCTCCAGGTCGCCGACAATCACACGCTCACAGTAGAGGCGCGCGCGCTCAGCAGCATCGGGGTCCACCTCGACCCCGATTACCTCGCAGCCGCGATGCTGCAGCACAGCGCTCATGTACCCGGTGGAGCACCCCAACTCCAGTACGCGCTTTTGCCAGCCAACCAGGCGCACGACGAGAGCGTGGGTGCTGTCCGAGTCAACGTCAATGGTCATTTCGTACCGCAGCGCCTTGCCCCCCTCGCCTGGGCGCGCGCTGTCGATCGCCATGCTCTCACTCCCAGCTACGGTCAAGGTGGGCTGCCCGCGAGGCGCGGGCAGCGCCCCCCCGGCTGCCCCCGGCCTCTTGCGCTCCGTCGCCGCCCGCCTCATGCGCTGTCTCGCGGCTCGCACCGTCGCGTTGCCAGCCGCAGCGGACAGGGAACGCCATCAGGCCGTCGATCGGCTCGCTGCTCGTGATCTCCACGCTCAGCGCGTCGTCGATCCAGTCGTTCATCGCGTAATCTTGGAGAGTGCCGTTCGCCACGGCCGCCACAAACGTGTACCTACCAGGCCGCAGGCGCGGCGGCGTGGAGCGCATACGCACCGTGAGGGTCGTGCCCGCCGCCGCCGGGGGCAGCACGTCGCCCTCGAGCGTGGTGTTCGTGCTCGCCAAGTCGTTGCCCACCGCGTCGCGCAGCACGTATCCCACGATCGGCCGCGCGACTGGCCGGTGACAGTATACCTGCACGATGAGATTCCACGCATCGCCGGCCACCAGCAGAGACACGTCCTGCCCTGCGTCATCGCGCAGTCCCACGGCCACAATCTCGGCATCGCCATTGCCGAAGCGGCGCGTGGCTGCCGCCGGGCGCAATCCGGCCGGAAGCAGTGCGCGCGTGGGCAGGTTTGCCGTAGGCACGCGATCGCGTTGCCCAAAGGCGTCGGCCAGATAGCGCGTTACGACATCGCTGGGATCGCCGTCGGCCGCGATCCGGCCCGCGTCGAGCCAGATGGCGCGCTGGCAGAGTCGCTTCACCGCTGCGGCATCGTGCGACACGAGGACGATAGTCACCCCGCGCCGCTGAAGCTCATGGATGTGCTGCATGCACTTGTGGTGAAAATAGGCATCGCCTACGGCCAGCGCTTCATCGATCAGCAGCACGTCGGCGTCAATCTGTGTGGCGACGGCAAACGCCAAGCGCACGTACATCCCGGTGGAGTACGCCTTGACCGGTTGATCGAAGAACTCGCCAATCTCCGCGAAAGCCTGAATAGCGTCCAGCCGATCCGCCATCGCCGCCGCGGGGAGGCCCAGAATCGCTCCGTTCAACAGCGCGTTCTCCCGCCCTGTGAACTCCGGATTAAAGCCCGCGCCTAGCTCCAGAATCGCGCCAATCCGACCGTTGACATGGAGCTCGCCCGACGTGGGCTGCAGGACCCCGGCGAGCAATTGCAGCAGGGTGCTCTTGCCAGAGCCGTTGGTCCCCACGATACCCACCGTCGTGCCCCGCTCGACAGTGAAGCTCACGTCACGCAGCGCCCAGTGCTCACGGCCGAGGCTACGGCCGAGCAGTCGGGCCTTGAACTGCTCGCTCGGCCGCGCGTAAATCGTGTACTTGCGGGACACGTGAGCGACGGTGATAGCGGGCTCCGCGGGGATGGAGGCTACCGTCGCCGCGACGCGCACCATGTCAGGGCTGCTCAACAAACCAGTTCTCTCCCGTGCAGGAGTCGACGCTGACCACGGCCAGCTCGCCGCTGTCACCCGACCCGAGCATCCCCGTAAGCGGCGAGTTCGCTCAACTCGATCCTACTCACGGGTGGCCACATCTCGCACCAAATACGATACGGGGTCCTCGTCTGGGACCATTTGTTCTGTATTGGGAATGTCTGCGGCAGAGCTTTCCCCTTGGCGGACACACCTTGGCACGTCAGCGACGCTTCGCTTAACGGCAGGAGCGCACTGGCACGTCGCCGTCCACGGCGTCAAGCGCCTCGAACTTGCGCTGCCAGATCCCGGCGCGGCCCAAACGCCGTTAGCGACAGCGCACGGTCTCCCAGGGGCCGAAGTGCTCGGGGAGATCACGCCAGCGGGCGCCGGTATGGATGACCCGGAGGATGGCAGCGAGAATCGCGCGGGGACGTGTGCCGGCCGGCCGACGTGCGGCTGCTGCGGCAGCAGGAGAGAGGCGCGGGCCCAGCATTCATCAGTGAGTTGGAGCGGGGCGGCGCCTAACGCCACTCTAGCGTCTTCCTGGTGCCGGCCCCGGATGGCCTTGTCGAGCGCTATTCCCGGGCCGCTGCTCGACCAGCATCCGGGCGGCCGATTCTGGTCCCGCGCCGCCACATCACTGGGCAAATCGCCAGCGCTCCGGAGAAAACGCCACAGCAGTGCTAATTGCAGCTTGGTCGCGAACGCCACCGCTGCCGGGATCTCGGCCTCTTGCCGGTATGCAGCGTCGTCGGCCCACTCGTTCGGGAGGTATAGTTCCCGCTCCCCTAGGGCCGGCCCGCGGGGCTGGAATGGCTCAGGAACACACCGGCCTGGCAGTTCTCCTGGCGCCCGGCGGTCCCACTGAACTTCTGTTGGACGCCGGCCGACTTGGTGCCCTTCCTCATTCAGGAAGTCGGTCTCATCGGTAAGTAGGACACCGGACGGGTCGCCAAGCTGCTCGACAACGTGGGCCCGCAGCTTGTCATGGACCGCCTCGGCATCCCACCGGACGAAATTGAGCAGGCGCGAAACGCCTTCAGGGCGGCCCTCCCCGGGCTGCTCCACCAACTGCCAGCCATTTCGTCTAGATTTCACCGGAGAGCCCCTGAACTGGCTTAACGTGTCACAGTTGCGCTATGATCCCTTGCGCCGCATCCAAAACGATCCACCACCAGTCCATGGCGAGCGTGGGAAGGCGGCAGTCAGCTCCGCTGGGTACCGATGGCCGAGGTACGCGTTCGCGAGCAGAACCTCAAACTGCTGGTTAAAGAGGAGAAATGCATGCAATAAGTACTGCTCGTTCCAGAAGAGCGTCTGCCGAACCCAGTCACGCGGGTAATTCATGGGTAAGTGGATATCATGTACATGCACGATCACACCAGGCTGTAACCGTGGTAGCACCTCTAGAAAGAGGTAATTTACGTCGCTGCCGATCTTCACCACGTGAGAGCTATCAATGAACAGGATATCGCCGGGGCCAAGCTGCTGAAAGACCGCCGTTGGGACATCTTGCACCTTGTTTTTCACCAACGCGGTGAGACCCGGAAAGCCTGCGATCAGTACTTCGTCTGGGTAGGGCTCGATGCAAATCAACTGGCTGTGTCCATTGCGCAGCGCGGCGTGCGCCGACATGCGCGATGAGTAGCCGGAGCCCACTTCAATGATCAGGTTAGGCTGAAAATGCCGCACCATGGAGTAGAGTACCATAGCGTCAGTCCAGTCGAATTTGCGGTTCTCGAAATGAAACTCGAACGGGCAATCGGTTGGGCGCTCACCAAACGCGTCGAGCTCACTATTGAAGCGCTGAAGTTCCGCTAGCAATGCAAGTTGTCCGGTGTCGTTCATGTCGACGCCGACCAACCCGGAGCAGGCGCTCCAGACGTTCTCGTCGAGCGTGCTGGTGTCGGGAATAGGGTAGTAGAAATGGGCCGGGGTCACGTGGAACCCGTGGGCCTGCCAGGTTTGAAAGAACTGCAGGTAGTGCTCGCTGTTCAGCAGGCTCGGCATGATCGCCGCCACTAGATTGGCCAGCTCGTCCAGTTGGTCACCGCGCCTGGCTGCGGCAATGAGGGGCTCCGCAGCGGCGCGCATCGAGCTTTCGTATGACTCCACAGGCTACCCACCCCGGCCGCCGCGGCGCAGCCAACTATAGATTGCGAGCATACGCGCCGTGAACCGGTACGGCGCCCAGCGCAGGGTTTGCTCGTAGCGCTGTACCTGCTGGCGCAAGTCGTTGGTCTGTTGATCTGCGGCCAGCGCGCGCGCCCGCGCCTCGGCTAGCGCCGCCTCGCGTGCCTCCACCTCGTTCTGTAGTCTGGCCACATCAGCCTGCAGCGCGGCGAAGGCTTCGTTCGCTTGCCGCTCCGGGTCCGCCAAGCGTGCGAGCAGGTCGGCTACGACCCGCTCACGCGCGTCAAGGTGTATCTGGAGTGCCGCGATCGCGCGGGCGCGCGCTTCCGCGAGCGCGCTCAGGTTATCCGGTCCCTCAAGCGGCTGAAGGTCCAATGCGTGTTCTATCTGGTTCGCGTTCTCTGTCATGATCCTGTCAGTGGTGCCCTCACTGCTGCGCGACTGTACTCGCTGCTCCCAGTCCCGCTGTGCGGCGGCGCGGCAGCGGGTCAGTGCTCCGCCCAGAACCGGTTGACGAGCCCCGGGTTCAGCCGCAAGCCGAGTGGCCCACGCAGCAGAAAGACCACACCGCCCAAGGCGCTGCAAAGCATCGCAAGCCCGTAGAATAGGAAAGCGAGGGCCAGCGCCTGCTCCTCAGGCACTAGCCCGCGCAGCACGACCACCATGCTGGTCTCGCGCACGCCGATCCCGTTTATGGACGGCACGAGCGCGGCCATTGTAATCACCGGCAGGACAACCAGGAACACGAGGAAGCCGAGGTCGAGGCTTAGGGCGCGCGCCGTGGTCCATAGGGCCAGCGATGTGCAGGCGAGCGACCCAACCGAAATACCCAACGTCCAGGCCAGCACGCCCGGTGCCTGCAGCAGGTGGAGGGTCGCGCGCGTTAGCCGCAGCAGGCGCAGCCGCGCGGCCAGGGGCGCGCCCGTGATCATGGTGAGCAGCGCGGCTCTCCAAGACTCGTGCCGAGCTACCAGTACCAGCACCACGAGCAAGGCTAATCCCACGGCCGCGAGCCAGGCGCCCGGGATGCCCACGCCCAGCCCGGGATAGAACCACAGCGCGCCGCTCCCCGCAGCACTAGGGTCAGCAGACCTGTGCCGCGGTCGATAAGTATGGCTTGATCTCGTCGAGGGCCTGGAGCAGCCGGGGCAACTCACTATAGCCCAGGATTACTACCGAGAGAAGGTGCGGACCCATCTGCATCGCATGAGCTTGCGTTGGGCGATCCCCCAAGTGTCCAGGGGTGTATCTGGGCCAAGCACCGTGGTCGCAGGTCGCGATGGGGCCGTGTCCTCCTTCACCCAGGTAGCGTAATACAAGAACAGACCCTGCTTCCAGCGCGCCACCCGCAGCGGACCATCCCGCAGCACTGCTTCGACCGCCCGCCAGTCCTGCACGTAGGGCATCAGGTACGGCCACTCTTCGTCGAGAATCTCCGCGAAGTTCCGCAGCCCCGGCGTGACTGCGGCCAGGCGGCGTC
>Ga0070741_10021462_pt1 | contig 10040 bp, 10 predicted proteins | sample Coa_R1_4_FD_66440 | JGI IMG/M metagenome (GOLD analysis project Ga0070741, IMG submission 66440) | Surface soil microbial communities from Centralia Pennsylvania, which are recovering from an underground coalmine fire - Coalmine... | ecosystem: Environmental > Terrestrial > Soil > Unclassified ...
GGCGGTCGCGGTGCAGGGGCACCGCGATCACCCATGGCGCGGCCAGCCCCTCCACGACCACGCGCTCCGCGACGAGGTTCGCCAGCGGTCCCGCGAGGCGCCGCCAGCCCTGGTACTTGAAGCGGTGCACGGCCGCCTCGATCGGCCCCTCGTACGCCGCCGCGGAACGGAGTCTCGACAATGCCCTCAGGCGCGAGCGGCAGCCGCAGTCGACGCGCGCCGACGCCACCTCCACCCCACACCGCCGGCACAGCGGTTCTTCGAGGCGGCGGATCCGGCTCGCGCACCGGCTGCACATCCACGAGCCCACGGCGCGACAGCCGCCGCACCGCGGAGGCAGCAGGAGGTCGAGCCAGCCCATGCGCCCAGCCTATGACCGAGGGTCAAGCGCTTCTTAACGGCCCCTACTGGATGACGACCTGGTCTCCGGGTTTCAGGTCGATGCCCGACGTGGAGCCCGGCGGCAGCTCGAGCACGCTGTGCGCGCCCCACTCCAACCAGACGACCCCGTACCAGGCCGGCAGCCGGCGGTACACCTTCTTCACACGCTCGCGGCCGTCCAGGAAGACGGCGTCGATCGCGAAGTTCATGAACATCATGTGGATCCCGTTGCACGGGTTGATCCACATGCCGCGGCCGGGGTCGAGCCGGCGGCGAAACATGAGCCCTATGCCCCGGCCCACAAAAGTCTTCGGCATCTCGAGCTCCTCCGCCAGCACCGCCCCCGAGCGCTCGTGCACCGCCTTGCGTCCCGCCATGCCGATCCAAAAGGGTAGTGCCCCGACACGCCGATACGACCGATTCCGGGACACTTGGCGGGATGGATTTCGACAGCGACGGTGTGCGACTGCACTTCGAGGTCCACGGTCCCGAGCGCGGGACGCCCCTGGTCGCGGTCCACGGCTTCGCCTCCGACTACAGGCTGAACTGGCTCGGTACCCGCTGGCAGGAGGCGATGACCGGCGCAGGCTTCCGCGTCGTCGGCCTGGACTGTCGCGGCCACGGGCACAGCGACAAGCCACACGAGAGCTCCGCGTACGCGATCGGCGTCATGGCCGCCGACGTGGTGCGGCTGCTCGACCATCTGGACATCGCGGTGGCCGACTACCTCGGCTACTCGATGGGCGCGAGAATCGGGCTCGAGGTGGCGATGAGCCACGGCGGCCGGCTGCGCCGCGCCGTCCTCGGCGGCATCGGGTCGGCCGGCCGGATCGCGGACGCCGAAGCGATCGCCCGCGCGCTGCTGGCAGGCGAGCCGACAGAAGATCCTGTCGCCCAGACGTTCTACCGCTTCGCCTCGGCTCGCCCGACCAACGACCTCCGTGCCCTCGCCGCCTGCATCACGGGCCTGCATCCCCGCGCCGACCACGCGCGGCTGGGCAAGGTGTCGACCCCCAGCCTCGTGGCCGTCGGCGACCGCGACCCCGAAGCCGCCAGCGCCCCGGAGCTGATCGAGCTCGTGCCCAGCGCGCGCCTGGTGATGATCCCCGGCCGCGACCACATGAGCGCCGTCCCGGCGCGTGAGTTCAAGCACGCCGCACTGGACTTCCTGACCGCGGAGTAGGTCTCCGGGCTCAGCCCCTGTGCATGAAGCGGACCTTGTGCCGGGTCCTGTGCATCTTGGTGCCCGTCGGCACTATCGAGATGGTGCCGTCCGGCTCGAGCACGGCGAGCTGCACCTCTTTGATCTTGTCCACGCCGTGTTCGCGCATCGCCATCTCCACCTCGTCCTGCTCGACTCCCTCGCGCTTCATGACGGCCGCCAGGTACTTGCCGTCCTTGACGATTACGGCCGGGTCCGGCGTGAACATGTGGTGCAGGCGCGGGTTGGAATCGAGCTTGCCGACGAGGTAGTTGGTGCCGACCAGCACGACGATCAGCAGAAAACCTCCGCCCAGTGACGTGTCCGGGCCGGTGATGGCCGGCTGGAGAGCGTTGGCGACCAGCAGGACGAACACGAGGTCGTACAGGGTGAACTGTCCGACCTCGCGCTTTCCGAACAGGCGGAGCGCGATCAGCAGCCCGGCATAGATCAGGACCGCACGAATGGCCAGCTCCCACGCCGGGACGCTGGGCAGCAGGGACGCGATGGCGGTTCCCCGCTACTGCGGGCGGTTGATCAGGATGAGCACGGCCGGGCCAAGCAGGACGATCCAGAGTGTCGGGAAGATGCAGCCCACCATCGGAAGCATCATCTTCAGGGTTGCCTGGGCGCCCTTTTCCTGCGCGCGCTGCCGGCGCTTGCGCCGCATCTCGTCGGCCTGGATGCGCAGGATCTTGCCGATGCCCGTGCCGAACTGCTCGGACTGGATCACCGCCTGGATGAAGTTGTGGAGGTCCTCCACGCCGCTGCTCCGGCCCATCTCGTCGAGCGCCTCCAGGCGAGGGCGGCCGAGGCTCACCTCGCGCAATGCCTTCGCCAGGATGTCCGACAGCGCGTTCTTGTACTTGTCCGTGACCCTGGCGAGGGACGCGTCGAAACCGAGGCCGGCGTCGACCGCGATCACGAGAAGGTCCATGGCGTCCGGCAGGGACTTCTGGATCTCCGATCGCCGGGCGTCGACCTTCTGGCGCAGCCAGAGGACCGGCAGGTAGTAGCCGAGGATCGCGCCGAGAGCCAGCGCAACCACGAGGTAAACGGGATTCGCCAGCAGCAGTCCGATGAGAAGGCCGAGCGCAGCCATCACGGCGGCTGCGACGAGGCGAACCGCGACGAAGTCTTCGGGCGTCAGGTTGCCGGGCCGGCCGGCGAGCTCGAGACGGTTGAGCAGGTCCTGGCGGGCTTTCTGCGGCGTGGACCGCGACAGCAGCGAGCCAAGCTTCTCGATGGCCGGGCGCAGCACACGTTCGCTGAACGGCCGCTGGAGCTCGATCTCCTCGACGGTCAGCTGCTTCTCGCCGCCGTAGACGGAGAGCCTCTGCTGCACCATCTGGGCCGTGTTGGTCGAGGGGGTCCTCGACAGGCCGATGAAGACCATGAGCACGCCGACCGCGACGATCAGGGCGAGCAGGAGAGTCGTTGGCATAAGTTCAGACCTCGATCGCCACGACGCGGCGGATGATCAGGTTGCCGATGAAGATCATGAAGATGCCGATCGCGATCAGCACCCAGCCGATGAAGTTCTCGAACATCGGCTTGAAGTAGCCAGGCGTGACGAAGAACATGAACGCGGCGAGCAGGATTGGCAGCGCCGTGATGATGGTGCCCGAGGCGCGAGCCTGGGCAGTGAGGGTCGAGATCTCGCCCTTGATGCGGACGCGCTCGCGGATCGTGTAGGCGATGTTGTCCAGGATCTCGGCGAGGTTTCCGCCGACGGTGCGGTGGATCGAGTAGGCAGTCGCCACCAGGTCGAAGTCGGCGCTGGCGATGCGCTTGGTGATGTTCTGCAGCGCTTCGTCCGGCGAGCCGCCGAGGTTCATCTCGCGGACCGCGCGGCCGAACTCGTCGCCGATCGGCGGCACCGCGTTCTTGGCCACCGTGTCGATCGCCTGCGCGAACGAATAGCCGGCCTTGAGGGCGTTTGACAGCAGGGTCAACGTGTCGCCCAGCTGCCCGTTGAACTTCTTCAGTCGCTGGCCGATCCGGTACTTCACGTAGAAGCCGGGAACCAGGTAGCCGATGATGAAGCCGATCGGCGCAAAGATGATCGACAGGCTCGTGAGCGTGATGTTGAAACGCACGATCACGATCAGTCCGACGAGAGCGGCGCTTCCGAGCTGGATCATCAGGTACTCGGACGGCCTCAGCTTGAGGTCCGCGCGCTGCAGCTGCTCCAGGACCGATGGCTTGCCTTTCTTGGCGTTGCCGCGGCCCACCCTCTCGGCCGCCGGGGAGAACAGTCTGTTGAGCGAGTCACGTATGCCGGTCGGCGGCGGCAGTGCCTGCGCCCCGGCGGTCGTAACCCCATACGCGGCAAGCCGCGCCTGGAAATCCTCAGAGCCGCCCGCGGCGCGACGCGCCTGGCTGATGCCGAGGAAGAAGAGGAAGACGCCTGCGAAGGCGACAAGCCCGAAAACCACGGGGATGGACATCAATTCCTCCTAAAAGGTCAGTACAGCTTATCCGCCGGCGGCTGCTGGATGGGTACAAATAGCGACTCGGGGAGTTCCTCCCCCTCGGACCTGAGATGCTCCATGCGCATCGGTAGGACGCCTGTTGCCGTGTGGTAGCCGACGGCTTTGCCCTCGGCGCTCACTCCGACCTGCTTGAAAGTGAAGAGCTCCTGGAACTGCACCTCGCCATCCCTGATGCCCGTGATCTCGGCGACGCTCATGATGCGGCGCACGCCACCGCGAAGGCGTGACTGCTGGACGATCATGTGGATGGCCGAGCCGATGGTCTCGCGAATGGCTCGGGACGGGAGGTCCTGGCCGGCCTGAAGGACCAGGGTCTCGAGGCGAACGAGGCATTCGTGCGGGTTGTTCGCGTGCAGCGTCGACATCGAACCATCGTGGCCGGTGTTCATGGCCTGGAGCATGTCGAGCGCCTCGCCGCCACGGCACTCACCGACGATGATGCGGTCCGGCCGCATACGAAGACAGCTCTTGACCAGCTCGCGAATCGGCACCGCGCCTTTGCCCTCGACGTTGGGCGGCCTTGATTCGAGCTGGATCCAGTGCGGCTGCTGCAGCTGAAGCTCCGCGGCGTCTTCGCAAGTGATGAGCCGCTCGTTCTCGGGAATGAACGACGAGAGGATGTTCAAAAGAGTCGTCTTCCCCGAACCGGTGCCACCGGATACGAGCACGTTCAGGCGCGCCCGGACGCATGAGCGCAGGAACATCATGATCTCGGGGCTCGACGACTTGAACCGGTTGACGATGTCGGCCGGTCCCCACTTCTCCTTCGCGAACTTGCGGATCGTCAGCGCGGGGCCCTTGAGGGCGATGGGCGGGATGACGACGTTGACGCGGGACCCGTCCTTCAATCGCGCGTCACAGATCGGTGTCGACTCGTCGACGCGGCGGCCGACGAGGCTGACGATGCGGTCTATGACCTGGCGCATCTGGCGCTCCGACTCGAAGGTCACGGACGACAGAATGGGCTCACCGCTCTTCTCGACGTAGATCTGCTTCGGGTGGTTGGCCATGATCTCGGTGATCGCCGGGTCGGCCAGCAGCGCCTCGAGTGGTCCGAGGCCGAGGACGTCGTCGAGGACCGAGTCGACAAGGCGCTCCTTGTCGTTCTTGGTCATTGTCATCGCCGTGCTGCGGAAGTACTCCTCCGCCAGCTCGACGATCTTTCCGCGGACGCCCGGCTTGTTGCTGGAGTCGATCTCGTCCGCGAACTTCTCGATCAGCCGGGCATGGATCTGGACCTTGGCCGCCGTGAAGGCCGGCGTCAGCTCTCCACCGGTGACCCCCGCCCGGGCCGACAGCGGCTGAGGCGCCGTGGGCGCGGGCGTGGACTGCGCCGGCTGCGCCACCGGCATCGACGGCGCGTACGGCGTCGCGGCGCCGGACAGGGTTGCAGTGGCGGGGCCGTTCGTGGCCGGCCCCGCCGGTGGAACCGTCTGGTTCTGCTTGACCCTGTCGAGTAATCCCATTTGCCCTCTCGACTACAGAGAGGTGAAGTGGTACCTGTTGTCGACCTCTTTCTGGCTGACGCCCTGGGCCGCAACGACGGTCGGGCAGCTCGGGTCCGGCGCGGTCGGCGCGGTCAAGTAGTCATGGAACGACTCGAGCGTGTAGCGCAGGTTGGTGTTGCCGAGAAACCACGTGAAGTACTCGGCGTCGCACTGCGTGATCTCCACGGTGAGGCTTGAGGTCACACCGCTCGTGGGGCCGCCCGACGCGGTCGTGGTCTGGCCGGAAGCGGGCTGCACGTTGGCCGACGCGGGTCCGAGGCCGATGACACGGATGTTGGTGAACACGGTCTTGCTCACGACCTTCGTCGGGCCCTGCTGCTGGCCGTTTGTCGTGTTGAAGACGGTGAGAGAGGCCGACGCGATCACGGTGATGTAGTCGCCGACGCTGATATGTCCCGCGACACCCTGCTGCTCGCCCGTCGGGATCGTCATCGCGACGTATCCGCTGGCCAGCGGAAGGTAGGCGGGAGCGGAACCCGTCGGGACGAGGTTGATGTCCTTGGCGAGCATGTCGGCCGTGATCACGGAACCCTGCGTGATGTTGATCTCCGCGATCAGGTTCACGACGTCGCTCGTGTTGGTGTAGACGTTGTGGACGCTGGTGAAGTCACCTGACACCTTGGCGGTCGTCAGGTCCGACGACGTAATCTGGTGGCGCAGCGGAATCGTTTGCTTCGCGACCACCACGACAGTCGAGGCAGCCCCACCGCCACCGCCGCCGAGGTTCCCAACCAGGAACACGGCTCCGAAAGCGATCACGGCCATCAGGGCGCCGACGATGATGAAAAGACGACCACCGCCCGGACGGGGTCTAGCTGCAGCAGGTGCGACGGCCAAAACTAAGTCACCTCCGATTGAATCCAGCGGAAAGTGCCGCCATTGTAACCACGGGAACCACGACGTTCCCCCTACTTAGGTAAAAGAGAGAGAGAGCCCCTCGCGGGGCTCTCTTTTGAAGGTGCTTCTACGTTTTTGGGTGCTTACGCGCCCAGGGCGGCTACGACGTTCGAGAACACGTTCTTGATCTGGTTGCCCATCGTAAGAAGGATCACGATGACCACGATTGAGACCAGCACGAGGATCAGAGCGTACTCAACCATGCCCTGGCCTTCCTGACGGGTCGTAAGACTGCGGAGCTTCCAGTAAAGGTTCAACATCTGCGATTTCACCTCCTTTTTCCTGAACTACAGGCTTCTGACCTGCTTGACGGCATCCGCCGCGGTTTCTTGCGCATCTCTGCGGAGCCGTTTGCGGCGAGGATCCTACTCGGGCGTTCCGGGGTAGGTCAACGCATTAGCGAAAACGCGCGCGCCGCCTTCCGGAGTCACTGTCGCCTCGTCGAAAGCGCATTGAGCCGGCGGCCTGCCTGATAGATTTCGCCGGACATGGCGGTTTCCGGCGTCGCAGAGCAGGGGGCCGGCCGCTCGTCCGCCTACTGGCGCGACCTCGTCTTCGGACGCCTGATCCCTTCTTTGTTCTTCAGCGTTTTCCTCGCGCGCCAGCTGATCCTCGTGTGGGGCGGCCTGCAGGGGGTCCGCGGACCGAACGACGTACTTTTCGTCGTCCAGCAGTCGCTCGCGCTCGCCTACTTCACGATGCTCGTCGTCCTGTACGCAGTTCGGTTGCCTCAGCGGGGCACCGATCATCGCGTGGCGGTGATCTTCATCGCGTTCAGCGGAACTTTCGCCGCGATAGGCGCAAGCTTCCTTCCCGGCGGGACTCGGCGCGAAAGCCTCGTCCTCGTCGGAGACGTGCTCGCCACGGTTGGCCTCGCGTACTCGGTCTGGGGGCTGGCGTACCTGCGACGCTCCTTCTCCATCGTGCCCGAAGCACGCCGTCTCGTCACGGGCGGGCCGTACTCCTTCAGCCGGCACCCGGTATACGTCGGGGAGATCCTCACCGCCATCGGCGTCAACATCGCCACGGCCGGCTGGCTGAGTGGAGCGGCGATCGTGTACTTCGTCGCCTGCGAGCTCCTGCGCATCAACTGGGAAGAGCGTGTCCTGGCGCACGCCTTTCCGAAGGAGTACCCAGAGTATGCCGGGCGCGTCCCGCGCTATCTCCCCAACCCGTTCCGCCGCGGACACTAGCGCGTTGCGGCTGACCGAGCGACTCACCGCGCGCACGCTGCTTCTCGGCGCCGTGATGATCGTCACGCTGTCGCTGTTCACCGGAGTCGAGCAGGATCCCGACTTCTGGTGGCACCTGCGCATAGGGCGCTGGATGGCCGACAACGGCCGCCTGCCCTCGACAGACATCTTCACCTTCAGCGTGCCGAGCCACGTGTGGACAGACCACGAGTACTTGACCGAGATCGCCATGTGGCTCGTGTACAGCACGCTTGGGCTCGAAGTACTCATCGTGCTGTTCGGCCTCATCACGTGGGCCGGGTTCTGGCTGCTTTACCGACAGGTACGCCGGCAGCCGTTCGTCATCGTCGGAGTCGGCCTCGCGCTGGCGGCCATCGCCGGCTCACCCATCTGGGGACCACGCGCGCAGATGATCACCTTCGCGCTGAGCTGCCTCCAGCTCTACTGGCTCGAAGGCTACATGTCGGGTCGCAGCCGCGCGCTGCGCTTTTTTCCACTCGTGATGGTGCTGTGGGCCAACCTTCACGGTGGCTGGGTTATCGCGTTCGGATGGCTCGGCGTGGCCATCGCAGCCGAGGCCGCCGGCTGGCTTCTCGATCGCTCCAACCACGCGCACCTGATGCACCTCAGGTTCCTGGGCATCATCACGCTGCTCTCGGCGCTCGCGGTGGCGGCCACGCCCCATTTCCTCAGCCTGTATCCGTATCCGTTCCAGACGCAGGGCAGCGTCGCCCAGCAAAAGCTCATCGTCGAATGGTTCTCCCCGGACTTCCACCAGACATTCCTGCGTCCGTTCGAAGCCATGATGTTCCTGGTCATCATCGGGTTCGTCCTGAAGCGGCCAAGCCTCTACGAGTTTCTGCTCGTCATGCTCGCGCTGTTCCTGTCTTTGCAGTCGGTACGCAACATCGCGCTGTTCGTCGCGGCCGCGACTCCGCCGATGATCAACTGCTTCTCCGCCTACTGGAAGCAGATATCCGGCGAGCGGGGATGGAAGTTCGTGCTTCCACCGCGCGCATTGTTTGCAGTCACCACCGCCGTGGTGCTCGTCGTCATCGCCGTCGCGACCGTCGTCCGAATCGCCGGCGCCATCAGCCCGGCCCGCCAGCAATCGATGGACGCGACCACGTACCCGGTCGCCGCCGCGGACTGGCTCGCCGCGCATCCCGACGTAGGGACGCGGATGTACAACCAGTACGGCTGGGGCGGCTACCTCGCTTACCGCTTCTACCCGGACCCGAACCGGAAGGTGTTCATCTTCGGTGAGGCGGCCCTGATGGGCGACCCGTTGCTGAACGAGTACGAGTCCGTGCAGACGCTCCAGCCTGACTGGAAGCAGGTCCTCGACAAGTACCGGATCGACTACATCGTCTACAACAGGGGCGCCGCGCTCGCGAACGTGCTGGCCACGCAGCCGGACTGGAAGCTCGCCTACCAGGATTCGGTCACGGTCATCTACGTCCGCGCGACGAGCTGATCTCTCAGTACAGCTTCCAGATCTTGAAGTACGGGGTGTCGTAGGCCGGCGTGCCGAGCGCCCCCGGAGGCGCGGTCTGGAGGTCCGCCGTCCACACCACATACCTGATCCGGTTCGCCTGGTCGAACTGCACGATGTCCTGCTTGCCGGTCAGCACGGCAAGCGCCGTCTGTGTCTTGGCCACGTAGCCATACGTCTCGTCGTAATGCCCGACGTAGACGGTGTCCGAGCTGTACGCCGGAATGTAGAGCCCGACCCCGGGCATCGAGAGCACGCGGCCGCTCGGTTGCGAGCCCAGCCACGCGAGCCCGTTGTACTCCGACACCGGCACCGTGTACTGCGGCTGCGCGGCTACTGCCAGCGGCGCCAGGACGAGGAAGGCGCTGCCCACCGCTGCGAAGGAGACGTAAGCGAACGGGATGAGCCGCCTCGCCCTGAGGCTGCGCAGCCGCGGCAAGACCGTTTCGTACAGGCCTCTCGCGCCGAGCACGACCAGGGGCAGATAGATCCCGTCGAGGAACCTTCGGCGAAGGTCGCCCGCGGGATTCGGCAGGTAGAGGATCGCCGCGAGGAGGACGAGCCAGCCGACCAGGAACAGGTCCTCCCTGCTCCGCCGCCGGAGCGCCCCAGGCAGTCCCGTCAGGGCGAGCAGCAGCTGCGGGGCAAGGGCGAAAAACAGGCTGAACGACTCCGGCGGGAGGGCATTCTTGGAGTGGAAGGTCCAGCGCTGGACCTCCGGGTTGCCGATGAACGCGAGATACGAATAAAGGATGTAAGGGGCCGGGATCGCGAACGCCAGCGCGCCCGCGGCCCAGCCGCGCGGCCGCGCCGGACGGAGCAGCAGCGCGACCGCGGTCGCCCCGCCCATGAGGATCGGCATCTGCGGGT
>Ga0070741_10021463_pt1 | contig 10040 bp, 6 predicted proteins | sample Coa_R1_4_FD_66440 | JGI IMG/M metagenome (GOLD analysis project Ga0070741, IMG submission 66440) | Surface soil microbial communities from Centralia Pennsylvania, which are recovering from an underground coalmine fire - Coalmine... | ecosystem: Environmental > Terrestrial > Soil > Unclassified ...
TCGGATCTTTCCAGGTTCGGGCGAGGCCGTTCAGAACACCTTCCGCCACCATGTCTGTTGGACCTTCGCCGTCGCGGACGGTTTTGAACAAACGCGCCCGAACTTCTTCCATCAGGTCGCGTTCCGCCTTGAATTCGGCTCGGGTCATGACAGGACCGTACGCGGGCACGATCCGAGTCTGTTCGTTGCTGAGCTTGAGCAGAAGGTCCATCGCGTCGACGCGGCCTCCGATCCAGGCGCCGGTGAAATAATCGAGCGCCGGATCGCGCAGCGGCGATGCGACGTCGCCCACCGCAAGTACGTTCGAATTCTTGAAGTGGACATAAATGTCGCCGCTGGTGTGGGCCATCAGCAGGTACCCGTACTCGATCTGCTCGGTTCCCGCTGTCAACGAACCGGCGGTCTGGAATGTCTCGGTGGGGAGCGCCGCCTTGGGACGCGCCTTCTCATAACGGTCTTCACCCGGAACCCAGTAGTCGGTCGACATCCACTCGCGCGTGCGCTCATGCGCGATAATCTTCGCCCCCGCGCCCGCGAACAACTCGTTGTTGCCCGTCTGATCGGTGTGATAGTGGGTGTTGAAGAGCGCCTGCACTTTCGAGGCGCCGGCCAGGTTCGTCAGCGCAGCCACGACCTGCTCTCCGGTTTTCGGAGCCCCGCTGTCCACGATCACCAGTCCGTCCGCGGCTGAGAATGCCAGCACATTAGCGCCGCCTCCGTCGAGCACTGCGAGCTTGTCCGTGAGGCGCACACTGCCGGCCGTCTCCCGCCCCCGAATTTGGGACGATGCCCGCATTGCGAAGGCTCCGGCTAGAACGCCCTTCAAGAGTTCTCTTCGATCCATTCGGCCCCTCACCTAGACCCCGGCAATCGTCCCGGTGCTGTCACCGAACTTATCGCGCTGCAATCCCACTTTCTGCAGCAGCGTCAGATGGAGATTCGCAATCGGCGTTCGCTCCGGCAGCACCAGGTGCTGCCCGGCGAGTTTCATCTTGCCGGCACCGCCGCCCACCACGATGTTCGGCTCCGGATAATTGTTGTGCAGGTCGCTGTTGCTCATGTTCGACCCATACATGAAGATCGAGTGGTCGAGCAGGCTTCCCTGCCCGTCCGGAGTCTCCGCCATCTTCTTCACGAATTCCGAGAATTTTTCCAAATGCCAGGTCTGTATCTTCACCAGCTTGTTGATCCGTTCCAGATCGTTGGCATGGTGCGAGACAGGATGGAAGGAATCCGGAACCCCGAGGTGGTTATAAGTCCGGTTGGTGCCTTCCGCCACCATGATGTAAGTGGCCACGCGGGTGAGATCGGCCTGGAACGCGAGCGCCAGCAGGTCGAACATGAGCTTCACCTGCTGGTCGAACCTATCCAGTTCGCCGGCGGGAGCATTGGGAATCTTGAGGTCTGAAAGACCCTTGGCGGAGGCCATCTGGGTACGCCGCTCGATCTCGCGGACGCTCTCCAGATAGCCGTCCAGAGCGGCGCGGTCGCTACTTCCCAGTTCACCCTGGAGCTTTTTCGTGCGGTCCTGGATGAGATCGAGGAGGCTGCTGGTCTGGTGGCTGATGGAGGCGCGTTCCTGCGCCGTGTCGCCTTCGCCGAACAATTCCAGAAAAACTTTCCGTGGATTGTATTCCATGGGCAGCGGCGAATCTGCATCGCGGAAAGAGAGCGTTGTGTACGAGCCGCCTCCTCCCGCCGCCACCTGAACAGTGGTTTCCGAGGCGAGTTCGAGGGAAGGCAGCGGCGTGTCCTGGCTGATGAACTTGGCAATCACCTGATCGAGCGTGGTGGCCATGTGCGCCTTGGGACCGCCGGTATCCGGACGAGTGGCGCTCAGCCACGTCGCGGGATTGAACGTATGGACCGATCCGGCCGTGGCGGCGTTCTCCAGGTTCCCGAACGAGGTGACGTACTTCTTGTACGGCTCGAGCGAGCTGAGAATCGGGCTGAGCTTGAAATCGGCGCCGGACCCGCTCGGCGTCCACTTATCCATGGCCGGCCCGTGCGCCGTGTTGTACATGATCGCGCCGTGGGGGATGTAGAAGAAGGCGGCCCGCATCTTGGGCGCGGCAGCCGTTTGCGCAAGAGCGGTCGCGGCCGGCACCATGGCTTCGAGAAATGGTAGCGCCAACTTCACGCCGGCGGCCTTCAGAACGGTTCTGCGCGCAATGTGTTTCTTCGTGAGGAACATGAGATCTCCTAAAGACCCACCGGATTTACCTGGCCGCCACCGTCTTCACTTCGCTGGCCTTCGGAACGGCTGCCGAACCCTGCTTCCGGAACGCATCGGAATTCACGATTCCTAAAAGCAGGGAAGAAAACTTGTAATTGTCTTTCGCTGCGCCGCGCACGATCGCCCGAATTTGAGGCATGTCGAAGTATTCCAACTGCCGGTTGACGCCGTACATCATTAACTTCTCCGTGACCGCCTCCGCGAATTCAGCCGGGCGAGCGGCCAACTGCGCCCGGAGTTCGACCGGACCACTGATGGGCACACCGTTCGGCAGCACAGTGCTGGCATCGATTGGCGCGTCGGCTTGGCGGTCAGTCGTCCGCCACTCGCCGATGGCATCGAAATTTTCGAGCGCCAGACCGGTCGGATCGATCACGCCGTGGCACATTTTGCACGTCGCCTTATCTCGGTGTTGCTCGAGCCGCGCCCTCACCGTCTTCGGCGCCTCGCCGGCTTTTTGCGAAAGGTCGGTGGCGGTGTTCGGCGGAGGAGGGGCCGGGGGCGTCCCGAGCAGCTTATCGAGCACCCAGGCTCCGCGCAACACCGGCGAGGTGCGGTCGCCGTACGAGCTGCGCATCAGCACCGCGGCTTTGCCCAGCAGGCCCGCGCGCTCCTTTTCCGCCAGCGCGACCTCGCGGAACTGCGATCCGAGGACCCCGGGAACTCCGTAGAGCCGGGCCAATCGTTCGTTCAGAAATGTGTGGTCGGAAGTCAGCAGATCGAGCACGCTGCGGTCTTGCAATAAAATGCTGCTGATAAACTCTTCCGCTTCCTTCGCAAAATCGTGCCGCAGTTGTTCGTTGAACGCCGGGAACAACGTCGGATCGGGTTGCACGGAATCGAGAGTGGTGAGATTCAGCCACTTCATCGCAAAACTCGTGACCAGGCTGGACGCCTTGGGATCCGCCAGCATACGCCTGACCTGCTTTTCCACGCCTCCGGGTCGCGCAAGCCCGCCGGCCGCGGCCAGCTTCAGCAGTTCGTCGTCCGGCCCCGTATTCCAAAGAAAGAACGAAAGCCGCGAGGCCAGTTCCAGATCGGTGAGCGCAAACTCACTATTGGGCGCAGCGCCCTTCGGCCCGCGAATCGCGCGATACAGAAAATCGGGGCTGGCCAGCACCGCCGCCACCACCTGCTCGATTCCCTGATCGAAGCTCCCGCCGTCCTTGCGCCCAGCCTCATAGAACGGCATTATGAGCGCCAGATCGTCCGCCATCACCGGCCGCCGGAACGCGCGCCGCGCCAGGTTTTCGGTGATCTGCCTCGCGCACGCCGCCTCCCCGCTCTTCTTGGGATCGCACACGAAAATCAAAGCGCGGCTGGCCGTCTTCGAAATGCCCGTCGGGTTGTACGGCCCGAGGATTTCGATTCCGTCCTTCAGATGCGGAATGCGGTCGTCGCCGTTCCCGAAGCCGAGCGCGCCGATGCCGCCGGATCTCCCCGCCACGTTCTCGTCCGATTCCACGTCGGAACGCTCGATGAATGCAACCACCACGTCGTGAACCCCGGCCTGCACCTGCACCGGAATCTTCGAGAAGCGGTCCGTGATCTCCTTGCGTGCTTCCGCCGCCTTCCGGTTCGCCAGTTCCAGATCGGCCGGCCCGCCCACCGACTTGCGGAACACCATCTTGCCGTCGATCAGGATCACCATCGTGCTCTCGTTTTCCATCGTGCTGGTGTAGAGCCCCACCGAAACGTCGTTGACGTTGATCCGGTACTCCCCATCAGCCGGGAAATTGTGCGCGAACTTGACGCTGAAACATCCGTCACGAGTACAGCCTTGGCGCAAGCCGGGAGCTAATGGGATCGCGGGTTCCTGGTTGGTCGTAATCAAATACTTCACATTCGCAACCCGCGGAGTGGGCTCGCCCACCGCAAGGTGTGCAATGTGCCGCGCTGCGCTGACATACTGATCCAGAAACGCGGGCGAAACGCTCAATGCGGCCGCGATGTTGTCGAACCCGTCGACCTGAACGTCTTGCGGCAGCACGTCCTTGGGATCTACGTCGACGCCAACCAGCGCTTTCACCGATGCGGCATACTCGGTCCGGTTCAGCCGCTGGATCGGCACATAGCCCGCCTTCGGACCTTTGGGATGGGAATCGAGAGTGCTCTCCATCCAAGCAACGAAGGAATCCACATCCTGCTGCGGCGGCTGCTTGCTCCCGGGAGGCGGCATCAGATGCCCGCGCAGCTTGCGCAGGGCCTTTTCCCAAATCTCCGCGTCGTTCGCGGCCGTCTGCAGATCCAGGCCATCAAACGCGAGGCCCCCGACCTTCGCCCGCGAGTTGTGGCAGCCGAAGCAGTAGGTGGTCAACATCGCGCGATGGGAATCCGGTCCGCCCGCACTCTGTGCGACGGCCGCTGGTCGCAGGCACGCCAGCAGCGCTGTCAAAACCAGCAGCCCGCGCATCGGAGTGAAACGCTTCATATGCATCAACTTATCGCCAAATCAACAGGTTGCAGCCAAACCACGTTCCCCAGTTTTATCACAGACGATTGCTGTATGGGCGTTCCTCTGCAAACCGATGTTACCGGACCGACAATGGTGAACTCACGATTCCCCGGCTCCTCCGCGCTTTCCTCACCTCCAAAAATCCGTCATACTGCGTTTAAAGGAAGTCTCTCTTGATTAAGTTACGATTCACCGCTCCCCCGGCAGCCGCTACTGTCGCTGTTATCGCTCTGGTTTCCGTTGTTGCCGCCCAGCCCCCGCGCGCCGTCGACGCGAAAGTTCTCAAAGCTGCTGGAACCGCCAATGAGCCCATGCCCGGCACCTGGCTCACCTACGGCCTGACCCAAGGCGAAACGCGCTACAGCCCGCTGAAGCAGATCGACACCTCTAATGTCGGCAAGCTCGGCCTGTCGTGGTCCTATGAACTCGGCGCGGGCGGTGGCAATCAAGAAGCGACTCCGCTATTTTGGAACAACACCATCTACGGCATCACCACCTGGAGCGTCGTGTTCGCGGTGGACGCCCGCACCGGCAAGCAGTTGTGGCGCTGGGACCCCGAGGTCAACCAATCGGCGGTCCGCGCGCGGATGTGCTGCGGCGTGCTCAACCGCGGCATCGCGCTGTCCGACGGACTCATTTTTGCCCCGGTGAATGACGGCCGCCTCGTGGCGCTGGATGCCTTGACAGGCAACGTGAAATGGGAAGCGCGCGTCGCCTATCCCCAGGATTGGTACTCGCTGACCATCGCTCCGCGCATCGCGGGCAACAAGGTGGTGCTCGGAGTGGCGGGCGGCGATCATCCCACGCGCGGATTCGTCGATGCCTACGATATCGCCACCGGCAAGCACGCCTGGCGCTTCTACACTGTGCCGGGCGACCCGTCAAAGGGATTCGAAGACGACGCGCAGCGCGCCGCGGCCAAGACCTGGACTGGCGAGTGGTGGAAGTGGGGCGGCGGCGGATCCGTATGGGACGGCATGGCCTACGATGCCGAAACCAACACGGTCTTCGCCGGCACCGGCAATGCCGAGCCGTGGCCCGAAAAGTTCCGCGGCGGCGACAAGCACCTGGACAATCTGTACGTCTGCTCCATCGTGGCGCTGGACGCCAACTCCGGCAAGCTCAAGTGGCATTATCAGACCACCCCGGACGACCAATGGGATTTGGACGCTGTCGGGCAGCTGATGCTGGCCGATCTTCAGATCAAAGGCCGCACCCGCAAGGTGATCATGCAGGCCCCCAAGAACGGCGTATTCTACGTGCTCGATCGCGTCACCGGAGAGTTCATCTCCGCCGCGCCCTTCGTTCAGGTGAACTGGACCAAAGGCTTCGACGAAAAAACCGGCCGGCCCTTCATCAACGCCGAAGCTTACTACGACGACAAGACTCCCGTGCAGATCTATCCCACCGGAGGCGGCGCGCACAACTGGGCGCCCATGTCGTACAACCCGGCGACCGGCTTGATTTATCTCCCGGCCTCGCAGGGAAGCTACACGTTTCTGGCGGCCGACGAAGTGCGCGGGTATCCATACGGCCATCCCGGAGTCGCGTTCCCCGGCCGTGATGCGAAGCCTAGAGTGCCCCCGATCATCGGCCCGGAACCGCTTCCCGGCACGCGCGGTGTTCTGGAAGCCTGGGACCCCGTCAATCAAAAGTTAGTCTGGCGCAAGCCCGGCGGCGGCGCCAGCGGCGGCGGCACGCTCACCACCGCAGGCAACCTCGTATTTCAAGTACTCAATGACGGCCGCCTGCTCGCCTACAGCGCCGACAAGGGTGACCAGCTTCTGGACATCCCAACTAACCGCAGAGGCGCCGCGCCTCCGATTACTTACATGGTCGACGGAAAGCAGTATGTCGCATTCATGGCCGGCACCGGCCGCCCGCCGCAACAAGCCGGACCCACCGACGCCAAGGTTGACTATCCGCCGATGCTGTTCGTCTTCGAGCTCGGCGGCACAGCGCCACTCCCTGCAGCCGCGCCGCCTGAACCCAGGTCTGGTGCCGCGCCCCCGCCTCCGCCGGCTCAAGAACTACACAAGTAAGAAACCCTGGACAGACCGACGTTACCGGCCCGGCCGACATTACTTCATGTGCTTGAGCGACTGCTCATTCTCCAGGCAGATTTCGTCGACCAGCTCCGTATCGACCACAATGCGCTCTTTCAGCGTGACAGTCCACGGCTTCGTGTAAGCCTTCGGATCATCCACCGTGACCTGGATTTCGAGGTGTCCGAAATCCGGCCGCCGCATCTGCTCCCGCACTTTGGCCGCCTCGGTCAGCACACTGCCATTCCAATCGATCCACGTATCGTTGCGCACTCCGATCGTATCTATGATGAGCGTGTCGCCGGACCATCGCCCCGACGAATATCCTTGCCAGGATGGAGTCGGATCTTCCGGCAGCGGCCGTCCGTCCGTAAAGACCTGCCGGTATCCCGCATTGTTTTCGTTCAGCACGACCAAAAGGCCCGGCGTGTGGACAAACTTCAGCAAATGCGGCAGCCCGTACGCACGAAGAAAATTATCCGGCATGCACCGGATGTGTGGATCGTCTTTCGCCAGGTTGGCGGTCCGCTCCTTCACGATCGGCACCAACCACGGCTGATACGGCAGCCCTCCCGGAAGGTCGACGCCAAGATTCGCCATCTGCCGCGAGGCCCGGATGTCACCCGGATCGGCTGGACTGTCCTTAGAACTCTGCGCAACTCTCGGACCGGGAGCAGTCTGCGGACTCGACAATTCCCCCGCCGGTCGGATATTCGGTTCCGCCGTGGTCCAGATTCCTGAAAGATCCGGCTTACCATCCGGCATCCGGGGCGCGGGCGCCGCCATGTTCACCGTGCCGTCGGTCTTCCGCGGCACTCCCGCGGTCGGGTAGTTCACCCACTGAGCCGACAGATCGATCGCTGTGAACGGCACAACTAAAATGACGAGAACGCCGGCGAAAAGTGCTTCGTAGCGTCGAGGCGTTCGGCGAAAAACAAGCGGACACCGCATTCGGCTCTAGGATATATCAACTGGAAGTCGTGGGCGGTATGAAAGGCGGGTTTTCGGGGCCTTGCCTCGCCCCTCCAGTTTCAGAATAGCAAGATAAAAAATTGAAAACCAGACTAGATCTCGCCCCCGGATTCGGCTAGCATCGACAGACATCGCCATTTCGATACCAGCGGAGGACTCCATGATTCCGCAAGAAAAGAGGGCGGCCGTGACGCGCGGCCTGCGCGAGGCTTTCGGTGTTTCCGCCTTCGAAGACATACGCCGGATCACCAAGGGGCACAACTTCGCCCTCATCTTTCGCATCGTCGTGCAAGGACGTCCCTATTTGTTGCGCATCATGATGCGGAATACGATGCTCGGTCCGGAGCGCGAGTTCACCTGCATGAGGTCGGCGGCAGAAGCCGGCCTAGCGCCACACGTCTGGTACACCAGCGTCGAAGATCAGATCTCGATTAGTGACTTTGTCGAGGAAGTGCCCTTTCCGCCAACCGAAGCTCTGGTTCGCATGCCCGCTGTGCTACGGGCCCTCCATGCCCTGCCGCCGTTTCCCGAAGGCGTGCCTCACCTCGATACCACATGCCTGTTCCTGCTCCACAAAGGCACTGCCCTGGACGGATTCATCCAGAAGTTTCAAGCCGCGAACCTTCTCACCCTAGGCGAAGCCGAGGAGCTGTTCGCGTGCCACGCGCAGTTGGCCGCGCTGTACCCGCGTCATCAGCCCGACCTGGTATCGAGTCACAACGACCTGTTCAAGCCCGACAACATCCTGTTCGACGGCAGTCGCGTCTGGCTGGTCGACTGGGAAGCCGCTTTCCGCAACGACCGTTATGCTGACCTGGCGGTGGTTGCGAACTTAGTGGTCGCCACTGACGCGGAGCAAGAGAGGTATCTTCATGAATATTTCGGAAGACCGCCGGATGAGTACGAACGAGCGCGATTCTTCCTCATGCAGCAGCTCGTCCACATGTTCTATGCCATGGTCTACCTGTGGCTCGGCTCGTCCGGAAAGCCCGTGGACTGGAGTGAGAAGGCGCCCGACTTCCAGACCTTCCGGCGGCGCCTGTGGTCGGGCGAGGTCAACCTGGCCGACACCGAGACAAAAGTTACCTACGGGAAAGTCCATTGGGGCCAACTCGCCCACAACATGCGGCAACCACAATTCAGCGAAGCCTTGCGAATTGTCTCCGATCGGCATGCATGCTCATAAGACGCGCCGGCTTTGTTGCTCCTGACGCCAATCTGACGTCACTTACTTCGGCAGCTCCGTTTTGCCAGTTACTGTGAACTTACCGATCTGAACCGAGGTTGCCTCCTGAGGCTGTGCACCGCCCAGGGAGACCTCGTATTCACCGGGCACAATCACGCGATTGCCCATCCGATCCACCTGGCCCAGAGAACGCGGGTCAATCGTCAGGCTGACGTGCCTGGTTTCGCCCGGACCCAAATGTACGCGCTGCAATCCTGCAAGCACGCGCAGCGGAGTCTCAAAAGCTCTCGGCTGCGTGAGGTAGAGCTCCACTACTTCGTCTCCCGGCACTGCGCCCGTGTTCTTCACGTCGCCCTCTACCGTGACTGGTTCACCGGCTTTGACGCTCCCTGGCCCAATTTTCAGGCCGCTGTACGCAAAGCTCGTATAGCTGAGTCCGAAGCCGAATCCATAGAGCGGCTTTGCCGCCAAATAACGATAGGTCCGGCCGCGCATCGAGTACTCTTCAAACGCCGGGATTTGGCTCAGCGACGAATAGAAAGTCAGCGGAAGCCGCCCGGCAGGATTATTATCGCCGGCCAGCGTCTCCGCTATCGCCGTGCCACCCTCCTCGCCGGGATACCAGGCCTCGAGAATCGCATTTGCATTCTGCTGCGCCCAGTTGACCGCCAGCGCGCTGCCGTTCTGCAGCACCACCACCAACGGTTTTCCGGTCCCGGCGAGCGCTTTCAACAGATCTTCCTGGGCCGCGGGCAAATCGATCGCAGTGCGATCTCCGCCGCTGAACCCCGCTAGCTTCACCGGCATCTCCTCGCCCTCCAGCGAAGGTGATAGCCCGACGAACGCGATCGTCACCTCGGACTGTTTCGCGGCCTCGACTGCCTGGTCGCGCAGCGCGGCCGCGGGAGCCTCCCAGGTCAAGTCAATCCCGGCGCTGCCCGTCTTGTGCACGTACTCCAGACGGATCGGGTGCGGTTGCGTATCGCGGAAGGTCACCGGCGCCTCGATCACGGCGCCTCGCTCGCCCGTAACGCCTCCGCTTTCCAGCAACAGTTTTCCATCCAGGTAAAGCCGGAAGCCTTCCGCGTTCTCGCAGGCATAACAGTAATTCACGCGCACACCCAGTTTCTACGCGCCGGGCCCCGG